>Ga0182748_1001679_pt1 | contig 21233 bp, 22 predicted proteins | sample eDN3rd37CKraftOP_FD_128877 | JGI IMG/M metagenome (GOLD analysis project Ga0182748, IMG submission 128877) | Enriched Organic Plus compost microbial communities from Emeryville, California, USA - eDNA 3rd pass 37_C Kraft OP (version 2) (version 2) ...
AGGACCGCACCCGGTTGGCGCGGATATGGGTGTAGAGGCCGAAGGCCGGACCCATCGTGGCGGTCCCCCGCGCCGCGCGCTCAGAATTTCACGCTCGGCGCCTGTTCGAGCTGCGGGCGGGCTTCGCCGAGATCGAAGAATTCGCGCGGCCGGAAGCCGAGCGAGCCGGCGAACAGAGCGGCGGGAAACTGCTCGATGCCGGTGTTGTATTCCTGAACGGCGTTGTTGAAGAAGCGCCGCGCGGCCGCGATCTTGTTTTCGACGTCGGAGAGCTCGCGCTGCAGCTCCTGAAAATTGGTGCTGGCCTTGAGGTCCGGGTAGCTCTCTGCCAGCGCGAACAGCTGACGCAACGCGCCCGACAGCTGATTCTCGGCCGCGGCCACCGCCGCCGGCCCCTGCGCCGTCATCGCCGCATTGCGCGCCTGGACGACAGCTTCCAGCGTCTGGCGCTCGTGGCCGGCATAGCCCTTCACCGTTTCGACGAGGTTGGGAATGAGGTCGTGGCGCTGCTTGAGCTGGACGTCGATGTCGCCGAACGCCTGGTTCACCCGCTGCCGCATGGCGACGAGGCCGTTGTAGACGAGGATCAGCCAGCCGATCACGGCGGCGATGACGCCGAGAACGATCAAGGAAGTGGTCGACATGAAAGGCACTCCGAAGGCGAAAGGACCGCCAAACTAGCGCAGATGATGAAAAGCCGGCAGGGGGCCGCCTTTGAGTCGCTGCGGAGCGCCGCTGCGTTCATCGGTCTTGTTCAGGAACACTGTAAGTTACTTTTGGTTGCATTTCACAACTTACACAACCTTATAACTACCGCGTTTGGTAGCATCGCACCCGAGAATAAGCAAATGGTAGTGGCGTCGAAAGCATTCAGTAATCGCTGATTGCTAATCGTTTGCACCTCCATCGCTTTGTTCCGGGGGGAAAGCGTTGCCGCGAATCCTTATCGTAGACGACGATCATCTTGTCAGCGCGACGATGAAGGACATCCTCGAACGCGCCGGATACAACGTCACCGTCACGGCGAGCGGCCAGGATGGTCTCAAGATCATCGAAGAGGACGAGATCGACGTCGCCGTCGTCGACCTGTTTCTCCCGCAGATGGACGGGCTGGAAACGATCCGCGCCTTCAACAAGACGCGGCCCGAACTGGCGATCATTGCCATGTCGGGCTTCACCTTCCGGGACGGCATCACCCCCGCGCCCGATTTTCTCGACATGACGACAAAGCTCGGCGCGCTGCGAAGCCTGCGCAAGCCGTTCCGGGGCCGCGAGCTGCTCGCCGCGGTGGAGGCATGCCTGCCGGCGGCACCGCCTCCGGTACCGCCGGCGTCTTAATCACAACGGTCCGTCGCGCTCGCTCACCAGCGGCGCCAATAGGCGCGGCGATAGTACCCGTAGGGTCGATAGTAGCGATACGGCCGGTAGTAGCGCGGGCCCGCATAGATCCGGCGCGGGTAGTAATAGGGCCGTGGATAGTAGCCGTAGCCGTAATAGGCCGGCGCATAGCCGCGGTAATAGCCGTAAGGATAGCCGTAATAACCGTAGCCATAGTAGCGCGGCGCGGCGGCGGCGGCGATCGCGGTGCCGATCAGACCGAACGCGAGGCCAGCGGCCAGGGCGCCGCCGCCATTGCGGTAGTAGCGCCCACGATATCGTACGTCGATGACGTCGGTCGGAGCGGCGTCACGCACCGCGGCCGTGTTGGTCGGCAGTGGTCCCGCCTTCGCAGGGATCGCCGACGCGAACGCCACCGCGCCGGCAATGCCGATCGCGAGTGTGGCTTTGATGCTCCTGTGCATGGTTCATCTCCTTTCGACGGTTCTCCGTCTCGAGACGTCGCCACCCCGCCGCCCGGCCGGCGCCCACATCCTGCCGGGTTTCACGATCAACCGCGCGCCGGCCATCCGGTTCCGGGTCACTGGTGAACGCTTTCGCCCTGTACGACACCAACAGCAGCGGGAACCGCGCCGAGGCAGATCGGTTGATTGGGCGCCCGCACGATCGAGAGAGGTTTTGCGATGCCCCGATGCCTGCCGCTCCTCCTATCATGCTGCGCTGCCGCCACGCTCCTCGCCTGCGGCAGCATTCCAGCGGGCGCGGCGACGGCGTTCGACGGCACCTGGAGCGTGCTCGTCGTCACCGAGCGCGGCGACTGCGACCGCGCCTATCGCTACCCGGTGCGGGTGCAGAACGGCGCTGTCAGTTATGCGGGTGATGCCTCGTTCGCTGTGAGCGGCCGGGTGGCCCGCAACGGCAGCGTCCAGGTCCAGATCGGCCGCGGCGACAGCAGCGCGCGCGGCTCGGGCCGCCTGTCGCGCGATGCCGGCCGCGGCACATGGACCGGACGCTCATCGAGCGGCAGCTGCTCGGGCACGTGGAGTGCCGAGCGGCGCTGACTAGACGGCTTCGCGCAGCGCGACCGCGCCTTCGAGGTCGACCGAGACCAGCTGCGACACGCCCCGTTCCGCCATGGTGACGCCGAACAGGCGGTTCATCCGCGCCATGGTGATGGGATTGTGCGTGATGATGACGAAGCGCGTGTCGGTCTGCTTGGTCATCTCGTCGAGCAAGTCGCAGAAGCGTTCGACATTGTGATCGTCGAGCGGCGCATCGACCTCGTCCAGCACGCAGATCGGCGACGGATTGGTGAGGAACACCGCGAAGATCAACGCCATCGCGGTGAGCGCCTGCTCGCCGCCGGACAGCAGCGACAGCGACGCCGGCTTCTTGCCCGGCGGCTTGGCGAGAATGTCGAGACCCGCTTCGAGCGGGTCATCGGATTCGATCAGCTGCAGTTCTGCTGAACCGCCACCGAACAGGCTGGTAAACAGCTTCTGGAAGTGGCCGTTGACCACAGCGAAGGAGGCGAGCAGCCGCTCGCGCGCCTCGCGGTTGAGGCTCTGGATGCCCTGGCGCAGACGCTTGATCGCCTCGACCAGATCGTCGCGCTCGGTGACGAGACCCTGGTGCTGCGCGTCCACCTCGCGCAATTCCTCCTCGGCCCGGAGGTTGACCGCACCGAGCTTCTCGCGCTCGCGGCGCCATTTTTCGAGATCGGCTTCGACCTGACCGAGATCGGGCAGATCGGCGCCTTCCTCAAGACCGGCCAGCTGCGCCACGGCGGCTGGCTCGACCTCCAGGATTTCCTGCACCTCGCGGGCGAGGTCCGCGAGACGACGGCCGGCATTCTCGAACCGCTCGGCGGAACGGGCCTGTTCCTCGCGAGCCTCGGCCATCGCTTCCAACGCCGCGCGGGCCGCGCGGTCCGCCTCGGCCAGGCGGTTCTCGGCTTCCTGCAAACGGTCGGCAGCCTCGCGGCGCGCCGCCTCCGCTTGCTCGATCTCGCCGATCAGGCCGCGGCGTTTGGCGGCGAAGGTCACCGGCGCATCCTCGAGTTCCGCGCGCTCTGTCTTTGCTTCCTCGAGCCGCTGTTCGAGCGTGGCGATCTGGGTGCCGGCGCCCTCATGGCGCTGCTGCCAACCCTGACGCTCGCTGGCGATGGCGCCGAGGCGGCGGGCACGCATCTCGGTCTCGCGCGCCAGCGCCTGAGCCTCGGCACGGATCTCCGCGAGCGCCGCCCGCTTGGCGGTGACCTCGTCGCGCACGGCGGCGAGCTTCTCTTCCAGGCCAGCGGGAATCGGCAACGCCTCGAGCGCGGCCGCGGCTTCGTTCCGGGCCGCGGCGCTCTCGTCGCGGGTGACGGTGACGCGCGCCTTCGCTTCGGTAAGAGCGGAGATACGCGCCGCGTGACGGCCGACCTCGCGCTCGGCCGCGGCGTGACGGTCGCGGGCGGCGTCGGCTTCGCGCTGGGCGTCGCGGCGGCGCTGCCGCGCCTCGCCCTCCGCCTGGACCGCGGCCCTGACCTCGGCTTCGGCGGCCTCGACGGCCTGACGCCGGGTCTCGAGCTCGGCGCGGGCGATTTCGATCTCGCTTTCGATATCGGCGAGGCGGTTCTTCTCGGCGAGGCGGCGGGCAGCGGCCGTCGGCGCATTGGCCGCGGCGGCGAAGCCGTCCCAGCGCCACAGATCGCCCTCGCGCGAGACCAAGCGCTGGCCCGGCTTCAACAGCGCGGCGAGCCGCGGCCCGTCGGCACGATCGACGACGCCTACCTGGGCGAGGCGGCGCGCGAGTTCGGACGGGGCGGCGACGAGTCCCGCGAGCGGAACGGCGCCTTCCGGCAAGGCGGGATCGGCGGCGTCGACCGGAGCGCCGGCCCACCGGATCGGCGCGGCCGGATCGATCGGCGCGTCGAGATCGTCGCCGAGGGCGGCGCCGAGCGCGGTCTCGTAACCCTTCTCGACCTGCAGCAGGTCGATGGCCGGCGGCCACATGCTCTTGGCCTCGACCGCGAGCACCTTGCGCAGCGTGCGCGCCTCGGTCTCGAGCCGCTGCACCCGCCGCTCCGCCTCGGCGAGCGGCGCGCGAACGGCATCGAGGCCCTGCCGGGCGGCCGACTGGCCGGCTTCGGCGCGCAGCGTCGCCGCCTCGGCCTCGGCCACAGCCGCGAGCGCCATCTCCACCGCCTCGGCCAGCATGGCGACCTCGGCGGCGGCCTCGCCGCCCGAGGCGAGCGTGTTGAGCTCGTCCTCGACATCGGCGAGCTGCGACTGCAGCCGGGCGACGCGCTCGGTATGCTCGCGCACCATTCGCTCGAGCTGATTGCGCCGCGCCGAGAGATCGGCGAGCTCGCCCGTCACTTCGGCAAAGCTGCGCTCGGCGGCGGCGAGCGTCGCTTCCGCCGCCTCGACGCGCTCGGCGACACCCGCCTCGCGCTCGTGCGCGGCTTCCGCCTCGGCCTGAAGCAGCGCCTCCTCTTCGGCGAGCCGCAGCAGCGCCGCTTCGGCATCGGTGGTATGGGCCCGTTCGCGCTCGATATCGGCGCCGAACTGGACAATGCGGCGGTCGAGCTCGGCGATGCGCTCGTTGGCGCGCGCCTCCTCGCGATCGAGTGTTTCGCGGGCAATGACGAGGCGCTGCAGCGCGGCCGCGGCCTTCGCCTCGGCGTCGCGCAGGCCCGGCAGGTCCGCCTGCGCCATCGCCTGGTGGCGGGCCGCTTCGGCCTGGTGGCCGGTGCGCTCGGCGACGAGCCGGACGGCGGCGTCGCGGTTGCGCTCTGCCTCGACCAATTCGGCCTTGGCGCGGACCCAGCGCAAGTGGAACAGCGTCGCCTCGGCCTTGCGGATGTCGGCGGAGAGGGTGCGATAGCGCACCGCCTGCCGCGCCTGGCGCTTGAGCGCTTCCGTCTGATTGCCGAGCTGGCCGATGACATCTTCAAGCCGCTCGAGATTGTGCTCGGCGGCTTTCAGCCGCAGCTCGGCCTCGTGGCGGCGCGCATGCAGGCCGGCGACACCGGCTGCCTCCTCCAGCACGCGGCGGCGCGCCTGCGGCTTGGCATTGATGATCTCGCCGACCTTGCCCTGATGGACGAGCGCCGGCGAACGGGCGCCGGTGGAGGCGTCGGCGAACAGGATCTGCACGTCGCGGGCGCGGACTTCGCGGCCGTTGAGGCGATAGGTCGACCCCTGCTCCCGTTCGATGCGGCGGGAGATTTCCAGCGCGTCATGATCATTGAAAGCGGCCGGCGCGGTCCGGTCGCTGTTGTCGAGAAACAGTGCGACTTCCGCATGGTTGCGCGGTGGGCGGTTGCCCGAGCCGGCGAAGATGACGTCGTTCATGTCGACCGCGCGCATGGCCTTGTGGGACGACTCGCCCATCACCCAGCGCAAGGCTTCGACCAGGTTCGACTTGCCGCAGCCGTTCGGACCGACGACGCCGGTCAGGCCGGGCTCGATCAGAAAATCGGTCGGCTCGACGAAGGTCTTGAAGCCGACGAGGCGCAGCTTGGTGAGCTTCATGGAGCCTTTCCACGAGCGGCGGCAGAGCGCTCGGTCGATTGAAGCGGCGCCACGGGGCGCGCCGCGGTCATATGGTTATGCCGCATCGGCCGGGGAAAATGTATCGCGCCTGTGCGCGGAGCAACCGCGCGCAGGGCGTTTTCCAGACCTTTTGCCGGTGGACAACCGCCGCGCGGGGCCGCGGCGGCCTTGCAAAATCCGAGGCGTGCGGAAAGCCGCTCAGCTCTTGAGATAGGGCTGGATCTCTTTTTCCAGCTCATCGATCGTCAAAGCGCCGCGGTGAATCTTGCCGTTGATGAAGAAGGTGGGCGTCGAATTGACACCGAACTTCTCTGCCGCGCGCTGCCGGACAGCCTCGATCGCGTCGAGGGTCTTCTGGTCCGCCAGGCACTGTTCGAACGTTTCCTGCGTGAAGCCCGCCTGCTTGGCGATGTTCAGCAGCGGCTCGATCGGCTTCTGGGTGACCCAGGTGCGCTGCTGCTGGAACAGCGCATCGACCAGCGGGAAGTATTTCCCCTCGCCGGCGCAGCGCGCCAGCATGAAGGCTCCGGCAGCGAGCGGATCCAGCGGGAACTCGCGCAGGATGTAGCGCACCTTGCCGGTATCAATGTAGCGCTCCTTCAGCAGCGGATAGGTGTTCACGTGGAAGGAGGCGCAATGGCTGCAGGTCATCGAGGCGTATTCGATGATCGTGACCGGTGCGTCGTCCGGTCCCTGCGACTGCTCGCCGAGCGGGCCCGGCTGCATCAATTCCTCCGTGGAGGGCGCCTGGGCGAAAGCCGGCGCCGCCGCGGTCAGGCTGAGGATCGCGAGCGCGCTGGCGCCTTCGACGAATTGCCGGCGTGTGATGAACAAGGCAGAACCCCTGTAATGCGAGCGGTTTGGGCTGGTCGCTATCCTGAAACGGGGAATGTGGCAAGGATGGGTTGCTCGCGCCCGCCTTCCGCGGATCACGATTTCGAGACCGCCCGCCGCCCCCTCGGCCTGCCCGCAGTGCCGGCCATCTGTCGGGAACCAAACACAATTTCCCCCCGTTGATCCGTGGGCCGTCGACCTCCCGCCCCGTCTGCGCCGGCGCAACGGCGAAGCGAGGAAAGCGTCGTGCAGATGAACCTGCCCATCGGCCGCAATGCCCTGCTCCAGGCGCTGCCCGCGATCGCCCTGGGCCTGCTGACGCCGCACCTCAATCCACGCCCGCTGGTGCGCGGCGACGTCCTCATCCGCGCGGGGGAGCGGGTGAGCGTGGTCTATTTTCCAGTTTCAGGCGTGGTATCTCTGGTGGTCCCGACCGCCGGCGGCATCGGGGTCGAGTCTGCCATGATCGGCCGCGAGGGCTTGGTCGGCGGCTGCCTTGCGCCGGAGCCCGCGCGGGCCTTCACCGACGCCATCGTGCAACTGCCGGGAGCCGCGCTCGCCATCAGCCGGGCGGCGCTGGCCGGCGCTGCGCAGCGCAGCGCACCGATCCACGCCATGATCGCGCGGTTCCAGGACCTGCTGCTGGCGCAGACGCAACAGGCGGCCGCATGCAACGCCCTGCACGGCGTGGTGGCTCGGACGTGCCGCTGGCTGCTGCAGGTGCGACAGCGGTCCGACGACGACATGCTGCCGCTGACGCAGGAATTCATGGCGCAGATGCTCGGCGTACAGCGCACCACCGTCACGCTGGTGACGCGGACGCTCCAGGACGCAGGACTGATCAAGCAGGAGCGCGGTCGCCTGATCGTCCTCGACCAAAACGGCCTCATGAATGCCGCATGCGAATGTTACGCAACGATGACCCGACAGCTCGAGGAGATGCTGCCGGCGCATGAGCCGGGCGCGCTCTGATCGCGTTGCCCGAAATGAACCATTTGTCGGATTCCGGACAGACAAGCGTCGCGTCCGACCGGTATCGTTTCCGCGTTCCGTGTTCCTGCGTTCCTATACGTCGCGCGCTTTTTGTGTGGGGCGAATCCCGGCCGACCGGCGTCGGCACGGGAGGTGTTTTCGATTGGAGTTGATTATGGCGGACCGGTTGGACTTTTCGGGCGTGTTCGAACCCGAACTTTTGCAAGTGTTGCGCGCCACCCTCGACGAGGCATGGCGGGAGGCCCAGGACCGGCGCGCTTTCTACGTCGCCGCAAGCGACGCGCGCGCACGGACCGTGCTCGCCAAGCGCCTGCTGGCGCGGGCACGCCAGGGAGAGCGCGACCCGGCCCGGCTGAAATTGTACGCGCTGAACGGACTGGCGGCAAAGACCGCGCCCCTGGCCAAGAGCCGCGGGGGGGTCAGCGTTTGACCGCGGCGCCCAGGCGGGCGAGCGCCGCGCGCAATCCCTCATCGGCGACGGGAAGGTTCGCCGCGATGCGGGCCGCGGCCGCGGCATCGGGCGGCGGCGGCGGGCGCGGCGCTTCCCGGCGCCGCAACGGCGCCTGGCGCAGGGCGATGCGTCCGACGGCGCGCCAGCCGAAATAGCGGTTGACGCGTTCGAGGATCAAATCGGCCTGGTGCTGGATCTCGATCGCGACCGGCCCCTCGACACGCAGCACCAGCGTCGCCGGCTCCGGGTCGTCGTGCCCTGCGGTGCGCGGCCATTGCAGCTTCAGCGGCTCGGCGAAAGCGGCGATGTCGGCACCGACGATGTCGGGCCAATGGGTGACAAGCTCCGTCGAGGCGAAACCCTGTTTCGCGAATACATCGGCGATCGTCCGCCCGACCAGGTCGGCGAGCGGACGGGGAAACGATCGAGAGGGCTTGTTCACGCGCGGCGGCTCTGCGACATCGGGGCGATGAAGGTAGCACGCGCATCGGCGAAACGAGAGTCGCCCCCGGAGGCCGTCAACATCGACGATGCGCCGGTCGGGGCGATCGACGCCGCGCCGCTGCTGGCCTGGTACGACCGGCATCGGCGGGTGCTGCCGTGGCGAGCTCCGGCGGGGGCACGCGCCGACCCCTACCATGTCTGGTTGTCGGAAATCATGCTGCAGCAGACGACGGTCAAGGCGGTCGCGCCCTATTACGCAAGGTTCCTGGCGCGCTGGCCGACGATGACCGCGCTGGCGGCGGCGCCGCTCGATGACGTGCTGCGGGAATGGGCCGGGCTCGGCTACTACGCCCGGGCCCGCAACCTGCATGCCTGCGCCCAGGCGGTGGCCGAGCGGCACGGCGGCCAGCTGCCGGCGGACGAGGCGGCGCTGCGGGCGCTGCCGGGGATCGGCGCCTACACCGCGGCGGCCGTGGCGGCGATCGCGTTCAACCGCGTGGCGACGCCGATCGACGGCAATATCGAACGCGTGGTGGCGCGGCTGATCGCCTGCGAGACGCCTCTGCCCGCGGCCAAGGCGGCCATCCGGGCCCAGGCGGAAGCGATGACCCCGCATGATCGGCCGGGCGACTTTGCCCAGGCCATGATGGATCTCGGCGCCACCATCTGCACGCCGCGCAACCCGGCCTGCGGCCTGTGTCCGTTCCGCGGGCCGTGCCGGGCGCAGCAGCGGGGCGATGCCGAGACCTTCCCGCGCAAGGCGCCCAAGCGCGTGGGGACGTTGCGCCGGGGCGCCGCCTTCGTGCTGCGGCGTGCGGACGGCCAGGTGCTGCTGCGGACGCGGCCGAAACGCGGGCTGCTCGGCGGGATGACGGAAGTGCCGACCACCGACTGGTCGCCCGATTTCGACGTCACGCGCGCGCGGCAGCACGCGCCGCAGCTCGCGGCCAATGGCACCCCGATCCGCTGGCGCCGCATCCCCGGCGTCGTCAGCCACACGTTCACGCATTTCCCGCTCGAACTCATCGTGTTCACCGCCGAAGTCCCGGCCGGCATCCCGGCGCCCGCGGAGACGCGCTGGGTCGCCTGGGAGGCGCTCGCCGGCGAAGCGCTCCCGAGCGTGATGCGCAAGGTGGTGGCGCTGGCGCAGAGGTGACCCACCGGCATGGTTCGGCTATAGCCGGTATCCGTCCCGACCGCGCCGGCCGGCGCGGTTCGTTCCCCTTGCAAGGAGTGACGTTATGGCGATCGAGCGGTTCGAAGTCGGCCCACGCATGAGCAAAGTCGTGGTCCACAACGACACGGTGTATCTCGCCGGCCTGGTGGCGGAGAAGGCGCGCGGCGCCAGCGTCGCCGAGCAGACCAAGGAGATTCTCGCCGCGATCGACGCCCTGCTCGCCAAGGCGGGGACGGACAAGTCGAAGCTGCTGCAGGCAACGATCTGGCTGCAGGACATCCGCACGGTCGACGAGATGAACGCGGTGTGGGACGCCTGGGTGGCGCCCGGCGCGCCGCCGGTGCGCGCCTGCATCGAGGCGCGGCTGCAATCGCCGCAGCTGATGGTCGAGATCCGCGTGATCGCCGCGAAGTAAGGCGCGCTCAGGACGCCAGCATCTCGTCGCGGACCTGCGCCCGCAGGGCGTCGATCGAGACAAGGCCCTCGGGCCGGTCGAGGTGCCAGAAGGTCCAACCGTTGCAGGCGTCGAGCCCCTGGACGACGGCGCCGATGCGGTGGATCGAACCGACCACGTTGCCGAACGAGACGGCGCCGTCGGCGCGCACCAGCGCGCTGTGGCGCCGTTTGGCATCGACCAGCGTCTCGCCCGGCGCGACCAGGCCGCGCTCGAGCAGCGTCGCGAAGGGCACGCGGGGCGCGCCGCGCGCCGTGACGAAGGGAGCCAGCGTCGGCTGCGGCAGCGGCTCGATCGCGTCGATGCGCGCGGTCGCCGCGGCCGCATAGGACGGGTCGCGTTCGATGCCGATGAAGCGGCGGCCGAGCCGCTTTGCCACGGCGCCGGTGGTGCCGGTGCCGCTGAATGGATCCAGGACAAGATCGTCGGGCTGCGAGGCCGACAGCAGCACGCGGGCGAGCAACGCTTCGGGCTTCTGCGTCGGATGCACCTTCTTGCCCGAGGCGTCTTTCAGGCGCTCGTCGCCGGTGCACAGCGGCAGCGTCCAGTCCGAACGGACCTGAAGGTCCTCGTTGCCGGCCTTCAGCGCCTCGTAATTGAACGTGTAGCCCTTCGCGTTGGCATCACGCGCGGCCCAGATCAGCGTCTCGTGCGCATTGGTGAAGCGCCGGCCGCGGAAGTTGGGCATCGGGTTGGACTTGCGCCAAATGACGTCGTTGAGAATCCAGAAGCCGAGATCCTGCAGGATCGCACCGACGCGGAAGATGTTGTGATAGGAGCCGATCACCCACAAGGTGCCGTTCGGCTTCAGCACGCGCCGGGCGGCGAGGAGCCAGGCGCGCGTAAAGGCGTCGTAGGCTTCGAAGCTGGCGAACTTGTCCCAGTCGTCGTCGACGGCGTCGACCTGCGAATGGTCGGGACGCCGCAGATCGCCCTGAAGCTGAAGGTTGTAGGGCGGGTCGGCGAAGATCAGGTCGACCGACGCCGCCGGCATGCGCGCCATTTCGGCGACGCAGTCGCCGACGACGACGCGCGCGGCGGGGGAGCTTTGGGGAGACGAGCGGGGCGCCCTTGCGGACGCCCCGCGACGCGACAGACCCATGACGCGATAACTCATCACTCGGGTACGCGGTCGGCGACGCGAGACCTACAACCGACGAGCCGCATCATGGGCGGCCAAGGTTAAAGAACGACTTAAATTCGAACTGGCGGCGCAACCTTGCGCTAGCCATATGGTTGAAGCCGCGGCGCCGGCCGCAGCCGCGTTCGGATGGACTTCATTGTCCGGACCGGCGACAATCGCCGGGTGAGGAGGAATGCATGCGCTGGGACGATTTCCGCCGAAGCGACAACGTGGAAGACCGGCGCGGCAGCGGGGGCTTTGGCGGCGGCTTTGGTATTCCCGGAGGGCGCGGCGGGCTCGGCATCGGCACGGTCGTCGTTCTCGGGCTGATCGGCTGGGCGCTGGGTATCGATCCGCGCATCCTGATCGGCGGCGCGGAGATCCTCACCGGCGGCGGTCCGGCACAGCAAATGCCGTTCGACGAGCCGGGGCGGTCCGGCCGTACCGGGGCGCCGAACGATCAGATGGGCCAGTTCGTGGCTGCCGTGCTCGGCGATACCGAGGATCAGTGGAAAGTCATCTTCGAGAACGCCGGCGAGCGCTACCGCGAACCGAAGCTGGTGATGTTCTCGGGCGCGACCAGCGCCGGCGCCTGCCGCGTGGCGCAGTCAGCGATGGGACCGTTCTACTGCCCGCCGGACCAGCGCATCTATCTCGACACTGCGTTCTTCCGTGAGATGCAGCAACGGTTCGGCGCGTGCAGCCAATCGAAGTCATGCGACTTCGCGCAGGCCTATGTGATCGCGCACGAGGTGGGGCACCACGTGCAGAACCTGCTCGGCATCCTGCCGCGGGCGCAGGAAATGCAGCGCGGCATGAGCCAGCGCGAGGCCAACCAGCTGCAAGTGCGGATCGAGCTGCAGGCCGACTGCTTCGCAGGCGTGTGGGCAAACCGCTCGCAGCAGCGCTGGAAGTTCCTCGAACCGGGCGACATCGAAGCGGCCCTGAGCACCGCCGCGGCGATCGGCGACGACCGGTTGCAGAAGCGCAGCCAAGGCCGCGTGGTGCCGGATTCCTTCACGCACGGCTCCTCGGCGCAGCGGCAGCGCTGGTTCACCACCGGGCTGAAGCAGGGCACGGTCGCCGCCTGCAACACGTTCAACACGACGCAGCTCTGACACCATGGCCAAGCTCGATCCTGATCGCGCGTTCATCCCCCTGGGCATCGCGGTGCTCACCGTTTCCGACACGCGCAGCCTCGCCGACGACAAATCGGGTGCGACGCTGGTCGAGCGGATCGAGAAGGCCGGGCATGTCTGCCGCGACCGCGCCATCGTCACCGACGACGTCGAGGCGATCCGCACACGGGTGAAGGCCTGGATCGCCGATGCCGCGATCGACGTGGTGATCACGACCGGCGGCACCGGCTTCACCGGCCGCGACGTGACGCCCGAAGCGCTCGAGCCCTTGTTCGAGAAGCGCATGGACGGCTTCTCGGTGACCTTCCACATGATGAGTTTCGGCAAAATCGGCACCTCGACGGTGCAGTCTCGGGCGACCGCCGGGGTCGCGGGGTCGACCTTCATCTTCTGCCTGCCGGGCTCACCCGGCGCGTGCCGAGACGCCTGGGACGAGATCTTGGTGCACCAGCTCGACTACCGGGTGCGGCCGTGCAATTTCGTCGAGATCATGCCGCGGCTGGACGAACACCTGCGCCGGCCGAAGGCGCAGGGCGCGACGGCCTGACGGCAATCAGTCCAGCACCACCGCGGCGCTCCTGAGCATCACGGCACGGCGGCCGAGGCGGCGGGCGAGATCCCGCTCCGGGTCGGCGACGCCGTCTCGGTGGCCGCCCAAACGGTCATAGGTCTTGCGCGTCAGCAGCAGGCCCTGTCCGGCCTTGGCGCTGCCGCCGAGCGACAGGCGCAGCAAGGCGAGCGCCTCGCGCCAGGCGGGCCGCTCTCCGGTGGCCGCGGCTGGCCGGAACACGGCGGCGCGTTCGACCCCGTCACGCTCCACCCTTTCGACGAAGCGCACCACATCCTCGATCCAGCCGCCCTCGAGCACGGTGCCCGGCCGTAGAAACAGAAGCCACGGGCCGCGGGCGGAGGCGGCGCCCTGGCGCAGGCGCTGCGCCAAACCGGCTTCGGACACAATCAGGTGGCAGCCGGCATGATCGGCGACGTCGGCGGTGCGGTCCTGCGATCCGGCATCGACCACGACCACGTCACGAACGATGCCGGCAGCGGCGCCGCTGACCAGCGGCGCCAGGGTCGGCACGAGCGCGCGCTCGGAATTCGCGGTCGCGATCACCACGCTCAGCATCGGCGGAATCTCCTCAGCCCAGCAACCCATAGCAAGCTTTTGCTGCAGGTGCGAACAGCAGGAAATTGTTCTTGTTTTGTTCTTCGTCCGCGACTATCTTCCCCGCCATGAGCCGCCCGGCAAAGAGATCGGCCGCTGTCCGCCGCCAGAGCCCGCCGTCGCCACCGCCCTCCTCGGCGGCGGCGGGCGAAGGCGGGATCGTCCCCGGCCCCGGCACGCAGGTGGATCGCGAGCGCCGGCGCGGGCGCGGCGCCCAGTCGAATGCGTCCGGGCGCTACGAGCTGCTGGCGCGGGTCGCCTTCGACGACGGCTGGCAGAGCCTGGAAGAATTGCCTCCCTTCGCCACGACGGTGAGCGAGGACAAGGCGCGCAAGGTCATCACCCGCAACGAATCGCCCGACATCTCGTTCGACCGATCGATCAATCCGTATCGCGGCTGCGAGCACGGCTGCATCTACTGCTTCGCGCGACCGACCCATGCCTATCTTGGCCTGTCGCCGGGGCTCGATTTCGAGTCGAAGCTGTTCGTGAAGCCCGACGCGCCGGCGCTGCTGGAGCGCGAATTGTCGGCACCCGGTTATCAGCCGCGGACGATCGCGATCGGGACCAATACCGATCCCTACCAGCCGATCGAACGGCAGCATCAGGTCATGCGCGGCGTTCTCGAAGTGCTGGAGCGCGCCGGCCACCCGGTCGGGATCGTCACCAAATCGGCGCTGGTCACGCGCGACATCGACATCCTGGCGCGGATGGCGAAGCGGAACCTCGTCAAGGTGGCGTTGTCGGTGACGACGCTCGATCCGAAGCTCGCGCGCATCATGGAGCCGCGCGCGGCGACACCGCCGCGGCGGCTCGAAGCGCTGCGGCAGCTCAGTGCCGCAGGCATCCCCACTTCGGTGATGGTGGCACCGGTGATTCCGGCTCTGAACGATGCCGAGATCGACCGCATCCTCGACGCGGCCGCGGAGGCCGGGGTGCGCGAGGCGGGCTATGTGCTGCTGCGGCTGCCGCTGGAAGTGCGCGACCTGTTCCGCGAATGGATGATCGCGAACTTTCCCGACCGCTATCGACACGTCTTCGCGCTGATCCGCGAAATGCGTGGCGGAAAGGATTATGATTCAACCTGGGGCACGCGGATGAAAGGGTCGGGACCCTATGCCTGGATGATTGGCCGGCGGTTCGAACTTGCTTGCGAGAAGCGCGGCCTGAACCAGACGCGCACGCGGCTGACCACCGACCATTTCGTTCCGCCGCTTCGGCGTGCCGAGCAGCTTAGCCTGTTCTGAGGCGGGAGCCCCGCCGAGCCGTCCCACACCAGATCGAGGAGTTTGCCATGACGCTGCCACCGCGCATCAACCTCGTCACCCTGGGCGTGGCCGACCTGGAGGCGAGCTCCGCCTTCTACGAGCGGCTCGGCTGGCGCCGCGGCGCGCGCGGCGGCGAGGCCGAGGTCCGGTTCTTCGCGCTGTCGGGGCTCGTGCTCGCCTTGTTTTCGCGCCAGGCGCTGGCCGACGACGCCAAGGTGCCCAACACGCCGCCGGGCTTCGGCGGCATCGCCCTGGCGATCAATCTGCCAAGCGAAGCCGCGGTCGACGACGGGCTGGCGGCGGCCGCGGCAGCCGGCGCCCGCATCCTGAAGCCGGCAGAGCGCACGTCATGGGGCGGTTATTCCGGCTATTTCGCCGATCCCGACGGCCACCCGTGGGAGGTGGCGTACAATCCCGGCTTTCCGCTCGATGCGGACGGCCAGATCGTGCTGCCGGACTGACGCAAGCCGGGACAGGCGGCGGTCACGGCGGCTGTCCGCAAATTTGCGCCTGACCGTCACCGCTATTCACAGCCGGGGCGGCGGCGGGATTGCCCTCGGCCGATCCGGCCGGCACGATCGCCGCCATGATTCGCAAGGGACAGGTTGCGGCACGGCTGCCGCTGGAGGAGGTGGAGATCCGCCCCACCTTCCGGCGCGAGCGCGCAGCGCAGAAGCGCGGCATCTGGCCCGTGGCGGGATGCGACGAGGCCGGCCGGGGACCGCTCGCAGGGCCGGTTGTGGCGGCGGCGGTGATCCTCGATCCCAAGCGAATCCCGAAGGGTCTCGACGATTCGAAGAAGCTGACGCCGGAACGGCGCGAAGCGCTTTACGACAAGATCTGCGAGAGCGCGGAGGTGGGCGTCGCCTTCGCACCGCCGGCGCGGATCGATGCCGACAACATTCTGCGTGCCTCGCTGTGGGCGCTGGCCCGGGCGGTCGCGGCGCTGCCGGTGAAGCCGCAGCTCGTGCTGGTCGACGGAAGGGACAAGATCGCTGCCGGCTGCGAATGCGAGGCGGTGATCAAGGGCGACGCCCTGGTCCTGTCGATCGCCGCCGCCTCGATCGTCGCCAAGGTGACCCGCGACCGGCTGATGACGCGACTTGGGCTGGCGCATCCCGGCTACGGCTTCGAGCGCCACATGGGCTATTCGGTGCCGGAACATTTCTCAGCGCTGCAACAGCTCGGCCCGACCGTCCATCACCGGCGCTCGTTCGCCCCCGTGGCGGCGCGCTACGACGCCCCCGCCATACCGGTGCTGCCGCTCGAGCCGTTGCCTCAGTGAGGCCGGACGCGTATTGCTGCAGCATCGTCAACCCCGCCGGTGCCGATGCTGCACGTCTCCCTGATCGTCGAAGCGCTGCGCGCGCAGCCGCGGCTGCTGTTCTGGTCCGCGACGCTGCTGCAAGCGGCGCTGTGGCTGGCCGTTCCAGCGCTGTTCTACGCGGCGCCGCCCGGTGCGCTGCCGGTGGTGCTGGCGGTCGGGCACGAATGGCAAATGGGCACGGTGTTCGGCGCGCCGCTGGCGTTCTGGCTGGCTGAAATCGCATTCAACGCCGCCGGCGGCAGCATCGTCGGCCCCTATCTGCTGTCACAGGTATGCGTCATCGTGACGTTCTGGGCCGTGTTCGCGCTCGGCCGGTCGATCGTCGGGGTGCAGCACGCGGTGCTGGCGACGCTGCTGATGGGCGGCGTGTTGTTGTTCAGCGTGGCCACGCCCGATTTCGGGCCGGCGGTGCTGGCCATGCCGCTCACGGCGCTGACGCTGCTCTGGTTCTGGCGCGGGCTCGGCGAAGGCCGGTGGACCGCCTGGATCGCCGCAGGCGTCGCGCTCGGGCTGCTTTTGTTGACGACACCGGCCGGCCTGCTGCTGGCTTCATTGATGGCGGTCTTCACCCTGGCGACGAACCGCGGCCGGGCGGCGCTGCGCACGCCGTTCCCGCTGCTGGCCGCCGCACTGGCCGTCACGATCGCCCTGCCCTACGCGCTGTGGCTGCGGCGCACCGGCATGCACCTCGCCATCGGCGACGCGCGGCTGCCGCACAGCGCCGACCTGGCTGCGCGGCTCGCGCACTGGGCGGAACTGCTCGGCATGCTGGTGGCGGCTCATGTCGGCTTCATCGCGCTGGTGATGATCGCCGCCGGGCGGCCGCGGCGCAGCCGCGTCCCGGCGCCGGCCTTCCCGCGCATGCCGGTGAAGGATTTCGCCAAGACCTTCGTGTTGGTGTTCGCGCTGGCGCCGCCGCTGCTGGCGACGCTCGCCGCGGCGCTGACAGGGCGTCCCGAGCCGATCGGCGGCGCCGGCTGGGTCGTCGTCCTCACCGGCCTTGCGCTGGTCGTCGCCGTGGGCGACGTGATCGTGCTGCAGCGCCAGCGCATTCTCGGCTACGCGTGGCTCGCCGTGGTGCTGTTGCCGCCACTGGCGACCATCCTCGCACTCGGTACGGCCCCGTTCGTCGGCATCGACCTGCAAGCAAACCAGCCGGCACGGGCGATGGCGCAGTTCTTCACGGAGACATTCCACCGGCGCACCAACAGCCCACTGCAGACCGTCGCCGGCGACGCGCGGCTCGCTTCGCTCGTGGCGCTGGAATCGCCGGACCGGCCGCGCGTCTTTCTCGACGCGGATCCGCGGCGCGCAGCCTGGATCGACGCCGACCGCGTCAAAGCGAACGGCGGGATCGTGGTGTGGCCGATCACCGATCCGCTCGGCACCGCGCCGCCGCAAGTCCGCACGCAGTTCCCCGAACTCGTCGCCGAAGTGCCGGAGACGTTCGAGCGCACGATCGACGGCTCGCTGCCGCCGCTGCGGCTCGGCTGGGGCATGATCCGGCCGCAGCAGACGGAAGAAGGCGCGCCCGTCGCGGCTCAGTGATAGCCTTCGCCCTCGCGGACCTTGCCGCGAAAAATCCAGAAGACGAAGACGAAGTAGCCGATGATGATCGGCAGCAGGACGAGCGTACCGACCAGCAGGAAGATCTGACTGGCCGGCGCGGCGGCGGTGTCCCACACGGTCAGGGCGGGCGGCACCAGATACGGAAAGTTGGAGATCACCAGGCCGGCATAGCCGAGCAGGAACAGCATGATCGCGGCGATGAAGGGGCCGTGGTCGTCGCCGCGGCGCAGCCAGTGCCAGCCGGCGAAGGCGACGAAGGCCGTGACGAGCGGCACCGGCCAGAGGAAGAGAATGTTGGGCAGCGTGAACCACCGCGTCGCGACGCGCTCGACGGCGAGCGGGGTCCACAAACTCACCACCGCCATCAGCGCCACCACGGCAAGTACGAGGAATTCGGCCTGGCGGCGGCTGCGCTGCGCGACCGTCCCATCGGTCTTGAGCACCAGCCAAGTGGCGCCGAGCAGCGCATAGCCGACAACGACGCCGACGCCGCACAGCAGGGCAAAGGGCGTGGCCCAGTCGAACGCGCCGCCGGCGAACTGGCCGTTCTCGACGGCGATGCCCTGGATCAATCCACCGAGAATCACCCCCTGCGAGAAGGCCGCGAGCGTCGAGCCGGCGGCGAAGGCGAAGTTCCACCAGCCTTTGCTGGTATGGGCCACCCAGCGGAATTCAAAGGCGACGCCGCGAAAGACCAACGCAAGCAGCATGCAGATGACCGGCAGATAGAGCGCGGGCATGATCACGGCATAGGCGCGCGGGAATGCCACCCACAGGCCGCCGCCGCCGAGGACCAGCCACGTCTCGTTCCCGTCCCAGAACGGCGCGACCGAATTCATCATCTGGTCGCGCTCGCGCTCTTCTTCGGCGAAAGGGAACAGGATGCCGATGCCGAGATCGAAACCGTCGAGGACGACGTAGAGCGCGACCGCGGTTCCGATCAGCGCGGCCCAGATGACGGGAAGATACCATTCCATCGCAGCGCCTCCCTGACGGCGTCACCAGCCGGATTGCACGACTCGCCACGCGCCGCGACGCGGCTGCACGCTCAGCCACGGCCGGCCAGTGCTTCGCGGCCCCCCTCCTCGGCACCGGTGATCGGCCGGTTCGGCAAGCCGCGCTGCGGCGGCTCGATGCCGCCGCCTTGCGGCCCGCGCACGATCAGCCGGTTGATGTAGTAGATGCCCATCGCGAACACGATGCCGTACACAACGACGAACAAGGCCAGCGTGGTGGCGACGCTGGCGCCGGGCACCGGCGAGATGGCATCGGCCGTGCGCATGAGCCCGTACACGACCCACGGCTGACGGCCGCTTTCGGTGACCACCCAGCCGGCGATCACGGCGATGAAGCCGAGACTCCAGGCCCAGGAGGCTGGGCGCAAGAACCAGTCGGTATCGAACAGGCGCCCGCGCCACCACAGGACGGCGCCGACCAAGCCGGCGGCGATCATGATGAAGCCGATTGCCAGCATGATCCGGAAAGCAAAAAAGACCGGCAGAACGGGCGGCCGCTCCGATGGCGGCACGCTGGTCAGGCCCGGAAACAGGCCGTTCGGATCGTGGGTGAGCACGATCGAGGCGCCGCGCGGAATAGAGATCTCGAACCGGTTGCGCTCGTTCGCCTCGTCGGGCCAGGCGAAGATGTGGAAATCGCCGGGCTTGCTGCCGTCCCAGTGCGCCTCCATCGCCGCGATCTTCAGCGGCTGGTGCTGCAGCGTGTTGAGGCCGTGCTGGTCGCCGATGAAGAGCTGCAGCGGCGCCGCGATCGCCAGCATCAGCACCGCCATGCGCAGCATGGTCCGCGCCTCTTCATAATGGCGGTCCGCCAGCACGTAACGCGCGCCCACCGCCAGGACGACCATCGCGGTCGTCAGGTAGGCCGCGTTGAGCATGTGGGCGAAGCGGTAGGGAAAGCTCGGATTGAAGATGATCCGGAACCAGTCGAGCGGATGGAAGGTGCCGTCGCGCATCTCGTAGGCGACCGGCGTCTGCATCCAGCTGTTGGCGGCGAGGATCCAGAAGGCGGAGATGGCGGTGCCAGTCGCGACCGCGATCGCCGCGAACACGTGCAGCCAGCGCGGCACGCGGTTCCAGCCGAACAGCATCACGCCGAGAAACGTCGCCTCGAGAAAGAAGGCGGTGAGCACCTCGTAGCCGATCAGCGGGCCGACGATGTTGCCGGCGGCTTCGGAGAACCTGCTCCAGTTGGTGCCGAACTGATAGGTGAGGACGATCCCCGACACGACGCCCATGGCGAAGGAGACGGCGAAGATCTTGGTCCAGAAGCGTGCGAGCCGATGATAGTGATCGCGGCCGGTGCGGATCCACATGATCAGCAGGGTCGCGATATAGGCCGACAAGCCGATGGTGAAGCTCGGAAAGATGATGTGGAAGGTAATGGTGAAGGCGAATTGCAGCCGTGCCAGCAGCACCGGATCGAGATCCATCGGCACTCTCCTTCTTCCGGAGGGGTCACACGCCGGGCACGGCGTCGCTCACCGCGGTCGCTGAACGGGCAAACTTCCACCTACGTTATGCGTTCCCTTCGGCCTTGTCGTTGCGTCAATTTCGCCGAGGGCCTTCGCCAACATGAGAAAATCGCGCCATGCGAGGCGCTTCTGCAACGGCTGGCGCAGCAGGTAGGCAGGGTGAAGCGTGGCCAGCGCGCGGATCTCCCGGGTTCCGGTTTGATAGGAGAACCAGCGGCCGCGCGTCTTCAGGATGCCGTCCTTCACGCCGAGGAGGTTCTGCGCCGACGGCCCGCCGAGGCACACGAGTATGTCCGGGTCGGCGAGCTCGATCTGCCGGCGGATGAACGGCAGGCAGATCTGCGATTCCTGTGGGGTGGGCGTGCGGTTGCCCGGGGGGCGCCAGGGGATGATGTTGGCGATATAGGCGCTGGTGCGGTCGAGCCCGATCGCCTTCAGCATCAGGTCGAGCAGTTGCCCGGAACGGCCGACGAAGGGCTTGCCGGCGAGATCCTCGTCGCGGCCCGGCGCTTCCCCGACGAACATGATGCGGGCCTCGGGGTTGCCGTCGGCGAAGACGACCTGCTTGGCCGTATTGCGCAGCGCGCAGCCCTCGAAGCCGGCAACGATCGCCCGCAGATCATCGAGGGTGCGGGCGGAAGCCGCCGCGGCGCGCGCGGCCATCACGGCCGCTTCCGGCGACGGCGGCGCGGCCGGCTCGGCAGGGGCGGCCCTGGCCGCCGCCGGTGCAGGGCGCGACACCTCCTGCCGCGGCGGGGCGGGCGCCGGCACCGTCTCCTCGGGGCCGAAGCGATCCACGGGCGTCTCGTCCAGCAGCGCGTCGACCCCCGCCTCCAAGTAGAAGGCGAGCAATTCGCGGGCGGCGAAGGCAGTGTCGCTGGTCATCATCAATGGTTCCCGCCCTCATTGTAGCACGTGC
>Ga0182748_1001683_pt1 | contig 21219 bp, 20 predicted proteins | sample eDN3rd37CKraftOP_FD_128877 | JGI IMG/M metagenome (GOLD analysis project Ga0182748, IMG submission 128877) | Enriched Organic Plus compost microbial communities from Emeryville, California, USA - eDNA 3rd pass 37_C Kraft OP (version 2) (version 2) ...
AGCATTGACCTGGCTGACCACCTCGCGCTTAAGGCCGTAACTGGTGCCGCCGTTCAGCCAGGTCAGGGCGAAACGCCCTCCCCGCTCCCAGGCAGCGAATTCCCGGGCGCTCAGGCTGTTGCCATGATGGCCGCCGGGGCCGCCGGCAATGACCGGCTCGGCGAAGACAAAGCGCGGCTCTTCCTTGAAGGCCTCGCGGGCAGCCGCCAGCAGGGGCGCGTTATCCACGCCCTCCTCCGAACCGATGACCGCTATGAACCTGCCTGCCAATGGTCCCTGCCTTCCGTCACGAGCTCGAGATGCGGTTTACCATGCACCGGGCATGGCTGTAGGTAGCATCTTGCGAGGGCAAGAAACAGCCCGTCGTGCTGCAGGGCGCATCTGTCCTGCGCTCATGGCATCGGCCCCATGGCGGTTCACCTTCTGCGGGAGCGAGCTGCGACTCAGTGGCAACAGTGGGCGAGGCGTGTGCCGCGTGCGACTAGGCGCTGCGCGCATTGCCTGAGGATTTCCGACCAGGGTTGCATAATCGGTGTTGACCATGACGCCGCGATCTCCTACCAGTTCCAACCGTCGGAGACGTGGCCGAGAGGCTGAAGGCGGCGGTTTGCTAAACCGTTATACGGTGTAAAGCCGTATCGAGGGTTCGAATCCCTCCGTCTCCGCCATGATCCCACATAAATCAATCTATTGCGGGCTGTTTGAAAGCTCGCCGCAAATGAGCAACTTGCGCGGCCGCTTGGGCGCCATTCAATGCGGCGGAATCAGATCGCGACCCTGTCCGTATCGGCCCCCTCTCAACAGACAGACAGTGCGAAGACGCTGGAGAACGTAAACAGGATTGTCGCGATTGCGATCATCGACGCATAGCGTGCAAGCTGGTGCAAGAATTGCTGCGGCTTCTCCACGGGCTCTGGCAGACGAGCAATCCACCGGAACGTGAGAACGGCGGCCGCGGTGACGGCCAGGAGCAGGACGATCAGCAGCATACGCTGCAGCGACAACGGCCCTGCCATCAGGTCATTCCAGCCCGCCGCACATCCGACTGCCTGCAATCCATAGATGGCAGCAAAGCCCACTCCCCAAGTCGCAAATCCAGCGGCCGAAAGCAGCAGATCTCTCGCAGGCGCTTGCTTCATGGCCTCACCCCCCGATCCCCCGCAAAGCCCAGAAACAGGCTGGCGAGAACGCAGACCAAGGTGACGACCAGAGAAAAGTCATGCCACAGAGTGCCGATGCGGAGATCCAGCGAACGCAAGGGCGAAAGATACCCTGCCCTGGCGCGAAACATGCCAAATCCCGCGAGGAGTAGCGCGATTGCGGCGTGCAGCATTGCAAATCCCAGGATCGCCCATGAAATCGCGGCATGAGCATGGGCGGCGGGATCCCTGATTTCCGTCATCGCCACGGCGAGAGCGGTTGCGGCAAGCAAATGCGCTGAAAAGCAGAGCGCAAGCGAGAATGTGGGCGACCCGCCATCGCTCAGGCGGCGCAATGCATGCCGTCCAAATCCTGCCGCCGCTCCTGCCCAAACCAACGGCGCAACGAGCAACCACGGCGACAAGGGATAGGCCACGGCGGGGGGCCAAGCGGGGGCGACCACCCAGAGAAACAGCGCCCCGAATATCAATGACGACAGAAATACCGCGTCTGCCGTCAGGAAGAAGACCATTGCCCACCAAGATGGCGGTCGCGCCGCCTGCCAATGGGGCGGCACCCTGATGCCCCGGCCGATGGAGAGGTCGGCAACATCCTCTTTGCTGCCTGTCGTTGCGGTCCATGTGAGGAAAATTGCGATCGCGCCCGCAAGAGGCAGGAGCGACAGCCAATAGAACTTGAATAGCAGGCAAAGCACGAAACCGCCGGTGGCGAGCCCCGACCATAAGGGCAGGAATGTCGGACGCGGCAGCACGATCAGCTCCGTCGGCACTGCCGTCACCATGTCGATACCAAGCGTTTCCATCCAGTTATTGCGCGGTGACGCGACAAATCCCTCTCCCCGCGCCAATGCGGGAGCCAGCGTCCCGATATCGAGCCTGTCGGCCCGATCCGTGATCTCGGGAAGTGACGCGAAGGCGTAGGAGGGTGGCGGCGTGGGCGTGGCCCATTCGAGAGTCCTTGCCTGCCACGGATTATGACGAACCGCCGTGCCAAAACGGATCTGCACGATGACATCAAAGACGAAGACAGCGAATCCGACTGCCATGATGAAGCCGCCTACTGACGACGTGAGGTTCAGCCAATGCCACATGGCCTCGGGGGGATAGGTAGGGATCCGACGGGGCATGCCCAGCAGACCTGTCAGATGCATGCCGAAGAAGGTCAGATTGAAGCCGGCAAAGATCAGCCAGAAAGCAGGCTTCGACAAACCGTAGTCTGCTATCCGGCCGGTCATGTGCGGCAGCCAGTAATAGGCGGCAGCCATCATGGGAAACACGAAGCCGCCCACCAACACATAATGAAGATGAGCGACGACGAAATGCGTGTCATGGGCTTGGAAGTTGAAAGGTACCATGGCCAGCATCACACCTGTCAGCCCGCCGAGCACGAAGATGACGAAGAAGCCGGCGAGATAGAGCATGGGGATGTCGAAGCGCGGCTTGCCCACCGCGATCGTTCCGATCCAGGCGAAAATCTGCACGGCCGTTGGAATGGCTACCAGTCCGCTGGCAGCGGAAAAAAAGGACAGCGCCAGATGCGGTATTCCCACGGTGAACATGTGGTGCACCCATAGCCCGAAGGAGAGGAACGCGACCGCGATCACGGCGACGATGATCAGGCGATAGCCCAGCAGCTCGTGCCGGGCGAAGGTGGGCAGGATCATTGATATGGCACCGGCCGCAGGCAGGAAGATGATGTAAACCTCAGGGTGGCCGAAGAGCCAGAACAGATGCTGCCACAGGAGCGGGTCGCCGCCGCGGGTCGGATCGAAGAACGGCAGATCAAACGCCCTCTCGAGCTCAAGCAGAATCGAGCCGAGGATAAGCGGCGGGAAACCGAGCAGCATCATGAAGGCCGTGATCAGGAGATACCAAGCCATGATCGGCATGCGATCAATCGACATGCCCGGAGCCCGGAGCTTGAGGATGCTGACGATGATTTCGATGGCGGCCGATAGGGCAGAAATCTCGACAAAGGTTACCCCGAGCAGCCAGACATCCGCATTGATTCCGGGGGAGTAAGGCTTCGAGTTGAGCGGGGTATACATGAACCAAACGCCATCGGGCGCCAGACCTGCCAGCATGGCCACAATCAGGATCGACCCACCAAAGATGTAGCACCAGAACCCGTAAGCGGTGAGCCGCGGAAAAGCCATGTCCCGCGCGCCGAGCATCTTCGGCAGGAGATAGATCGCGAAGCCCTCGAACATCGGGATCGCGAACAGGAACATCATGATTGTCCCGTGCATCGTGAAGAGCTGGTTGTAGGTCTCCGGCCCCACGAAGGCGCTGTGCGAGGTCGCAAGTTGAGCGCGGATCAGCATGGCAAGGCCGCCGCCGATCGCGAAGAACACGAACGCGGCGATCATGAAGCGCCTTCCAAGCACTGTATGGTTGACCGCAGAGAGCCGCCCCAGCCCGGGGGGCGTGTCCCAGATCCGCGACAGCTCCCTGTGCAAGCGGACGGGCGACATCGCAGGATCATCTGCGCCGTGGTTTACGCCCGACATTCCTTCACCCTCGTCGCTCATTGATCGTCGCTCCCAGGGAGCCGGGCAAGTACTGCGGGATAGTCTCCGGCTTCATGAGCAATGACCTGGAAACGCATGGCTCCATGCCCTGAGCCGCAGAACTCCGCGCAGGCTCCCCCATAGGTTCCCGGCTTTTCCGCAAGGAGGCGGATGACATTGCGATGCCCAGGGATGGCATCGATCTTGCCGCCCAGTCGAGGCACCCAGAAGCTGTGGATCACATCGGCGCTGGTCACGGCAACTTCCACAGCCCGGCCCACAGGCAAGTGCAGCACGCCTCTCGACACCAAATTGCCAGCCTCGGGATAGCTGAACGTCCACATCCATTGCCGTCCCTCAGCCTCTATTCGAAGTGTCGATGGGGAACCATCCCTGCCAATGAGCCGTTCGCCGAGCACAAAGGCAGCAATCACGAGGGCGGCAAGAATGGCCGACGGCAAGACGAGGCCACCCCACAGCATGAGAAGTCTCGGCGCGTCCGCGCCCAATGCCGCGGGTCGCCTCCATGCCAGCACCAGTACGACTGACGTTGCGAGAAAAATAAGCGCGCTGCCAGCAAGCATCGTCCACCAAAGCGATGCGATTGCCCGTGCGGAGGGGCCCGCGGGATCAAGGGCCGAGAGTTCGCCGGCACATCCCGCAAGTGGTGCGGGCAAGAACAAGATGACGGCCGGGGCGAGCAAGCGTTTTGGAGTAAAACCGGGATGAGTGAAACCGAGGGTTCCTCTGCAAGCCCCGTCATCGAGGCGGTTGCCGAGAAGGATACAAGTTCGACCGTCGCCGTTGCTGGCCACCCGCTGCACGCGATGAGCGTCCATTTTCCCATTGCCTTCGTGGTTGCCACACTTGGTTGTGATGTCTTCTTCTGGTGGGGGGCAGATCCCTTCTGGCTGAGGGTCGGGTGGTGGGCCTCCGGCCTTGCCTTCCTGACGGGGATAGCGGCAGGACTGGTCGGCACCGCGGAATTGCTGCTGGTGCCAGGTATCCGCGTGCGCGTCGCCAGCTGGACTCATGGCATCGCCGCGATGACCCTGATCGCCGTTTGCGGCATGAACTGGGGGCTCCGATTGGCCGACCCCGCCAGCGTCCTGCCGCAAGGGTTGCTGATATCGCTTCTCGCCCTGGTGCTTACCGGGCTCGCAGGTTGGCATGGCGGGAAGCTCGTTTTCGATCACGGGATCGGCCTCATGATCTCCGAAAAGGATTGAATTGCTCGACCAGCCGCCGGAGCGCGCCTGGCTCCTGCAGCCAATGGGGCAAGACTGGTGGAATTTCAGGCTTGCCGAGCACGAGGAAGAGGATGACCACAATGGTCGCCATGGTGAGAACCGTCACGACAAAGAACCGCCAGACCGGATAGATCTCGCCCTCGTTGAACAGGCGGATGATGACGGCGCCGGTAAGGATGTGGATTGCCGCGAGGACGCCCACGAACAGAAGCTTCATTGCGAACCATGGTGTCCAGGTGCCGCGCAGGAAGATGAGAAGCGTGCCAGAGGCAATGGCCAGATAGGCGGCGGGCGACATGAGCCCAACGTAGAGAAAGCGCACAAGGGCCTGCAGGCGATATAGCCCCGGTCCCGCCGGTACGTGGCTTCGCTGGACGTAAAGACCCGGCAGACAGAGCAGCCCCGCGCTCCACAGGGCGATCGTGGCGACATGCAGCAACTTCACCCAGACCATCCAGCCCTCCTGCCAGGCGAGCCGAGCATGGGCCAGACACGGAAAAGCGCTGCGGCAAGGTAGGGCAAGGCGGCCGGCACCCACATGATAAGGCCGGCCAGCTGCTGGTCAGAGAGCGGGGTCAGGCCGAAAGAATGGGTCGTGTCGAGATGTGCTTCGTAAAGCGGTGTCGGCGCGAATGTGAGCAGTGCGCCCAAGAGGCCCATCTGGATTGAGGTGCCAAGCATGGCAAATACCACGGCACCGGCGTCCTCGGACTGACGAAGTGCCCTTTGCCACAGACAGAAGGACACGCCCAAGAGGCTGGCCTGCATCGCCCAGTAAACGGCAGCTACCGAGATTGCGACCGAGTAAACCGGCGGAATATGCCAGAACCAGAGAACAACTGCCTGGATCGCGGCCAGAAGACCCAAGGGGACAGTTTCCTGCCGGCTGCGCGGCGCAGCGGGAAAAGCCATTGCCAGCAGCGGCGCTACGGCGACGAGCAGTAGCACGTGGTGGACCGTACGTGCTGAGAACAGGGCGACCGTCAGGGCGCAAAGCGGCGACAGAAACAGCGCGGCGATCAGCCCGACGCCAATCCAGATCGGCAATCGACCGGCCTCGGCACCGAAGCGGCGCCAGGCAACAAGAATCCCGGCGCAAGCCAGCAGCGCCACCAGATCGAGCCGCCATGCCCCCATCAGCGTTTCCGGGACCGGGGCAGCCCCGCAATATAAGTCAGACATGCCCTCTCCTCCCCACGGAAGAACGGGAGCACGCGGGACTGAGCCTCCGAATATTTCGTTAGAACATCCAGGACCGATTGTGCTGCGCCTCACCGTTTCAAGACAGAACCCAGTTTCCGTGAACCTGTTCCCGATCGGCTATTGCTGGCATCCGCAATGCGGTCGCTTATCACCGGCCTAGTTTTTTGGTGGGAGCATCATCTTCCCGCTGCTCCGCCACTCTCAGCTCGTGCAGCGACGAGACTTCATTCGTAGGGCCCGTCGGACTGCCCACGTCGCTGTCCATGAAATCCCCTGCGATCAGCCGCGCTCCGCGCTCATAGGTCAGGTAACGCCATAGCCACCGGAGCGAGACGAACAGCCGGTTCTGGAAGCCTACGAGCAGGTAGACGTGGATGATCGCCCAAGACAACCAGGCGGACCATCCCCTGATCTTGAAACTGCCAAGTTCAAAGACGGCGGCGTGACGGCCGACAATGGCGGTATTGCCACGGCTCCTGTATTGAAAGGGACGCAAAGGTTCCCCAGCGAGGATCAGCGACGAGAGACCGCGTCCAAGATGGATTCCCTGCTGTTTTGCGACCTGGGCCAGCCCGGGAAGCGCCCGCTGGTTCTCGTCGAGAAAGGTTGCGACGTCCCCAATGGCGAAGACATCACCGCATCCAGAAACCTGCAGCAGTTGGTTGACGGCGATCCGGCCGGCCTTGTCCGTTTCGCCCAGCTGCCTGGCCAGTGGCGATGCGGACACCCCAGCCGCCCACACCACCAGCCCGACCGGCATCTCGGTGCCCGCGATCGAAATAGATCTCGCGTCCACATGATCGACCGCTTGGCCAAGGCTGACACTCACGCCCAATCGTTCAAGCCTCGTCCTGGCGTAGGTCGAGGCCTCCGGTGAAAATCCGGAAAGCAGCCGCGGGCCAGCCTCGACAAGCATGATCTTGGCTGCTTCAGGTGCGATGCTCCGAAAATCGCGCGCCAGCGTGAAACGGCATAGTTCGGCAATGGCGCCGGCCATTTCAACGCCCGTCGGTCCACCGCCAATTATCGCAATGGTCAGCAGTCGCTCTTGTTCCATCGGATCGTCGGTCTGCTCGGCACGCTCGAAGGTGAGGAGAAGGCGGGAGCGGATCTTCCGGGCATCCTCCATCGTTTTTAGGCCAGGTGCCCAACGGCCCCACTCGTCGCGCCCGAAATAGCCATGGGTCGCCCCGCTGGCCAAAACCAGATAGCGAAACTCAATCGCCTGCCCGTTGGACAGCTCTACCTGTTTTCGGGACAGGTCGACCCGGGACGCTTCCCCGAAGACAACGCGGACCGACTTATAATCCCGCAGGATTTTCCGGATCGGCTCTGCCACGTCCACCGCGGAGAGCGCAGCAGTCGCGACCTGGTACAAAAGCGGCTGGAACAGATGGTGATTGCTTCGGTCGACGAGTGTCGTCGCAATCCCCGCCCGTCCCAGCGCCTTTGCAACTTCAAGGCCTGCGAAGCCGGCCCCGATGATGACCACCTCGGAGCGTCGCATTTGGCTTATGTGAGCGGGGATCCGTCGCGCCACCACCATTTCCTCCGATCACCTGTGCAGCAATACATCCGCAGACCGCACGTCTCGGCCCTGTTCGACATTGCTGGTGCCCGGATAAAGCGGGCCCCCGAGACCGCGGATTACTGACTGAGCTGTTTCGCCATTTCCAGGTGATGCTGGAGATGCGGTAAGGTGGCCGTCGCCCATGCCTTCAGATCGGGATTTTCACCTTCCTTGCTGTAACGTGAAAACAGATCCACGGCAGCCTCATGAGCCTCGACCTGATCGGCGTGATATTGCTGCACAAAGTCCTTGGCTGACAGCTTTTCCAGGGCTGCGAGCCGGTCTCGCCTGGCTTCCTGTACCGCAGCGGGCAGCTCAGCCTTGACCTTGCCGCTGGCCACGAGCTGCTGTAGCTCGTGAGTTGTCTTCGTATGGGCTTCGATCATCTGCCTGGCGAACTCCTCCGTCGTCGGATTGGATCGCCCGAGTGCGAGCCTGCTCGATTCGATCTCGAACCGATCGCTTGTCGCGGCCTCGGTGACAAAATCCTGTGTCGAGGGGGCGACGCCCAGGACTGAGTTGATGCCCGTGGTTTCCGTGGCCGATTGGCCCCAGGCGCTGGACGCCATCATCATCACGGCGACGGGGATCATCGTATATTTCATCTGCGAACCTCCATTTTGCTCCAGGGGCAACAGGGGGTGCGGATGTTCGTTCCGACTTTGACCACCCGTGCCCGTCGGAAAGGAAACAGAGCCGCAGAGGCTCCGTGCTCAGCCGCCCCACTCGAACACGGGACGCGCGATCATCAGCCAGAAGATGCCGAGCACTGCGGCAAAGGCCGGGAAGCCGAAAGCGAACCAGGTCCGGAAGAGCCTGTGATACCGGTCCGGTAGCGCGCTGCCGGTCGCGGATGCGTTTTCGGCGAGCGACCTCATCTCCATCTGGATCCATACGACCGGCAACCAGAACAGCCCGGTCACGATGTAGAGAATGATCGACAGAAAGATCCAGCTGTCCCAGAGCGAATAGCCCACATGCCAGGCAAGCGCGACGCCAGTAACAGGCTGTATGACAACGGCACTGGCGGTGAACAGGAAATCCGCGAGCACCACGATCCGCGCTACGGCGGCAATCGTTGCCGCATTCCCCGTGCGATGAGCGAGGAGCATGAAGAAGGCAATGCCCGCACCGGTGCCCAGTAGCACCGCTGCCCCGATGACATGCACATACTTCAGGAAAAAATAGATCATCATCGCTCCTCAAGGATCGCAAGCGCGACATAGTGCAGAAGAATGATCGGGAAGATCTTGAGGAACGGGCCAAGCGGCTCGTTCCAGAGGTCCGGGCGGAGAATGGTGCCGATGACCGCATAGGCAACCGACAGGAGGATCGCACAACAGAGGCCTGCGCGTGACGTCCGACGAAAGGCAATCAGCAAACCCACGACTATGTCGGAAACCGCCCCTGCCACCACGGCAGGCTCTGCCAGCGCGGCAGCTGGTGTGTTGAGAAGCAACTCCACGCCGTTGCGCCAGCCGCTGGTCAGCGAAATGATGCCGGTGGCAATCCAGAACAGCGGCAGCACCACGAATATCGGCGCCTTCAGGTTATAGAGCCCTGCGAACCACCGCTCCTGCACAGTGGCAGGTTCAGCGGCAAGCGCCGACGCAAGCCTCCTCGGCCTGATCCCGGTAAGCTCAGTCCAGGCCGAGGGATCACCCGTCGCTCCACGCATAACCTCGCGGGCCGCATTCGACCGTACCGGGGGGCGCCAGCCGAACCAGCCCGCAACATCCCCAAACCAATAGAACAGCCTGGCGATTCTTCCCGGCACAGCGATGGATGTCGCCATTCTCCAGCCCAGCCAGGCGCGATAATGGCCGACCACTTCGCTCATGGTCATCGCCTCCGGTCCCGCCAGCTCTACTGCCAGCCGAGCGGGGCTATCGGGTCTCAGAAAGAACATCACCGTCGCGATGACGTCATCGAGCTGTACGACCTGCAAACGGCCAGTATCAGGCAAGACTGGCAGGAAAGGCAGGGCGGCAAGGCCCCGGATGAGGGCGCTTGCGCCGAATACCGGGCGCCCCAGCACCACCGACGGCCGCAGGATGACCCAGTCGAGGTCGCGCTCCATCAGCGCCCTATCGCCCGCCAGTTTGCTCCTGGAAAAGTCTGAAGGCTGCTCACGCTCCACCCCGATCGCCGAGAAGTGGATAACTCTGGCAACACCTGCACTTTCGCATGCCTCGAACAATGCGGCTGCGCCGCTTGCATGGACCTCCGTGGTCCCGCCCTGAAGCGCGCCAGCACAATTCACCACGGCGTCAATTCCGCCGAGATAGGGGAGCCATGCATCAGCAGATGTCGCCCGTGCCATGTCGAGATCGATTGCGGTTTCCCCGCCAGATCCCATCGGCCGCGCAGCACCCCGCTGGACGCGCACGACCTCATGGCCATCGCGCTCAAGACGAATACACAGGGAGGAGCCGATCAGCCCGCCCGCGCCATTGACCAGGATCTTCATGCGGTCTTTGCCCGCACCGCAGCTGCACGCAATAGCATGGACATCGCCATTGACCTCCCCATTGAAGAAGCTGCCTTTTCGCTGCGGGAGCAGCAGATTGACGTGATCAGCTCCAACAGCGGGTTCATCGGGCTTGCTCCATGGCTAACCACGGAACGGCAAAGCCGTCTTGCGTGAATGGTTCCGTGTTTGAGCAAGCCCCTCGGGCCACGTTGTCTGCGCACCGCCTTCAGGGTGGCGCGCCCATTTTCGCATGAACCCGTTTCCTGCTGATCAGCGCTGGCCGCGCCCCTTGGGCCTCGGCATCACACCGGGATCTCGGTGCAAGCGCGCCGGCACGCGGTTCCTCCCGAGCTCATATTATCCTGTCTTGGTCTGTCACCCGCCACTTGCCTCACCCCGCCGTGGGGCACTTCACCGGGCCGGATTGTCATACCTGCATCCACACTGTGCAGAGTCGCCTCTTGTCGCCTGAATGCCAGCGTTCCCGTTTGTGGGAACCCGTCGCCCCACCCGCTGTTTGAAAAGGGCGAAAACACCGCAGCAATCTGCTGCGGCCCAGATACAGAGGAACCATGCAATCCCGGTCGAAATCAGAGTTTCCCGCCGCCGCCGGGATATGCCTGGGCCTCGGCCTCGGCGGCTTCTTTGACGGAATTGCCCTGCACCAGCTTCTGCAGTGGCATCACATGGCCACCAGCGCTGGATATCCGGCGGACAGTCTGGAAAACCTCGAGCTGAACACCTTCCTCGACGGGATGTTCCACGCCCTGACTTATATCTTCGTGCTGCTGGGACTTATCCTGCTATGGCGAGCAGCGCGACGGGGACATGAATTCTGGTCAACAAGGCTACTGATCGCCACCGTGCTCATGGGCTTTGGATTGTTCAACGTGGTGGAGGGCATCATCAATCACCACGTCCTTGGTCTGCATCATGTCAATGAGACCGTGGCCCCCCAGCACTGGTTGTGGTGGGATCTGGGCTTTCTGCTCTGGGGAGCGGCGATGCTGGGCGGCGGTTGGCTGCTCTATCGCAGGCCGTTTGCGGATCTCACTCGATCAAGTACCTAATCGTCCGCCACAACAGCAACGCGTTAGCCACAAATACCAGCTGATCCGCCTCACGTGCCGGATCGAGATCACAAGCCGGCGCAACGGCAAGCCCACCTGCACACTGGCCTGCCGCATCGTAGACGGGGCGGAGGAAACCTGCATCACCGGCATGGCGACCACCTATCGATTGCCGCTGCGGCACGGAACGCGGCGTGATTTGCTGGCGGGCACTGGTCCAAAGTGCCGATGCCTGGCTTACTCCCGGAGGAGAGCCCCAACCGGCGGCGCTTCCGCCGCTGGTCAGGGCGCCCTCGCGGATCAACAGAAGGCCAGACGCCCTGAACCGAACTGAAGGCGCCAGACTGCCAGTGCGCACTCGGAACCGGTTTGGCGCGCTGAAGGATGGCGCGATGGATAGGGCCCGGAACGGGAATGCCGGAACTCGGCCATGGCCGGGCTCCGGCATCGAGCGCATTATCGGTGGCAAAGCGGGAAATGACACCGGTGGCGTCCCATCCCCGCCGCTGCCGGCAAGGCGATGGCCGGTGACCTGTCAACGCCGCTGAACGAGCGACGCGCCCCGATCAGCGTCCGAGTCGGGCATGGAGGTATTCCTCCACGCCTGTAACCTTAAGACCCCTGCGGTCATTGAAGGTGATCGACTTGTCCCACCACATGCCATCGCCGAGAGCAAAAGCCGCGCGGTAGCGGGTCATCACATCGTCCGGGGCGGCCGCCAGATCGCAGCGCAGCTTGTCGATCGGCCATTCGATCTTCTCGAATTCGCGGCCGGTCACCCGCTCGACCACATCGGCCAGACGACCATAGGAAATCGTGTCGCCCGCCACATAGACAATCTCGTTGATGATGCGCGGCTCGCTCAGCAGGATCTCGGTCGTCAGCCGGCCGACATCCTCTGGTGTCGTTACCGTGACCTTGGTGTCCCAGCTGCCCAGGCCATGAATGGTGCCGCGCTGCAGATTGACCACGTCGAAGGCCGGCCCGAACAAGAAGCTCGTGAACATGCCAGTCGAAACGATCACCCATTCCGTGTCGTGCTGGGAACGGAGCAGCTCGCGAACCTCGTACTGCTCGTCGAAAACCGGCTGGCCGCTGCCACGCCCCACGATGTCGTAGTCAACGCCGAACTGCCATGGAAAGTACCGGTTCACGCCAGCCTGCAACACGGCACGCGTGATGCGCAGCTGGGTGCCGGGCCCGGCGACAAAGCCGGTGCAGTTGACCACTGTCCGGTAATGACCGAATAGCTGGGCCAGGGCATCCTGGTCTGCACCCAGATCAAAACCCATGATGGTCACACCGAGCGCCCCGAGTTCCGCGAGGTTTGCCGCCTCCTGCTCGGATGGCGTGCTCAGCATCTGAGGCGCCACGAGGACGGTGATCGGCTGGCCTGCGGCTCGGATCCGCGGCGCGAGCGCGCGCAACACAGCCATGCCGAGCTGCCCGGCGCCAAGTACCAGTATATCGCGCAAGTCGACCTTTTCCTGATCGTTCGTCATTGTTCGTTTCCTTCATCTGATGGTTTGCGGCTGACCCGCCCGGCCACCCATGCGGCCGGGGTTCGGTCAGGCGGCCTGATTGATGACATTGACCTGGCAGAATTCGGCGAGCCCGAGCTGCGTCCACTCCACGCCGATCCCGGACTGCTTCGCGCCGGCAAGGGGGACGTCGGGTCCGAAGTTGAGATGCTGGTTGACCCAGACCGTGCCGGATTCCACCCGTTCAGCCAGCGCCCGGGCGCGGTCGATGTCGGTGGACCAGACCGAGCCGCCGAGCCCGAACTCGCTGCGGTTGGCCCTCATCAGCGCGTCCTCGCCGTCCCGCACCCGTATGATGGGCAGGATGGGGCTGAACTGCTCCTCGGTGACGAGCGGGCTCCGGTCATCGATGTCGCGCACGATGGTGGGCTTGATGAAAAAGCCCTCCCGGTTGATCACATCGCCGCCGGCAATCACCCTGCCGTCGCGATGGGCGATATCCAGGAAAGACTGCGCCTTTCCGAACTGTTGCCGGTTCTGCAACGGCCCCAGCCGCGATGCCGGATCACTGCCCGGCCCCACAATGGCCTCGCGCGCCCGGTGCGCCAGCGCCTCGGCAAGATCGTCATAGATAGACTCCGCCGCATAGACACGCTTGATCGCCAGACACGCCTGGCCGGTGTTGAAGAATGCGGCATCGAAAATGCGGTCTGCGGTCTCCCCGACGTTCACATCGTCAAGCACGATCGCCGCGTCATTGCCACCAAGCTCCAGGGTCAGGCGCTTCAGGGTTGGCGCGGCGCTCGCCATGATGCGCCGGCCCGTGGCTGTCGAGCCCGTGAAGGTGACCTTGGCAATTTGAGGGTGGGAGGTGAGCAGATCGCCGAGATCATTCTGGTCGGTGATCACATTGAGCACACCGGGCGGAAGAATGCCGGCCGCGAGTTCACCGAGCATCAGGGTGAGGATCGGTGTGGTGGGGGCCGGCTTCATCACCATGGTGTTGCCGGCGACCAGCGCAGGCGCAATCTTGGCCGCAGGAATGAGCAACGGGAAGTTCCAGGGGCTGATGCCTGCCACGACGCCAAGGGCGCGATGGCGCAGTTCGACGGCGCCACCCCTGATGCTGTAGGCCCTGGGCGGCAGCCGAAGGCCAGCAAAATGGCGGATGAAGCCGATCGCGTAGTCCACCTCCTGCTCGGCCTCGCGGCGGATCTTGCCCTGTTCGGCCACCATGGTGACAACGAAATCCTCACGCCGGTGCTCCACCGCGTCAGCAAGCTCCTGGAGCAGCGCGCTGCGTCTGTTCCAGCCCATGGCCTCCCAGCCGGGCTGCGCTCGCCGTGCTGCGGCGATGGCGGCTTCCGCCTGGTGCCGCGAGGCCCGGGCCACGGTGGCGACGAGCGTACCTGTTGCCGGGTTGATGACATCGAGGGTCTGTTCGCCCGGAACGAGCTGCCCGTCGATGACCAGTTCTGTTGCGAAGTTCATGACTGTGGTTCCATCTGATCGACCTGCGGGCGCCCGTCCTCCGGGCGGCCGTTGACCAGGTCACTGAGGATTGGGATTGAGGGCGCTGCCGTGCTCGCGGATGATCCGCCAGCCATCGGGCGTGCGATGCCAGACGAGGCTCGAGAGCGTATGGGCCCTACCCTCATGGCCGTCGGTTGCAATGAAGGATGTAACGAACTGCACGCTCATCACCGCCAGGTCGGACGAGACCAGCGTGCTAGGTTCGCCGACCATTATATTGGTCAGGCGCTTCATTCGCGGAATGAAACCGTCCCAGATCGCAGCATATTGGGCGACGTGATGATTGACCCGGCGCTGCTGGTCGAAGTCGTCGAAGAACCGAGTTCCATCAGCTGACCAGTCATAAAAACGACCAAGACGCATCCGGAAGTCAAAAGGCTCATCAAAGGTATGGCGCCAGCCAGTTTCTACCCAGTCCTTGGCCATGTTGTTTAGAACGCCTATATCGTTCTGCTCGCCCTGCCGCGCACTGACGATGAAGTTCATCTTTCCCTCCAATCTATACAGGACCGGATACTTCCTTTCCTTGCTCCGACGCACACGATATGGGGGAAGAGGGCCAGGCGATAAGCCGACCAGACGGCATTTGATTATTCGAAAAACGTGAATTGTAATGGCGCCTGCGAGGACGGCGGGATGAGGCTGCGCGAAGGTTCGGCACAGCGGCCAAGCGCCGCTGCAGATGCAGTCGGGAGCACTTCGGGATGGACCGGTTTCAGGCGATGGAGACATTCACACGGGTGGTCGAATGCGGCAGCTTCAAACGCGCTGCCGAGACGCTGCGGGTGCTGCCCTCCACCGTGACAAAGACGATCAAGGATCTCGAGGCGGACCTCGGCGTACAGCTACTCTCCCGGACCACCCGGTCGATCCAGATCACCGACGCCGGCCTGCGATACTACGACAGCTGCAAGGCAATCCTGCGCGAGGTCGAGGCGGCAAGGGATGCCATTGCCGGACAAGGAGGCACCATCCGCGGCGCCATCCGTGTGGGAACGACGCCATCGCTTGCACGCCGCTTCCTCATCCCTGCCCTGTCACGCTTCACAGACCGCTACCCCAGCATCGACATCGACTTTCACCTGAGCGATGCGGTTGCCGATCTGATCCAGGAGCGCATCGACTGCGTCATCCGGGCGGGCGAGCCGCGGCCATCGAGCCTGATCATGCGGAGGCTTGTCCGCTTTCACTGGTATGTCTGCGCCTCTCCCGCCTATATCGAGCGCCATGGAGCACCGCAAAGCCTTGCGGACCTCGGCGACCACCGCGCGGTGGGTTATATCAGCAGCCGGACCGGGCGCACGACCAACTGGACCTTTCCGCAAGGCAAGGAGCTTGCAACCATCGCGATGCGGTCCTCGGTGACGGTCAATGATACGGATGCCTATATTGCCGCCGGGCTTGCAGGGCTGGGCCTCATCCGCGCCGCATCCTATCTGCTGAACGACCACATCGCCGAAGGCCGGCTGATCAGGGTGCTGACCGATATCGTGGCGGCAACCGACCCCCTATCGGTCCTCTATCCGCAGAGCCGACACCTGTCGCCCGCCGTCCGCGCCTTCATCGACTGGTGCACCGAGATCTTCGCCGCCGAAGCAGCCGATCTTTAAGCGGGTCCGCCACACGGCGCTCCGGCCCCTGACAACCGGAAGGGGCGATGCCGGTCAAGACCTCCAGGTCGGGCCAGACCGGCCACACGCCCGCGCTCAGGCGGCCATCTCCCAGCGGGTCCGGGGAAAGCGGTTGAGCAGGGAATGGAGCAGCGAGATGAAGACCAGCATCGCCGAGATGGAGATGACGACCGACAGGGCGCGATAGAGCGAGTTCTGGATCAGGTCATCAGACGGCCCCAGCAGGCCATAGAGAATGGCGAGCGCGGTCACCGCGGCAAACCCCTGGCCCGGCCCGGTCCTGTCCCGCACGTGCTCGGCACTGAACCACAGGAGGCCCGCAAGATAGGCACTGGCGGTAAGCGGCCAGAACCCCGTCCAGGACGAGATCAGCAGCTGTACCAGCACCGCATGGACCGAGCCCAAGACCGAGCCGACAAGGCGCGAGCGCCCGGCGGTCCAGATACCGTCATGGGTCATGCACAGCAGGATGAGGACCGTCGCCATCTGGGCGCTCAGCGAGTCGCTCATCTCGAAGAGCTGGAAGAAGACGAAGGAACCGGTTGCGCCAAAGGTGCACAGCAGGATGAGATGCCGGCGCTGGGCGGGCGAGCGCGGCGGCGGAATGCGCGGCGTGCGAGGCTCCACGTCCGGAAACAGCGCGAAGGACACAATGTAGAGGACAACGCTCAGTACCAGCGCCCCGCCGGCGCCCCAGAACAGCTCTTCCCAGGCCATCTGCGGATAGGGATAGCTGCCATAGTGAACCAGCGCGCTGCAGACGGCGAGAGAGACCGCGCCATACATGAACAGCTTGCGGGGGCCAGTCATGAGGCCGAAACAGCAAAGGACAAAGCCCAGATAGGCCGCGGTCATCACCACCGGATGGGCGGAGAGCGCCGCCACCATGAGGCCGGCAGCGATCATGCCGGTCGGGGCACTTGCCAGAAACTGCAAGGCAACATGCCGGTCATAGGCCGGGGCCAGCCCGATCAGGACCAGGGGATAGACGGCATAGTAGACGGCATAGGGCCAGGCAAACAGTGTGGCCAGGGCCCAGCCGACAAAGGCGCCGAACGTCATGCGGCAGGCCTGCCGCCAGTCATTGGCGCTCATGATGGCACTCTCAGTAGACATAGCGCACCAGGGCAATGAGCCAGATCTGGGCCTCGGCCAACAGGCGGGCAACGGGGGATCCGCCAGGCACCAGCTGCACCGTCGCACGCGACCCGCTCACCAGCTTCGGTGGATCATCAAGCTGGACATTGACGCGGACACGCTGGGCGCGGCGTATCCAGCGGTCGGTCTCGACCGTCTGCACAAGGGTGCCATCAGCATTGACCTGCCCCTGGGCGATGCCGGCGTCGATCGAGGCAACCCGCCCCTCGAACAGGCGCCCGGGAATGGCGTCGAAGCTCACGATGGCCGGATCGCCGATCTCAACGCGCGCCAGCGCCTTCTCGCGAAAGTCGGCGGCAATGGTCGGCTGCAAGCCAACCACGGCAAGCACAGGCGTTCCGGCGGAAATGTAGTTGCCCGGGCGGAGCCGCATATTGGTGATGATGCCGTCCTCAGCAAGGACAACCTTCGTCTGGCGAAGATCGCGCTGGGCAACGGCGAGCTTGTTCCGGGCCTCGCGCAGATAGAGATTGTCGGGCCCGTCCTCGCCGCGGAGCACGAGGCTTGCCCGCAGACGCGCCTCGGCAACGCCAAGGGCGGCCTGAGCCTCATCGCGCCGCGCCACGGCCGCATCGGTCACGGCAAGGGAGACGGCATTGCGCCTGCTCAGCTCCAGCATCCGGTTTGCCTGGCGCTCCGCCTCCTCGGCGGCGGCCCGGGCGCTGGCAATGGCGGCACGCGCCTCGGCAATGTCGGCATCGCGTTGGCGGATGGTCTGTTCCGCCTGTTCGACCGCCAGCTCCGCGGCGGTGACCGCCAGCTGATAGCGGGTGGGATCGATCTCGAACAGGATCTGACCGGCACGTGCGGGCTGGTCATTGGTGACGTGTACCCGGGTCACGGTGCCAGAGACTTCCGGCGCCACACGGATCGTATCGTAGAGCACCATCGCCTCGGGGGTTACGGGCATGAACTGGTCGGCGACCACTGCATAGAGAAGCAGCGCTGCCCCGGCCGCCACCGCCCTGAAGACACTACGGCGGAAGCGCTGCTCCGGAGACAGGGCGGGCACAGGAATATCGGTCATGGTTCTTCATTCGCTCGTTCAGCCTCTTTTCGCGGCGGATATCTGGCCGCCCCCCGTACATCTTGTAGCCACGGCAACATGAAGGCATCCTTCCGGAAAACGGAAGGATCGCGGTGTGATGGATGACATCGGGGATCTGCGCCTGTTCCAGCGCATCGTCGCCGCCGGCAGTCTTTCGGAAGCGGCACGGCGGATGCGCAGCTCGCTGCCAGCGGTCAGCCGGCGGCTGTCGGCGCTCGAGGACCGGCTCGGGGTGCGGCTGATCGAGCGCGGGCCCCGCCGCTTCACGCTGACCGAGGAGGGCAGCTTCCTGCTCGAAAGGGCGGATGCCATCCTGCGGGCACTGGATGCCACCGAAACCGAGCTGATGGCGCGCGCCGGTCACCCGCGCGGGTTCATGCGGATCGGCGCGCCGCTGGAGATCGGCCGGAACCGCATCGCGCCGCTGATTGCCGAATTCTCGGCGCAATATCCGGAAATCAGCATCGAACTGGTGCTGAGCGATGCGCCTGTCGACATCCTGGAAGAAGAGATCGATATCGGGCTCTATCTCGATGAGCCGAGCGACGGGAGCCTGATCGCCCGGACACTGATCCGAAGCCTGCGGGTGATCGTGGCCTCTCCGGACTATCTCGCCGCGCATTCGTCGATCGAACAGCCCGAAGACCTGCTCGGGCATGACTGCGCCCGGCTGGCACGGGGCAGACGGGTCTTCGACCGCTGGAAATTCCAGGAAAGCGGCCGGGTGCGGGAGATTCGGGTGAGCGGCCGGCTCCTGTCGAACAATGCCGAGGTCATCCACCAGTGGGCGGTCGAGGGCCGGGCCGTGGCCTGCAAGGCGCTGTGGGACGTAGAGGACGATATCCGGTCCGGCCGGCTGGTGCGCCTGCTCGAGCCTTACGAATGCGACCGGATCAATCTCTACGCGGTCTATGCCTCCCGGGCCCACCTGCCGCCGCGGATGAGGCTGTTCCTGGACTTCATTGCCGAGCGGGTGAAATCTTAGCCTTCGAGATCTGGCCAAAGCATGCAACTTCAACGCACCGCCAAGCGTGACATACAAGATCTTTCGTGTGTCAGGTTGGCTCGTTAGGCCGCGCCGTCGCACCGGATGATCCACATCACCCTGGTCTCTTGATTCGCCAGATTACGGAACCGATGGGGGATTGAGGCGTCAAACTGGAAGCTGTCACCCGCTTCCAGTTCCAGGACCGTTGATCCGACAGTGAGCTCAAAACGTCCTGAAAGAACGAGCCCCGCCTTTTCGCCGTTCCTGAACCACGGCTCGTCCCCGGAATGGGTACCCGGTTGGAGGACGAGCACCAGCATTTCCAGATCGGATGCGCGTACAGGAGAGAGCAGCTCCTTGGACAAACCAGGTGGGCCGAATTCCACTCTCAGGCGATCGTTGTGCCTGACAACCAGACGATCTTCAGATTCTTTCTTTTCGCGGCCAAAGAGATCAGCAAGGTCTACGCCGAGCGCCTCCGACACTCTGTTCAAGGTGGTGAGCGAAGGCATGCTCTGCCCTCGTTCAATGTGACTGAGCATGCCGACAGAGACCTTCGAGGCGAGCGAAAGCTCTGCCAGAGATAGTTTCTTCACGGTGCGCAATTGCCTGATCCGGGCACCCAACGCGGTCAGTTCGAAATTGCTCGCGGTTTCAACGGTGTCCGACAATATTAGCCCTCCACTGTTCAGGCGCGACCGTGCGTCAACGCTAAACGGCTTCTTATCACAGATATTTCAAGGGGCTAGAGATCACTGTTCAAAAGCCCGCCCCGACAATCAAGATGCGAATTTTCATTGACATTGAAAATCGACGCCCGTCATTCTCGTGTCAATAAAATCTCATCAGGTGAGTGGGAGTGAATGCGACAGGTTACAGAGGCGTCGCCCTCAGCGCAGCAGAGTGACATACCAAACAGCGAGCACCCTGTCAGAGTAGGCGTTGAGGTTGGCGGCACGTTTACCGATCTCATCGTCATTGCAGGTGACTCGGTCAACCTTCTCAAAGTGCCAAGCACGCCGGACGCACCGGAAGGGGCAGTCATGAATGCGGTCGCTGCAGCTGGCATCGACTTGAGGGCCGTCGGGGAGTTCATCCATGGATCGACGGTCGCGACCAACACGATCCTCGAGCGCAAGGGCTTCCGCACCGCCTTCGTGACGACGGCCGGCTTCCGGGACATTTTGGAAATTCAGCGCCATGACCGCCGTCACATTTACGATATCAGCTATCAGAAGCCGCGGCAGGTGATCGCGCGCGAGGACTGCTTCGAGGTTCACGAGCGGATCGATGGAAAGGGCCGAGTGGTCGTGCCGCTGAACGAGACCGACGTTATCGATCGGCTGGCACCGCAGCTGGCTGCAGGAAACTACGCCTCAATTGCCATCTGCCTGCTTAATGCTCACGAGAACCCAACCCACGAGCAACGTCTAGCAGACCTCCTGCAGGGAATTCTACGAGACCTGCGGATCACCTGCTCTTCGCAGGTGATCCGTGAATTCCGCGAATATGAGCGGGCTTCCACCACCGCGCTCTCGGCCTATGTGCAGCCGGTCATCGACCGCTATCTCGGCCGCCTTGAGGACAGGCTGCGGGAACAGGGCTTTGCCGGCAATCTGAGCATAATGCAGTCGAGCGGGGGGCGTATTCCCGTTGCCGGCATGCGCCAGTGCTGCATTTCAGCCTTCCTTTCGGGGCCTGCGGCCGGCGTGGTGGGCGCAACGCGTCAGGCAGCACGCTCCGGAATCACCAATCTGATCACCTTCGATATGGGCGGCACGTCATCCGACGTATGCCTTGTCGCCAACAGCCAGCCTGAGACCGCACCGCAGTCCGAGGTGGACGGCTTGCCCATCCGCTATCCCATGGTAGACATCGTGACCATCGGCGCTGGCGGCGGGAGCATTGTTTCCGTCGATGAGGGTGGAATGCTGCGGGTGGGGCCACAGAGCGCCGGGGCTAACCCAGGTCCCGCCTGCTACGGCAAGGGCGGAACGCTGCCTACGGTCACCGATGCCCATGTGATCTGCGGCACGCTCCAGCCAGGTACCTTCCTTGGCGGCAAGATGCCGCTCGATCGCGATGCTGCGTGGCGGGTATTCGAGCCGTTAGCGAGGGCGCTGTGCATGAGCGTCGAGGACGTC
>Ga0182748_1001691_pt1 | contig 21132 bp, 20 predicted proteins | sample eDN3rd37CKraftOP_FD_128877 | JGI IMG/M metagenome (GOLD analysis project Ga0182748, IMG submission 128877) | Enriched Organic Plus compost microbial communities from Emeryville, California, USA - eDNA 3rd pass 37_C Kraft OP (version 2) (version 2) ...
CTGTTTATCGCCTCGGTGGTCTTTTTCGGCGCCACGGTCCGCCCGTTGGGCCTGGTCATCTCGGCATTCGTGACGCTGATGATCGCTTCGGCCGCCTCGAAGGAGGTGCGCTGGGTGGAATCGGCGGTATGGTCGGCGCTTCTGACCGCCGCCAGTATCGCGCTGTTTGTGTACGGCCTGAACCTTCCTATGCAGCTCTGGCCGCGGTGATCTGTCATGTGGGATCTTCTCAATAACCTTGCGTTTGGCGTCGGCGTTGCGGCGAGCCCGCAGAACCTGTTGCTGTGTCTCATCGGCGCGCTGGTGGGAACGCTGATCGGCGTCCTCCCCGGCCTTGGTCCGGTCGCGACCATCGCCATGCTATTGCCGATCACCTATGGCCTGCCGCCAGTGGGCGCGCTGATCATGCTCGCCGGCATCTATTACGGCGCGATGTATGGCGGCTCGACGACGGCCATCCTGGTGAACATTCCAGGCGAATCTGCGTCCGTGGTGACAACGCTCGACGGTCACCAGATGGCGAAACAGGGCCGTGCGGGCCCCGCTCTCGCCATCTCGGCCATCGGCTCGTTCTTTGCCGGCTGCGTGGCGACCGTCATCATCGCGGCTGCCGCCGCGCCGCTGACCAGTATCGCGCTGCTGTTCGGGCCAGCCGAGTATTTCTCGCTGATGGTGCTCGGCCTGATCTTCGCCGTGGTGCTGGCGAAGGGTTCGGTGGTGAAGGCCATCGCCATGATCCTCGTCGGCCTCGTGCTGTCGATGATCGGCTCCGATCTCGAAACCGGCGCGGGCCGCCTGAACTTCAACATTCCGGAGTTGGCCGACGGACTGGGCTTCGTCGTGATCGCGATGGGCGTGTTCGGCTTTGCCGAGGTGCTGCGCAATCTCGAGGTCGAGCATAACCGCGACATCGTGCAGGCCAAGATCACCGGCCTGATGCCGACACGCGAAGATCTCATCGCCGCGGCGCCGGCGATCGGACGTGGCACGATCCTCGGCTCGGCGCTCGGCATTCTGCCGGGCGGCGGTTCGGTGATCGCGGCCTTCGCCTCCTACACCCTCGAGAAGAAGCTCTCGAAATATCCGCAGAAGTTCGGCCGTGGCGCCATCGAAGGTGTCGCCGGTCCTGAAACTGCGAACAATGCGGCGTCGCAGACCTCCTTCATCCCGCTGCTGACCCTCGGCATTCCGCCGAACCCGGTGATGGCGCTGATGGTCGGCGCGATGACCATCCACGGCATCGTGCCCGGTCCGCAGGTCATGACCAAGCAGCCCGAACTGTTCTGGGGCATGATCGCCTCGATGTGGTTCGGCAACCTGATGCTGGTGGTGATCAACCTGCCGATGGTCGGCCTCTGGGTGCGGCTGCTGCGGGTGCCCTATCGCCTCTTGTATCCGCTGATCCTGATCGTGTGCTGCATCGGCGTCTATTCGGTGAACAACTCGCCGACCGACGTCTATCTCACCGCGGCCTTCGCCCTCGTGGGCTACTGGCTGGTGAAGCATGATTTCGAGCCGGCCCCGATGCTGCTCGGCTTCGTGCTCGGCCCGCTGATGGAGGAGAACCTGCGCCGCGCCATGCTGATCGCGCGCGGCGATGCGATGGTGTTCCTGCAGCGTCCGATTTCGGCCGGATTGCTGATCGTGTCGGCCATCCTGCTCGTCATCGCGGTCCTGCCGATGATGCGCAAGAAGCGCGACGAGGTGTTCGTCGAGGAGGGTTGAGGAGGCTCAAGGCCGGCTCTCAACGAATGTCTGACTTGATTTCGGGCGGCGTTTCGGTGAAACGCCGCCCGAAATCCATCTACCCGGGCGCCCCAACGGTCCGGGATCCTAGGAAACGCCAGTGTGGAGATCTTCAGAATGCGTATCCTGTCACGCCTAACGGGCCTCGTGGCCGGCGTTGTGGCCCTCGCCGCGCAGGGCTTGCCCGCGCAGGCGCAGAGCTATCCCTCCCGCCCCATCACCATGATCGTGCCGTTCGCGGCCGGCGGCCCGACCGACATCGTGGCGCGCATCGTTGCCGACCATATGTCGAAGACGCTGGGCCAGCAGATCGTGATCGAAAACGTGGTCGGCGCCGGTGGCACCACCGGGGCGACCCGTGCGATGCGGGCCAATGCCGACGGCTACAACATCATCATGGGGCACATGGGAACCCATGCGGCGGCGGTCGCGCTGTATCCCAAGCTCGCCTATCACCCGCTCAAGAATTTCGAGCCCATCGGTCTTGCCGCGGGCACGCCCGTGCTGATCGTGGCCAAGAAGGACTTTCCGGCCAAGGACCTGAAGGAATTCGCCGCCTATGTGAAAGCCAATGTCGACAAGGTGAATGCGGCGCATGCCGGCGTCGGCTCGGTGTCGTTCACGAGCTGCCTCCTCCTGAATTCCGTGCTCGACGTGAAGCCGACCGCCATCCCCTTCCAGGGAACCGGGCCGGCGCTGAACGCCCTCCTTGGCGGCCAGGTCGATTACATGTGCGACCAGATCGTGAACCTCGTCCCGCAGATCAAGGCGGGCAACATCAAGGCCTACGGCATCGGCACCCCGGAGCGGAACCCGGCTTTGCCTGACGTCCCGACCACCAAGGAAGCCGGATTGCCGGCCTTCCAGGTGTCGGCTTGGAACGCGCTGTTCGCGCCGAAGGGCACCCCGAAGGAGGCGCTCGACAAGCTGTCGGACGCGCTGTCCAAGGCACTCGACGACGAAGGCGTGCGCAAGCGTCTGCTTGACCTCGGGAGCGACATTCCCGGCCCGGACCGTCGCGGCCAGGAAGCCCTGAACAAGCTCGTCGACAGCGAGATCAACCGCTGGACCCCGGTGATCAAGGCCTCGGGCATTACCCAGTAACCATTTGCACCGGATGCATGACGGGAAGGGGCGGCCAGGTCTGGTCGCCCTTTTTCGTGCCGGGAATCGGATAGGCTCGCCGCAGTCCGGATTTGTTGTGCAGGCTTCAGGTTGGCTCCGGCGAACTGCTTTCGCGCGGGCGGCCGGATGCTTAAGTTGATCCGCAACGGACAGGCTGCGGCATGAAGCAATATCTCGATCTGATGGAACACGTCCTGCGGGATGGCGTGGAGAAGCGCGACCGCACCGGCACCGGTACATTGTCGGTGTTCGGCCATCAGATGCGTTTCGATCTGCGCGAGGGCTTTCCGCTCGTCACCACCAAGAAGCTCCACGTCAAATCCATCATCCACGAATTGCTGTGGTTCCTGCGCGGCGACACCAACGTCAAATATCTGCGCGACAACGGCGTCACCATCTGGGACGAATGGGCGGACGAGCGCGGCGATCTCGGTCCGGTCTACGGCGCGCAATGGCGTTCCTGGCCGTCACGCGATGGCGGAACGATCGACCAGATCGCGAACCTGATGCGCGATCTCGAACGCAATCCGGATTCCCGCCGGCTGATCGTCACGGCATGGAATCCCGCCGATATCGGCAGGATGGCGCTGCCGCCCTGTCACTGCCTGTTCCAGTTCTATGTCGCGGAAGGCCGACTGTCGTGCCAGCTTTATCAGCGCTCGGCCGACATCTTCCTCGGCGTGCCGTTCAACATCGCGTCCTATGCCTTGCTGACGATGATGGTCGCGCAGGTATCAGGGCTGAAGCCCGGCGAATTCATTCATACGCTCGGCGACGCGCACCTTTATCTCAATCATCGCGAGCAGGCGGCGCTGCAATTGTCGCGCAGTCCGCGCGCGTTGCCGGTGATGACGATCGATCCTTCGGTGCGCGACATTTTCGCGTTCCGCTATGAGCATTTTGCCCTGACGGGATACGACCCGCATCCGCACATCAAGGCCGAGGTTGCGGTGTGACCGAAGGCGCGACGCGGCCGCGCGGGATTGCCATCGTCCTCGTCGTTGCGGTCGCCGAAAACGGTGTGATCGGGCGCGACAACAAGCTGCCGTGGCGCATCAAGTCCGACCTGAAATTTTTCAAGAGCGTCACCATGGATCGGCCGGTGGTGATGGGTCGCAAGACCTATGACTCGATCGGCAAGCCGCTTCCCGGACGGACCAATATCGTCATCACGCGGCGGCCCGACTTTGCCGCCCCCGGCATTCTGGTGGCGCCCGGCGTCGAACCGGCGCTCGCGGCGGCGCGGGGCGACGCGCTCCGGCGCGGCGCCGATACGATCGCGGTGATCGGCGGGACCGAGATTTTCGCCCAGACGCTGCCCCTGGCAGATCGCATCATATTGACGCTGGTCCATGCAAAACCGGTGGGGGATACCTATTTCCCCGATCTCGACCCCGCGGTCTGGCGCGAAGCCGAACGGCTGCCGCAGCCTAAGGGGCCGGACGACGAATATGGCTTTACTATTGTTCATTATCAGCGTGCCGGCGCGGCATGAGCGCGCGTTGTAAGGGACTGGGTGGTCCCCTATAACCCCGCGGAACATGGGCGACAGACCGATCGGCTGCGCCAAGGAGGATCAAGATGCCGTGGAGTAATCAGGGCGGTGGTGGCGGCCCGTGGGGTTCGGGGCCGAAGGGACCTTGGGGTTCGGGGCCACAGCCGAGCGGCGGAGCGCAGCCACCGGATCTGGAGGATTTGCTCCGGCGCAGCCAGGACAAGCTGAAGACGGTGCTTCCGGGCGGCAGCTTCGGCGGCAAGATCGGCGTCGTGGTCGCGCTGCTTGCGGCGCTGTTCCTGTGGGGCATTTCCGGATTCTTCGTGGTGCAGCCCGGCGAACTCGGCGTGGTGATGCGCTTCGGCAAGTATGTGCGCGATGCACCCGCGGGCTGGGGTTACACCTGGCCTTATCCGATCGGCGCGGTCCAGAAGGTCAATATCGAACGCATCAACCGCATCGATGTCGGCATGCGCATCGTCGACGATGCGCGGCGCGGCACCACGACCCGCGACGTGCCGGAAGAAAGCCTGATGCTGACCGGCGACGAGAATATCGTCGATGTCGACTTCGCCGTGTTGTGGAAGATCAAGCCGGACAAGGGCGCGGGCCAGTTCCTGTTCAACATCCAGTATCCGGAAGGCACCGTGAAAGCTGTCGCCGAAAGCGCGATGCGCGAAGTGGTCGGCCGCTCCAACATCCAGCCGATCCTGACCGGAGCCCGTCAGAACATCGAGAACGCGGTTCATGATCTGATGCAGAAGACGCTCGACGAGTATCATTCGGGCATCCTGATCACGCAGGTCCAGTTGCAGAAGGTCGACCCGCCGGCCCAGGTGATCGACGCCTTCCGCGACGTTCAGGCGGCGCGCGCCGACCTCGAACGCGCGCAGAACGAGGCGCAGACCTATGCCAACCGCGTGGTGCCGGAAGCCCGCGGCCGTGCCGCGCAGATCCTGCAGAATGCGGAAGCCTATCGCGAGCAGGCGGTCGCCGAAGCCCAGGGTCAAACCTCGCGCTTCAATCAGGTGTACCAGGAATACGCCAAGGCGCCGCAAGTCACGCGCCAGCGGCTCTATCTGGAAACCATGGAGCGGCTCCTGAGCGGCACCGACAAGATCATCCTTGATCCGGGCACCGGCTCCGGCGGTTCGGGCGTCGTGCCGTATCTGTCGCTCGATCAGAACCGGCCGCGGCCCGCACAGCCGCAGCAGCAGCAACCGCAAGCGCAGCGCCGCTAGGAGGCCATCATGAAACTCGGTATTGCGGGCGGCGTGCTGCTGGTCCTTGCGGTGGTTGCAGCCTTTGTCGGCTACAGCGCCCTGTTCACCGTCTACGAAACGCGCCAGGCGATCGTCATCCGGCTCGGAAATCCGATCCGGGTGGTGACCGAACCCGGTCTGCATTTCAAGGCGCCGTTCATCGACAACGTCGTCTATGTCGACAAGCGCATCCTCGATCTTGAGAATCCGGCGCAGGAAATCATCGCCTCCGACCAGAAGCGGCTCGTGGTCGATGCCTTCGCCCGTTACAAGATCGTCGATCCGCTGCGCTTCTATCAGGCGATCGGCACGGTCCCGGCCGCAAATTCGCAGCTGGCGACCCTCCTCAACGCGGCGCTCCGCCGCGTGCTCGGCGAATCCTCGTTCCAGAGCGTGGTGCGCGACGAGCGTGACGAGTTGATGCGGCGCATCCGCGAGCAGCTCGATCGCGAGGCCCAGCGCTACGGCATCAACGTGGTCGACGTCCGGATCCGGCGTGCCGACCTGCCCGACGCCAACAGCCAGGCGGTCTATCAGCGCATGCAGACCGAGCGTCAGCGTGAAGCTGCCGAGTTCCGTGCACAAGGCTCGCAACGGGCGCAGGAAATCCGCTCGCGCGCCGATCGTGAGGTCACCGTGCTGCTGGCCGAGGCCAATGCCAAGGGCGAGCAGATCCGCGGTGAGGGCGATGCGACCCGCAACCGGATCTTCGCCGAGGCCTACAGCAAGGATCCCGACTTTTTCGCCTTCTATCGTTCGATGCAGGCCTATGAATCCGGCCTCGGCAACAACGATACCCGGATGGTGTTAAAGCCGGATTCGGAATTCTTCCGCTATTTTGTCGATCCGTCTGGCAAGATGCCGAACGTGACGCCGCCAAAGGCTCCGGCCACGCCGGGCTCGCCGAACGCGGCAGCGAATTGAGCTGCGCACGATCGATAGAAGCGGGGGATGTGGGACTTTATCGTTGCGATCGGGCTGGTGCTCGTTCTTGAGGGGCTGATGTTTGCGGCGTTTCCTGGCGCCGCAAAACAGGCCATGGCGCACGTGCTCGAAACCCCGGACCATGTCCTGCGCTCGGTCGGGATCGGTTCCGCATTGATCGGAATCGCGGTGATCTGGCTCATTCGGGGCTGAGCGGTGTTTATGCGGTGAGGGCCGCATTTGCGCCGCAAAATCACGTCCCCGTTGGTTCTCGGTATTATCCTTGCTTCAGCGCTGCGAGATGGGCAGTCTGAAACACGATCTGCAGGAGAATTGGCAGCCATGACGGCTCCTATCGCAATGATTTTCAAAGCGTTTCGGCCGGCTCTCGCCGGAATGGCTGCGGCGTTGGTGATGCTGCCGGTACTTTCGGTTTCTGCGCAGGCGCGCGGACCGGAGAAAATCGCCGACGTAGCGGAATCCGTCATCGACGCGGTCGTGAATATCTCGACCTCGCAGCGGGTCGAGGCTCAGGTGCGGCCCGGTGGGCCTCGCCAGCCGGAGCGGCCGGAGCGGCGCGGAGAGGAACAATCGCCGCAGGTTCCTCCCGGCTCGCCGTTCGAGGAATTCTTCAAGGACTTTTTCGAGAACCGCCGCGGTGGTCCGGGCGGTCCCGGCGGTCAGGGCGAAAATCGCGCGCCGCGCCGCACCTCCTCGCTCGGGTCCGGCTTTGTCATCGATCCGAACGGCCTCGTGGTCACCAACAATCACGTCATCGCGGATGCCGAAGAGATCAACGTCATATTCAACGACGGATCGCGCCTGAAGGCGGAAGTCCTCGGCCGCGATCCCAAGACCGATCTCGCGCTTTTGCAGGTCAAGCCGGAGAAGCCGCTGAAGGCGGTCAAGTTCGGCGATTCCGACAAACTGCGGCTCGGCGAATGGGTGATCGCGATCGGCAATCCGTTCAGCCTGGGCGGCTCTGTCAGCGCGGGCATCGTGTCGGCGCGCAACCGCGACATCCAGTCCGGCCCCTATGACAATTACATCCAGACCGACGCCGCCATTAACCGCGGCAATTCCGGCGGTCCGCTGTTCAACCTCGAAGGCGAGGTGATCGGCATCAACACCGCGATCATTTCGCCCTCGGGCGGATCGATCGGCATCGGCTTCGCCGTGCCGTCCAAGGTCGCGATGACCGTGATCGATCAATTGCGCGAGTTCAAGGAAGTGCGGCGCGGCTGGCTCGGCGTGCGCATCCAGCAGGTGACAGACGACATCGCCGAGAGCCTCGGGCTGAAACAGGCCCGCGGCGCGCTGATTGCGGGCGTCGATGAAAAAGGCCCGGCCAAGCCCGCCGGCATCGAGGCCGGCGACATCATCATCCGCTTCGACGGCCGCGACATCAAGGAGATGCGCGACCTGCCTCGTATCGTCGCCGATACGCCGGTCGGCAAGGACGTCGAAGTCATCGTGCTCCGCAAGGGCAAGGAAGAGAAGAAGACGGTGAAGCTCGGCCGTCTGGAGGATGCGGAGAAGGCGCGTCCCGCCTCGGTGCAGAGCGACGCCAAGCCCGACGACAAGACCGTGGTGCAGAAGGCGCTCGGGCTCGACCTTGCCAATATCTCGCCCGAGCTCCGCAAGCGCTACAAGATCAAGGACAGCGTCAAGGGCGTGGTGATCACCGGCATCGACCAGAACTCGGCCGCGGCCGAGAAGCGGCTCAGCGCCGGCGACACCATCGTCGAAGTGGCGCAGGAAGCGATCGGCACCACCGACGACTTCCAGAAGCGGATCGAGAAGCTGAAAAAGGATGGCCGCAAGCTCGCGCTGTTGCTGGTCGCCAACCCCGAAGGCGAATTGCGGTTCGTGACGCTGAGCCTGCAATAAGCAGCCATCGCACTCTGGATTCCGGGTTCGCGGACTTGATGTCCGCGGCCCGGAACGGCACCTCGCTATTCCTCCACGAATTCGTCGCGCCGATAGCCTTGCAGATAGAGAAGCGCGGTCAGGTCGCCATGGTCGATCCTGACATCGGCGGCTTCGGCCACGGCCGGCTTGGCATGGTAGGCGACGCCGAGCCCGGCACGCCCGATCATCGCGAGATCGTTGGCGCCGTCGCCCACGGCAATGGTTTGCGTCAGCGGCAATTGCATATAGCGCGCCACTTCGAGCAGCGTATCGAGCTTGGCCTCGCGGCCGAGGATCGGCTCCTCGACCATCCCGGTCAGCGTGTCGTTCTCGACCAGAAGGGTGTTGGCATGGTTCTCGTCGAACCCGATCATCTCCGCGATCTCGCGGGTGAACAGCGAGAATCCGCCCGACACCAGCACCGTATGGGCGCCGTGGCCGCGCATCGTACCGACCAGCGTCCGCGCGCCCGGCGTCAGCGTGATGCGATTGGCGATCACGTCGTCCACGACCGAAACTGGCAAGCCCTTCAAAAGCGCGACGCGCTCGCGCAGGGCCGGCTCGAAGGCGATTTCGCCGCGCATCGCGCGTTCGGTGATGGCCGAAACATGGGCCTTGAGCCCGACGAGATCGGCCAGTTCGTCGATGCATTCCTGACCGATCATGGTGGAATCCATGTCGGCCACGAGCAGCTTCTTGCGGCGATCGGCGAGCGGCTGGATGGCGATGTCGATTGCGGCGCCGTCGAGCGCGGTGCGCAGGTGCTCGCTCAAGGCCCGGATGTCGGCGCCGGCGCCTGGCATGAAGCCGATATCGGCTGCTACGCCGTTCGCCAGCCATTGTATATCGGTGGCCTGCGGGAGCGCGGCGCGCGCATGCGCGATCCGCTCGTCCGTCAGGCGCGTATCGGGGGCGGCGATGAGGGTCGCGACATGAGTCATGCGTGGACGCTGCAATGAGGAAGGCCGTGCTTATCGCAGGGCCGACCGCCAGCGGCAAGTCGGCCCTTGCGCTGGCGCTGGCCGAACGGCTTGGCGGCGTCATCATCAATGCCGATTCCATGCAGGTGTATCGCGACCTGCGTGTCCTCACCGCGCGGCCGTCCCTTGAAGAGGAAGCGCGCGTTCCGCATCTCCTGTTCGGCCATGTCGATGCGTCGGTGAATTATTCGGCCGGGCGCTATATCGCCGACGCCGCACGCGTCATCGCTGACCTGCCGGATGCGCGCCTTCCGATCTTCGTCGGCGGCACGGGGCTCTATTTCCGTGCACTGACCAGCGGCCTCGCCGCGATCCCGCCGACCGATCCGGCGATCCGGGACCGGCTGCGTGCGCGGCTCGCGAGCGAGGGGGTGGAGGCGCTTCACGCCGAACTTGCGGCGCGCGATCCGGTTGCGGCCTCGCGCATCATGCCACGCGACCGCTCGCGCATTCTGCGCGCGCTGGAGGTGCTCGACGGCACCGGCCGCACCATTGCGGAATGGCACCGCGATGGTCTCCCCCCGGTGATCGAGCCGGACAACGCCGCCAAGATTTTCCTCAATCCGGGGCGCGAGGAACTGAAAGCGCGCATCGAGACGCGGTTTGCGGGGATGTTGCGGGAAGGTGCGCTGGACGAAGTGCGGGCGCTCGCTGCGCGCCAGCTGCCCGATACGCTGCCGGCGATGAAAGCGCATGGCGTGCCGTGGCTGTGCCGTCATCTCCGCGGCGAAATTTCGCTGGAGGAGGCTGCGGCCGGCTCGATCATGGACACCCGCCGCTATGCCAAGCGGCAGGTCACCTGGTTCCGTAACCAGATGCCGGGCTGGACCTCCGTCGCCCCGGAACAAGGATTGGCGGCCGTCGAAACTTTGATGCAGACTTGAACCGGACGCCGTCTGCGAGCGACCACCCCTACGGCTCGCAATGACTGTCCGCTTTGCGGAAGAGTCGTGATGTTCGATCGTTCACCGCACGGGCTGCAAGAGGCCGCCCGCATCAGCATGCGCTGCCGCCGAGAGCGTTCGAAAGGACGGAGAGGACCCATGCTCCACAGACTGTTTCACTTCGCCGGCGCCGCTGCGATTGCGGCGGGTCTATTGGCGGCGCAACCCGCTTTCGCGCAGGACAAGAAGGTCGCGCTGGTGATCGGCAATTCGGAATACAAGAACGTGTTCTCGCTCAAGAATCCGGTCAACGACGCCGCCGATATGGGCGAAGCGTTGAAGCGGATCGGATTTGCGGTCACGACGCTCAGCAATGCGCCGGTTGCCGAGATGCGGCGCAGCCTGAAGGCATTCGGCGACAAGGCAAAGCTCGCCGAGGTCGCGGTGGTTTTCTATTCCGGCCATGCGCTGCAAGCCGACGGCGTGTCATGGCTGCTGGCCACTGACGGGCAGGCGCGCAATCTCGCGGACATCACGAAGGCTTCGCTTAGCCTGCCGGAAATTCTCGAACAGCTCGAGGACGTCGAGAAGGTCGGCATGGTGTTCATCGACGCTGCGCGCAACGATCCGTTCATCGAGGCGCAGAAGCGGCAACTACCCTCCGGCCTGAAGAAACAGGTCGATGAGCCGAAGAATGTGCTGGTCAGCTTCGCCACCGGTGCAGGCCGCAAGGTGGCGGACGGCGAGGGGCGCAACAGTCCGTACACCGCAGCATTGCTCAGGCATATCGAGGAGCCGGGGCTCGAACTGATCGCCCTGATGAAGAAGGTGCGGGGCGATGTCGTGAGCGCCACTGCGGGTGAGCAGGTGCCGAGCTTCTATATTTCGGCCGCCGACGACGCCTATTTCGTCGCAGCGCTGCCCAAGCCTGAGACCGCAGAGCCGGTGAAGGCCGAGCCGGCGCCGCCCGCCGCTCCGCAAGCCGCCGAACCCGCAGCTCCCGCGCGCGCAGCACCGGCTCCCGCACCGCAGGCTGTCGCGCCGGCTGCACCCGAGGCTGCGCCTGCCCCGCAGGCTGTGGCCCCGGCCGCGCCCGAGGCTGCACCGGCGCCGCAAGCGCGTGCGCCCGTGCCTCCGCTTGCCTCCGACGATCAGCCGGTGGAGGCGGTGACTCCGCCAGCGCCTGTTGCGCCGCTTGAGAAGGCGGCGGAGGTCGTAGCACCCGCCGCCGCGCCTGTTCCGGCGCCGGAGGTTGAGGCTTCGAAGCCGGCTGAAGACCTGGCCCCGTCGACAAGCGCGGACAGCACCGAGAAAGCGCCCGAGGCTTCGGATTCCACCGACGAGAAGCCGCACGACTGAACGTGACGAAGCGGCGCTCGTGAGCGCCGCGATCAGTCCGGTCTTGCGCGGTGAAGGATTACTTCAGGGTCTTCAGCCACTCGTCGATCTGGCGATCGGCGGTTTCGCGATCGATGCCGTAGCGCGCCTGGATGAAGCCATTCAGCGCCTCGCGGCGGCCGCGCGCCTCCGCGACTTCGTTGTGGGTGAGCTTGCCCCAGCGCTCCTTGACCGCGCCCTTCATCCGTTTCCAGTTGCCGGACACCTTGTTCCAGGTCCAGGTCCGGAGACTCTCCTTGGCCGGCGCCGAGGTCGCGGGCGCGGCGGCGGGTGGCGTCTGCGCGACCGCGCCAGCTCCCGGAACCAGCAAACCAAGCAGCACAACCGCCAGTAATCGTGATTTTGCCATGAACGCCTCTCACCCTCCGAGCCTTCCGACCCAATATAGCCGGGTGAGGCGGTTTAAGGGATGGCGCAACCGCTTGACCGGGCCGGGAATAACACCTATACCACGCGCAATCTTCATGCTGAGTTTGACTATGTCGCGCAATTTTCTTTCGCCGCTCGTTATCGTAGGAAGGCGCGTCGCCGGGGGTGGCTAGGACCATCCTTTGCCGGGCGATGCGCCGTACCGAAGGGCCGTGAGGCCCTTTTTTCTTTCCAGACCGTGGCGAACAGCGAAATGCAGGTGGAGCAGAGATCATGACCAGGGAAATGACCGGCGCCGAAATGGTGATCGAGGCGCTCGCCGATCAAGGCGTGCAGCACATCTTCGGCTATCCGGGTGGCGCCGTGCTGCCGATTTACGACGCGCTGTTCCATCAGGAGAAGGTGCGGCATGTTCTCGTTCGCCACGAGCAGGGCGCCGTGCATATGGCCGAGGGCTATGCGCGCTCGACCGGCAAGGTCGGCTGCGTGCTGGTGACTTCGGGGCCCGGCGCGACCAATGCGGTGACCGGTCTTGCCGATGCGCTGATGGATTCGGTGCCGATCGTCTGCATCACCGGCCAGGTGCCGACCCATCTGATCGGCAATGACGCATTCCAGGAATGCGACACGGTCGGTATCACGCGCCCCTGCACCAAGCACAATTACCTGGTGAAGCGGATCGAGGATCTGCCGCGCGTCTTGCACGAGGCGTTCTATGTCGCGGCGAGCGGACGGCCGGGACCTGTGGTGGTCGACATCCCGAAGGATATTCAATTCGCCAAGGGCACCTATTCCGGGCCGCAGAACATCAAGCACAAGACCTATACGCCCAGGCTGAAAGGCGATCTCGACAAGATCAAGCAGGCCGTCGAGATGATGGCGAGAGCGAAGCGCCCGCTCTTCTATACCGGCGGCGGCGTGATCAATTCCGGCAAGGAGGCGAGCCACCTGTTGCGCGAGCTGGTGAAGCTGACCGGCTTTCCCATCACCTCGACGCTGATGGGGCTTGGTGCCTATCCCGCGGCCGATCCGCAATGGCTCGGCATGCTCGGCATGCACGGCACCTACGAAGCCAACATGGCGATGCACGATTGCGACCTGATGATCTGCATCGGCGCGCGCTTCGACGATCGCATCACCGGCCGGCTCGATGCCTTCGCGCCGTTCTCCAGGAAGATCCACATCGACATCGATCCGTCCTCGATCAACAAGAACGTCAAGGTCGATGTGCCGATCGTCGGCGATTGCGCGCATGTGCTTGAAGACATGACGCGGATGTGGCGCGCCTCGTCAGCGCAGCCGGACAAGAAGGCGATGGCGGAATGGTGGAAGCTGATCGACAAGTGGCGCAGCCGCAAGTCGCTGAGCTACCGGCCCTCGAACGACATCATCAAGCCGCAATACGCGATCGAACGGCTGTTCGCGCTGACCAAGGACCGCGATACCTACATCACGACCGAAGTCGGTCAGCACCAGATGTGGGCGGCGCAATTCTATCAATTCCAGGAACCGAACCGCTGGATGACCTCCGGCGGGCTCGGCACGATGGGCTACGGCCTGCCGGCGGCGGTCGGTGTGCAGATGGCGCATCCGAAGTCGCTGGTCATCGACATCGCCGGCGAGGCCTCCGTGCAGATGACGATGCAGGAGCTGTCGACGGCGGTGCAGTACCGGCTGCCGATCAAGGTCTTCATCCTGAACAACCAGTATATGGGCATGGTGCGTCAGTGGCAGGAATTGCTGCACGGAAACCGGTATTCCGAAAGCTATTCGGAGGCGCTGCCGGATTTCGTTAAGCTCGCCGACGCCATGCACGCCCACGGCATCCGCTGCCAGAGGCCAGGCGATCTGGATGACGCAATCATGGAAATGATCAATGTCGACAAGCCGGTGCTGTTCGATTGCGTCGTCGATCAGAAGGAAAACTGCTTCCCGATGATCCCGTCCGGCCGGGCGCATAACGAGATGATCCTCGGTGACGCGGCGGAGAGCCTCGACGAGGCAATCACCGAAGAAGGCAAGATGCTGGTGTAGCCCTTTCCCTCTCCCCTTGGGGGAGAGGGTGCTGAGCCGCGGAGCGGCGAAGCGGGTGAGGGGTGTGTCGAAATTACAGGGACCGCCCCCGGCTCGCTTCGCTCGCCACCCTCTCCCCCGAAGGGAGAGGGGACAAAGAGCAAGGATCAACAATCGTGAACGCAAACGTACCATCCACTTCGCATTATCCCGCAGCGCCGGCTGCACAAGGAATCGAGCGGCATACATTGTCGGTGCTGGTCGATAACGAGCCCGGCGTTCTCGCCCGCGTTATCGGGCTGTTCTCGGGCCGCGGCTACAATATCGACTCGCTGACGGTGTCCGAGACCGAGCACCAGAAGCACTTGTCGCGCATCACCATCGTGACGAGCGGCACGCCGATGGTGATCGAGCAGATTAAGCATCAGCTCGAGCGCCTCGTGCCGGTGCATCGCGTCAATGACCTCACGGTCTCCGGTCCTTCGCTCGAGCGCGAACTCGCGATGGTGAAGGTGCGCGGCAAGGGCGATCATCGCGTCGAGGCGCTGCGTCTCGCCGATGCGTTCCGCGCCCGCGTGATCGACGCCACCACCGAGAGCTTCGTGTTCGAGATCACCGGCAAGAGCGACAAGATCGATCAGTTTGTCGAGCTGATGTTGCCGCTTGGCCTTGTCGAAGTGTCGCGCACCGGCGTGGTGGCGATCGGCCGCGGTCCGGACGCGATGTAGCGGCGAGCGACCTGCGCCGCCGGCGGCGGCTGTCGCCGCCGATTTGCAGAATGGCGCCGCCAGCGCTATTGGCCTTTACGGTCGTCATTGTAGCCGCCGCAAAGTGACGTCAGGTGAATGAAAGCCACGGGCCCGCGCTGCGTCGCGCGCTGATCGCCATCGCCGCGACTGGCCTCGCCGCCGGGCTCGCCGCGCACGTGCTTGGCTATGGCGCCATCGCCAATGCGATCTGGGCCGCCGCGGTCATCCCGGTCCTTGCCGCTCTGATTGTCGAGATCTGGCAGAGCCTGCGCGCCGGAAATATCGGCCTCGATGTGGTCGCGGCTCTGTCGATGACCGCAGCGCTGGCGGTCGGCGAATATCTCGCCGCTGCCATCGTGGCGCTGATGTATGCCGGCGGACAATATCTCGAAAGTTTCGCCGCGCAGCGCGCACGCCGGGACATGTCGCTGCTTCTCGAGCGAGTGCCCCGTACGGCCATTCGGCATGGCGGCGGCGGTCTCGAGCAAGTGCCGATCGATTCGATCGTGCCGGACGACCGGCTGCTGATCCGCCGCGGCGATATCGTGCCGGTCGATGGCACGGTGGCGGCGGGAACTGCGGTGCTCGACCAGTCGGCGCTGACCGGCGAATCCATCCCGGTGCAGTTCGGCGCTGGCGCCGACGTGCTGAGCGGCTCGACCAATGTCGGCGAGGCCTTCGATCTCGTCGCAACGCATCGGGCGAGCGAAAGCACCTATGCCGCCATCGTGCGCCTTGTTGAACAGGCGGAGCGCTCGCGCGCGCCGATGGCTCGTCTGGCCGATCGCTATTCGCTGCTGTTCCTCGTCGTGACTGTCGTGCTCGCAGGCGCTGCATGGTTCGGCACCGGCGACCCGGTCCGTGCCGTTGCAGTTCTGGTGGTCGCGACGCCGTGTCCTCTCATTCTCGCGGTCCCGATCGCCTGGGTCTCCGGCATGTCGCGCGCGGCGCGCAGCGGCATCCTGATCAAGAGCGGCGCAGCGCTCGAAGCGATGGGCCGCATCCGCGCGCTCGTAATCGACAAGACCGGTACGCTGACCATGGGCCGGCCCGAGGTCTCCGAGATCATTGTGACCGGGCAAAGCGACGCGGACACCGTGTTGCGCCTCGCCGCTTCGCTCGATCAGGCCTCGCCGCATGTGGTGGCAGCGTCGATTGTCGCGGAGGCCCGCAGGCGCGGTGTCGGGCTGGCCGTCCCGACGCGGGTGTCCGAGACGCCGGGTGAGGGCGTGACCGGGCTGGTCGACGGGCATCGGGTCGCCGTCGGCGGACGCAGTTTCGTGTCCTCGGTCATCGGCGAGACAATCGCCCGCCGCGCCAAACTGCCGCCCGGAGCGCTCATCGTTCATGTGGCTATCGACGGCGCACATGCCGGCGTCATCATTCTGACCGACCGGCTGCGGGAGGGCACGGCCGGGCTGCTGGAGCGGCTGCGCAGGCTCGGAATCCAGCGCATCGTGCTTGCGACCGGCGATCGCGCCGATGTGGCGAAGGCCGTCAGCGGCGGGCTGGAGGTCGATGCCGTGCAGGCAGAGCTGTCGCCGGACCAGAAGGTGCAGGTGGTGCTGTCAGAGCGCAGCGGCGGTCCGGTCATGATGGTCGGTGACGGCGTGAATGACGCGCCGGCGCTCGCGGCCGCCGATGTCGGTGTCGCGATGGGTGCGCGGGGTGCGGCGGCATCGGCGCAGGCGGCGGATGTCGTGCTTCTTGTCGATCAGCTCGGCCGCATCGTCACCGCGGTGGTCATCGCGCAGCGTTCACGGCGCATCGCATTGCAGAGCGTGATCGCGGGCCTCGGCCTGTCGGTGCTTGCGATGTTCGCGGCCGCACTCGGGTTTCTGCCGCCCGTGCAGGGCGCACTCCTGCAGGAACTGATCGACGTTGCGGTCATTCTCAACGCGCTGCGGGCGCTGCGCACGGGGCCGTCATCGGATTAGTCCGGTCATTTGCGGGATCGAAGCCTGTGGCGCTATGACACCCCCGCCGGAGGCCAATCGTGATGCCAATCGACATGTTCAGCGCGCTGGTCGCCTTTGCCGCGGCCATGGCGTTCACGCCCGGCCCGAACAACATCATGGTCACGGCGTCGGGGGTGAATTTCGGCTTCGCCCGGACCATTCCGCATATCCTCGGCATCACCTTCGGATTCTTCGTTCTGGTCTCGGTCTGTGCCGCGGGCCTCGGCGCGGCTTTCGCGGCCTATCCGCCGCTTCAGGTCGCGCTGAAAGTGGCGGGCGCGCTCTACCTGTTGTGGCTTGCCTGGAAGATCGCAACATCGGCGCCGGCTTCGGACGACGAGCCTCAGGTCGCCGAACCGATTTCATTCTGGCAGGCGGCGCTGTTTCAATGGCTCAATCCCAAGGCGCTTGTCGCAGCCCTCAGCGGGGTCGCGCTCTATGTCCGCCCGGCGCATTGGGTCGCAGATTTCACGGTGCTGCAGATCGTCTATACGGCCGCCACCATTCTTGCCGTCGCGACCTGGACCGGATTCGGTGTCGCCCTGCGCCGTGTCCTCGCCGATCCGAAACATGCCCGGATCTTCAACTTCGCGATGGCGCTCCTCCTCGTCGCCAGCATCGTGCCGATGGTGATCTGAGCCGCCGAGAGCCAATCTCGAACGGGTTCCGCCGACCGCGGCCCCGGCCGGGGTCCCCTGGAGTCCTGAGAAAAGGCCGCATTCCTTGCGCGCCCGGCAGAAGCGGACCGGCAGGATCCGGGACCCGGCCTTGCCCATTCCGGGCTTGTCGGCGCGCCCCCGGACCCCTAGAAACCCTGCGAACCGTGCCGGAACCGCCTCCGGCGCGCCTCAAGACGCGGCCGGGAGCCGCCATTTCAGGGGTTGATGATGCGCGTTTATTACGACCGGGATGCTGACCTGAACCTGATCAAGGGCAAGAAGGTCGCCGTCGTCGGCTATGGCAGCCAGGGTCATGCCCATGCCCTCAATCTTCGGGATTCCGGCGTGAAGGACGTGGCGATCGCGCTGCGTAAGGGCTCCGCCTCCGCCAAGAAGGCCGAGGCCGAGAAGTTCAAGGTCATGGAAGTGGCCGAGGCCGCCAAATGGGCCGACGTCATCATGATGCTCACGCCCGACGAACTGCAGGGCGACATCTATCGCGAACACCTCCACGACAACATGAAGGAGGGCGCGGCGCTCCTGTTCGCGCATGGCCTGAATGTGCATTTCAACCTGATCGAGCCGCGGCCCGATCTCGACGTGCTGATGGTGGCGCCGAAGGGGCCGGGGCATACCGTGCGCGGCGAATATCAGCGCGGCGCCGGCGTGCCCTGCCTGATCGCGATCCACAAGGATGCCTCGGGCAATGCGCACGATCTCGGCCTCAGCTACGCCTCGGCGATCGGCGGCGGCCGCGCCGGCATCATCGAGACGACGTTCAAGGAGGAATGCGAGACCGATCTGTTCGGCGAGCAGACGGTGCTCTGCGGCGGCCTCGTGGAACTGATCAAGGCCGGCTACGAGACGCTGGTCGAAGCGGGATATGCGCCGGAGATGGCGTATTTCGAATGCCTGCACGAGGTGAAGCTGATCGTCGACCTCATCTACGAGGGCGGCATCGCCAACATGAATTACTCAATCTCGAACACCGCCGAATACGGCGAGTATGTCACCGGGCCGCGCATCATCACGGCGGAGACCAAGGCCGAGATGAAGCGCGTGCTGGATGACATTCAGTCCGGCAAGTTCACGCGCAACTGGATGCTCGAGAACAAGGTCAACCAGACCTCGTTCAAGGCGACGCGCGCCAAGCTCGCGGCGCACGACATCGAGCAAGTCGGCGCGCGCCTGCGCGAAATGATGCCGTGGATCAAGCAGCGCGCGCTGGTCGACAAGGCGCGGAACTGATCAGCGGCGCTTGTCCGTCTGGTACTGAAGATGAAGGGCCCGCTTCGCCGGGCCCTTTTTTTTGTGTCTCGCACGCATTCGCCTCACAGTGGACACTTCGCAGCGCTCGCGCCATGATTGTGTCTCTCGGAGGGGCGAGGTCGGAGGTGCGAGACATGACACGCGAAGAGATGATGAGGGTGATCGGCGACGCTTACGCCGCCCGCGTGAGTGGCAACGTGGAGGGGATCGTCGCCGCGTTCGCGCCGAACGCGAGGTTTTCGTTGAATGCAGCGCCGCCGCTGCCAACCGTCGCGGTCGCGACCGAAGGTGAAGGCGGCATCCGTAAAGAGATGACGCAACTCGTCAACGCGTTCGAGTTTCAGAAGCTCGATGTCGTCGACTCGGTCGTCGAAGGATCGAAGGCTGCGGTGCGCATTCGATTCACGGTGCGATCGCGGACGACGGGAAGCATTGCCGTCACCGAGTCGCTCGACCTGTTCGAATTCCGGGACGGGAAGGTGGCGTCCTATACGCAGTTCTTCGACACCGCGCTCGCCGATCGGATGATGACGCCCGCGAAGAATTGAGCCCGGAGGTCCCGGCGGGCCAAAATTTCGCTTGCAATTGCATATGCAATTCGATGCACTGGCGCGCTATAGCCGGAGATGTGACGCTCCGTCGGAATGAAGAGGGGGTGTGTCATGTTCCGGCCTTTGTCGTGCGGACCTGCGGTTGTCGCTGCCGTGCTCGCCGCGGGCCTGACGATGGGCGCTGTGCCGGCGGCCGCGCAAAGCTATCCCGCCCGCAGCATCGAGATCGTGGTGCCGTTCCCGGCGGGCGCCAACAGCGACCTCGCCGCGCGATCGCTCGCCGACGCCTTTTCGAAGGCGCTCGGCCAGCCGGTGGTGGTCAGCAACAAGGACGGCGCAGCCGGAACGATCGGCACCGGTGCGGTGGCCGCTGCGGCGCCGGACGGCTACACGCTCGGCTTCTCGGCGATGGGGCCGGTGACCGCGCAGCCGCATCTGCGTGACGACCTGCGCTATAACACCAAGTCCTTCGATTACGTTTGCCAGGTGACCGATGTGTTCGTGGTCGCCTCGGTTTCGAGCGAAAGCCCGCACAAGACCTTCAAGGATCTCGTGGACTATGCGCGGCAGAACCCGGACAAGCTGACCTACGGCCATCCGGGTCCCGGCTCCGTGCCACATCTGCTGATGCTGCATCTGGCAGCGGAGACCGGCATGCGGGCGACGGCGGTGCCGTTCCGCGGCGATGCGCCCGCGCTGAACAGCCTGCTCGGCAATCATATCGACGTGCTGATGTCGGGCGATGCGGCGGTGATCGGAAAGAATGTCCGTCCGCTCGCGATCTTCGCCGATGAACGTCTCGCGGCATTTCCCGATGTGCCCACCACGAAAGAACTTGGTTTCACCGCGGGCTTCGGAACGCCGAACGGCCTGTTCGCGCCGAAGGGGCTGCCGGCCGATGTGCTTGCGAAGCTTCGCAGCGCCTGTGCCACGGCCGTGAAGGCGGAAGCCTTCGCCGAGACCATGAAGAAGTCGCGCCAGAACGTGCGGTATCTCGATGGACCGGCCTTTGCCGAACGGATCTCGCGCGATTCCGGCATCATCGGATCGCTGATCGGCAAAATCGGCCGTCCGAAGAACTGATGCAGCGATGACCAGGAAACCGTCGCGAACGCGAACGACCGCCGCCGCATTCGACCTGGAAGCCTTCGTCCCGTTCCTGCTCAATTCGTTGACGCGGCGCTTCAATGCGCGGCTGGAAAAGGCATTCCGGGTGAAGCGCCTGACCATCCACGACTGGCGGCTGCTGGCGACGCTTGCCAATACGCCGCTCAACCGGCCAGCGGGCATTGCCGATTACATCGCGACCGATCCGTCGACGCTCAGCCGCATGATCGACCGCTTCGCGCGAGCCGGCGTCGTGGTCCGTCGCAAGCCCGCGGGCGAGGCCCGCGTCACCGAACTGGAGCTGACGAGGCTCGGCCGCTCGCTTTACGACGCGGCGTTCGTGGTGATCGCAAAGGAGTGCGACCGCTTCCTGTCGTTACTGACCGCGCCGGAGCGCGAGCAGTTCACGCGCCTCCTCGTCAAGTTGTGCGCCAGCTACGAGCCGTCGGCGGCGCTGCCGGCGCAGGGCAAAAAGCCGTCGGCCGCCTGACGCATCATTTTCCGACGTTTCGATTGGAGTCCGACATGCGCGAATATCGCGATCACTATTTCCCGAACACCGAAGAGCTGGCGCCGGACGAAATGCGCATCGTCGCACTCGGGACCGGTCGGCCCTATCTGCGCAAGGACCAGGTCAACACCGGCTGGCTGGTGGAGCTCGGGAACGGCGACAAGTTCCTGATCGATTTCGGCTTCGGGACGCAGCGCAACTTCGTTTCGCTGGAAATTCCC
>Ga0182748_1001695_pt1 | contig 21079 bp, 21 predicted proteins | sample eDN3rd37CKraftOP_FD_128877 | JGI IMG/M metagenome (GOLD analysis project Ga0182748, IMG submission 128877) | Enriched Organic Plus compost microbial communities from Emeryville, California, USA - eDNA 3rd pass 37_C Kraft OP (version 2) (version 2) ...
CACGACGACCGCGGCGGCCGCGGTGCTCCACCACACGGTGCGACGGCGCCGGGCGCGCTTCTGCACGGTCTCGCGCTCGGCGGCCATGGCGACCACGCGATCGCGCGCGATGGCGGAGAACAGCGCATCCTCGATCTCGTCGATGCGCGCATCGCTCAGCTCGGGCAGCGGCGGAAGCCCCGTGTGCTCGTCGGTGTTCATGCGCTCTCCGTTCCTGTCACGGTCCGCAGATGCGTGCGGATGCGGGAGAGACGGTTGCGGACGACGCCCTGCGTCACCCCGAGCTCCTCAGCGGCCGCGCGATACGCGTAGCCCTCCGCGGCGCACAGGCGGAAGATCTGCTGGTCGATCGGGCTCAGTCCCCGCACGGCGGCGAGGATCTGATCGACGACGACGGACGTCACGACCTGCCGCTCGACATCGACGGTGTCGGGGACGGACTCGTCGGCGGCCGCGGCGGTGTGCTCGCGGTCGCGGATCTGGCGGCGGATGCGGTTCGCCGCCTGATAGCGGCAGATCGTGACGAGCCACGGCAGGAGCGAGTCGCTCTCGAGCGTGAGCTCGGGGAGCTTGCGCCATGCGGCCATGAACGTCTCCTGGGTCACGTCCTCCGCGTCCGAGGCGTTGCCCACGAGGCCGTGCGCCAGCCAGTAGACGGGCCGCACATAGGCGCGATAGAGCGTGCGGAACGCATGCTCGCTGCCGCTCGCAGCCTGCGCCACGAGCGCGGCGTCGCTGTCAGCCCGCTCGGCCATGCCCTCTGTCCGTCCGCCCGCGGGCGGCACCCGTCCGGGCTGCTGCGTCGCGGAGCACCATTGTCTCTCAGGCTGTCAGTGTCGCGTGGCGCGGAATCGTCTCACTCCCGTCGACGACCCACTCCCGTCGACGACTCACTCGCCGTCGAGGACCGGGTGTCCGTCGTGCAGCTCGCCGCGCTTGGGCACGTGGTACGACATGCGGTCGATCCACGCCAGGGCGAGCGCGGACAGGATGAACACGAGGTGGATGATGACCTGCCACATGACGCCGATGGGCGTGTACTTGGCGTCGTCGGTGCTCACCCCGACCGGGCTCATCCCGCCGACCTCGATGAAGGTCTTGAGCAGGTGGATCGACGAGATGCCGACGATCGCCATCGCGAGCTTGACCTTGAGCACGTTCGCGTTGACGTGGCTGAGCCACTCCGGCTGATCCGGATGCCCGTGCAGGTTGATGCGCGACACGAACGTCTCGTAGCCCCCGATGATGACCATGATGAGCAGGTTCGCGATCATGACGACGTCGATGAGGCCGAGCACGGCCAGCATGATCGTCGCCTCCTTGAGGTGGTCGACGCCGACCACGACATCGTGGATGAGGTGCCCCAGCTCGACCATGAACACCACGACGTAGACGAGCTGCGCGATGATCAGGCCCACGTAGAGCGGCGCCTGCAGCCAGCGGCTCACGAAGATGAGACCGCCGATGGTCCGGGTGGCGGGGTTCGGGGAGCGGTAGCGGGGCTTCTGTGCGGCGGGACGCGGGTCGAGGGCGGGTGGCGACGCGGTCACGGGGCTCTCCTGTTCGGCGGGCGCGCGGCGCCCGATCGGGTACGACACACCCATTTCACCATGTCGGGGCGGGGCATCCCGTCACCGCCTGTATCCTGATCTGGCGAAGGGGAGTATCCCGGATCGCGCACTCGTCATCACGAGTCCCGTCGGAGGGGCTCCGGGTGTGCGCCGCCGCGGCGGGGGAGAGACTTTCGGGCTTCACCGACCCCGGAAGAACCCCTCCTATGACCTTCGAGATCCCCGTCTGGTTCGAGATCGGCGCCCTCGTGCTGCTGACGCTCGTGCTCCTCGCCGATCTGCTCCTCATCCTCAAGCGCCCGCACATCCCCTCGGTGCGCGAGTCCACCCTGTGGGTGGTGTTCTACGTGACCCTCGCGCTGGTCTTCTCGGTGATCCTGCTGTGGGTCACGGGCAGCCCCGACGCGATGGGGCAGTTCGTCGCCGGCTGGCTGACCGAGTACAGCCTGTCGATCGACAACCTCTTCGTGTTCGTCCTGCTGATGGGCCAGTTCGCGGTGCCTCGCCGGTACCAGCAGGAGGTGCTCATGGTGGGCATCATCATCGCGCTCGTCCTGCGCGCGATCTTCATCCTGCTGGGCGCTGCGCTCATCGAGAACTTCAGCTGGATCTTCTACATCTTCGGCCTGTTCCTCGTCTACACGGCCTGGCGTCAGGCGTTCCCCGGCAAGGAGGACCAGGACGCCCAGACCGAGACGTGGATCGTGCGCTTCCTGCGCCGGTTCATCGACATCAGCGACGGCTACGACGGAGCGAAGCTGCGCACGGTCGTGAAGGGCAAGAAGATCTGGACGCCGATGATCCTCGTGTTCATCGCGATCGGGTTCACCGACCTCATCTTCGCGATCGACTCCATCCCGGCGATCTTCGGCATCACCCGCAGCGCCTTCATCGTCTTCACCGCGAACCTGTTCGCCCTCATGGGGCTGCGCCAGCTGTACTTCCTGCTGGGCGGGCTGCTGGATCGCCTGCGCTACCTGCACTACGGCATCGCGTTCATCCTCGCGTTCATCGGGGTCAAGCTCTTCCTGCACGCGCTGCACGAGAACGAGCTCCCGTTCATCAACGGCGGTCACGGGGTCGACTGGGCGCCCGAGATCTCCACATGGGTGTCGCTGGGCGTGATCGTGGCGGCAATGGTGGTCGCGACCCTCGCGAGCGTCGCCGCGGCGCGCCGCGAGAAGAAGGCCGCGACGACGCCCGACGAGTGAGCGTCAGAACGCGCTGAGGTTCGCCTTCAGCCCGCCCGGGACGTAGTCCTCGCGGAGGATGCCGCGCCGCCGCAGGATGGGCACCAGCTCGTCCAGCATGCGGTGCACCGTGACGGGGTGCAGGTCGCCCCACAGGAGCACGCCGTCGTTGCCCCATGAGCCCAGCTCCTCGACGAGGTCGGCGAACTCGTCCGCCGTGCCCACGAAGCCGCTGCGGTCCGAGATCCGGCCGAGGCGCGCATGCGCCGCGAGGATCGTGCGCAGGGGAGTGGAGGCCGGATCGTGCGCGCCGATGAGGCGCGTGATGCTGCCGTGCGAGACGTGCTCGCCGAAGATCCCTGTGTCCAGCGGCGCGTCGAGGTCGAGCGCGGTGAGGTCGGTCTCGAGGTCGCTGGACTGCCGTTCGGCGATCGTGCGCAGCACCGCCTCGTCGGGATCCGCGGACGCCGCGACCAGGCGGTCGGCCTCCTCGGGGGAGGACACGATGACCGGCTGGATCGCGAAGAGGATCCGGATGTCGTCGGGCGCGCGTCCGCGCTCCCGGGCGGCGTCGTGGATCTTTGCGCGGTAGGAGCGGATGCTGTCCTCGGTGAGCGGCGCGAGCGCGAGCTGGACGTCCGAGTTCGCTCCCGCGAAGCCCAGTCCGCGGCCCGAGCCGCCCGGCGACACGATGACCGGCTCGCCGTCGGTGAACGGGATCGCGTTGAGCGGGCCGTCGAACGCGAAGTACTCGCCGCGGTGCTGCACGTTCCGCAGCCGGCTCCCGTCCGCGTAGCGACCCGCGGCGGGGTCGGCGATGAGGGCGCCCTCGTCCCAGCTGCGCCACAGCGACCGGATGCCGTCCAGCCACTCCTCGGCGCGGTCGTAGGCGGCGTCGTGCCCGAGCTGCGGGGCGGCGGAGAAGTGCCGCGCGCTCCCGGTGTCGGTCACGACGTTGAGGCCGAGGCGGTGGCCGGACAGGTGCTGCAGCGTCGCGAACTGGCGGGCCGCCGTGTACGGCAGGTACGCCGCAGGGTTGACGGTCGGCACGATGCCGAGGTGCTGCGTCGCGGCGAACATGTACGGAGCGAGCAGGAGCGGGTCGTGCTTGGGGCCCCCGAACGCCTGGCGGATGCGCAGGTCGAGCGTGGCGGGGTTGCCCATCGAGGGCGCGTCCTCGATGATCACGAGGTCGAAGCCCGCCGCCTCGAGGGTGCGCGCCGAGTCCTGGTAGAGCGCGGGCTGGGTCCAGCGGTGGTTCCACTCGAGGTACGGATGCCCCCAGCCGTGCGGTCCGAAGCCGCGAGCGAGGAACCAGCCGAAGTGCTGCAGGCGGCTCATGCCGGCACCGCCTCGACGGCGACCGCGCGCGGTTGCGGGGCGGCCTCGCGCGGGGCGGCCTCGCGCGCCGCGGCGAGGGCGCGGTCGAGGTCCGCGAGCAGATCGGGGAGGTCCTCGATGCCCACCGAGACGCGGAGCGTCCCCGCGTGCACGCCGAGCCTCTCGCGCTCCGACGGCGTGCGATGGACATGGCTGGTGGTCGCGGGGTGCAGCACGAGCGAGCGCACGTCGCCGATGTGCGTCATGTGCGTGAAGATGCGCACGGCTTCGACGAACGCACGGGCCGCGTCGATGCCCCCGTCGAGCGTGAAGGTGAACACCGACCCCTGCCCGCGCGGCAGGAGACGGGTCGCGAGGTCGTGGTGCGGGTGGGTGGGCAGCGCGGCGTGATCCACGGAGACGACCTCGGGCCGCGCGGCGAGCCACTGCGCCACGGCGCGGGCGTTCGCGGACTGCCGCTCGATGCGCAGGCTCAGCGTCTCCAGACCCTGCCCGATGAGGAAGGCGTTCAGCGGAGAGGGGGTCGGGCCGAGCCGCGGGGCGACGGTCTCGCGCATGTACGCGATCCGCGCGCGCCCGCCGTGGCGCCCGAACACGCTCGGCAGGCCCTCGCGCGGGGCGTCGACCAGGTGCGGGAACAGTGCGCCGGAGCGCTCCGCGTCGAACCGGCCGTCGTCGACGATGACACCGCCGAGGACCGCCCCCTGTCCGGCGAGGAACTTGCTCGCGGAGTGCACGACGATCGCCGCGCCGTGCTCGAGGGGCCGCAGCAGGTACGGCGTCGCGAGGGTGTTGTCGACGAGGAGGGGGATGCCGCGCTCGGCCCCGACGGCGGCGACCGCGGCGATGTCGAGCACGTCGTTGCGGGCGTTCGAGATCGACTCGGCGAACAGGGCGCGCGTGTTCGGGCGCAGGGCGGCGCGCCACGCGTCGGGGTCGGCGATGTCGTCGACGAAGTCTGCGGTGATGCCCAGACGCGCGAAGTTGTCCAGCAGCAGGCCCCGCGTGCCCTCGTAGATGTGGTCGGAGCAGACGATGTGGTCGCCGGCGCCCACGAGGCCCAGGATCGCGACCGTGACCGCGGCCTGCCCGCTCGCCACCAGAAGCGCCTCGGCGCCGCCCTCGAGCGATGCGAGCCGGCGCTCGACGGCGTCGATGGTGGGATTGCCGGTGCGCGTGTAGCCGAAGCCGTCGCCGCTGCCGAAGTGGGCGGCGGCGTCGTCGAACCCGTCGAAGAGGAACCCTGCCGTGAGGTGGATCGGCAGCGCCCTCGGCCGCGTCGGCGCGGCATCCGCCCCGACATGCACCTGTCGGGTGGTGAAGCCGTCCTCGTACGACATCCGGATCCTTTCTCTCCGCCTGATGACGGTCCAGCCTCGCACGCGGGCGCCCCTCTCCCCGTCGAATACGACGCGGTGTTACGCGGCGCCTGCGCGGGCGGGGCCCGGGCCGGTGGTATTCTGACGGCGATGCGTATCGCTCGGCTCCTCCTTAGCGGCCGCGACGGGTCCTAGTCCTCAGGCCTCACTCGTCGCGGAGTCTCCCGCGGGCTTGATCACTTCCTCATCAGGAGAAACGACAGCGCTATGAGCATTCCCCGCATCGATGCGACCGACATCCCGGACCGCCCGCGCACCCTCGCCGAGAAGGTGTGGGACGACCACCTGGTGGTCAAGGGCGAGAACGGCGAGCCGGACCTCATCTACATCGACCTGCACCTCGTCCACGAGGTCACCAGTCCACAGGCGTTCGACGGTCTGCGCGCCGAAGGGCGCCCGGTCCGCCGCCTGGACCTGACGATCGCGACCGAGGACCACAACACCCCGACGCTCGACATCGACAAGCCGATCGCCGACCTCACCAGCCGCACCCAGATCGAGACGCTGCGCCGCAATGCCGAGGAGTTCGGCGTGCGCCTGCACCCGCTGGGCGACGCCGAGCAGGGCATCGTGCACGTCGTCGGCCCGCAGCTGGGTCTGACGATGCCGGGCATCACGGTCGTGTGCGGCGACTCGCACACCTCGACGCACGGCGCGTTCGGCGCGATGGCGTTCGGCATCGGCACGAGCGAGGTCGAGCACGTGCTCGCCACGCAGACGCTGCCGCTGAAGCCCTTCAAGACGATGGCCATCACCGTCGAGGGCGAGCTCAAGCCCGGGGTGACGGCGAAGGACATCATCCTCGCGGTGATCGCGAAGATCGGCACGAACGGCGGGCAGGGCTACGTGCTCGAGTACCGCGGCAGCGCCATCCGCTCCCTCTCGATGGAGGGGCGCATGACCATCTGCAACATGTCGATCGAGGCGGGCGCCCGCGCCGGCATGGTCGCGCCCGACGACATCACGTTCGAGTACGTCAAGGGTCGCCCGCACGCGCCGCAGGGCCAGGACTGGGAGGACGCTGTCGCGTACTGGCGCACGCTGCCCTCCGACGAGGGCGCCGTCTACGACGCCGAGGTGTTCATCGACGCGACCGAGCTCGAGCCGTTCGTCACGTGGGGCACGAACCCCGGCCAGGGCGTGTCGCTGTCGGATGTCGTCCCGGACCCGGCGAGCTTCACCGACCCCAACGAGCGCGCCGCCGCCGAGCGGGCCCTGGAGTACATGGACCTGAAGGCGGGCACGCCGCTCAAGGAGGTCCCCGTGGACGCCGTGTTCATGGGTTCGTGCACCAACAGCCGCATCGAGGACCTGCGCGCCTTCGCGTCGATCGTCAAGGGCCGCACCAAGGCCGAGGGCGTCCGCGTCATGGTCGTTCCGGGCTCGGCGCGGGTGCGCCTGGAGGCCGAGGCCGAGGGCCTGGACAAGATCTTCACCGACTTCGGTGCGGAGTGGCGCTTCGCCGGGTGCTCGATGTGCCTGGGCATGAACCCCGACCAGCTGGCGCCGGGGGAGCGGTGCGCCTCGACCTCGAACCGCAACTTCGAGGGACGCCAGGGCAAGGGCGGGCGCACGCACCTCGTGTCGCCGCTCGTCGCCGCCGCGACCGCCGTCCGCGGCACCCTGTCCAGCCCCAGCGATCTCGACGACCTCCCGGACGCCGACGCCGGGTACGCCGCTTCCACCACGCGTCAGGAGGCGTGACGACATGGAGAAGTTCTCGACGCACACCGGCATCGCCGCCCCGCTGAAGCGCTCGGCGGTCGACACCGACCAGATCATCCCCGCCGTGTACCTCAAGCGGGTCACCAAGACCGGCTTCGAGGACGCGCTGTTCGCGAACTGGCGGCAGGATCCCGAGTTCGTGCTCAACCAGCCCGCCTACGCGGGCGCCAGCATCCTCGTCGCCGGCCCCGACTTCGGGACCGGGTCCAGCCGCGAGCACGCCGTGTGGGCGCTGCGCGACTTCGGGTTCAAGGTCGTGCTCAGCCCCAAGTTCGCCGACATCTTCCGCGGGAACGCGGGCAAGCAGGGCCTGGTCACGGGCGTCGTCTCGGAGGCGGACCTGGAGACGATCTGGGCGGCGCTGGACGCGCAGCCGGGCGCGGAGATGACCGTCGACCTCGAGACGCGCACCGCGGCACTCGGCGAGCTCCGAGTCTCGTTCGACATCGACGATTACACTAGGTGGCGGCTCCTCGAAGGGCTCGACGACATCGGGCTCACGCTGCGCAACGAAGACAAGATCGCGCAGTTCGAGGCCCGCCGTGAGGCGTGGCGGCCACGGACGATCCCTGTCCGCTGAGACAGGCACCGCCCGCAGAGACAGGGCGGAGCGCCCCCACGAAGGCCGCTCTCCCGCACAGCACTGCCCTCGAGACACAAGTGAGGTCCACCGGATGAAGACACTTCTCAGCGATGCCGGTTCGGCGGACCCCGTGACAGCGGGCAGCTCGCTGGAGGTGAACGGTGAGACTCTGCGGATCCGCGGCGGTCGACCGCTCGCGGGCCGCGTCGAGGTGAAGGGCGCCAAGAACCTCGCCACCAAGGCCATGGTCGCCGCGCTGCTCGGCGAGACCGCCAGCGTGCTGCGCGACGTGCCCGACATCAGCGACGTGCAGGTCGTCCGCTCGCTGCTCGAGGTGCACGGCGTGACCGTCGAGGAGGGCGACGAGGAGGGCTCCCTGCGGCTCGATCCCAGCGGCGCCGTGTCCGCGCACTTCGAGGAGATCGACGCGCACGCCGGCGCCTCCCGCATCCCGATCCTGTTCTGCGGCCCGCTCCTGCACCTGCTCGGCGAGGCGCTCATCCCGGATCTGGGAGGATGTCGCATCGGCGACCGTCCCATCAACTTCCACATGGACGCGCTGCGCGCGTTCGGCGCGATCGTCGACAAGAGCTACGAGGGCATCCGCATCACCGCCCCCCACGGGCTCAAGGGCGCCAAGATCGAGCTGCCCTACCCGAGCGTCGGAGCGACCGAGCAGGTCCTGCTCACCGCCGTCAAGGCGGAGGGCGTCACCGAGCTCAAGAACGCGGCGATCGAGCCGGAGATCATGGATCTCATCGCGGTGCTGCAGAAGATGGGCGCCATCATCTCCTACGAGCCGAACCGCGTGATCCTCATCGAGGGCGTGCCCGAGCTGCGCGGCTACGACCACCGCTGCATCTTCGACCGCAACGAGGCAGCCTCGTGGGCGTGCGCGGCGCTGGCCACCGACGGCGACATCTTCGTCGGCGGCGCCAAGCAGCAGGAGATGCTGACGTTCCTCAACGTCTTCCGCAAGGCCGGCGGCTGGTTCGACGTCCGCGAGGACGGCATCCGCTTCCGCCGCGCGGGCGACCTCAAGCCCGTCATGGTCGAGACCGACGTGCACCCCGGCTTCATGACCGACTGGCAGCAGCCGCTCATCGTCGCGCTCACGCAGGCGCACGGCCGCTCCACGGTGCACGAGACGGTGTACGAGAACCGCCTCGGCTTCACCGCCGCGCTCGTGCAGATGGGCGCCGACATCGTCGTGCACCCCAACGGCATCGACAGCCCCGACCGGCGCGTGCCGCGCCGCGCGCTCGAACAGGCCGCGGTCATCGAGGGTCCCACGCCGCTCCACGGCGCGGATGTCGTCGTGCCCGACCTGCGCGGCGGGTACAGCTACCTCATCGCGGCCCTCGCCGCCGAGGGCGAGTCGACGGTGCGCAACGTGGGCATCCTGCGCCGCGGATACGAGAAGCTCTTCGCCAAGCTCGAGTCCCTCGGCGCCGACTTCGACATCGTGGGCTGACGGTGAGCAGCCGCCCCCGCCGCCGCGCATCCGCCGAGAAGTCGCGCCCGAGCCTGTTCTGGGCGCTGGGTGCCGTGGTGGTCCCGCTCGTCGGGTGGCTGTGCCGCATCGAGATCGAGGGCGAGGAGAACCTCCCCGAGGAGGGGCCCTACGTCCTCGCGCCGAATCACTACAGCGAGATCGACCCCCTGGTCGTCGCGGTGGCGGTGTGGCGCCTCGGGCGCGCGCCCCGCTTCATGGCCAAGGACAGCCTCTTCCGCGTGCCGGTGCTCGGCGCCGTCATGCGCCGCACCGGGATGATCCCCGTCGCGCGCGCGTCGTCGAGCTCGTCCGCGCGGCAGACCCTGTCCGCCGCCGAGCAGCTCGTCGAGCACGGTCGCGGCGTCATCGTGTACCCGGAGGGAACGCTCACGCGCGATCCCGACCTGTGGCCGATGCGCGGCAAGACCGGCGCGGTGCGCGTCGCGCTGGAGGGCGACATCCCGCTCATCCCGCTCGCCCACTGGGGTGTGCAGGAGGTCATGCCGCGATACGGCAAGTCGATCAGCCTGTGGCCGCCGCGCAAGCGCGTGCGGGTCGTCATCGGCGAGCCGGTGGACCTCGGCGACTTCCGCGACGAGCACATGCAGCCGTCCGCGCTGAACGCGGCGACCGCGCGTCTCATGGACGCCATCGCGGTCCTCGTGGGCCGACTCCGCGGGCAGACGCCGCCGGCCGAGCGCTGGGATCCGGCGTCCCACAACCAGAAGGAGACCGGGCGCTTTGAGTCGTAGGACGCAGACGCAGCTCCCGCGGGTCACCGTCCTCGGAGCCGGCAGCTGGGGGACGACGTTCGGCAAGATCCTCGCCGACGGCGGCGCCGACGTGACGATGTGGGCGCGGCGCCCCGAGCTGGCGCACGAGATCAACGAGGCCAAGCGCAACAGCCAGTACCTCCCGGGTGTCAACCTGCCCCGCGAGATGCACGCGACGCACCACATCTCGGAGGCGCTCGAGGGCGCCGAGCAGGTGTACCTGTCGATTCCCAGCCAGGCGCTGCGCGAGAACCTCAAGGGCGTGCGTCCGCTCGTGTCGGCCACCGACGCGCCGATCGTGTCGCTCATGAAGGGCGTCGAGCGACGCACCGGACTGCGCATGAGCCAGGTCATCGAGCAGGAGCTGCACTGCGACCCGGCACGCATCGCGGTCGCCTCCGGCCCCAACCTCGCCCTCGAGATCGCGCGCGAGCAGCCGACCGCGGCCGTCATCTCGTCGGTCAGCCAGGAGACGGCGGATGCCGTCGCGCGCCGTGCGCGCAACCGGTACTTCCGCACGTTCGTGAACACCGACGTGATCGGCACCGAGTTCGGCGGCGTGCTGAAGAACCTCATCGCCGTCGCCATCGGCATCGTCGACGGCGTCGGCTACGGCGAGAACACGAAAGCGTCGATCATCACGCGCGGCCTCGTCGAGATGACCGACTTCGCGGTCGCCCAGGGCGCGCACCCCGAGACGCTCCAGGGACTCGCGGGGCTCGGCGACCTCATCGCGACGTGCCAGTCACCGCTGTCGCGCAACAACACCGCCGGGCGTCTGCTCGGGCAGGGATACAGCTTCCAGGACGTCGTGAAGCAGATGGACCAGACCGCGGAGGGCCTCGCATCCGTCGCCCCCGTCCTCCATCTCGCGAAGGAGGCGGGCATTGAGATGCCGATCGTCGAGCAGGTCAAGCGCGTGCTCGACGGCACGATGAACCCGCGCGATATCGCGCCGCACCTGACGACGGATGACGACGAGCCGAAGGGCGAGAGGACGCAGAATGGGCAGAACGGCGGTGGCGGTGCTCTTTGGCGGTCGCTCCAGCGAACACTCGATCAGTTCCGCAACAGCGGGCGGCGTGCTCCGCGCGATCGACCGTGACCGCTACCGCGTGATCCCGATCGGCATCACGCGCGACGGCGCCTACGTCCTCGAGGACGACGACCCGGACAAGTTCGGACTCGACCCCCAGCGGCTGCCGGAGGTCGTCGACAACGGCACGCGGGTGATCTGGCCCGACTCGACCCGCAGTCGCGAGCTGCGCGTGCGCGACGCGTCCGGAGAGGAGCGGTCGCTGGGCGACGTCGACGTCGTGTTCCCCATCCTGCACGGACGCTTCGGCGAGGACGGCACGATCCAGGGCTTCCTCGAGCTGCTCGATCTGCCGTACGTGGGCGCGGGCCTGCTCATGTCGGCGATCGGCATGGACAAGCACACCACCAAGAGCGTCCTGCGCGCCGCCGGCGTCCCCGTCGTTCCGTGGGTGACGGTGACGACCGCGCAGTGGCAGCGCGATCCGCGACGCTGGGCGCAGCAGATCCGCTCGCTGGGCCTCCCGGTGTTCGTCAAGCCCGCGCGCGCAGGGTCCAGCGTCGGCGTCTCCAAGGTCTCCGCGTGGGACGAGCTGGACGCCGCGCTCGAGATCGCCTTCGCGGAGGACTCCTCGGTCCTCGTCGAGCAGGCCGTCGTCGGCCGGGAGATCGAATGCGGCGTGCTCGCGGGACGCGACGGCGCGCTGCCGCGGGTGAGCGTCGCGGGGGAGATCGTCATCCGCGACCGTGAGTTCTACGACTTCGAGGCGAAGTACCTCGATGCGCCGGGGATCGATCTGGTCTGCCCGGCGGAGCTGCGCGAGGGCGAGCTCGCGGAGATGCAGCGCATCGCGGCGCGCGCGTTCGAGGCGGTCGGCGGCGAGGGACTCGCCCGCGTGGACTTCTTCTTCACCGGCACGGAGTTCTTCGTCAACGAGGTCAACACGATGCCCGGGTTCACGCCCATCTCGATGTTCCCGAAGTGCTGGATGGCGTCGGGCATGACCTACCCCCAGCTCATCGAGGAGCTGATCGAAGGGGCGACCTCGCGGGGCTGATCAGCTCCGCGGCGTGCACGTGGAGTGCACGGGCAGCTGCGACACCGCCGGCGCGAGCGCGCGGAGGATGTCGGCGCTCGACGTGCGCTCCGGGTCGTAGTCGAGGTAGACCTCGACGGCGGGCGCGCGCCCGTACGTCGTGAAGCGATAGCGCGGCGCCTCGCTGTCGTCGATGAGCCAGTCCACACCCTCGACGGTCTGGCACTCGAGCGTCGACGGCCCGGGGACGGTCACGCCGCACGCGAGGATCACGGTGACCGGGTCGCCCCACGCGCCGGTGGCCTGCGCGTCCGTCCAGCGGCGGTCGAAGCCGTCGACGGTGGACGGCAGCCGCACGGACACCTCCGCGCACAGGGGATCGTTCGCGTCGGCGGCGGGGGAGAGTGAGACGGTCCCCGCGCAGCCGCTCAGTGCGGCGACGGCGCCCGCGAGGGCGAGCGCGGTGAAGACGCGAAGGGAGCGGGGCACCCCTCCAGCGTAATCGTGCGAAGGGAGCCGGACGGACGCGCCCGGAGCCGGCGCGGGAGGGCCATACGCTGGAGGGATGACTGAGGACCCCCGCATCGACGAGCTCTCCGAGGGGCGGATCCTGCGCGGCATCCTGGACCGTCTCGGCGCGACGCACGCGCTCGTGGGTCCGGGGGACGACGCGGCCGTGATCGCCGCCCCCGACGCCCGGGTGGTGGCGACCGTCGACACCCTCGTGCACGGTCCGGACTTCCGTCTCGCGTGGTCGAGCGGCTACGACCTCGGGTGGAAGGCCGCCGCGGTGAACCTCGCCGACGTCGCCGCGATGGGGGCCCGCCCCACGGCGCTGCTGGTCGCCCTCGCGATGCCGGGGCACACGCGGCTGTCGTTCGTCGAGGCGATGGCCGACGGACTGCGTGACGCGTGCGCGACCCTGGCGCCGGGGTGCGCGGTGGAGGGCGGCGACCTCACCGTCTCGGACACGCTGACGATCGCGGTCACCGCCCTGGGCTCGCTCGACGGGCGTGCGCCCGTGCTGCGCTCCGGCGCACGCGAGGGCGACGTCGTCGCGGTCGCCGGCGAGGTCGGCGCGGCGGCGCGGGGACTCGACATCCTGTTCCGACGGTTCCGGGACGTCGCGGGGGAGCCGGTGCCCGTCGAGTTCGAGGATCTGGACACCGGCGAGCGGGCGTGCGTCGTGACGCAGCTGCGGCCCTCGCCTCCCGTCGCGCTCGGCCCGGTCGCGGCGGATGCCGGGGCGACCGCGATGATGGACGTCTCCGACGGCATCGGCCTGGACGCCGGGCGGATGGCCGACGCGTCGGGGGTCACCCTGTCGATCGACTCCGCCGCGCTCGGTCCGCGTCGCGGGTGGTCGGTGGACGGCGGCGAGGATCACGCGCTCCTGGCCACCTTCCCGCCCGGCGTCGCGCTGCCCGCCGGATTCCGCGCCGTCGGGACGGTCGTCCCGCGCGCGGAGACCGCCGTCGTCGTCGACGGCGAGCCGTACGACGGACCCGGCGGGTGGGACCCCTACCGCGACTGGGACTCGGAGATCGGCTGAAGCCACCACAGCGTCGTGTCGCCGTACCGCTTGTCCCGCAGCCGGGCGAGGCCCGCGGGGAGCGTCGGGGCCCCCGACCGGGACGCGCGCTCCACGACGACCGTCGCGTGCGGCGAGAGCAGCGGCGCGAGCGCGTCGAGGGCCGCGGCGAGGTCCGCGTCGGCGAGGTCGTACGGCGGATCCAGGAAGACGAGGTCGTACGGCCCCCGCGCCGAGCGCAGGAAGGCCTGCACCGCGGTCGCGTGCACGCGCAGCGCCGGTCCGCCGCCTCCGCCCGCGAGCGCCTTGCCGACCTTGGCCGCGTTGCGGCGCACGATGCCCGCCGCCGCGGGCGCCTTCTCGACGAGGTCGACGGAGGCCGCGCCGCGGCTCGCGGCCTCGAGCCCCAGCGCGCCGGATCCCGCGTAGAGATCCAGCACGGCCGCGCCGCGCACGGCGTCGGCGGACTCGAGCGACCCGAAGAGGGACTCTCGCACGCGATCGCTCGTGGGGCGCGTTCCGGCACTGGGCACCTCGAGGGTGAGGGAGCCGGCCGGCCCCGCGATGATGCGCGTCACACCCTCACGATATCGAGCCCGCGGCCCGCGGTCCCTCGTCGCGCAGACGCGGCTCGGTGCGCAGCCGCGGCCGGACGCCGGACTTGTCCGCGTAGAAGGCGCGGATGACGTCCATGTCGGCCGCGACGTCGCCGGTCAGCTCGATCGTGGGGCCGAGGCCCGTCGTCATCGTGGCGCGATCGACATAGCCGAGCGTCACCGGCATGCCCGTCTCGCGGGCGATGCGGTAGAAGCCGCTCTTCCAGTACGAGCCGGTGCCGCGCGTGCCCTCCGGGGTCACGACGAGACCGAACATCTCGCCGGCGCGCACGCGGGCCACGACGTCCGCCACGACGGTGCCCGGGTCGTCGCGGTCGACCGGGATGCCGCCGAGGCGACGCATGATCGGCCCGCGCCACCCGCGGAACAGGCTCGACTTGCCCAGCCACCGCACCGGCACCCGCAGGCGCCAGGCGATCGCCAGCATGAGGACGAAGTCCCAGTTCGAGGTGTGCGGTGCGCCGATGAGCACGGTCGGCCGTGTCGGCGCGGGCTCGGTGCGCAGCCGCCAACGGCTGACGGCCCAGTACATCCGGGCGAGCGCGTGTCCGATCATGCGCCCACCGTACGCGGGCGACATGTGCATCGCCCGACAGGCGTCGTCCGCCGCGGGAGGTCGGGCCCGCGACCTAGACTCGTGCCATGCCGTCGTTCACCCTGGACTCGCGTCTGGACGGGGCCGTCGGCGGCAAGACCGCCGGCGCGCTCGAGCGCGCCTTCGGCATGCGCACGGTCGGCGACCTCCTCGACCACTACCCCCGGCGCTACGCGCGGCGCGGCGAGCTCACCCCCATCCGATCGCTGCCGGTGGGGGAGAACGTGACGATCGTCGCCGAGGTGGTCCGCGCGGGTGAGCGGCGCATGAAGAACCGGCGCGGGTCGATCCTCGAGGTCGTCATCAGCGACGGCAACGGCCAGCTCACCCTGACGTTCTTCAACCAGGCGTGGCGGCTCAAGGATCTGCGCCCCGGTCGCCGCGGCATCTTCTCCGGCAAGGTCGGCGAGTACCGCGGCACGCAGCAGTTCGCCCACCCCGACTACGAGCTGTTCGACGACGAGGGGCCCTCGGTCGACGCGGCGACGTACGCGCACACACCGATCCCGATCTACCCCGCGACCGCCTCGATCGCGAGCTGGCAGATCGCCAAGATCGTCGACCTCGTGCTGGACGGGCTCGGCGACGTGCCCGACCCCCTGCCGGACGACCTGCGCACGCGGCACGGGCTGCTCGCGGCGCGCGAGGCCATCGAGCGCATCCACCGTCCGTCGACGGACGAGCAGGCGGATGCCGCGCGGCGCACGCTGCGCATGCACGAGGCGCTCGTGCTCCAGGCCGCCCTCCTGCAGCAGCGCGAGCTGGTGCGGAGCATGTCGGCCACTGCGCGCCCCGCGGGAAGCCTCCTCGCCCGCTTCGACGCGGCGCTGCCGTTCGAGCGCACTCCCGACCAGGTGGCCGTCGGCGACCGCATCGCGGCGGATCTCGTCGGCGCGTGGCCGATGAACCGGCTGGTGCAGGGCGAGGTCGGCTCCGGCAAGACGCTCGTCGCGCTGCGTGCGATGCTGCAGGTCGCCGAATCCGGCGGGCAGTCCGCCCTCATCGCGCCCACCGAGGTGCTCGCCGCGCAGCACCTGCGGACCATCGCGCGGATGCTGGGGCCGCAGCTCGCGCCCGAGCTCATGCCGACCCTGCTCACCGGGCAGCAGGGCGCGGCGGAGCGGCGCAAGGCCGCCCTGCGCGTCGCATCGGGCCAGGCCCGCATCGTCGTGGGGACCCACGCGCTCCTCAGCGAGAGCACGACGTTCGCCGACCTCGGCCTCGTGGTCGTCGACGAGCAGCACCGCTTCGGCGTCGAGCAGCGCGAGACGCTGCGCGCCAAGGGCTCGTCGCCGCACGCGCTCGTGCTCACCGCGACGCCGATCCCGCGCACCGTGGCGATGACGGTGTTCGGTGATCTGGACGTCTCCACGATCCGCACGATGCCCACGGGGCGTGCCGGCATCGAGACCTTCGTGGCGCCTGTCGGCGAGCGTCCCGCGTGGTTCGGCCGCGTGTGGGAGCGCGCCGCCGAGGAGGTCGCGAAGGGGCACCAGGTGTTCGTCGTGTGCCCGGCGATCGACGCCGAGAAGGCGGTCGCCGACGATGCCGACCCCGCGGCTCCGCCGGTCGAGGGCGAGGCGCCGCGCGCGCAGTGGGGCGTCGTGCAGGTCGCGGACCTGCTGTCGCGGCACCCGGCGTTCGGCGAGATCCGCGTCGCGACGCTGCACGGGAAGCTCCCCGGTGACGAGAAGGACGCCATCATGCGCTCGTTCGCGGCCGGCGACATCGACGTCCTCGTGGCGACGACGGTCATCGAGGTCGGCGTCGACGTGCCCAACGCGTCGACGATGATCATCCTCGACGCCGACCGGTTCGGCGTGTCGCAGCTGCACCAGCTGCGCGGACGCGTCGGCCGCGGGGGCGTGCCGGGTCTGTGCCTGCTCGTCACGGAGGCCGCCACGGGCACGCCGGCGCGTGAGCGCGTCGAGGCGGTCGCCGGGACGCTGGACGGGTTCGAGCTCGCCGAGGTCGACCTCGAGCTGCGCGGCGAGGGCGATGTGCTCGGCGACGCCCAGTCGGGCGCGCGCTCGTCGCTGCGGCTCCTGCGCGTGGTCAAGGACGCCGACCTCATCGCCCAGGCCCGGGAGGAGGCGGAGGCCATCCTCGCCGACGATCCGCAGCTCGAGGCGCACGCGGGGCTCGCCGCCGCCATCGAGCGACGCGTGGGCCTGCAGGAGCGGGCGGCTCTCGCGAAGAACTGACGCGCGCCGGATAGGCTGGGTCCCATGAGCAGCAGGGTCGCCGTCGTCCCCGGGTCGTTCGACCCGCCGACGCTCGGTCATCTGGACGTCATCCGCCGCGCCGCATCGCTGTACGACCGCCTCCACGTGCTCGTCGTGCACAACCCCGACAAGGAGGCGATGCTGCCCATCGCGCAGCGTCTCGCGCTCCTCGAGCAGTCGATCGCCGAGAGCGACATCGAGGGCGAGGTCATCGTGGCGTCCTGGAGCATGGGCCTGCTCGTGGACTACGCCACCGACGTCGGCGCGGGGGTGCTCGTGAAGGGCATCCGCTCGCAGGTGGATGTCGCGTACGAGACGCCGATGGCGATCGTCAACCGCCACCTCGCCCACGTCGAGACGGTGTTCCTCCTGCCCGACCCGTCGCACGCGATGGTGTCGAGCTCGCTCGTGCGCCAGGTGGCAGGACTCGGCGGCGACGTGTCGCCGTTCGTCCCTCCGGCCGTCGCGCGCTTCCTCGACACCGGCGGCAAGCACATCCGCTGACGCGTCCGCTGAGGGCGCATTCCGCCCTCTGCGGCGATGCCGCCGGTAGCATGGACGCTCGTGAGAACCGCGCGGCCTGGGCCCTTCAGCATCAACGTCCGCGACATCGTCCGCCGGCCGGGGGAGATGCGCGAGACGTCCTTCGACGTACCTGCCCCCGCGCAGTGGGGCGAGGGTCTCGTCTCCGTTCCGCAGGGCGAGCCGATCTCGGTCCAGGCGCGGCTGGAGTCCGTCCACGAGGGCATCCTCGTCACGGCGGAGGTCGACACGGAGTACGCGGGAGCGTGCGGCCGCTGCCTCACCGACATCCGCGAACCCCTCCAAGTCGAGTTCCAGGAGCTTTTCGCGTATCCTGGTGAGGAAGCAGCCGACCTCGAAGTTCAAGACGACCACGTGGATCTTGAAACCGAGGTCAGGGACGCGATCGTGCTGTCGCTCCCGTTTCAGCCGGTGTGCCGGTCGGATTGCCCGGGGTTGGACCCCGAGACGGGCGAACGTCTGGACGAGCACTCCGGTTCCGCACCACGTGCAGCCCTCGATCCACGGTGGGCCGCGCTCGCGGAGCTGAAGACGGATGCCGACACGGATGACCGTGGCAGCACGGACACATGACATCGCGTAGAACCCAGACCTGAGAACGAAAGAGATAGAGCCATGGCAGGTAACCCCCCGAAGCGGAAGGTCTCCCGCTCCAACACCCGTTCGCGTCGCGCGCAGTGGAAGGCCGAGGCCCCCGCTCTGGTGAAGACGATCGAGAACGGCAAGGTCGTCTACAGCCGTCCGCACCAGGCCAAGGTCGTCACGGACTCGCAGGGCACCGAGCTGTTCCTCGAGTACAAGGGCCGCAAGGTCGCCGACGTCTGACACTGACGCAAAGGGCGTGGCCGACTTCGTCATCGAGCACCCGTTGCTCGTAGAGAAGCTCGGGGTCGTGATCGACCCCGAGCTTCTGTCGCTGGCCCTCACCCACCGCTCGTACGCGTACGAGCACGGCGGCATCCCGCACAACGAGCGCCTCGAGTTCCTCGGCGACTCCGTGCTGGGACAGGCCGTCACCGTCACGCTGTTCACGCGGCATCCGGATCTCGACGAGGGCGCGCTCGCCAAGCGTCGCGCCAGCGTCGTCTCCACCGTCGCCCTCGCCGAGGTCGCCCGCACGATCGGGCTGGGGGAGCACCTGCTCCTCGGCCGCGGTGAGGAGCAGACCGGCGGCCGCGACAAGGACTCGATCCTCGCCGACACCATGGAGGCCGTGATCGGGGCGACGTACCTGTCCGCCGGTCAGGAGGCCGCCACGGCGCTCGTGCTGCGTCTCGTCGAGCCGCTGCTGGCGGACCCGGAGCGCTACGGCGCGGCGATGGACCCCAAGACGAGCCTGCAGGAGCTCGCGGCCCGGCGTGGCGTGACCCCGCCGATCTACACGGTCGAATCGACCGGACCCGACCACGATCGTGTCTTCACCGCCACGGTGTTCGTCGGGCCGATCTCGACCGAGGGCACCGGCTCGAGCAAGAAGACCGCCGAGATGGCGGCGGCGCTGCGCGCATGGCACGAGCTCAGCGCCGATGAGGACTGACGACCTCGCCGTGACCCGTGCCTGAGCTTCCCGAGGTCGAGGTCGTCCGGCTCGGACTCGAGCCCGCCGTGACCTCCGCGACCGTGACCGCCGTGCACGTCGGCGACGAGCGGGCGCTCACGCGCCACGCGTTCGGCGGCGCGGAGTTCGAGCGCGCGCTCACCGGACGTGTCCTCGCGGGCGCCGCGCGGCGGGGGAAGTTCCTCTGGCTCCCGCTGCGGCGCGATCGCGCGGATGCCGCGGACGAGGCACTCATCGCCCACCTCGCCATGAGCGGACAGCTGCTGCTGCGGCATCCGTCCGCGCCGCCCGAGCGCCACGAGCGCGTGCGGATCTCGATCGAGCATCCCGAGCACGGCGAGCTCGCCGTCGTGTTCGCCGACCAGCGCACCTTCGGATCTCTCGCGATCGACCCGCTCGTGCCGACACCCGACGGGGCGGCCGGGGGACTCGGCACCGCGGAGCCGACCGTCCCCAGTCAGGTGACGCACATCGCCCGGGACCCGCTGGATCCCGCGTTCGACGACCGCCGCTTCCGCGCGCTGCTCGCAGCGAAGTCCTCCGGCATCAAGCGGGTGCTCCTGGATCAGACGGTCCTCAGCGGCGTCGGCAACATCTACGCCGACGAGGCGCTGTGGGCCGCGCGCATCCACCCCGAGACGCCCGCGCGGTCGCTGTCGACCCGTGCCGTGAACCGCCTCCTCGCCGAGATCCGCGCCGTGCTGCTCAAGGCCCTCGCCGAGGGCGGCACGAGCTTCGACGCCCAGTACGTCAACGTCAACGGGCAGGCCGGTTACTTCGCCCACTCGCTCAACGCGTACGGCCGGACAGGGCAGCCGTGTCCGCGCTGCGGCCGCCCGATCGTCCGCGTCGAGTTCATGAATCGCTCGAGCCACTTCTGCCCGCACTGCCAGCGCGTGCCGCGCTCCCACTAGCCGGAACGCGATTCGGGACCCGCGACCTGGCCGCTCTACGGTGAAGACGCGGTCCTCGGCGATGCCGGGGACCGCGGCGACGCCGACAGGGAGGGGCAGCGTGGCACGGAAGCACGGGGGAACCGCACGGGCGACGGTCGTCGGGCGGTTCGCGATCGGGATCGTCGCGGTGGCCGCTGTCGTGGGCATCGCAGCGCCGGCGCACGCGGCATACGAGGCCGAGCGACAGGTGTCCTCCCCGGTGACCGGGGTGCCCGGCTCGTGGAAGCCGGGCCCGACCGTCCCTGCGATCGCGCAGTCGTTCCGCCAGAGCGACGCCGGGACTCTCGCATCCATCGCCCTGCGGCTCGACATACCCGGCGGCATCCCCGCGTCCATCGCGCTGCACCGCACGTCCGACCCCCTGCAGGTGTCAGGCGAGCTGATCGCGACGGCCGGCGTCGTACTCAGTGCGGACGGCGACTGGGCCATGGCTCGGTTCGCGTCGCGGCCCGTTCTCGACGCCGGCGAGTCCTACGCGCTCGTGATCGATCCGCATCGGCAGGATGATCCGACCGACACGGCCTCCTTCCATCTCATCACCTCGACCTCCGGCCCGGGCGACTTCTCCGCCTTGCAGAGCGACGGCGCCGGTGGGTGGGGCTTCGTCTCCTGGGGGTCGATCGTGATGGAGGCGACCTTCGTCGACCTCTACGGCGAGACGGCCGCCCCGACGCTCGCCGCCTCGACGCCGTGCGGCATCGTGCCGCAGGTCGTCCTGCCCGACAGCGAAGGCATCACGTACACCGCGACGTACGATGAGGCCGCCGCCGCCTGGCAGGTCGATGCGGCCTTCGATGCCGGCTACCTCGACGGCGGCGATCAGGTGACGCAGTGGACGCTGCCCGCCGCCGCGACGGCCTGTCCGCCCGGCCGCGGGTCTGGTGCCGGGGATCCCGCCGGGAGCGCTCAGCCGGGCGTCGGCGGA
>Ga0182748_1001697_pt1 | contig 21064 bp, 18 predicted proteins | sample eDN3rd37CKraftOP_FD_128877 | JGI IMG/M metagenome (GOLD analysis project Ga0182748, IMG submission 128877) | Enriched Organic Plus compost microbial communities from Emeryville, California, USA - eDNA 3rd pass 37_C Kraft OP (version 2) (version 2) ...
ACCGGCTGCGGCGCAGGACGGCACGCCGCTGAAAATCGTCGCATTCGGGGATTCGCTGACCGCCGGCTATGGATTGCCGGCGCAGGATGCGTTTCCGGCGAAACTGCAGGCAGCGCTGAAGGCGAAGGGTCACAATGTCGAGATCGAGAATGCCGGTGTCTCCGGCGACACCGCCTCGGGCGGATTGTCACGGCTCGACTGGTCGATCCCCGACGGCACCGACGCGGTGATTGTCGAACTCGGCGCCAACGACATGCTGCGCGGGGTCGATCCCCAGGTGACTCGGCAAGCGCTGGACGAAATCCTCGCGCGGCTCACGGCGCGCAACATCGCCGTCCTGTTCTGCGGCATGCGCGCGGCGCCCAATATGGGCGCGGATTTCGCGCGCGCGTTCGAATCGATCTTCGCGGAACTCGCAAAGAAATACGATGTCATATTCTATCCGTTCTTCCTCGACGGTGTCGCGGCGCAGGCGAAACTCGCGTTGCGCGACGGCGTTCATCCGAACGCGGCGGGTGTCGACATCATCGTCGCGAATATCGTGCCGAAGGCAGAGGAACTGATCGCGCGGGCGCGAAAGCGCACGCCGAGTTGAGGCGCTTGCACGGCGCCGACGAATCCGGTCTTGTAGCGGAAGTGCCGCCTCAAGCGTTGTTACGCGATGGTCACGTCGAATGCGTGACGGAAATGGAGGTTCTCGATGCCGCGCATCTTCACCGCGATCGAGATTCCTGCGGATGTCGCGCAAATGCTGACATTCCTGCGTGGCGGACTTCCCGGTGCGCGCTGGATCGACCAGGACAATTACCACATCACGTTGCGGTTCATCGGCGATGTCGACGTGAATATCGCGCAGGATGTCGCCTCGATGCTGGACAGCGTCAACCGCGCGCCGTTCGAGTTGCGGCTGGAGGGCCTTGCCTCGTTCGGCGGCAAGAAGCCCCGCGCGGTGTTTGCCGAAGTGGCGCCATCTGCCGCGCTGATGGAATTGCAGGCCGAGCATGAGCGGCTGATGCAGCGCGTCGGGCTGGAACCCGAGGGCCGCAAATATACGCCGCATGTCACGCTGGCGCGCTTGCGCGATTCATCGAGCCGTCAGGTCGCGGATTATCTGAGCGAGCGCGGCTCATTCCGGTCGGCGCCGTTTCGCGTCGAACGCTTCGTGCTCTATTCGTCGCGCGCGTCCGTCGGCGGCGGACCCTATGTGGTCGAGGAAGCCTATCCGCTCTCGGCCCTTGCGGCGAGGCGTGCGGTCTGACCCTCCTGTCCTTATCGGAACCGCGCCAGCTGCGCGCGGATGGTCTGGGGCGTCCCGGTCATCGCCACGACATCGAACCGTTCGAAGCCATGCTTTTTGGCCTCGGCCCGGGCCCGCATCATCAACGTCTCGGCGAGGGAGTCGGTCTGGTAGTCGCGCTCCGCGATCAGGGTGGCAGCGGCGCGCTGACCGCAGCGGTCCGGGATGATCTCCACGCTCGCGCGCATTCGGCCCTGATCATAGGCGCCGATGACGATCGCCTGCGACGCCAGCAACCGCAGGCAATGCGCATCGACCGCGTGATCGTCATTGCCGGTCGAGAAGAACAGGCAGCGATCGAGATAATCGAGCCGCAGCAGATGCGCGTGATGGTCTTCGATGCTGCACGGAGACACAATGCGGATATCGAAGCCGTTCGTTGCCATGTCGGACCCCCTTAGTCCTTGCGCGTCGCATGCCCGCGCGTCCTTCACGGACAGACCGCGCCGGGCCGGACGGCGCCGTCGCGGTAGGCGAGCGCTCAAGGGGGAGCGTGCGCCCGCAATCGATACCGGAAAGTTAACGTCAGGTTGCTTTCAACAGGCGACTTTGAGCGTCGAGAATAGCCTTTGCGAAACCCTGGCCGTCCGAGACCAGCTCCTTCGCCAGCGAGAGCGGGGTCGGATGGGGCGCCGTGACCTCGGCGACCACCTCGCCGAAATCGAAGCCGAGCTCAGCATCGAATTTCCGCGCCAGCTGCTGCATGCGCCGATTGGCGGCAAGGCAGGCCATCCGCAGATGCGCGATGCCGCGATTGCGGGCGGCGAGGATCGTGCGCTCGAGCAGCGCCGAGCCGACGCCATGGCCCTGCCAGGGCTTTTCGACGCTGAAGGCGGCCTCCCCCTCCTTTGAGAACCGGCCGCCGGTCGGGCGGAGTTCGGCGGCGCCGCGGAGCTCCCCGTCGACGAAGAAGCCGTGTACGATGGCGTCGAGCCACATCGCGGTGTCGACATAGTTGCGGATATAGGCGTCGGACACCCCGCCTCCGAACCGGCGGTGACGGCTTTCCTGATCAAGCCGCAGCAGGTGATTCCGATACTTGTAGGCTTCGCCGATCCACAACTTGCGGATCAGGCCGTCGTCGGGAAGCTCGTCGCGTGCGCTCATCTGGGTCCTTCTGACATTTCGTCCACAGACCCTCCTTCCGCGTCCCTCCCAGAGACGGGGCCGGCGCCAAGGGGCACCGCAGCCGTACGATTCGCAAGATATGCTGCGATGCAGCATTTTTAAGACCAAAGGCCAAGCTGCAATTTGCGGCAACCGGCCCATGCATGCAGCGCGGCCCTGGACGGTGACCCTGGTGCGTCATCCGTCCTTGCAGGCCGAGGGTGGTGGCGGCTATGGCTCGGCAGCGCTCCGCCCCGTTCACCCCGCCCATGATCTCATCCATCAGCGACCGATATGCCGCTCTCATCGCGGAAGGCGCGATCACGCCGGACGGCGCGCAGGCCGCCGCGGTCGAGAAACTGGCGACGCTCGAGCAAAGCCTTGCCGAGCATCGCCGCGCCGCGAAGTCATCCTCGCTCGGCTGGCTGTTCGGCAGCCGCGAGAAGCGCGTCCCGCTGAAGGGCCTCTACATCCACGGCAAGGTCGGGCGCGGCAAGACCATGCTGATGGATCTGTTCTTCAACGCCAGCCGGGTGGCGAAGAAGCGCCGCGTGCACTTTCACGAATTCATGTCCGAGGTGCATGAGCGCATCCATGATTTCCGCCAGCGCGCGAAAGCCGGCGAGATCCCCGACGAGGACGCGATCGTCCTGACAGCGAATACGATTGCCGACGATGCGGAGCTTCTCTGCTTCGACGAATTCCACGTCACCGACATTGCCGACGCGATGATCCTCGGCCGGCTGTTCACGCAATTCTTCAATCGCGGTGTCGTGGTGGTGGCGACCTCGAATGTCGCGCCGAATGATCTTTACGCGGGGGGACTCAACCGCGGCCAGTTTCTTCCCTTCATCGATCTCTTGCTCAAGCAGGTCGATGTCGTGCGGCTCGACGCGCGCACCGATTTCCGCCTGGAAAAGCTGGTGAAAGGCCGGGTCTGGTATGTGCCCGCAGACGCCGAGGCCGAACGCGCGCTGGATGAAGCCTGGTCGCGCATCACACTCGGGCAGGAGGGCGCGCCGCACGATTTCATGGTGAAGGGCCGCAAGCTGCATGTGCCGCGCGCGGCCCATGGCGTGGCGCGATTCACCTTTACCGATCTGTGCATCGCACCGCGCGGTGCAGCCGACTTCCTTCGCCTTGCCCATGAATATCATACGCTGATCATCGACCGCATTCCCGTGATGCGCTTTGCCCAGCGCAACGAAGCCAAGCGCTTCATCATCCTGGTCGACACGCTCTACGACAATGCCGTGAAGCTGATCGCCTCGGCCGACGCGCCGCCGCACGAGCTTTACATTGCCGATGAGGGACTGGAGCTGTTCGAATTTCAGCGCACGGTTTCGCGGCTCATTGAAATGGGATCGCAGAGCTACCTCGCGCTGCCCCATGGTCCGCGCAGCGATGTCGATACGGTCAAGACCGGGCAGATCATCGATACGTGAAGCGGCTGCCGATCACGCCGGCGACGGCGCACGATAATTGTCGATCAGGATCGCAACGCTGATCGCAAGCACCCACAGCGGCAGCACGATGATTGTCGAAGTCGACACATAGCTGCCGACGAGAAGAACGGCAGCCAGCGAATAGCCTAGGATCGCAATCCATCGCGGCGCGATTCTTGTGTAGATCACGACTGTCGACGTCGACACCATGAAGACCGTTGCGACCTTGGCGGCATAGACATTCACCAGAATGAACGCGGTCGCGCGGGCGAAATAAAAGGTCGGTGTTCCGGCGAGGTTGTTCGGTCCCATCGCGGCACCGGCCAGGATCAGCGCGCCGACCAGCGATGCTGCGGTAAACAGCATTCCGAGAAACAGAAGCGAACTTCCGAAAAACACGGTGGCAAAGAAGCGGTCTTCCTTTGCGCCAAGGCGGTCGCGCAGGACACCGATGAACCAAAGAAAAGCGATGCCGGCGAACGGAATAAGGTTCAGGGCGAAGGCCGCGCGCCGCCAATCCTCCGCAAGCCAGTCGCCGCTTTCGGTCGGGCTGCCCGGCACCGCGCTGCGTAACAGAACGAAAATTGCGACAAGCAGTATCGCAAACACAATTCCGGCGATCGCCGCAGCCTTGGGCGTGTTCAGCTGAGCGCCGGTCGATGGCGCGGCTTTTGCCGTATCGCTGGTCGCGGGCGCTGTCATCAGATCACGAAGCCGGAGCGGCCGCCATGTCCTTGCGGATCGCCGATCCGTGCAAGCGCGAGGTCTTCCGGATATGGAAATTTCTGTTCGATCTCGCGGTCGAGCAGCGTCAGTTCCAATGCGATTGCGGGCAGCCGGTGTGCCGGAAGAGTTCGCAACAGGTTGTCGAACATCGCGCGCAGCCTCCGCACAACCTGCAAATTGTCGGAGCCGCAACGCCGAATCTCGCGGAAGGACAGGTGGACCAGATCCTCCCAGTTCGGCGTCCGGACGATGGCGCGCAGCCGGCCGTTCCTGTCGCGCAGTTCGTCGGTATGAAGATGTTTCAGGCCCGCCGACCGGAGCAGGCGATGAAGCTGGTCGATCGCGAGGACGGCCGTCGTGGGATCGTTGATCGCCGACGAAAGCGCCCGCAGCGCGATATCGACAACGATGCGGAACGCGAAGGTCGGATCCTGTTCCATCGTACGCTCCGATCCGAACGCCACCGCATCGAGCAGCCTGGTTTCATCAATCGCGCCACGGCCGTAGATCAGGAACAGGTCTTCGTCGATCGCGACAAAGTCTCCGACCTGCGGGGCGAATTCGATGACGACATCGATGCGTTCGGCTTCGGCCATCAGCGCGGGCGTATCGACGGACAATACGATGCCGGACTTCTCGCGGTGAGCGATGATTGCGTTGGGCTCGCCGAGTGCTTCCCGGTCGCCTTTCGGCGTGACTGCGTCATGGCTGCGCTCGGGATAAACTGCGGCGAGGACCTCAAGCCCCCTGTTGCCGACATGCGACAAGACGCTGACCGGACGCAGCAAGCGCGAGGCATGGTCGATCAGGAAGAAGAAGGCTGCAAAACACACGATGCCGAGCGCGGCTGCGACGAAAGCCGGCAATTGCTGCACATTGGCGCCGACCCGGTTCTGGGTGCTGATCGAAAACAGCAGCGTGAAGATGAACAGGCCGACGCAGTATTTGATCGTGCGATCGCTGAGCAGCGTGGTCGCGATGATCCGCGGCGTGAGTTGCGCGCTCGCCACTTGAACCGCCACCAGAAGCGAGCCGAAAGTGAACACCAGGAAGGACAGGTTCGCCGCTATGATGGCGTCGTACATTGCCTTTGCGCCGGACGCATCGAGGCCGAGCAGCGTCCAGCTCACGCGGTCGTCGATCTCATGCACGACGCGGACCGCGATCAGTTCGAGCGGGATGGTGACGAACGGGATGAGCCAGATCGAAGATCCGATACGATGGCCCAGCCTTTGGAGCATCCTCAGCACATGCATCTGCGCCTCGCGCTGGGACCTATCATCTGACGGGACCCCCGCCGGTCGCGCGTGCGTTGGTGTAGACCGCCGATACTTTGGGATGGCCCTGGAGCGCTGAGTTGTCGGCGGGGTGGACCGCAAGACCGATTCCAGCCGCGGTTGAGGCCAGCGGAGCATCGATACCTGAGCGCCTTTCCGGCACGCGCCAGTCAGGCTGACGGCCGGACCATGCCCACGTTTTTGCATCCGAGGCATTTCCGGGGGGCAGCGCAGCACCGATTTTTGCGCGATTGGACGTCAATGGCCTTGGCAAAGGCCAATGTCGCTGGAATAATGTATATCAGAAGAGATGAACCATGCTCTGTTCGCCTTTCGCCCGCTTGTCGCCGAAGTCCGGACACGATAACCACCGCGCGGCCGCTCTTCGCGGTCTCCGCGAGCATCATCCCGCAGGCTGTCCACCGGTCGTCGGTCCCATGGTGCTCAAGCCGTCCTGACATAAAGGTTCATCTCCCCATGGCGCGTCCCAAGATTGCATTGATCGGCTCCGGCCAGATCGGCGGAACGCTCGCCCACCTCATCGGATTGCGTGAGCTCGGCGACGTTGTGATGTTCGACATCGCGGAAGGCATTCCGCAGGGCAAATCGCTCGATATCGCCCAGTCCTCGCCGATCGATGGCTTCGACGCCAAGATGTCCGGCACCAATTCCTACGACGCGATCGAGGGCGCCTCGGTCTGCATCGTCACGGCCGGCGTGCCGCGCAAGCCGGGCATGAGCCGCGACGATCTCCTCGGGATCAATCTCAAGGTGATGGAGCAGGTCGGCACCGGCATCAAGAAATATGCCCCGAACGCTTTCGTCATCTGCATCACCAATCCGCTCGATGCGATGGTCTGGGCGCTGCAAAAGTTCTCCGGCATGCCGAAGAACATGGTGGTCGGCATGGCGGGCGTGCTCGATTCCGCGCGCTTCCGTTATTTCCTCGCCGACGAATTCGATGTGTCGGTCGAGGACGTCACCGCCTTCGTGCTCGGCGGTCACGGCGATACCATGGTGCCGCTGGTGCGCTATTCCACCGTCGCCGGCATTCCGCTGCCCGATCTCGTCAAGATGGGATGGACCACCGAAAAGCGGCTCGATGAAATCGTGATCCGGACCCGCAATGGCGGCGCCGAGATCGTCAACCTGCTCAAGACCGGCTCGGCCTTCTATGCGCCGGCGACGTCGGCCATCGCCATGGCCGAGAGCTATCTCAAGGACAAGAAGCGCGTCCTGCCCTGCGCCGCCTGGCTCAATGGCGAGTATGGCGTGAAGGACATGTATGTCGGCGTGCCCGTCGTGATCGGCGCGAAGGGTGTCGAGCGGGTCGTCGAAATCGATCTGTCGTCTGCCGAACGCGAGATGTTCGATAAGTCGGCGCAGTCGGTTCAGCAGCTTGTCGATGCCTGCAAGAACATCGCGCCCGATCTGAAGAAGTAAAAGAGCGACGTCGCCGCGCTCCGTTCGCGGGGCGCGGCCACCTTCAGCGGGAGGCTTCTCCCGAAAGCGAAGCTGGATTGCCCGCCTCAAGCGGGTGACGACACCGGGGCAGGGCTACGACCGATGAACATCCACGAATATCAGGCCAAGGCGGTATTGCGCGATTTCGGCGTGCCGGTGCCGCGAGGCGTTCCCGCATTCACCGTCGAGGAAGCGGTCAAGGCGGCCGGCGAATTGCCGGGTCCGGTCTGGGTGGTGAAAGCCCAGATCCATGCCGGCGGCCGTGGCAAGGCCGGCGGCGTCAAGGTCGTCAAGTCGCGCGACGAGGTGAAGACCGAAGCAGCCCGCATTCTCGGCTCGACCCTCGTCACCCATCAGACCGGCCCCAAGGGCAAGCAGGTCAATCGCCTCTACATCGAGGACGGTTCGGCGATCGCCAAGGAATTCTATCTGTCGATGCTGGTCGATCGCGTGACCTCGCGCGTCGCCATCGTGGCGTCCACCGAAGGCGGCATGAACATCGAGGAAGTGGCGCACGATACGCCGGAAAAGATCATCACCATCACCATCGATCCGGCAACCGGCATCATGCCGCATCATGTGCGCAGCGTCGCGAATGCGCTCAAGCTCGATGCCGATCTGACCAAGCAGGCCGGGCCGCTGCTGAGCAAGCTCTACAAGGCCTTCACCGAGAAGGACATGAGCCTGCTCGAGATCAATCCGCTGGTCGTCACCAAGGACAACAAGCTGATCTGCCTCGACGCCAAGATCGGCTTCGACGGCAACGCGCTGTATCGCCATCCCGACGTCGTGGAATTGCGCGACGAGACCGAGGAGGACGAGAAGGAGATCGAGGCCTCCAAATACGATCTCAACTACATCGCGCTGGACGGCTCGATCGGCTGCATGGTCAACGGCGCCGGCCTTGCGATGGCGACGATGGACATCATCAAGCTCTACGGCGCGGAGCCCGCGAACTTCCTCGATGTCGGCGGCGGCGCCAGCAAGGAAAAGGTGTCGGCGGCGTTCAAGATCATCACCTCCGATCCGAAGGTTCAGGGCATCCTGATCAACATCTTCGGCGGCATCATGAAATGCGACGTGATCGCCGAGGGCGTGGTCGCCGCGGTGAAGGAAGTCGGGCTCAAGGTGCCGCTCGTGGTGCGGCTCGAAGGCACCAATGTCGATCTCGGCAAGAAGATCATCAAGGATTCCGGACTGAATGTCGTGCCGGCGGACGATCTCGACGACGCCGCGCAGAAGATTGTCGCCGCTGTGAAGAAGGCTGCCTCCTGATGTCCATTCTCATCGACAGGAACACCAAGGTCATCTGCCAGGGCTTCACCGGCAAGAACGGCACCTTCCATTCCGAGCAGGCCATCGCCTACGGCACCAAGATGGTCGGCGGCACGTCGCCCGGCAAAGGCGGCACCACGCATCTCAATCTGCCGGTGTTCGACACCGTGCGCGAGGCGCGCGAGAAAACCGGCTGCGATGCGAGCGTGATCTACGTTCCGCCGCCCGGCGCCGCGGACGCCATCTGCGAGGCGATCGATGCCGAGATCCCGCTCATCGTGTGCATCACCGAAGGCATTCCGGTGATGGACATGGTGAAGGTGAAGCGCTCGCTGTGCGGATCGAAGTCGCGGCTGATCGGGCCGAACTGCCCCGGCGTGATGACCGCCGGCGAATGCAAGATCGGCATCATGCCGGGCAACATCTTCAAGCCGGGCAGTGTCGGCATCGTGTCGCGCTCCGGCACCCTGACCTATGAGGCTGTGTTCCAGACTTCGCGCGAGGGCCTTGGCCAGACGACCGCGGTCGGCATCGGCGGCGACCCGGTGAAAGGCACCGAGTTCATCGAGGTGCTGGAAATGTTCCTCGCCGATCCGAAAACCGAGTCGATCATCATGATCGGCGAGATCGGCGGTTCGGCCGAGGAGGATGCCGCGCAGTTCCTGAAGGACGAGGCGCGCCGTGGCCGCAAGAAGCCGGTGGTCGGCTTCATTGCCGGCCGCACCGCACCTCCCGGCCGCCGCATGGGCCATGCCGGCGCGATCATCTCCGGCGGCAAGGGTGATGCGGAGTCGAAAATCGCCGCGATGGAATCGGCCGGGATCAAGGTGTCGCCCTCGCCCGCGCGGGTCGGAAAGACCCTGGTGGAAGTGCTGAAGGGCTGATCCGATCCGGTTGCCTGTGGTTTGTTGAAAGGCCGCGCCGCTTGCGCGGCCTTTTCTGTTTCATGCCAAGGAGTTATGCGAAGAGCGGCCGTTGAAAAAATGAATCCATAGTCATTTTATTGTCATCTTATCGTGGCCCTTCCGGCCTACTATCTGTAAAAGGAACGCCGCCGGGACGCATTTTTCCGCCGAATCGACCCGAAACTGGCCGCTTCCCGCGGTCAGCCAACAGCCGACGCCAACGAAACACGCTTCAAAGACCACGTCAGGACGGCCCGCATGTCTCGCCAGGACGCGAACGCAGCCTTTGCCCTCACTTCCTTCCTTTACGGTGGTAACGCCGCCTATATCGAAGACCTCTATGCCCGCTACGAAGCCGATCCCGCTTCGGTCGACGCGCAGTGGCAATCGTTCTTCCAGAGCCTGAAGGACGACCCCGCGGCAGTCGCCAAGAGCGCGAAGGGCGCGTCCTGGAAGAAGCCGGGCTGGCCGCAGCTTTCGAACGGCGAGCTCGTCGCCGCGCTCGACGGCAACTGGGCCGAGACCGAGAAGGTCATTTCCGACAAGATCAAGGGCAAGGCGCAGAAGGCTGGCGTTGAACTTACGTCCGCGGATGTGCTGCAGGCGACGCGCGACTCGTTGCATGCGCTGATGTTGATCCGCGCCTATCGCATCCGCGGTCACTTCCACGCAAAGCTCGATCCGCTCGACCTCGAGCCGGAGAAGAACGAGGAAGAACTCGATCCGCGCTCCTATGGCTTCACCGAAGCCGACATGGATCGCAAGATCTTTCTGGACAAGGTGCTGGGTCTCGAATTCGCGACCATGCGCGAGATCGTGGCGATCCTGCGCCGCACCTATTGCCAGACGCTGGGCGTCGAATTCATGCACATCTCGGATCCCGCGCAGAAGGCGTGGATCCAGGAGCGCATCGAAGGCAAGGACAAGGAAATCACCTTCACCCGCGAGGGCAAGCGCGCGATCCTGAACAAGCTCGTCGAGGCCGAAGGCTTCGAGAAGTTCCTCGACGTCAAATATACCGGCACCAAGCGCTTCGGGCTTGACGGCGGCGAGTCGCTCATTCCCGCGCTCGAACAGATCATCAAGCGCGGCGGCCAGCTCGGCGTGAAGGAGATCGTGTTCGGCATGGCCCATCGCGGCCGGCTCAACGTTCTCACCCAGGTGATGGGCAAGCCGCACCGCGTGCTGTTCCATGAATTCAAAGGCGGCTCGGCGACCCCGGACGAGGTCGAAGGCTCCGGCGACGTGAAGTACCATCTCGGCGCCTCGAGCGACCGCGAATTCGACAGCAACAAGGTTCACTTGTCGCTGACGCCGAATCCCTCGCATCTCGAGATCGTCGATCCGGTGGTACTCGGAAAGGTGCGTGCGAAGCAGGACCAGCTCGGTGCGACCCCCGACAATCGCACCATGGCGCTGCCGCTCCTGATCCATGGCGATGCCGCCTTTGCCGGGCAGGGCGTCGTTGCCGAATGTTTCGGGCTGTCCGAACTGAAGGGCTACCGCACCGGCGGCTCGCTGCATTTCATCGTCAACAACCAGATCGGCTTCACCACCTATCCGCGCTACTCGCGTTCGTCGCCTTATCCGTCCGACGTCGCGAAGATGATCGAAGCGCTGATCTTCCACGTGAATGGCGACGATCCGGAGGCGGTGGTGTTCGCCGCCAAGGTCGCGATCGAATATCGCCAGCGTTTCGCGAAGCCTGTCGTCATCGACATGTTCTGCTATCGCCGGTTCGGCCACAACGAAGGCGACGAGCCGGCCTTCACCCAGCCGCTGATGTATCAGAAGATTCGTCAGCATCCCTCGACGCTCGACATCTACGCCAGGAAGCTGATCGGCGAAGGCGTCGTGACGGAAGGCGAAGTCGACAAGATGCGCGCCGATTGGCGCCATCGCCTCGAAGCCGAATTCGAGGCCGGCCAGGGTTACAAGCCGAACAAGGCGGACTGGCTCGACGGCCGCTGGTCGATCATCAAGGCGGGCACCGAGATCGACGATCCGCGTCGCGGCGTCACCGGCGTCGATATCGACAAGCTGAAAGAGATCGGCACGAAGATCACCACGGTGCCGGACGACTTCCAGGTCCATCGCACCATCGGACGCTTCCTGGAAAACCGTCGGAAGGCGATCGAGACCGGGCAAGGCATCGACTGGGCGACGGCCGAAGCGCTGGCGTTCTGCTCGCTGCTGCTGGAAGGCCATCCGGTGCGTTTGTCGGGGCAGGATTCCGAACGCGGCACCTTCTCGCAGCGGCACTCGGTGCTGTTCGATCAGCGGACCGAAGCCCGCTACACGCCGTTCAATCACCTCGCCGACGATCAGTCGGCGCGCTACGAGGTGCTGAACTCGATGCTCTCGGAAGAGGCCGTGCTCGGCTACGAATACGGCTATTCGACCGCGGAGCCGAACGCGCTCGTGTTGTGGGAGGCGCAATTCGGCGACTTCGCCAACGGCGCACAGGTGGTCTTCGACCAGTTCATCTCGTCGGCCGAACGTAAATGGCTGCGCATGTCCGGCCTCGTGTGCCTCTTGCCGCATGGCTATGAAGGGCAGGGACCTGAGCATTCCTCGGCGCGTCTCGAGCGCTATCTCCAGATGTGCGCCGAAGACAACATGCAGGTCGCCAACTGCACGACGCCGGCGAATTACTTCCACATCCTGCGCCGTCAGCTGAAGCGCGAGATCCGCAAGCCCCTGATCCTGATGACGCCGAAGTCGCTGCTGCGTCACAAGCGGGCGGTGTCGCGGCTCGACGAGCTCGGTTCGGGCACCACGTTCCATCGCCTGTTGTGGGATGACGCACAGGTCCTCAAGGACGAGAAGATCAAGCTCGTCGCGGACGACAAGATCCGTCGCGTGATCCTGTGCTCGGGCAAGGTCTATTACGACCTGTATGACGAGCGCGAAAAGCGTGGCATCGACGACATCTATCTGCTGCGCGTCGAACAGCTCTATCCGTTCCCGACCAAGGCGCTGGTTTCGGAGCTGTCGCGCTTCAAGCAGGCCGAGATCGTCTGGTGCCAGGAAGAGCCGCGCAACATGGGCGCCTGGTTCTTCGTCGACACCTTCATCGAATGGGTGCTCAACCAGATTCAGGCCAAGCATCGCCGTCCGCGCTATGCCGGCCGTCCGGCTTCGGCGGCGACCGCGACCGGCCTGATGTCGAAACACAATGCGCAGCTCAAGCAGTTGCTGGACGAAGCATTGGGATAACGAAATGCCCGCAAAGCTGCGGGCCGGGAATGACGAGCGAACTGACAACGGGTGCTGTGGTGAGGAGCAAGGCTTCACCACTCGCGCGATGACAGTGCAGCTTCTAGCGAACGGAATGAGAGATGACCGAAATCCGCGTGCCAACTTTGGGTGAATCCGTCTCCGAAGCGACGATCGGCAAGTGGTTCAAGAAGCCGGGCGATGCCGTGGCTGTCGACGAACCTTTGGTCGAACTCGAGACCGACAAGGTCACGATCGAGGTACCGGCACCGGCTGCGGGCGTGCTCGAAGCGATTGCCGCGAAAGACGGCGAGACCGTCGCGGTCGGTGCGCTGCTTGGCCAGATCAAGGAAGGCGCCGCTGCCGCCACGGCGACGGGTGCGCCCGACAAGAAGCAGGCAACGACCGCGCCGATCAAGGCTGACGCCGAAGAGATCAAGCAGCGTCCGCAGGATAAGCAGGAAAGCCAGACGCCAAAGCCGTCCGGTGACATGCCGCTCGCACCGTCGGTGCGCAAGATGGCGGCGGAATCGGGCGTCGATCCGTCGGGCGTTGCCGGCACCGGCAAGGACGGCCGCGTGACCAAGGGCGACATGATGGCGGCGATCGAGCGCGCCGCCGCGGCGCCGGCGCCTGCGCCCTCCACCTCGATGCAGGTGCGTGCGCCGTCTCCGGCCGACGATGCCGCGCGCGAGGAGCGCGTGAAGATGACGCGGCTTCGCGCCACCATCGCGCGCCGCCTGAAGGATGCACAGAACACCGCCGCCATGCTCACGACCTTCAACGAGGTCGACATGAAGGCGGTCATGGACCTGCGCAACCATTACAAGGAAGCGTTCGAGAAGAAGACCGGCGTGAAGCTCGGCTTCATGGGCTTCTTCGTGCGCGCCTGCGTCCAGGCGCTGAAGGATATCCCCGCGGTCAACGCCGAGATCGACGGCGGCGACATCATCTACAAGAACTACTATCACATCGGCGTTGCGGTCGGCACCGAGAAAGGCCTCGTCGTGCCGGTGATCCGCGATTGCGATCACAAGTCGCTGGCGCAGATCGAGAAAGACATCGCCGATGCTGGCCGGCGCGCGCGCGACGGCCAGCTCAAGATCGAGGAGATGCAGGGCGGCACCTTCACCATCTCCAATGGCGGCGTCTATGGTTCGCTGATGTCGACGCCGATCCTCAACGCGCCGCAATCCGGCATCCTCGGCATGCACAAGATCCAGGAGCGGCCGGTCGCCATCGGCGGCAAGGTGGAAATCCGGCCGATGATGTATCTCGCGCTGTCCTACGATCACCGCATCGTCGACGGCCGCGAAGCGGTGACGTTCCTCGTGCGGGTGAAGGAAGTGCTGGAAGATCCGGCACGGCTGATTTTGGATCTGTGACCCTTTTCTGTCACCTCTCCCCTTCGGGGGAGAGGTCGCGAGCGAAGCGAGCGGGTGAGGGGGCTCGTTGCTCGGTAGTTCGTTCCCCCTCACCCGATCCTCAGGCTTCGCCTTCGGATCGACCTCTCCCCCGAGGGGAGAGGTGAAGGAGAAATGAGCCCATGTCCTACGACCTTATCGTCATCGGCACCGGTCCCGGCGGCTATGTCTGCGCCATTCGCGCGGCGCAGCTCGGCATGAAGGTGGCGGTGGTGGAAAAGCGCGCGACGCTCGGCGGCACCTGCCTGAATGTCGGCTGCATCCCGTCGAAGGCGCTGCTGCACGCCTCCGAATTGTTCGAGGAAGCCGGCCACAGCTTCGCGAAGATGGGCATCGGCGTCTCAAAGCCGAAGCTCGATCTGAAGCAGATGCTCGCCTTCAAGGACGAGGCGGTCGACGGCAACGTCAAGGGCGTCGACTTCCTGATGAAGAAGAACAAGATCGATGTCGTGTTCGGCACCGGCCGCATCGCCGCGCCCGGCAAGGTCGAGGTGAAGGCCGCCGACGGCAAGACGCAGACGCTGGAGACGAAGAACATCGTCATCGCCACCGGCTCCGATGTCGCACGGCTGAAAGGCATCGAGATCGACGAGAAGCGCATCGTTTCGTCGGACGGCGCGATCGCCCTTGAGAAAGTGCCGGAAAAGCTCGTCGTGGTCGGCGCCGGCGTGATCGGCCTCGAACTCGGCTCGGTGTGGCGCAGGCTCGGCGCGCAGGTGACGGTGGTGGAATTCCTCGACCGCATCCTGCCCGGCATGGATAGCGAAGTCGCGCGCCAGTCGCAGCGACTCCTCGAAAAGCAGGGCATGACCTTCAAGCTCGGCTCGAAGGTGTCCGCGGTCGATACCTCCGGCAAGAAGCTCAAGGTGAAGGTCGAGCCGGCCAAGGGCGGGGATGGCGAAACCATCGATGCCGATGTGGTGCTCGTCGCGATCGGCCGCGTGCCCTTCACCGATGGGCTTGGCCTCGCCGAGGTCGGCGTTGCGCTCGACGAGCGCGGCCGCGTCAGGACCGATGCGCATTTCGCAACCAATGTGCCGGGCATCTACGCGATCGGCGATGTGATCGCGGGCCCGATGCTGGCGCACAAGGCGGAGGACGAGGGCGTAGCCGTTGCGGAAATTCTCGCGGGCCAGGCCGGCCATGTGAATTACGATGTGATCCCGGCGGTGGTTTACACCTATCCGGAGATCGCCTCGGTCGGTAAGGGTGAAGACGACCTGAAGGCGGCCGGTATCGCCTACAATGTCGGCAAGTTTCCGTTCACCGCGAATGGCCGCGCCAAGGCCAATCAGCAGACCGACGGCTTCGTCAAGATTCTGGCGGACGCCAGGACCGACCGCGTGCTCGGCGTGCATATCGTCGGCGCCGATGCCGGCAACATGATCGCGGAAGCGGCGGTGGCAATGGAGTTCGGCGCGGCGGCGGAAGACATCGCGCGCACCTGCCACGCGCATCCGACGTTGCCGGAAGCGGTGAAGGAAGCAGCGCTCGCGGTCGACAAGCGCGCGCTGCATATGTGAGCGCACGCATCGTTGCGTTTATGACGGCTGCGCGGAGCCTTGCTCCCGCAGCCGCTTGTTTTCCGCCTCCAGCGCCTCGATCCGCGCCTGCAATGTCCCGATCGCCTGCGCCACGTCGGGCGCGTCGAAGCGCTGCGTGATGTGCTGCGGACAATTCCAGTCGAACGCATCGAGATGCAGGACGAAAATGCGCTCGGGCTTGCCGCGATAGCCGGGGGTCGCGACCTTGTCCGCAAGCTCGGGATCGTCGCTTAAGGCTTTCACCTCGGCATGCGCGAAAATCTTCAGCCGCCGCCGGTTCACATAGTCCATCAGGATCAGCGAGACGCGGACATCGCCGCCGACATTGCCGAGGCTGATATATTGTCGGTTGCCGGCGAAATCGGCGAAGGCGAGCGTGCGCTCGTCGATCACGCGCACAAAGCCGCGCGGGCCGCCGCGATGCTGCACATAGGGCCACCCGGTTTCGGACACCGTCGCCATGTAGAAGCTGTCGCGTTCGGCGAGGAACGCCACCTCGTTCTCGGTGAAGCGGTCGAAGGCTCTGTGGCCCTTGAAATCGACCCATAAATGCGCGCTGCCATTCTGTTCCTGCGCGGCCTTCACGTTCGGCGTCACGGCGATGTCGAGAAATCCGTAGGCCATGGCCTTTCTCTCCTCGGTTAGCCCGGAAAGATAGACCTATCGGCCGAAGAGATAATCGCCTATTTTCAAGAATAATCCTCTCATTCTGCGAGAGACTGCATGGACCGGCTGGAAGCGATGTCGATCCTCGTAGCGGCGGTCGAGACGGGCAGCTTCACCGCGGCCAGCCGCAAGCTTGGCATGCCGCTGCCGACCGTGAGCCGCAAGGTGGCGGAGCTCGAGGCGCGGCTGAACGCGCGGCTCCTGATCCGCACCACGCGAAAGCTCACCCTCACCGATGCGGGTGCGGCCTATCTCGCGGCCTCGAAACAGATCCTCGAACAGGTCGCCGAAGCCGAACGCGCCGCGGCCGGTGAATATCTCGTGCCGCGCGGCGATCTTGCCATCGCAGCGCCCATCGTGTTCGGCCGGCTGCATGTCTTGCCGATCGTCAACGATTTTCTCGCCGCGTTCCCGCAGATCAACGTGCAGCTCGCGCTGTCGGATCGCAATGCCGATCTGATCGGGGATCGCATCGACATGGCAGTTCGTATCGGTGCGCTCGACGACAACCGCATGATCGCGGTGCGCGCGGGCTTCGTGCGGCGCGTGGTCTGCGCCAGCCCCGCTTTTCTGGCCGCGCATCGCGTACCGAAGACGCCCGCCGAGCTCGCGGACTTGCCGTGCATCACCTTCGGCAGCAGCGCCTCGGCGTCCTGGCCCTTTGCACCGAAACGCCGCAGCGTGGCCGCGATCCCGATCCGCGCGCGGCTCGCGGTCAATACCGCGGAGGCCGCACTCGACGCCGCGCTCGCGGGCGTTGGCCTGACTCAAGTGTTGTCCTATCAGGCGGCCGATGCGGTGAAAGAGAAGCGGCTGCGGATTGTGCTGCAGGACTTCGAAATCGATCCGCTGCCGGTCCATCTCATCCATCCGCCGCAATCGCTGCCGCCATTGAAGCAGCGCCGCTTTCTGGATTTCGCGCTGCCGCGGCTGAAGAAGGCGCTTGCCGATATCGAGCGGCGGGTGATTCCCTCTCCCGGCTTCAGCGGGGGAAGGGCAGCGAGCGCGAAAGTGCGAGCCCGGTGACGGGCTTTTGCTTGCCGCATAGAATGCCTGTCACCTGATTTGCTTCGCAAATCGACCTCTCCCCGCTAAAGCAGGGAGAGGTTCGGACGTGGAGGAATCGGTGTCGTCATCACTTGAAAAGAAGGTCGCCCTCGTCACCGGGGCGGCGCGTGGCTTTGGCCAGGCTTTCGCACGGCGGCTGGCGCAGGATGGTGCGGATGTGGTGCTGGCCGACATCCAGCCCTGCGACGACACCGCAAAGATGGTGGAAGCCGCGGGGCGCGAAGCGCTCAGCGTCATCTGCGACATCACAGCGGAGGACTCCGTCGCGTATCTCGCCGCCGAGGTGGAAAGCCGGTTCGGACGTTGCGACATCATCGTCAACAATGCCGGGATCTATCCGGTCCAGCCGTTCGAGCAGGTGACATTCGCCGATTGGCGGCGGGTGATGGCGATCAATCTCGACGCCGTCTTCCTTGTCACCAGGGCCTTCGTTCCCGGCATGAAGCGGCGCGAATGGGGGCGCATCATCAATGTCTCGTCCTCGACGTTCAACACGCTCGCGTCGGGTTATACCCATTACATCGCGAGCAAGGGCGGCCTGGTCGGCTTCACGCGCGCCCTTGCGACCGAGCTTGGCAAATTCGGCATCACGGTGAATGCGGTCTCGCCGAGCCTGACGCGCACGCCCGGCACCGAATGCCGCACGCCGCGTCCGGGACGCGCGAGCATGGACGAAGAATTCGAGGAGATCACAAAGCTGCAGGCGATCCGGCGTGTGCAGGTGCCGGACGATCTCGCCGGTGTCGTCGCGTTCCTGGCGAGCGACGACGCGGCCTTCATGACCGCGCAGGTTCTGTATGTCGATGGCGGGATGGTGCGGGTCTGACGTGACGCCGGACGACGCGTCAGCCTGCAGGCGTCGTCACACCTGACGCCCGGGCGAAGCGCGACTAGCTTTTGCGGCCGGTTCCGAAGCGGGAATAGCGCGTGGTCGAACGGTGCGAACGCCACGGATAGGGCACGCGCAGGTCAACCTGGACATCGGACTGGATCGACGGCGCATCCTCCGGTTCGAGGGCGACCAGCGAAGCGTCGCGATCAAGCGCGTCGCTGAAGCGGTCGGTCGTTTGCCGCGGAGTGGCCTGCTCACCGTCCGAGTGACGCCGGAGCGCGGGCCGCCGCACCGTCTCCGCCGAAATATCGATGTCGTTCTTCATCAGCACAAACTCCTGCCTCCTCTTTGGTAGCTAAAGCGAGGAAAATTGGTTTCCCAGAGGCAGACACAAAATATTTACCCTAACGAGCACGTAACCCGGCCTTTCAGCGTGGTCGTCCGGCCCTCGGATTTGCCTTTCGGCAAGTCGAAGATGGATAGCGCATAACGGCCTGAGAATTCGAGATCTTCGGCGCCTTTTCGCGGCCGCGCTTCGATCACGAGATCGACATAACCATGCGGCTCGCCTTCACGTTCCCGATACATGCGCATTTTCAGGTTCTGGCCGTCGAGCCAGCGCTGCGTCAGATGCTCCTTGTCGAAGGCAAGGGTGCGGAAATCCGATGGCGCAGAGGCCGCACGGATTTCAAGCTTGCCGCCGAAGCTGAAGAAGCCTTCGCCGGCGCCGCGGCTGATGCCCGCTTCCAGTTCAAACCGGACCGACTTGTCGTCCGCTTCGCAATTGAGCCCGGCGCTGCCATGGGCGGATGTGGACGCCATGATCAGGAAGACAACAAGAATACGTCGCATCGCGTGAGCCCATGCTGTGCAGTGCTTCGGAGTGTCACGCGGCTCCGTGCATCGCGCAAGCGTGCGCTCAAGCGTTTCGACCTTACGGAAGTAGCCTCTCAAACCGTCATCGCCCGCGAAAGCGGGCGATCCAGTAACCAGAGCGGCTTCAAGAGTTGGCTGGATGCCCCGCTTTCGCGGGCATGACAAGAAAGGGGCGATGCGCTTCCGCCCCAACTGCAATCGTGCTCTAGGCGCGCGGATGCGCGGCGTTGTAGGCGTCGAGCAATCGTTCGGTGTCGACCGCCGTATAAATCTGCGTCGTCGACAGCGAAGCATGGCCAAGCAATTCCTGGATGGCGCGCAGGTCGCCGCCGCGCGAGAGCAGATGCGTTGCGAAGGAATGCCGCAACGCGTGCGGGGTCGCGCTGTCCGGCAGGCCGAGCGCGCCGCGCAGCCGTTGCATGGTGAGCTGGATGATCCGCGGCGACAGCGGCCTACCCTTGGCGCCGACAAAGAGCGCGCCGTCATCCGGCAGGTGGTAGGGGCAGAGCGCAACATAATCCGCGATCAGTGTGAGTACAGCCGGCAGCACCGGCACCATCCGCGCCTTGTTGCCCTTGCCGATCACCGTGATGGTGTCGCCCCGTCCCGGACTTGGCACGTCGCGCGGTTTCAGCGACAGCGCCTCGGCGATGCGAAGTCCCGATCCGTAAAGCAGCGCCAGCACTGCGGCATCGCGCGCGAAGATCCACGGCTCGCGTTCCTCGCCGGCGCGCAGATCCACGTCGGAAATCCGCTTGGCCTGCGGCACCGCGAGCGGCTTCGGCAATGTCTTTGCGATCTTTGGCGCACGCACCGCGTTGAGCGCACCGACCTTGCCCTTGCCGTTGCGCTCGAGGAAGCGCGCGAAGCTCCGCGCGCCGGCGAGCTGACGCATCAGGCTGCGGGCGCCGATGCCCTTGGCGCGGCGGGCGGCCATGAAGGCGCGGACATCCTGGGGGCCGAGTTCCGCGAGGTCCCGGAGCGAGGGCTGTTCGCCGAGGTGGTCCGTCATAAATATGAGGAACTGGGTGACGTCGCGCTGATAGGCTTCGAGGGTTTTCGGCGACATCCGCTTCTGGTCGCCGAGAAACGCAGACCATCGCAGATATTCTGCGCGAATATCGGCCGCGAATGGCAGATCATCGTGCTGTTCTGGCATAGTGACCTTATCTCACCGTCATCGTTCACCCTTCCTTAAGCGCCCGGAATCGGGTGAGCTTGCCGCTTCATGACGCAGAAAACCGTCGATGTGATCGTGCCGGTCGCGCTGGACCGCGCCTATACCTACCGCGTGCCGGCGGGCATGAGCCTTGCCGCCGGCGATGTCGTCGCGGTGCCGCTCGGCCCCAACGAATATGCCGGCGTGGTCTGGGGCGAAGCCGATCCCCGGCCCGGATTGCACAACAAACTCAAGGACGTAGATGCGAAACTCGACGTCCCGCCGCTGCCGCGGGAGCTGCGGCGCTTCATCGACTGGGTGGCCGATTACACCCTCGGCGCGCGCGGCACCGTGCTCGCCATGGCTTTGCGCATGGGGGCGCAGGGACCGGCCCGCGAGAAGATCGGCGTCCGGCTCGCCGGACCTGCGCCTCAGCGCATGACCGCGGCGCGCGCCCGCGTGCTCAAGGTCCTGGCCGAGGACGGGATGGCCCGCGCGAAAAGCGATCTCGCGCAGCAAGCCGGCGTATCCGTTGGCGTGATCGACGGACTGATCGACGAGGGCACGCTGGAAACGCTGGTCCTGCCGCCCGAACCTGTCGTCTATCCGCCTGATCCGGCTTTCGTTTTGCCCGAACTGACGGAAGCGCAGGGCAGGGCTGCACAGACGCTTCGCGAGGCCGTGCGAAACGGCGGCTTCTCCGCTTTCCTGATCGACGGCGTCACCGGCTCCGGCAAGACCGAAGTCTATTTCGAGGCGGTGGCGGAGAATATCCGCAAG
>Ga0182748_1001698_pt1 | contig 21058 bp, 18 predicted proteins | sample eDN3rd37CKraftOP_FD_128877 | JGI IMG/M metagenome (GOLD analysis project Ga0182748, IMG submission 128877) | Enriched Organic Plus compost microbial communities from Emeryville, California, USA - eDNA 3rd pass 37_C Kraft OP (version 2) (version 2) ...
GCCGAAGTCGGCGAGTTCGGCGGCGAGGTGGTCGGCGACCACATCCCAGTCGGCCGGATCGGACAGGTCGGCGCGGACGCTCTCCAGTGTGGGATGCGGTCGTCGTGCGATGTTGATGACTCGCGTGCCGGGATAAGGCACGGTCTGCGCAAGGGCAGCCCCGATGCCGCTGGTGGCACCGGTGATCCACACGGTGGTTTCAGCGGTTGACACGTTGTGTCCCTTCGATAGTCGGTCAGCGTCGCAACGACGGACCGGGCGTGAACTTGATCGGCAGGCGGCGTACCGCATTCACTTCGCCTGCGTCCGGGAATCGTTCGTACTCGCCGGCCAGTTCGAAATCGGGCAGGCGTTCCATGATCTGGGTGAGCATGACCTGGAACATCATCCGGGCGAAATGTGACCCCAGGCAGCGGTGGATGCCGACACCGAAGGACATGTGCTTGCGGGCGTTCGGTCGGCGCAGGTCCATGACATCGGGGTCTTCGAAGACCGCGGGGTCGCGATTGGCGGCCGCCCACATCAACAGCGCCCGGTCACCCTGCTGTAGCTGCTGACCATGGAAATTCGCGTCGCGCGCGACCGTGCGAGCCTGCCCGACCACCGGCGTGCAGTGCCGGAGGAACTCGTCGGTGCCCTGTTCGAGCAGGCTGGGATCCTCGATCAACTGCCGGCGCAGTTCTGGCTGTTCGCACAGCCGCAGCAGCACGTTGCCGGTCAGCCCGCTGGTGGTGTCCATGCCGCCGAGCATCATCAGGAAGCCGTACATGGTGATCTGGGTGTCGTCGAGCGGCTGGCCGTCGAGGGTGCCGCGCAGGATGTCGCTGAACAGATCGTCACCCAGCCCCGCGGCACGGCGTTCCTGGAGCTGCTTGGCGATTTCGCCGAACAGTTCCATGCCGGCGATCCCGGCCTTCTCCGGGTCTTGGGCGCGGTCGTGTACCAGGGTGTGCACCCAGTGCACCCAGTCGAGGTATCGCGACTCGTCCCACTCCAGCAGGCGCAGGATCACGCGGGCGGGCAGCGGTGTGGTGAGTTCGGCGACGATGTCGCAGGTGCCACGTTCGATGAACTCGTCGATCAACTCGTCGGCGATCGCGGTGGCCATGGGCCGCACCGCCTCGGCGGACCCCGGAGAGAACTGCCGCAGCGTGACCTCGCGCAGTTCCCTGGTCTGCGGCGGGTCGGATTCGATGGGCAGGATCGGAAAGGGCATCCCGCTGGGCGGGACCCCGACCGACGGGTACGAGTTGAACAGGTCGTCGTCGCGTGCTGCATCGAACACCGACGCGTAGTCCATCAGTGCCCAGAATCCACCGTGGTGATCGGAATGCGCTACCGGACATCCGGATTCGCGCATCCCGTGGATCGGGCCGAAAGGATCGGCACGAAACTTCGGAGAGTGGTGGTCGAGGTCGATCGTGGCGCGTGGCTGTGTCTGGGGATGAGCATTTGTCATCGGTGGCTAGTCTCCTCGGCGCGATATCGACGGGCGCCCGATTCGTCCAGACGGCCTCGGTGCCGCGTTGTCTAGGCTATAACGTAAGGCATCTATTATGGCGGGGTCCAGAGTTCCGCCAAGATTGGTCGACCTCACCGACGGTATCGCCGTCAGTCAGCTGGTTGGTCCCAACACATAGTCGCCTGTGGTGGGATGGTGGTACCAGCCGCGTCCGGCATCGGTTCCGCCATCGACTCCGATGGTTTGGCCGGTGATGTAGCCGGCCAGGCTGGAGGCGAGAAACACTGCAGCGCCGGCCATCTCGTCGACGTGCCCGGCGCGGCCCATGGGTACCATCCCCTCGACCGAAGGAGCCAAGCCCGCTGTGGCGAGTTCGGCCAGACCTTCGGTCATCGTGTAGTCGGGCGCGAGACCGTTGACCCGGATGCCGTGGGGTGCCAGTTCCAACGCCGCGGTTTTCGTGTAGTTGATGACGCCGGCTTTGGCGGCCGCATAGGCGGCGAAGCCCGGTGCTGCCCGAGTGCCCTCGATCGACGTGATGTTGATGATGCTGCCGCCCACCGCGTCGTCCACCATCGCCCGGGCGACGCGCTGAGTGCACAGCAGCACATGGCGAAGATTGCTGCGATACAACGCGTCCCAACCGTTCTCGGTTGTCTCCAACAGCGGGGAGTTGAAGGTTCCGCCCGCATTGTTGATCAGAATCGTGACGGTACCCAATTCGGCGGCGGTTTGAGCGAGTGCTCTGTCTACCTGGCTACCATCGCGCACGTCGGTGGTGATGCCCAGCGCGCCGATCGACTCAGCGGCTGTGGCGCAGGTTTCGGGGTCTTGTTCCCAGATGGCAACCGAGGCCCCGAATGCCGCCAGCCCGGCTGCGATGCCACGACCAATCCCACTGCCGCCACCCGTTACCACGGCGACCCTGTCGGTGAGCAAAATGTCTTCGGGACGGAACACCATCAAATCCTCCTCATGCCTATCGGTCGCTGACCGCTGAATGTGTCATGAACTGGCGCGGAATCACTGCGTACTCGACTGGACGTACGCCCCGTCGATCTCGAGCGTGGTCGCGGTGACGAAGCCGGCCTCGTCCGACAGGAGGAAGGTCACGACGTCGGCAACCTCTTCCGGCGTCCCCATCCGGCCCATCGGGATCAGTCGCGCCCATTGATCTTGCAGTTCCTGGGGATAACTCGCCATCTGCGGGGTCTTGATGGGGCCCGGTGCGACGGCGTTCACGCGAATACCGTAGGGGGCGTAGTCCAATCCGGCGTTTCGCGTCAGTCCGACGACCGCGTGCTTCGTAGCGACATAGGCATACAGTCCCGCAGCGGCTTTGAGTCCGGCTCCCGAGGCGGTGTTGACGATGGCGCCGCCGCCGTGGCCGATCATGTGAGCAATCTCGGCGCGCATGCAGAAGAAGGTACCGCGCAATCCGATACCGGTGACGGTGTCGAACGTCGCGGTATCCAGTTCGTGCAGCGGTGTCGGGGTGTGACCGATGGCGGCGTTGTTGTGAGCCAGGTGCAGGCCACCGTAGGTGGAGACGGCGAAGGCGATCAACGAGTTGACCTCGTCCTCCTGGGCGATGTCGGTGCGTCGAAATGCGGCCTCGCCGCCGCTGTCGGTGATTTCGGCGGCAACGCGCTTGGCGCCGTCCTCGTCGATGTCGGCGATGACGACTTTGGCTCCGTACTGGGCGAGCCGTTTGGCGGTGGCCTCGCCGATACCTGAAGCGGCACCGGTGACAACCGCGACCTTGGAGTCGAAATTCATTGGATTCCCTTCTGGTTCCGATAGGTGGGCAACCGCGGCGCCATCAGCCGGGCGCCTTGACGCCCGCGGCAGCCATGGCCGGCTTGAGGGTCTGCGCAGAATGCAAGCTGTCTACGTACTCACGGACCTCGACCACCACACCGCGGTCGAGGTCCACCCGCGTGATGAACGTGCAGACGTTGTGGAACGCAACGCCGTTGGGCAGATCGGCGCGGCACTCGACCATCAAAGCGACGCGGTCGGACTCCACGATGGCATCGGTGAATTCAAACGACGGTCCGATGAGTCCGAAGACGCCACGCAGCGTGGGCTTGATCTCGGCGATCGACGTCGTCGTCCGGGAGGAGATGGCCCACCAGGTGCCCGAGTCGTCGAGCAGCGCCAACCCGTCTTCGAGCCGGCCGGCTCCGATCAGCTCCCACGGCCGGTAAGCGAGTTCGATGACCTCGTCCCGCCGGTCCGCGATCCCAGACTGCGTTGTGGGGTGCTCCGTCATGACGCTCCTCAGATGTTCACATCGATGGTGGCGGCTCCGGCAATCGGCAGCCGCTTCGGCAGCAGTTTGACACATCTGTCAGCCACTCGAGTTGACTCTCCAAAGGTTGCCCGAAAATGCTTGCCGACCAAGGCTGTCCGGTCGCGGTGATCCCACAGAACCGGTCGGCCAGCCGCTGGGCTCTGTCGGTTTCGGAGGTGCTCCTTCTGTGGCGCAAGGAATTCCGCACGCCATCCCTACCAGTGCAGGCCGCACCAGCACGGGTGGAACCCGAATGGGATTCGGGCACAACACTTTGACCCACAAGCTCATCAAGAACAGCGTGTTGACAGCGGACCACGACTATGGGCTACTGATGGTTCGCGAGGACATGGGTGAGGGGTCGGCACAACGACCAGGGCGACTCTTCCGATGGGTCCGCCCTAACTGGAGGTGTGACATGACGTTGTCTTGGGACATGGACGATCCGCGGCAGGCTGCGCTTGCGCCCGTATTCGGTCAGCCCCCGCTTGCCGGGCCTGATCTGATGAACTCCTTGATCGAATTGTTCTCCGATTCCATCCGTTACATGATCGCGCCGCCGTCGTTGGCGGCCAATATCGACATGCAGGGAATCGAGAAGGTGCGGCCGACCATGCTCGGGCTCGCCGGCGTTTTCAAAGAGATTCAGTGGTGGGCTGACCGTGTAGTTGCCGGCCACACGGACGTCGTGGTCTATGCGCATTCGCGCGGCTTGCTGGTCAACGACCAACCTTTCACCAACACCTACGTGTTGCGGTGCACTTTCGATGACACCGGGCGGATATGTGAGATGCAGGAATTCGTCGATGTGGGCAGTGCCAACAAGATCATGGAGAGTCTGGCTGAATCTGCCGCGCACGGCTGAGGGCGTGTAGCGCAACCGAATCCGAAGAACTCCGACGGCGTCACGACCTTGGCCCGCATCCACGATCGTCAAACGCGCTACCGGGCGAGCACCAACGGCGGCAGCGGGGTGCCCGCGGCGTCCGGCGCAAACAGTTCTCCGGCCAGCTCGCGTTCGAGGACACGGGCACTGCCGAGTAGCACATCGAGCTGCATCGCGCGGGCCACGTAGCGGTGCAGGACGCTCTCCTCGGTCAAGCCGATTGCACCGTTCAACTGCAGCGCCGCCGCCCGCGCCACGCGCTGGGCTCGGCCGGCGGCAATCTTGGCCGCGCGGGCCGGCGCGTAGCCACCGTCGGTGGAAGCCTCGGCGAGAAGCGCTCGGGCGCCATCGATTTCAGCTTGGGCTTCGGCGAGCTGGTGGCGGACGACCTGAAAGGCGGCGATGCTGTGCCCGTACTGTCGACGGGTACTCACATGTGCGACGGTGAGTTCTATCGCGTGCCCTGCCAGGGCCAGGATTTCCGTGGCGATCAGGCGTCGGCCGGCCGCGACGGCGGCGGCCCATTCGGCGGCCGCCGGTTGGCCCTCGTCGACCGCCGGTGCCGTGGCCTGCAACCAGGACACGGATGGGTCGAAGGTGTGCAGCGGCACGGCGTCGACCTCGGCCGCGGGCACCGTGGCCACCCGAATATCGTCACCGGCGATGAAGGGCACCACGATGGTGTCGTCGGGTTGCGGCGGCCCCTGGAGCAATCCGCCGACGCGGCCGGGACCCGGGGCGGGGCCGCTACCCGGTGGCGACGGCAGCAGGACGAGGGAACGTCCGACCGGAGGTGCCGTGGGAAGAGCCAGGCTGAGCCGGTCGATCAGCGTGATGTCGAGCAGGTCCGACGTGGTCAGCGACAAGGCGTGCTGAGTCGCCAGGATCTCCTGCGCGGCCAGCGGATACTCCTCGGCGACCTCGCTCCAGCCGAGTTCACCCAGCATCGTCGTCACGCGGTGAAAGCGATCCTGCTCGGCGTGGGCGAACATCTCGCCGACGGATTGTTCGATGAGAGCCCGGGTCTGCGGGTCGAGCGTGCGGTGGTCGGCCATGGTGTCAATCCTTCGGAAGAGCCAGAACGTGGTCGGCAATGATGCCGCGCTGGATTTCGGCGGAGCCGCCCATGATCGTCGCGGCGCGCGAGTACCACCACTGGTCGGCCCAGTCGTGGGCGTAGCGCCGGTCCGCCGGCGGGGCAACCAACGACGCCTGCTCCATCACCTCGGCAACGAGGTCGTATGCCGCTTTGTCCGCCAGCCCGCACAGCAGCTTGTCGACACTGGCCTCGGGCCCGAGCTTCTCGCCAGCGGCCAACCGCCGAATGGATTGCAGACCACGGGCTTTGGCCGTCGACAGCTGCACATAGGTGCGGGCGAACGCCGCCGTCTCGGCGGCGCCGGCGATGTTATCGGCGAGCATCCGGTCGCGCAGCTGCTGCATCGACCGCATCAGGCGGGATGTCGACGCGTAGCAGTACATGGCCCGCTCCCACTGCATCAGGTACATGGCCACGGCCCAGCCGCCGTCGATCTCGCCGATCACCCGGTCCAGGGGCACATTCACCTCGTCGAAGAACACCTCGGCGAGTTCGCGTTGGCCGCTGGCCAGTGCGATGGGCCGGATGGTGATTCCCGGGCAGTCGGTATCGACGAGAACGATCGTCAGTCCGCGATGTCGCGACTCGGGCGTGCCGGTGCGGACCAGGCACAGTAACCGCGTCGCCGTCGCACCTTGGCTGGTCCAGATCTTCTGACCGCTGATGACCATCCGGTCGCTGTCGACGGTTCCGCGGGTACGCAGTGCGGCCAGGTCGCTCCCGGCCTCGGGCTCGCTGAACCCTTGACCCCACCATTCGTCACCCCGGAGGTATCCCGGAAGCAGTTGCGCGGCCAGCTCGGGGGCGAAGCCGAGGACGGCCGGGCCGACCGTATCCAGGGTCATGCATTGCTCGGGGATCGGGAGGTCGGCCATGCTCAGTTCTTCGTAGAACGCCGCTCGATGGAGTTCGGTGCCACCCAGCCCGCCCATGGCCGATGGCCATCCGTAGCGGTTCCAACCGCCTGAGTACAGCAGCGCCAGCAGGCGCGAATGCGACTGGAGAATCTCCTCGCTGGACTGCGCCGGATCAGCGCGCCAGGAGTCGAGTTGCGGCTCGGTGCGCAGGAACTCGCGCAGTTCGCGGCGATAGGCCGTCACGTCTTCGGCGAGTGGCCCGGACATCACTGCCGCTGTGTTCATCGGCAACTCCTCGATCGGTGCGGTCAGCGTGAGCATCGCATCGGACGGTCCGGGAAGTCCGGCAACCAATCCGGATGGAACCTTGGACCGCCATAATGGATGGCTTACGTTATAGCCCAGACCGCGCGGTGTCGAGGGCCGGCAGCGCATGGACAAATCCATAATAGAAGCCTTACGATATGGATGCCGGTGCGGCAAGCAGTCGGCCGTCCCGTTCATCGGAAGAGGACTCCGCAATGTTGGACACTGAACTCAAAGAACCGATCAGTCGCGCCGTGGTGGCCGAAGTGGTGGCCGAGCTTTCCGCGATGCTGGGCGGCGACGGCGGCTCGCTCGAGCTCATCGCCGCCGATACCGCCACCGGCACGGTTTCACTCAAACTGAGCCTCGACAGTGTGGATTGCGCGGACTGCGTGTTGCCGCCCGACCGGCTACGCGATGTCGTCGAGACCCGGCTGCGCACCGCTGTGCCGGCACTCGGATCGCTGCTGCTCGACGATCCGCGGGTGACACCGGCAGCAACCTCGAAAGTCACGGTGCCGCATACCCTCTCGGTGCTGGATCCGACAGCCGGTGCGGTACCCGGCGACGACGACCCGGGACCGGACCTGGGACCGCTGGCGGGCAAGCGGATCGGCCTGCGGGTCGACGTGTTGTGGGCGGCATACGACCAGACCGTTGCCGAATGGATTCCCGAACTGGAACGCGCGGGGGCGATCGTTACCACGTGGCGTCGAGCCCAGGGGCTGAAAGGCCCAGAGGGTGAACGTCATCAAGCCGAATACGACGCCTTCGTCGGTGGCGTCGATGCGATCATCTCGGGACTGGCCAATTGCGGCTCATGCACCTCGTGGAGCGTCAAGGACGGCCTCAACGCATTGAATCGCGGACTGCCCACCGTCGTCGCCGTGACCGAGCACTTCGTCGGGCTGGCCCGCACGCTGGCCACCGACGCCGGGCGCCCGGGACTGCGGTTGCTGCAACTGGATTCGTCGCTCAACGTGCTGCCCGAGGACCAGGTGCGCGCGGCCGCTCGCGAGGCCTTCCCGCGGTTGCTCGACACCCTCGGGGCGGTCGTCTGATGGCTGTCCTGCAGAGCCCGGCGGTCGATGTCCCCGCCGATCAGGAAGATTTCGACGCGTGCGCCCGGGAGCGCGGCTGGAGTGACGGCCTGCCGCTGATCCCGCCCACCGCCGAGCGGGTGGAGGGCTACCTGCAGCAATGGGGTGTGGACCCGGCCGAGATCATCGCTGCCCTGCCGCCGTCGAATGCCCCCGTCACCGCCGAGAAGCTGGCCATCAACGCGGTGATGGCCGGGGCACCCGCGTCGGCGCTGCCGCTGCTGCGCGCCGCCGTCGAGGCCGTGGCCGATCCGCGGTACGAGTTGCACGCGCTGAACGCCACGACGGGCTCGGTGACGACGGCGCTGATCGTCAACGGTGAACAGCGACACGCGCTCGGCATTCCGTTCGGCGCGGGCTGCCTGGGCGGTGCCGACGGGCGCGGCGTCGCGATCGGTCGCGCGCTGCAACTCGTCATGCGCAACGTGGCCGGGCAGCGGATCGGCGTCACCTCGCAGAGCACGTTCGGCCAGCCGGCCCGTACCGTGGGCATCGTGTTCGGCGAATGGGAGGAGCGCTCGCCATGGGCGCCGCTGGCGGAGCGGCGCGGCGTGCCCGGCGACGCGGTCACCGCCTTCGGCACGATGGGCACGGTCAACATCTGCGAAACCATGGCCACCGACGCGGACACGTTGCTGCAGTTCATCGGCCGGTCCTTGGCGTATCACGGCGCCAATGGCTATCTGCTGCAACTGTCTTTCGCCGAAGTGGTCGTCGCACTCAACCCGGTGTGGGCGCCGATGATCGGCAAGGCCTATCCCGATCCTGCCGACGTTCAGCAGCTGCTGTGGGAGTCGGCATCCATTCCGGTCACCGAGTGGCCCCGGCAGTACCAGGACCTGTACGAGCAACACGGCCGAATCACCAGCGATGGCCGGGTTCGGCTGGCGCGTCGCCCCGAGGATGTCATCGTGATGTTCGCCGGCGGTCTCGGCGGCCTGCATGCGGCCGCGCTGCACAGTTGGGGTACCACGATGGCCCAGACCAGGCCCGTACGGCCTTGACCGAGGGCGCGCTGGCGGGCCTGCGGGTGCTCGACGCCGCGTCGCTGTTGGCCGCGCCGCTGATCAGTTCGGTCCTGGCCGACCACGGCGCCGATGTGGTGCGGTTGGAACCACCCGGCGGTGACCCCTACCGTGAATCGGCCCGCCACCTGTGGGCGCTGACCGCACGCGGAAAACGCTCGCTGGTGCTGGATCTGGAGGTCGCCGAAGACCGTCGGCGATTGCACGCCGTCATTCCAGGCATCGATGTGATCGTCGTGAACGAACCCACCGCCCGGCTGCAACGGCGCGGGCTCGACCACGAGACGCTGACCGCGCTGAATTCCGGTCTGATCTATGTCCACGTCAGCGGATTCGGACTGGATGGACCGGCGGCCGGTCGACCCGGAAACGGCACGCTCGCTGAGGCATTCAGCGGTCTGACCCACATGACCGGCGATCCCGACGGCCCGCCGGTGTTGCCGTCGGTGCCGCTCGGTGACGCGGTCATGGCGTATGTGGGCGCCTTCGGCATCATGACGGCCTGGTATCAACGTCAGATGAACGGGGGAGCGGGACAGGTCATCGACGTCAATCCGGTCGATGCGATGTTGCACATGACGGCGCCGGTCCTGTCCGGTTTCGACGGGTCCGCGCCGCCGCCGCACCGGCTGGGCAGCCGATTGCCCGGTATCGGGCTCCGGAATGTCTTCGCCACCGGCGACGGTGGGTGGGTCGCGGTCAGTGCCTCCACCAGCCGTCAGGAACGCTCGATACGGGAACTCGTCGGTGCCGGCGACTCAGACGCCCCAGAGGTCGCTCTCGGCCGCTGGGCGGCGGCCCGTCCGCGCGACGAGGTGCTCGCCGTGCTGCAGGAGGCACGCATTCCGGTGGCGCCGGTGAACACCGCGGCAGACATTCTTGCCGATCCTCATCTGCGGCACCGCAACGCAATTCGCACCTTGCGCACAGAGGGCGACGACGCTGTTCAGGTTCCTGCTCCGGCGCCGCGGTCGCTGCCGGGCGTCGGCCAGCCGCCTGATCGATTGGCTGGGGTGGGCGAGCACACCGCAGAGGTCTTGCGGGATTGGGGCACACCAGAACCGGGTCCGGGACCGGCCGATGAGGGGTGACGAACAACATGTGAGCATCCCGCGAATGGTGTTGACCAACGCGCAGCGGTTCGGCGCGGCGGAGGCGGTGGTCGACCTCGACGCGGGTGTACGCCTGAGCTTCGACCAGCTCGGCGGACAGCTGGTGCGCAGCGTCAAAGCGGCTGTTGCTCTGGGCATTGCGCCGGGAGATCGAGTCGTATTGTGGGCTCCCAACTCCGCCGACTGGATCATCGCGGCACTCGGAGTCCTGGGGGCCGGTGCAATCCTGGTGCCGCTCAACACCCGCTTCAAAGGCGCCGAAGCGGCCTACATCATCAACAAGAGCGGCGCGTCGGCGGTGCTGACCATGCCCGACTTTCTCGGCAACAACTACCCGGACATGCTCGATGAGGCATTGCCGGCCTCCGGTCCGGTGCGTCGCCGTATCGTTCTGATCGGGCCCGGCCATGCTGCCGGCACCACCGCCTGGGCGGACTACCTCGGAGCCGGTGACACCGTCTCCACCGATGAGGCCCTTGCCCGCATCCACGCGGTGGGCCCCGATTCCGTCTCCGACATCATGTTCACCTCCGGCACCACCGGCGCACCCAAGGGTGTGGTGCTGACCCACGGACAGACGTTGCGGATGTATGCGAACCTGGCCGAAGTCTTCACCTTTCGCCCGGGGGACCGCCAGCTGATCATCCCGCCCTTCTTCCACAGCCTGGGTTACAAGGCCGGCTGGCTGGCCTCTCTGATGATGGGGGCGACGGCAATCCCGCAATCGCAGTTCGACGTCGACACTGTGCTGAAAAGGCTGTCCGAGGAGAGGATCTCGGTGCTGCTGGGACCGCCGACGGTGTACACGGAGATCATCCGGCACCCACGTCGCGAGGAGCACGACCTGTCGCACCTTCGCGTGGCGGCTCCCACGGCGACGAAGGTGGCCCCCGAGCTGATGCAGCAGGTGCGTGACGTCCTGGGGTTCGACATGGTGTTCAGTGCCTACGGCCTCACCGAAGCAAGCGCCGTGGTGAGTACCACCCACGCCGACGACGACCTCGCCACGGTCACCCACACGGTCGGACGGCCGATGCGCGACGTCGAGGTCCGACTGGTCGACGGCGCGGGGGACCAGGTGCCGGCGGGGACTGCGGGCGAGGTGCTGGTCCGCGGGTACAACGTCATGCGGGGTTATTGGGACGACCCCGAGGGAACAGCGAAGGTGATCGACGACGACGGGTGGCTGCACACCGGCGACGTCGGTGTCCTCGACGACGAGGGTTTCCTCAGCATCGTGGACCGCAAGAAGGACATGTTCATCGTCGGCGGCTTCAACGCCTATCCCGCAGAAATAGAACGCGCCCTACGCCGGCACGACAAGGTGATCGACGTCGCCGTCGTCGGAGTGCCGGACGAGCGACTCGGCGAGGTCGGTGTCGCGTACGTGGTCGCCGAGCCGGCGTTGAACGGTGACGAACTGCTCGACTGGGTGAAGGGTCGCTTGGCGAATTTCAAGGTTCCCCGGCACGTGTTCTTGGTCGACGAATTGCCGCGCAACGCCAGCATGAAGGTGCTGAAGAACGTTCTGCGAGAACGGTACGCCGGGCCACGCTCGTACACGTGACCGGCAGTCGCCTCGTCAGTTTTCCGGTTTAGCCCCACCTGGCCACAATGGTTGCAATAATGACAGTGAACTGTCACATTCAATCAGGAGGAGCATGCCGGACGAGCTCGCGGTACGTGGTCTGACCGATCCGATCCGGGGTGGTAGCGAGCCGGATCGCCTGTGGACGCTGACCAACGTCGGCGAGGCCACCCCGGAGATTCTTTCGCCGCTGTGCTGGTCGCTGTGGGGTCACGGTGTCGAATTCGCATCGCGGGGTGGCCTCTACGACTTCGGTGTGCTGCCCCGTTCGGCGCTCGCCGTTCCGGAGGACCCCAACCAGTGGAGCACCGCATGCTTCTTCGGTAGGCAGGCCATGAATGTGGACCGAGCGCGCGAACTCGCGGGACTGCTGCCGGGCATGACCGGCGACGACTTCGAACGCGACCTTCTGGGCTCGGTCCGGCCGGAAGCCACGCCGACGAAAAGCGATCCCGCGCGGCTTCCGATGGTGGCGGTCAAGGCGCCGTGCGCGCTGGCCGGGGAACGTTGGGCACCACGCCGTATCCACGACGAGCAGATTCGCTGGTGGCGCAGCACCGTGCTGGCAGGCACGTGGACCGATCCGGCAGCCCTGCTGACGGATTCGGTGGCCAGGTTCGCCGCGGCGATGCGGGTGCACGTGCGGACCAGGCTCATCCTCAATGTGCTTCGCGCCCAGGTCGAGTCGATCGCCGCAAGGTTGGGCCGCGCCGATCTGGTGCCCGCACTGCTCGCCGGCTACGGCGGGGTGATCGAGACTGCGCTCGCCGACGACGTGTGGTCGGTGGGCCAGGGCCAGCTCGACATCGACGAATTTCTCCGCAGGCACGGCTTCCACGGCCCGAACGAAGGCAACGTGATCGGGCAATCCTGGCGAGAGGATCCGAAAGCGGTGCTGCGGGCCGCGGCATCGCACGTGGGTCGTCCCGAGGACGAGCGACCCCGGCTGCGGGTCGACCGGACAGTCGCCGCACGCCAGCGCGCCGAGGCCGAACTGCTGGCGGGGCTGGGGCCGATCCGCCGGACGATGCTGCGCCAATTGCTGCGGTTCACCGGCGCACAGGTGCGATCGGTCGAGCTGACCAAAGCCGCATTCCTGACCGCGATCGACGGGTGCCGGGCGGCGGCCATCGGACTCGGGACCGAGCTGGCCGCGGCGGGTGCTCTGGCGCAGCCCGATGACACCTTCTACCTGACCACGGACGAGCTGCTCGGGCCGCTTCCGCGCAACGTCGCCGAACTCGTCGCGTTTCGTCGCGCCCGGCGCGAGGAGTACCGGCGGATGGAGATCCCCACGGTGTTCACCGGAATACCCACCCCGGTCGAAACCGCTGATGCGCCCGCCTACTGCGATCAGGCGGTGCACGGAAACCCGGCCGGCACAGGAATTTTCGAAGGAACGGTCCGGGTGGTGCTCGACCCCGAGTCCGATGACATTCTCGACGACGGCGAGGTGCTGGTCTGCAAGTTCGTCGACCCGGGCTGGACCGCGCTGGTGTCGTTGGCCGGCGCTCTGGTCACCGATATCGGCAGCCCGGCCAGCCATGGCGCCATCGTGGCACGTGAACTCGGTATCGCGTGTGTGGTCGGCACCGGAAACGGCACCCGCGCACTGCGCACCGGCGACGTCGTCCGCGTCGACGGAACATCGGGCGAAGTCGCGGTCCTGGCCCGAGCCGGAGAGGCAGAATGACTGTGTCGAACGATCTGTCGGCCCACCTGCCGGCTGCCCGCGAAGCTGTTGTGCGCGAGCGGCCCACGGTCGCCGGCTGGACCGAGAACCTGCTGTTCACCCCCTACGACCCGGTCAACGACATCGGGATGTGGCTGCATCTGGGCACGGTCGCGGATGCGTGGGAAATGTGGGAGGACCGCGTCCTGATCGCGCTTCCGGAGGACCAGGGTGTGCTGACCATGTGGGCCTACCACCGCACGGTGCCCGAACGGCAGCCCGCCGGCGCCAATCTCGAATTCCGTTGTGAGCAACCGTTCAAACGGTGGCACGTCACGTTCGACGGGTTCTGTGTGCGGTCCTCCTACGAGGCGATGCGTACCGGGTTGCTGACCGACGGTCCGAAGAGCCGTGTGCAGCTGGACCTTTCGGTCGAATGCGTCACACCGGTCTGGGATGCCGAATCCGGGCCGGCGACTGCGACCGGCGCCGGGATGGCCGAACAGTCCTGGGCGCGTGAGCATTACGAGCAACTCATCACGGTCACCGGACAACTCGTCGTCGACGGCGCGGTCACCGACATCAACGGCGGCGGGTGGCGTGACCACTCGCGTGGCCCACGCGGCGCGGACACGCTGGCCGATTGGGGCGGACACGTCATCGCCGGAGGTGTGCTGCCGAGCGGTCGGGCCTTCGGCCTGTGCCGCTACTGGGCGCGTGACGGTCGCATCACGCTGGAGGGGGCCTATGTCGTGGAGGACGGCGTGCTGCGCCACGTCGATATCGAGCAGACGCCGGGGCCGGCGGCCCTGACCCGCGACGGTGAGGCATTCACGCTCGCGCTGGCCGACGACCAACGCATCAGCGGCACCATCCGGTCGTCGCTGTGGTTCTCGATGGCCGACGGGCTCCCGTACGGCGCGGCCGACGGGTCGCGGGTGTACACCGTCAGCTGGGCGCAGGTGCAGTGGGACGGCGAGGTCGGCCACGCCTATATCGAGCGGTCGGACATGACCCGCACGGGACCGATTCCCGCTGATCGCGCGCAAAGATGAGCGCCACCGACTCCGCCGGCAGCCGTTTCGCGGCCGGTGGCAGTATCGGTCTCGTCGGCGTAGCCGCCGTAGATTAGGAGCGCACATGTCGAACATCGAGACCGTACGTTTCGACCACGCCGCTCTGCGCGACCGGTGGTACCGGGAGGGCTGGTACTCGCAGCGCACCCTGATCGACGCCCTCGAGTCGGGGGCCGCCGCGCACGGCGCAACACCGGTGGTTTTCGTGGCCGAGGGCCGCGAGACCACCAGCACGCCGGCGGAGATCCTCCGACGGGCGCAGGAGGTCGCCGCCGGTTTACAGCGGCTGGGTGTCGGCGCCGGCGACGCCGTGGCGGTGCAGCTGACCAATCGGCTTGAGTGCGCGGTCGCCTACGCGGCGGTGCTGTTGTGCGGGGCCACCCTGGTGCCGATCATCCATATCTACGGTCCCAACGAGGTGGGGTTCATCCTGGCCGAGTCGCGGGCGAAGGTGCTGATCATGCCGGCCGGGTTCCGGTCCGCGTCCTATCTCGACCGCGTCGGCGAGTTCTCGGCGATTCCCACTCTGCAGCACGTGGTCGTCATCGATGCGGAGCCCGGCGAGGGCTATCTCAGCTGGCCGCAACTGACCGGCGACCAATACCACCGTCCGTCCCCGTCGGCTGATGACGTGGCCGTGCTGATCTACACCTCCGGCACCACATCGGCTCCGAAAGGTGTGCAGCACAGCCATAATTCGGTCCTCGCCGAACAACAGACGCTGCCGGATCTGGTGACCGGAGGCGACGACGTCGTCCAGCTGGTCACCTTTCCGCCGGGCCACATCGCGGGGGTCGGAACGCTGCTGCGGCCCCTGGTCTCCGGATCCCTCTCGGTCTTTCTGGATGGTTGGGATCCGACGACCGCCGTCGACCTGATCCACCGGCACCGGGTCACCGCCACCGCGGGCACCCCGTTTCATCTGGAGGGGCTGCTCGACCTCGGCGACACCGGTGGGAAACTGAGCACCCTGCGGGAATTCCTGGTGGGCGCGGCGACGGTCACCGAGGAGCAGGGGCGGCGGGCGGCCGCGGCGGGCATCAACACCTATCGCTGTTACGGGTCCACCGAGCAGCCCACCATCACCGCGGCCAGGTCCGACGACGCCGCGCCGGCCCGGATGGGTACCGACGGCGAGCCGATGCGCGGGGCGGCGGTGCGGATCATCGGTCCGGACGGCAGCGAACTGCCGATCGGCGCCGACGGCGAAGTCGTCACGCAGGGACCGGATCAGTTCACCGGCTACCGGGACCCGGCCCTCAACGAGGGCGCGTTCACCGCCGACGGCTGGTTTCGCACCGGTGATCTGGGGCATCTGGACACCGACGGCCGGCTGACGATCACCGACCGCATCAAGGACGTCATCATCCGCGCCGGCGAAACCATTTCATCCGGTCAGGTCGAAGACGTTCTCAACGCACATCCCGCCGTCGCCGAGGGTGCCGCGGTGGCCGCGCCACATCCCCGCTACGGCGACGTGGTGGCCGCGGTGGTTGTCCTCAAGCCCGGCGCCGCACTGGATCTCGACGGCCTGCGTGACCACTTCGCCGCATCGGGACTGGCCAGGCAGAAGACCCCGGAGCGGCTGGCCATCGTCGAAGCACTACCGCGCACCTCGATGGGCAAGGTGCGCAAGGCCGAACTACGCAAGGAGCATTTTGAACATCCGTGACAAGGTCTTCGTCGTCACCGGCGGAGCGAACGGGATGGGCCGGCACGTGGCATTGCTGCTGGTCGAAAAGGGAGCCCGGGTGGCCCTGGTCGATTTCGACGAGGGTGGGCTGAAAGAGACTGTAGCCCTTGCCGGTTCGCGGGCCGACCGGATCTCTACCCACGTGGTCGACGTCGTCGACCGATCGGCCGTCAGTGCGCTGCCCGAGCAGGTCGTCGGTGACCACGGCACCGTCGACGGCCTGGTCAACGTCGCCGGCATCATCCATCGCTTCGCCCGGGTCGGCGAGCTGGAATTCTCAGAGATCGAGCGGGTACTCAACACCAACCTCTACGGCGTGCTGAACGTCACCAAGGCGTTCCTGCCCGCGCTGCTGCAGCGTCCGTCCGCGCACATCACCATCGTCTCGAGCATGGGATCGTTCGTGCCGGTACCGGGGCAGACGATCTACGGGGCATCCAAGGCCGCGGTGAAGATGCTGGCGGAGGGGCTCAACTCCGAACTACGCGACACCAATGTGCGCGTCACCGTGGTGTTCCCGGGAGCAGTGCGGACAGACATCGCGGTGAATTCGGGAGTGATGACCCGTGAGGAAAGCGACGCCGCGGCGAACTCGATGCGGATGCTCCCGCCGACGGATGCCGCCGCCAAGATCGTCGGCGGCATCGAAAAGGGTTCCTCCCGCGTCTTCGCCGGGCTCGACTCACTGCTGCTGGACAAGCTGAATCGGCTCGCGCCGATGGCGGCGGCGAAGTTGATCTGGCGGCAGATGCGAGACGTGCTGCCGCCCCCGGGACAGGGCTGAGGCGCAGCCGGATCACGTGCCGTTGCGAGCCCGACTCGCACGCATTGACTGTGGCAGTCGACTGTCATAACGTGGCCGCGTGGCTCCGAATCTGTTCGTTGTGTTGACCAACCCGATCGAGGGCACCGATGATGCCTTCAACGAGTGGTACGACAACCGGCATGTCCCCGAAGTTCTGGACGTCCCGGGTGTGGTGGCCGCCCAGCGGTACGACATCGCCGACGTGAAGGTGCCCGACGATGAGGACCTGCCCGCGCAGTTGCCCCCACCGACCCATCGGTACATGGTGATCTACGAACTCGCCGACGAACCCGACACGGTGATGGCCGAGTTCCTCAAGCGTGTCATGGCAGGGACGCTGACGTTGGGGGAGTGGCTGGACCTGAACACGGTTTCGCTGACCGGCTGGACACCTCGCGGCGAACGCGTGACGGCCCCGCGGTAATGGGCGACCTGCTTACCGGCATTGCGTCGCAGCGGGCGTGCCGGCGCTTCGACCCGGACGGCGTGGTGCCCGATGCCGATATCGAGCAGATGTTGTCGGCGGCGGTACACGCACCCAGCGCGGAGAACACCCAGCCCTGGACATTCATCGTGGTCCGCGACGCGCAGAGCCGGGAACTGCTCGCCGCCTGGTGGACCGAGACCTGGAACGCCGGTGGTGGCGATTTCATCAAGCAGAGCCTTGACGACAAGGCTCTGGTCGCTGACCTCGAATACGCTTTCGTCAAAGGTGGATTCGCGGCAGCGCCGGTCGTCGTGGTGGTGTGCGCAGACACCGAGCGGGTGCCCGAGATCTACGCGCCGTCGTCGATCTACCCCGCGGTGCAGAACCTGTTACTGGCCGCCAACGACCTCGGCTACGGGTCATGTCTGACCACTGGCCTGACCACGTTCGGCATCGACCGGGTGCGCGATCTGCTGAAGCTGCCCGGCACCCTCATCCCGATGGCCGCGGTCTACGTCGGCCGCCCCGTCAAGAAACTCTCACCGCCCCGCCGGCGCCCGGCGACGTCGGTGACCTATCGCGAGCAGTTCGGCACGCGCTGGTGATGAAAATGGAGATGTGACAATGGCATTGGCGATAACCGAAGATCATCGCGCGCTCGCCGAGGTTGCTGCGGCGATGGTGACCGGGCGTGGCGGCGTCGCAGCTGCCCGCCGAATTCTGCTCGACGCCGGGAACGTCGGCCGGTGGTGGACCGAGGACGGACTGTGGAAAGAGATCGTGTCGACCGGGTGGCTGGGTCTGCACGTCGAGGAGCAGTTCGGCGGCCAGGGCTACGGACTGCCCGAGCTCACCATCGTGCTGGAACAACTCGGCCGCGCCGCAATCGGCGGCCCCTTTCTGCCCACCGTCGCCGTGTCGTCGGTCATCGCCGAAGTCGGCACCGACGAGCAGCGCAAACGTTGGCTGCCGCAGCTGGTGTCCGGTGATGTCGTAGCCGGTATCGGTGCCAAGAGCGATGCGGCGGTTACAGATTCGAAGGTCTCCGCCACCGCGGTGCCCACCCTGACGGAGGCCGCCGCCGACGTGTTCCTGTTGCCGGTGGGCGACGACCTCGTGCTGGTCCGATCCGGTGACGGGGTGAGCACGCGGAATATCGACTCGGTCGACCTGCTCCTGCGGCCCGTCACCGTGGTCAGCCTTACTTCGGCTGAGGTCGCCGAGGTGTTCCCGGGCGCTGCGGTAGTGGCCGCCCGCCTCGTTCGACTGCTGGCCGCCGCGGAGGCAGTCGGTGGCCTGGGGGCCTGCACCGAGATGGCCACTGCGTATGCCGCGACGCGCGAGCAGTTCGGCCGGCCCATCGGGTCTTTCCAGTCGATCAAACATCACTGCGCGAACATGCTGGTCGACACCGAGCTCGCGGTGGCAGCTACCTGGGACGCGGCCCGCGCCGACGGGGCCGAAGCCGAGCTGGCCGCCACCATGGCCGCCGGTCACACCCTGACCGCCTATGCACGGGTGGCGCTGCAGAACGTCCAGGTGCACGGCGGTATCGGCTACACCTGGGAGCACGACGCCCACCTCTACATCAGGCGCGCGACGGTGCTGCAGGCCTTCGCCGGGGAGCGGGACGCACTGCGCGACCGGGTGGTCGAGTTGCAGGTCCACGGAGTGCGGCGGGGTCACTCCGTGGACCTGCCACCCGAGGCCGAGCAATACCGGAAGGCGGCGCAGGAATTTCGCGCCGAGCTCGAAGCGGCCGGCAGTGAGGACCACCAACAGCTGTGGGCGCGTAGCGGATACCTGCAGCCGCATTGGCCCAAGCCATACGGCCGGGCTGCCGACAGCATCGAGCAGCTGATCATCGAGGAAGTTCTCGACGGGCTCGACAAGCCCAGTCTCGGACTCGGGGAATGGGTGGTGCCCACCCTGCTGCAGCACGGTAGCGCCGAACAGATCGAGCGGCTGATGTGGCCCAGCATGGAGGGTGAGCTGCGCTGGTGCCAACTGTTCAGTGAGCCGGGTGCCGGATCGGATGCCGCCGCGGTGGCCACCAAGGCCCGCCGTGTCGACGGTGGCTGGGTGGTCTCGGGTCAGAAGGTGTGGACCAGCGACGCGCTGAACAGTCAGCGCGGACTTGCCACGGTGCGCACGGATCCGAATGTGCCCAAACACAAGGGCATCACGACGATGATCATCGACCTCGCCGATCCGGCGGTCCAGATCCGCCCACTCACCGAGATCACCGGCGAGACGTTGTTCAACGAGGTGTTCTTCGACGACGTGTTCGTGCCCGACCGCGACGTGGTCGGCGCGGTGAACGCGGGCTGGAGCGTCGCGATGGCGGCCTTCGGCAACGAACGGGTCTCCATCGGCGGTGGGTCGGTCACCATGACCGCTGACGCGTTGATCGATCTGCTGACGCGCCACCGTCCCGGTGACACCGGCCTCGGACGCGAGGTCGGGGCGTTGCTCATCGAGGCCTACACGCTGGCGGCCCTGAACCTGCGCCAGGCCGCCCGGGCGGTCTTCGACTCGGGACCGGGCATCGAGGGCAATATCGCCAAACTCTTCGGTGCCGAGCACGCGCAACGCGTCGCCGAACTCGCGTTGCGGATCGCCGGTCCGGCCATCCTGGTCGGTGAGGAGCCCACCGTCGTGCACGACTACCTGTTCAGCAGGTGCTTGACGATCGCGGGCGGGACGTCCGAGATCGTCAGAAACCTGGTCGCTGAACGCATTCTCGGCCTGCCGCGCGATCCGGCGCCCAAGTAGATCGGAGAACCTCATGACGTGTGCCGTCGTCGGTATCGGACGTACCGCCTACAGCCGCAAGTCCGGCCGTACGACCCGGGGAATGGCGGTGGCCGCCTGCCGGGACGCCATCGCGGACGCGGGTCTGACACCGGCCGATGTCGACGGAATCTGCACCTTCATGGTCAACGACTCCGAACAGCCGATCAACGTCGGGTGGGCGCTCGGGATCGACGAATTGGCCTGGGCCAACGCCATGTACGGCGGCGGCAACCTGGTGGCCGACCAGATCGCCACAGCCGCAGCGGTGATCGAGGCCGGCATCTGTAAGGCCGTGCTCGTCTACCGGTCGCTCAACGGCCGGTCCGGTTACCGCTTCGGCCATGTGGAAGGCCCGATGCAGGTGGCGAACCACGACCAGTTCGACACCGCGTCCGGGTTCATGGTGCCGCCGCAGTGGTTCGCCATGTGGGCCCGCCGTCACCAGCACGAATACGGCTCTACTTCAGAGGATCTGGGGCAGATCGCCATCACTCAGCGGGCACACGCCGTGCCCAACGAACATGCCGTTCGCCGGGAACCACTGTCGATGGACGACTACCTGGCCGCCCGCTGGATCAACGAACCGTTCCGGGTGCTGGACTGCACGTCTGAGGTCGACGGTGCGGTCGCGATCCTGATCACCGGCGAGGACGTGGCGCGCGATACCAGGCAACCTCCGATGTGGCTGGTCGGCTCGTCGAACTCCCAGGGCGGGGCGGGCTGGACGGAATGGCCGGATCCGACCGAGATGTATTCGCGCACAGCCGGACCGAAGATCTGGGAGAAGACCGGCCTGACGCCGAGCGATATGGACGTGGCCTGCATGTACGACTGCTTCACCTACACCGTGATGGCGAC
>Ga0182748_1001702_pt1 | contig 21008 bp, 16 predicted proteins | sample eDN3rd37CKraftOP_FD_128877 | JGI IMG/M metagenome (GOLD analysis project Ga0182748, IMG submission 128877) | Enriched Organic Plus compost microbial communities from Emeryville, California, USA - eDNA 3rd pass 37_C Kraft OP (version 2) (version 2) ...
CGAAGCGGGAAAAAGCTTCTCTCGGTGCCGCTGAACGAAGTTTGCAGCAGGCGCGCCGATGCTGACGATCAGATCGGGCGCTCGTTTCGAGAACAGCGCATCCAGATAGGTAACGAATGCAGGCTCCGGGTTATCGTCGCTCGAGCGCGCCGAGACCAGCGCATGCTCCTGGATATCGAGGGGCCAGGGCGATTGCCGCTCCAGCTCGAGCCGAATGGCCCTGGCATACTCACTCCACGGTTTGAACTCCCGGCCGAAGGAGTGCAGCACCAGCACGCTCTTGGATCCGGTCACGGTTGCGGACGCCGAGGCGGTGCAGGCGGCGAAAACAACAAAAAGCGCCTTGACGAGAGGCCACTTCCGAAAACCGGCCAAGACCATCTGCCACCGTGCGAGCGCCCTACCCCCTTATGAGTACAACACAACCTTACAGCGAATAGAAGGCGCCTCGCGGATCAGTTCGGCCGAGGCTGCGTCGGTGTTATCGCTTCGTGCGGGGCGCCTCGCTGTGCGTGCGCAGCTTCCCGCCTTAGGACGACTATTGCTGCCAACATTTCATCCTCCCCCTCAGAACAACAGCCTAAGCAGCGCCCTTGGTGCTGACAGGTAGACGAGACCGAACAGGAAAAGGGCTTGTCGAACATCCACGAGCGCGCGACAAGTTGCACCGTAACTCGATCACGTCGCGTGCTACGGCTGTGCGGACCGGGCCGCTCGGCCATCTGCTTGCGTTTCAGGCAGCGGCATTCATATCATTGATCTACATCGGGCCGCGTTCCAGTGCCACTGTCACATCACGTGAGCACTCAAGCAGCCGGCAAAGACCTGGCGGTAGATTCTATCAGCGCCTAACCTTCGACTTCTTCTAAGAGACCGAGCCGTTCCCATGCATCTCGATCTGATATGGTGAATATACGCACGTTGTCGGAAAGGGCACGATGAGACGACCAGTTCATTTGGGGTATCGTAAAGCCGTCCTTTGGTCCCCAGCTGATCGTCGTATCGCCAATCATTGATTCGCCCTCGCCCTCCACGACCATGCAAAACATGTTGGCGTTGGAGCGACGCGGTCTCGTGTTTGTATCCTTGTCTACCGCCATCATCTGACAATCCAGCAGCGCCATGGCGGGTCGGCCGGTGCGCGGGTTTACGTACCGAACACGGCGCGCACCGTCCGAAGATTGCGGAGCGTGCCGGAGTGCCGCAAGCACACCTTCGTAGGGATAGCGGAAAACTGGAGTATATTCACGGTCGGTGATGTTTTCGACGGGAAGGATGTTCGGCACTGAAAAGACATCGTCACTCATGGTTCGCGGCACGTCGATCATCGGAGGCGGTTGGAATTTAACGGTGCCAAGCTTGTTATGTAAGGGCACATCCAGGACATCTAGCCAAAGTGTCGGCTGGTCCCCATCGTGACGATGTCCATGCCAGCTCCAGGCCGGCGTGAGGACGAGGTCACCCACTTTCATGGGGCAGTCCTTGCCGTCCACAGTCGTGATAGCCCCATCCCCGCCTTCGAGAACAAAGCGGATCGCATTCATCGTATGTCGATGAGGACGCGCCATTTCTCCTGGTAGAAGCGCCTGCACACAGGCCGCGATACTGCCGACCGTGTGCTCTTCGTGCGGCAATTGCGCCTCGGGACACACGTATTGCAACACCCTGCGCTCGACGGCAGCAGGCGAAGTCTCCCGCAGAGCCAGCTCAACCAGCGGCCTCACAACGTCCCATTTCCAGATATGCGTTGCCTGCGGCGGTTGAGGCGGCTTGTGCGCGGACGGACTTTCCCATAGCGGCACGAGCCGCGCGGCCAACCAGGCCCGCCGCACGTCATCGGAGTTGATTTTCGACATGACGACTCCTTCTTCGGCCGGCATATCAACCCTCGCCACAAAAAGAGGTTGATGTATCAGTTGGGCTAAACCGCCGCGGACACAAGTAGTCTTCCTGCGCCGACCTTTTCGATCTCGCAATCCACCACGTCGCCTGGGACCACCGGCCCGACACCCTCGCAGGTGCCTGTCATGAATATGTCCCCAGGCCACAAAGTATAGAATTGCGACGCCCAGGATATCTGTCGAGCGATTTTCATGATCATGGCGCGCGTGTTTGAGCGCTGTCGTAGTTCGCCGTTAACACGCAATTCGAATTCGAGATTTTGCGGGTCTTCAATCTCGTCGGCAGTAACCATCCACGGTCCGACTATCGCGTAGGTATCGATCGACTTTCGGAAACTTCGATCCTCGGGTCCTCTGACGACAAAATCCAGCGCAATTGTATAGCCAGCAATGGAATTCAGAGCCTGATCTTCGTCGATGCAATTGACCTTTTTCCCAATGACGACTCCGAGCTCCATCTCGTGATGGTTGGTTCGTTCTGGAAACCTCAGCTTAAGGCCGGTGCCGAACCCGGCGAGTGCACTGGTCGCCTTAAGAAAAAGGCCCTGCTCTTCGATGGCGCCCTGGTATCGGGCTGTGAAAATCGTAACGTTGGCGTCGGCCTCTTCGACGTGTTTGAGATAGTTGACGGGTACGCCGATGATTTTCGACGGATTGGCCACCGGGCTCAGGAATTCCACATCAGCAAAGTCCACCACCTTGGCATCGTCAACATAGCGATCGATCGCATCGATGACTGAATCAAGATTAGCAATCAACAAATCACCCGAAGGTGCCGGATATGTCGCTCTTGGGAGAACTGATAGTGCCGCAGTCACGTCAAGTAGTCGCCCTTCCCAGATCGTCCCGAGGCGCCAATCGTTGAACCAGCAGATCTTCATCTAGCACCAGCCGGCACGGATGAGAGCGCGGCCTCGACAGGCTCAGCGAGCTGATGCGGCATCACGACGGGCTTGTTCAGGCGCCGCCATTCCTTCGTCGGCTGCCCGTTCCGAATGGCCTCCAGTTCGCGCCAAAAGATCCTGCGAAGGAAAGCAATTCCCATATCTGAACGTCCCAAACGCTCTTTCGAGCGGTCGACAATCGCTCCCTGACCGACGGCCGCCACGTAGTCCTGCGCGCTGGTCAGCTGGAGCAGGACGTCATCGGGAACATGCGCGCGGTCAAAGAGCGCGTCGTGGTGGTCCGCCGGATTATAGTCGCCAAATTGTTCGAAATATTCGGTAATTCGCCTATCGGATTCCTCACCAACGGATGGAATCGAATATATGATAAACCGAGTTGACGTGCGGTCGTCATTGGGGACGACCCAGTGGCCGACATCGATCCATGGATCGCTTTCAGTGACTCCCGGCACGACGATATGGTTGCTGTTGGGGAAGGTCCAGTCACTAACACGGACGCTATTTTTTGACCTTGTTGCGATCTGACGTATGCCGGCTTCTGTTTCGATATATTCTAGTTGAGGGATCGTTGCGGCGACATGCTGTCCAAAGCGTCCCACCGTTCCCCAATGATGCACGAAACTGACATGGACCGCGTCCAGCGAGTTTTCGACTTGCTGGAACCAATTGCACGGCCATTTTTCGGCACGAGCGAAGATCAGTCGGTTCTGATCTTCGAACTCGGATTTGCGGAGAAGATCAAAGGCCGGGGCCTGTCCGCTACCCATATAAGCGAAGATGAGACCTCCATATTCGTGCAACGGATAGCCGGCAATGCAGACATTGGGCGGCCGAACGTCTTGTTCCGCGGGTCGTTCAGTGCAGCGGCCCTCCCCGTCGAACTGCCAGCCGTGATACATGCACCGAATACGTTCACCCTGAATCCAGCCGGTGTGCAGTAGCGTCAAACGATGAGGACAGCGTCCTCCAACCAAATAGGGTCGGCCGCTGGCTCCGCGATAGAGCGTCAACTCCTCGCCCAATAATCGGACTGGTTTTGCGGTTCCGGTTTTAAGCTGTTCCGAAACGGCTACAGGCTGCCAGAACAAGCGGAGCAATCGGCCCATGTCACTGTCAGGGCCGGACAGATGGAGCAAACCAAGTCGCTCCGCCATAGAAAAGTTCTGCTTCGTATCCGACATGGTTAAGTGCTCCCCTGCATCTCCGAGCGTGGAGTAACCACTAGGCTCCGCTCGGTCCCGCTGCTTATTTCGGAGTAATGCCCGCCGCTTGCGCAGCTTTAGTTAATCGCTCGCTGTCAACGCGGATTTGTGTAGCAAGTTCTGCGGGGGTGTTGGTGAGCGCCTCGACGCCCAGATTTGCCATCTGCTTAACAATATCCGGGTCAGTCAAAGCCGCCGCAAAAGCGGCATGTAACTTGTCAATAGTCTGCGGCGGTGTCCCGGCAGGGCCTACCAAGGCGAACCAATAGTCCATGTCCACTTCCGGATATCCCGCTTTCGCCATCGTAGGTACGTTTGGAAGAACCTTAAGGGGTTCACGACCGGCCAACCCTAAGACCCGCAACTGCCCGGACTCGACAAAGGACACAACGGATGCGTACGAGGCGAACAGGAAGTCGATCCGTCCGGCGACGAGATCGAGAACTGCAGGCGCGGCACCCTTGAACGGGACATGCACCAGGGGCGTCTGCGTCTGCACTTTGAGCATCTCGCCGAGAATATGGCCGCCTGAACCACTTCCCGGTGATCCAAAGGTAAGTCCGCCTGGCTTTTTTCTGGCATAAGCGATTAGGTCGTCGACCGACTTCGCCGGACTGCCGCTGGGCACCACGAGCAAGTGCGGAAAGCTCCAAAGTAGCGTGATGGGCGAAAAGTCTTTGACAGGATCGTAGGCTGGATTCGTCTGAAGCGCGGAAATAAGAGCATGGGTCCCAGCATTTGCTTGCAGCAACGTGAGCCCGTCCGGTCGCGCTTGCTTGACCATCGCCGCCCCTACGGCACCGCCCGCACCGGGACGGTTCTCGATTACAAACGTCTGACCACTCTTATCGGAGATATTTTTGGTGACCATTCTCATCAACGAGTCGGCGCTGGCGCCGGGCGAGAATGGCACGACGACAACGATAGGCCGACCATCTAGGACCTGAGCCACTGCTCCGTGCACTGTCGTGTATGCACCCACGACACCGGCCACGGCGATTGCTACGAAACGGATCATCTTTGCCTCCCCGGCGTCGCTAACGACTTGACCTTGTGCAGGTTCACGTCAGCGGCGTTTATTATCATTCAAAATTGTAAGATCGCGGCGCCGGACGCGACAACGCAAATCCGTGACCTGTCCGTTTTCCGGTCAGAATGCGACAGCTATGGTTATTGCGGCGAGTGACTGATGCCGCCTACAAATTCAATCGTTTCCCGATGCGATCTGCGCAATCCGCGCAGCTGCAGTGCGCAGAGGCGGAACGAATTCGATCGCAGCTTGATGTGCCTTCAATGCAATGGTCGCGTAGGTCACACAGATCGCACCAACCACCAGACCATGAATCGCCACCGGAACGGAGATCGAGCTCGTCTTCGCCTCGATCCCACCCATTCTTAATGCGTATCCGCGGCGTGCCGTTTCCTTTAGCAGAAGCTTCGTCTTCGCCACATTCCGGGCTGCACTGTCGGACTCATCGTTTGAGGCAATCAGCTTCATTGTGATCGCTCTCGCCTTGGGTTCGCAAAACGCCAAATAAGCCAGCCCAAGCGAGGATCTCAGCATTGGAAGCCGCGTTCCGACGCCGCCCCGATCAAACACGAAAGGGCTCCGAAACCGCGTTGTTTCCCGAACGATCATGACATCTCGATATGGCGTTGCCAAAGACATCGGCCATTGAATTTCAGCCTGAAGCTCCCCCAGCACAGTCGCGCCCGCATTCGCGATCCAATCTTTCTCGCGATAGCCTGCACTCAATGCCAGCACCTCCGAAGTCAATCGAAAGCGCGACGTGGCAGGGATCCGCTCAACATAGCCCTGCTCGCACAGGCCGACCACGATTCGGTGGATGGCCGGACGCGATATCCCCGTCGCATGATAAAGATCGAGCACAGAGCAAATGCCGATCTCGTTCATGGTCCGCAAAACCACTAGAAGTCGGTTATCGTGCGCCAAAGACGTCCCCTCCTTTAAACCGCTTCATGAGCACCGTCAGTCAGTTTAAGCGCCCGAGCGGTCCAGCCTTAAAAAGAACGCGCTCACGGGAGGGCAATTCAAACCTGTCCGATTATCGGACATTATTGCCGCAACATGCAAGCTGTCAGCGGCATTAGGTTTATGATGTCAGCTCCACGGAAGGAATCGATCCGACATGAAGCGACTCGACGGGAAAACATGCATCGTGTTCGGAGCCGGCCCAAATATAGGCGGCACGATCGCGCATTTTTTTGCGCGTGAAGGCGCCTCCGTCGCAATTGCCGATATCAACCCGGCCGCATCCCAGGAAACCGCCAACTTCATCAGCGAACGTGGAGGCGTCGCGTTTGCTACTTCAGGCAGCGCTGTCATTGAAGCCGACGTCGCGCGCATGGTGGCGGAAACAATTTCCCGGTTTGGACATATCGATGTCGCGGTCAACATGGCGGGGCGAGTCCATTGGGCCTCGATCCTTGAAATGGAAATGGACGACTGGACAGATTCGGTTCTGAGCTTCCCGACAGCGGGAATGCTCACCACGAAACATTGCGCAAAATCCATGATCACCGGACAACGGCGCGGGAGCATCATTCATCTCCTGTCGACCGCGGCCCATTTCGGCGAAGCCGCAGGCACGGCTTACACGGCCTCAAAAGCTGCCCTATTAAATTTCTCGCGCTCCGCAGCAATGGACCTCGCCCAATACGGCATTCGGGTCAACACGATCACGCCATGCGCCATGGAGCATCAGTTGTGGACCAACATGAAACAGGAGATTTTTGATCCCGACTTTGTTCCGCCCAATACGTACTCGTTCTATTCACGCGACGAGTTTCTGAAGAGCATCCCATTGGGACGTTTTCCACGCGCCTCCGATCTTGCCTGTGCAGCAGTGTTCCTTGCTTCAGATGAATCACAGTTTATTACCGGCATTGATCTACCGGTCGATGGTGGACTCCGCGTCAAGTATCCTGCGTGGCGTCCTGGCAATTTCACAGGCGCCAACATCGGCGCTTATACACGGAGCATACGGATGACACGTTACGGCGAGGAAGAAGAATGGCTTATGGAAGAATAGGTTTGAACACGTTTTGCGTTAAGGGCCGAGCGTGAGCAAAACAGTTATACATTCGGAAGCAGGGGCCGAACTCATGGATCGTCACCGGTTTCAAGAGCTCGACCAACAATTGTTCGACCGATTGCATTCTGGATCTTTGGGACCCATCACCTTTTATCTAAAGGATGACCGCCAGCTCACGGGTCAGATCCGTGGAATGGCGCGAGGCATCTCCGATGCAGCGACCTGCTGGGGTCGCATCGTCATATCGACCGACGTCGGCGACGTGGAGATTTTCTACGGGAATGTTGAATTGATTGACTAAGAAGTCGTCCAAAAATGCACGATGAAAACACACTCCAAATGAAGTTGATGTCGGTGACCTTCGCGGCACGCGATGTCAATCTTTATGAGTTTGCGGCAACCGATACCGATGAACTTCCGCCTGCGGCTGCCGGAGCACATATTGATATTCATCTGCCGACCGGCGACATCAGACAATACTCGATTGTGCAATCTGGAGATCGTCTAACTCGATACGTCGTTGGTATTAAGCGAGAGGAGACGGGACGCGGCGGATCTCGCTATATCCACGACCAACTCAGGGTCGGGAGCATTGTCCGGGTCGGAAGACCGCGCAACACCTTTGCACTAGACCATGAGGCGCCCTATTCGGTTCTGATTGCCGGCGGGATTGGTATCACGCCGATCTGGTGCATGGCGCAACATCTCGACGCCACTGGCCGAGACTGGACGCTTCATTACGCTTGCCGTTCGCGGCAGGATGCCGTCTTTTTTCGCTCGATAAGAGCAAGCTCACGAGCCAGTCTCCATTTCGACGACGAGCACAATGGCCGTCACATCAACATCCGATCAATCATTGAGCAGACGCCGCAGCACGCGCACATTTATTGTTGCGGCCCCACACCGATGCTGGACACATTCGAAGAAGCGACGCGGGATTGGCCAAAACATCAAGTCCATCGCGAATTTTTTTCAGCCGCACCCCCGCCCGGCTCCGACCACGCTTTTTCCGTCACACTCGCTCGCACGGGGCGTACATTGCAGATACCAGCAGGCCGCTCGATCTTGGACGTCCTGCGCGCCGAAAATATTGACGTACCATATTCCTGCGAATCCGGGATTTGCGGCTGTTGCGAGACGCGCGTTCTTGCAGGGATACCGGACCATCGTGACATGGTTTTAACCGAAGCAGAACGGTCTTCGAATCGTACTGCTATGATCTGCTGCGCCGGGTCCAAGTCAGAAACGCTTGTGCTAGACTTGTAACGGCAGACTGATCTCTCAGGCCGGCATAATATATTTCTTCCGAACGTCTCGTGTGCAACGATGGCTATGACGCCAAGAATATCGGCTGGCATCTGATCTCGCTTTTATAAACGCTGAGCCGGCCGAGGCCGTTGAAAGTTTTCTTAGAACTTGCCGAGATCCCTTCAGCACCCTGTTTCAGAATGAACGCCGTCTGGGCGTCCGAAAATTTCCAAGCTTCAGCAATCTGCGCTCCTCCAAACCGTTGAATCGGCGCCGAAACGAGATCGGCGGCCCGGTTTCACCGAGTGAAGCCATCTTCTGCCACCGCGACGGCACACCATTTCAGAGTTTCAAGCGGAGCTTCGAGCAGACCTTGAGAAAGGCGGGCGTGCTCTTTGGATCGGATGGGAAGAAGCGGACGCCCTACTCGCTCAGGAATACTTACGCGACCATGCGGCTCTCGGAAGGGGGCAGCGTCATTCAGCTGGCTGCCAACATGGGGACGTCAGTGGAGATGATCGAAAACTTTACGGTAAAAAACGGGTCAGAGACCAAAGATGGCGACCGAGCTGACCAAGATCAGATGACATTGGGCACGAGTTATTCGGCAGACCGCGGCGATTGTCAGTCTCTGAACGGCGCTGCTTCGGATGCTCGGGACTCCCTCGCCTCAATTCAACATCCAGATCGAACCGTCCAGGAGCGAGGGCGAACGCCACCCAGGCCACATAGGGGAACGAACAGCCACACCGCCTCGCCATCCTGCCGCGAAGGGTTGATGATGAAGGCGAGAGCCTTCGGGATTCTTCAACTCGATCAACCGATGACAGGTCCACGAAGTTTCCGAGACCATCGGTCCAGAGCCACGGGGCGGGGTTTTCATACGTCTGCGCCCCACCCAAACCCTCGTATAATTTTCTGATCTACGCCTCAGAACCATGATGCCGGACAGATCGGAGAACGTGTCAAGTCAAGCCTTGAAGAAGCCGGTTGCTCTCGTGAGCCGGACCGCTGGTTTTATGAAGCCGTCGTAGGCGTTCGAGGCGAAACTGCACGGTCTTCCGGCCTCAACCGCTTTCCTAGAGGAACTCCATTAATGCCAAGGAAGACTATTCTCATTACCGGTTCGTCCAGCGGTTTCGGGCGAATGTCCGCTGAAGCGCTCGGAGCCGAAGGCCATACAGTCTACGCGTCAATGCGTGCTGTCGCGGAGCACAATGCACCCGCGGCTGCGGAGCTTGCATCGATTCCGGGCACCGACATTCGCCCGCTGGAACTCGATATCCAGTCTGAGGCATCAGTAGAGGCTGCCATCAATACGATCATGCGGGAGAGCGGACGGATTGACGTCCTTGTTCACAATGCCGGCCACATGGTTTTCGGCCCCGCCGAGGCGTTCACGCCCGAGCAGTATGCTGAACTCTACGACATCAACGTCATCGGCGCCCATCGCGTGAACCGCGCCGCGCTGCCCCACATGCGCGCGGCCGGCGCCGGCCTGCTCGTCTGGGTGTCGAGTTCAAGCGTCGCTGGCGGCGTCCCGCCTTATCTCGCGCCCTATTTCGCAGCGAAGGCGGCGATGGATTCCCTCGCCGCGCAATATGCCCGTGAGCTCGCGCGTTGGGGGATCGAGACGACGATCGTCGTTCCCGGCGCCTTTCCCACCGGAACCAACCATTTCGCCCATTCCGGTCGGCCGGCGGATACGGAGCGTCAGGCCGAATATGACAACGGGCCGTACGCGGACGTGGCGGCGAAGCTGCACGCGGCGATTGCCGAGACGGTCCCGGCTGATGCCGACCCGGCGATGGTAGCGCGACGCATCGCCGAAGTGGTCGCCATGCCCGACGGCAAGCGCCCGTTCCGCGTGACCTACGATCCCGCTCAGGACGGCGGCGAGGTTGCGCTCGCTGTCATCGACCGGCTCCGCGCCGAGATGCTTCGCCGCATCGGCCTTTCCGATCTGCTGACCCCGCGCTTTTCCGCAACGCCCGTCGCGTCGAACGATCCTCATCCACCAGCCGCGTTCGCCGCGGCTGGCTAACCGAAAGGCCTGGCGATCGGAAGGTCCCGAGACGCGCCCCCAATCACCAAAGGATTGCCCCGATATGAACAGCGGATATGTCACGACCGGCGACGGCGCCGAAATCTTCTACAAGGACTGGGGCCCGAAGGACGCCCAACCGGTTATGTTCCACCACGGCTGGCCGCTCTCCAGCGACGACTGGGACGCGCAGATGCTTTTCTTTCTGTCCCACGGCTATCGCGTCGTCGCGCACGACCGGCGCGGTCACGGCCGGTCCTCGCAGATTGACACCGGGCACGACATGGATCACTACGCCGCCGATGCCGCGGCGGTGGTCAAGTATCTCGACCTCAGGAACGCGGTGCACATTGGCCATTCGACCGGCGGCGGAGAAGTCACGCGTTACGTTGCGCGGTACGGCCAGCCTCAGGGGCGTGTGGCCAAGGCGGTGCTTGTCGCAGCCGTCCCGCCGCTGATGGTCAAGACCGAAACCAATCCGGAAGGCACGCCGATCGCGGTGTTCGATGGCTTCCGCGCGGCGCTCGCCAAGAACCGGGCCGAATTCTTCCGGGAGGTCGCCTCCGGCCCGTTCTACGGCTTCAACCGCCCAGGCGCGAAGAAGCTAGAGGCGGTCATCGACAACTGGTGGCGCCAGGGCATGATGGGGAGCGCCTTGGCCCATTACGAGGGTATCCGCGCGTTCTCGGAAACGGACCAGACCGACGACCTCAAGGCGATCACCGTGCAGATGCTTGTCATGCACGGCGATGACGATCAGGTGGTGCCCCATGCGGATGCGGCGCTGAAACAAATCAAGCTGCTGGCGAACGCCACGCTTAAGCTGTACGAGGGCCTTTCGCACGGTATGCTGACCGTCAACGCCGACACGCTCAACCCCGACCTACTCGCCTTCGTCCGCGGATGAGGCGAACATCGGGAGCGGCCCGTCTGTGCACGGGGCCGACATGGACGAAAATTTGGCACTGCGCCGACGGCACTTGCGCGCGGGGTGCCTTCGTTGCTTGATTGCGGTGTGGAGGACTGGCGATCATGACACGCGGCTCGGTCTCTATCTCGGTCTCCGCGTCGGCGTCGGTGCCGGCGAGCGAGCCCGTTGTTCTTGTCGTGGAGGACGATCGCTCGATCCGCGACGCGCTGTGCCGCCTTTTCGCGACGGTCGGCCGGAGGGTGCTCAGCTTCGGCTCGGCCGCTGAGTTGCTGGAAAGCGAGCTCCCCGACGTTCCGAGATGCCTCGTTCTCGACATCAGGTTACCTGGCCGCAGCGGACTCGACCTGCAGGCGGAACTGGCCAAGGCCGGCGTCAAGATCCCCATCGTCTTCATGACGGGCCACGGCGACATTCCGATGACGGTCCGTGCGATGAAGGCGGGTGCTTCGGACTTTCTAACCAAGCCCTTCCACGACCAGGACATGCTTGACGCCGTCGCCGTCGCGATCGAGAAGGACGCCGAGCGACGCGCCAGCGAGCAGGCGGTCCGAGACGTTCGTGAGCGTTACGAGCTGCTCACCCCGCGCGAGCGCCAGGTAATGGTGCTCGCCACCCAGGGGCTGATGAACAAGCAGATTGCCTGGGAGCTTGGCCTCAGCGAGATCACGGTGAAGATTCACCGGAGTCACCTGATGAGGAAGATGGAGGCGCGCTCGTTGGCTGAGCTGGTCCGCATGGCGGAGCGCCTCGGCGTTGGCCCGGCAGCTCCGGCCTGACTGCACACAAACCATCGTATGATTGGAAACAAGCGTGTGTGCCGCAATGACTATTGGCGGGCGGCCGTGCGCGAATGGGGTAATCAGTCGGTTTGGACCAGGTGTCGAAGCGAAGGGCCGTTGCCGTCGTCGATGACGATCATTCGGTCCGAAACGCAACCGCGAAGTTGCTTTCCTTCAGCGGTTACGAAGTCCATAGCTTCTCGTCCGCTGAGGTATTCCTGCAATCGGACGCGGTGGCGCAGGTGGGCTGCCTCGTCTCCGACGTACTGATGCCGGGCATGAGCGGGCTGGAGTTGCAAGAGCGCCTGCGTGCATCCGGACGCCACATCCCGATAATCTTCATGACAGCCTATCCAAAGGACGGGGACCGCGCGCGGGCTCTTTCAAGCGGCGCGGTGGCCTTCCTCACCAAGCCGTTCGACGGGCAGGTGCTGGCTGCGCTCATCGACAAGTTGTTTGACGCGTAGGCCTGAAAGGCTAGTCTTCCGGCGGAGGTAGTGTGAAGACGAACCGCGCGCCTTTCGGCTTGTTGGCACCTGCCCAGATCCGGCCGCCATGGGCCTCGACGATCGAGCGGCAGATTGAGAGGCCCATGCCAAGCCCGGTCGCTTTGGTCGTGTAAAAGGCGTCGAAGACGTTCTCGCGGAGTTGAGCGTCCAGGCCCGGACCAGTGTCCTTCACCGCGACCACAACGCCGCCGTCCTCGCCTCGCGAGGCGGCAACACACAGCTCGCGCTTCTCGCAGTCCTCGTCCATCGCCTCGATCGCGTTCATCGCAAGGTTGAGCAGGACCTGCTGCAGCTGCACCCTGTCGCCGCGCACGGATGGCAAATCCTCCTCCAGGTCGAGCCGGACCAAGACGCTGTGCCGCTTCGCCTCGCCGCGTACGAGCTCGACGATCTCGGCGATCGGCTCGCTGATCACGAGCCGTTCCATACTGGTGGGCGCCTTTTTGATAAGGCTGCGGATACGCGCGATGATCTCGCCCGCGCGATTGCCGTCTCTGACGATGCTGTCCAACGCGTCGGCGACATATGCCAAGTCCGGCTTCCCGGCCTGAAGCGCGCGCAGCGCGCTCTGAGCGTTGATCAGCAGCGCGGTGATGGGCTGGTTGACCTCGTGGGCGATGGAGGCCGTCAGCTGCCCCATCGTGGACGTCCGGTTCGCATGAGCGAGCTCGGACTGAACGGCCTGGTAGCGCCGCTCGTTCTCGCGAGCCTCGGCCTCTGCACGCTTGAGTTCGGTGAGATCCAATATGTAAGCCACGCCCTGATCGGGATTGGCCTCGAACGCCGCGCCGCCGATCAGGACTGGCACGGGCGTCCCGTCCTTGCGGTACACTTCCTTCTCCCGCGCGCGCACCATGCCTGTGGCCTTCAGCTCTTCCGCCTCGACCCGGAGATAGGACTCCTTGCTGCCAGGCGGTGTCATCTCGAACCAGTTCAGCCCGGCCTCAAGCTCCGCGCGATTATATTGGAGCATGTTCAGAAACGCGTCGTTGGCGTCAATCAGCCGACCGCTCTGCTCCCAGATTACGATGCCGATGACGTCCGATTCCACGAGCCGCCGAATCCGGGATTCGCGCTCCTTGATGTCGTTGTAAAGACGCGCATTCTCCAGCGAGATCGCCGCCCGGAGCGCGATGAGCCTCAGCACCGCGACCCTTTCGTTCGTGAAAACCCCAGGGGCGAGGCTGTTCTCGAGATAGAGCAAGCCAATCAGCTTGGTCTGGTTTATGAGCGGAAGGCAGAGCAGTGAACGCACCCTGCGCGCGCTGAAGAACGGATCGTCCGAAAACAGACTGGGCTCAAGCGCGTCGTAGAGATTTATGCTCTCGCGCGAACGGGCCACATAGTGCAGCACCGATTCCGGCATGGCGGGGGCGAGCGTCACGTGGTGGGCCGAGCGCACCACGACGCCGCCCGGCTCGATCAGCGCCTCAGCTTCTACCCGTGGCGTCTCGCCCTCCATGATGAGCAGCACCGTCCTGTCGGCGCCGGCATGCTCCATCGCGGTGCGCATCAGAGTGTCGAGGAGGCGTTCGGTCCCCATCTCGCCGGAGATCTGCTGCGAGATCCGAATGACGGTCGCGAAGTCGAGGCTGTCGACCGGCGACGTGACCGTGTTCGTCGCGTCCGGGGCCGGCCGGCTCTCCGTGACCGGCGGCACAAGCCGGTTAAGCTGGGCCGCCTTTTGAGTCGCGCCCCAGCGCTGGTAGCAGTCGCGCGCCTCGCGCAGATAGGCACGCGCGATCGTCTCGAACCCACGACCCGAGTAGAAACGCCCGGTAAGCTCGTTGGCGATTGCCCTTTGATGTACGAAGCCATGCTCGGTGGCGCTGCGTATGGCGCGCTCGTAAAGCTCCATCGCCTCGAGCAGGCGGCCCTCGATCCGGGCGATCTCGGCCCCGACCAGCGCGGCGCGGTCCTCGAAATTGGCTGGTGCGCTCTCCGCCCAGTGGCGTAACTGGTCGTGATGCTCGCCGATCAAGCGCCGAAGCGCGGCGCGCTCGGCCGCCCCCGCCTCCTCGTAAAAAGCGGCCCGGGCTATCGCCCCATAGAAATGGTACTCGGCGATCTGGATCATGTATACCGAGGTCCACAGTAGCGCCTGCGCCTTCGAGGCCGCTTCGGCGGCTGCCCTGTAATCGCCCGTCAGGAACCGCGCCTGCAGCTTACGGATCCAGTACGAGCATTCCGTGATCGGATGGTGTCCGACACGCGCCTCGAATGCTTCCTCGCTGAAATCGTAGCCGTCGAGGCGTCCGAACGTCGGGAGCTTACCCTGCAGCATTCGCATCAGCTGAAGCTGCGGTGTGATTAGGTCCGCGACGAAACTAAACTGATGGTCGCGAACGAACCGAAGATGGGCCAGGGTCTCCTCTTCGGCGGTTCCCAGTTCCTCCCCCGTGGCAAGGAGCAAGGTGACGAGGTTGGAGCAACTGTAGCTCGCGAATGTAACGTCGCCGATCTCATTGGCTTCGGAGTAGGCGCGCGCGAGCAACGGGCGGCCGGCGCTGAAATGTCGCGCCCAGGGATTGACGTGAGCGCCGAAGAGCATGTTGGTCCGCACCCGGAAACGCTCCAGCCCGCGCGTCTCCACGAGGTCGAGCCCGACCTTCGCGAAGCGATATCCCGATTGATAGTCGCCGATGTGCGCGCCGAGTACGATGCCCAGCCACACGAAAGCCACGCATGTGCCCTCGCTGCTGCCGTGCGCGAAGGTGATGTTCGCCATTCGGAACACGCTGGCGCTCAGAAGCTTGCCGTCGGTCGCGAGAGCCGAGGTGGGCGCAAGCTGGAGCAGCACCTCCATCGCCGCCAGCGCGATGGGATCGGTCATCGACGGAAGGTCGCCCCAGTCTTCGATCGGCTTGACGAGCAGGTTGCGGCGAAGCTTGGCAAATTCCGCCTGAACCTCCTTCTCGGTGGGGTAAGCTGGCCATCCGGCCCCGATGCGCCTCAGAAATGCAAGGGAGATTTCGATCGCTTGCTCGTTCTGCCCCAGCGTGACCAGAATCTCGCCGCGTAGGCGCGTCACCGCTGCCCCCTGCGCGGGTGTCGTGGTGCGTTCCTGCAGAACAGATAGCCGCCGTTCGGCCTCGACCGGGCGGCCGACCACGAACTCGCATTCGGCGAGGTGAAAGGTCAGCGCGAAGGCGAGCTCGCCCCGCGACCGCCAAGTCTCATCGGTCAGCAGCGCCGCGCCGGCGGCGAAAGCGTTGAACGCCAAGGCGTAAGCCGCCGAAGCTTGGGCACGCCGGCCGGCGGCAAGATTGTGTGCGGCGAGGCTCTCGCGCTCGGTTGGCGAGGTGATCAGCTCGACGGCGCGGTTCAGCTGGTTTGCGATGTCGAAGACGATCTCGTCATGGCCCGCGGCGGGGGCCCCCGCCGCGAGACGGCGGCCGATCCGAAGATGCGCCGCCGCGCGCGCCTCCGGGGGGATTGAGGCATAGGCCGCCTCCTGCACGCGGTCGTGGCTGAAGCGGTATCCTCCAGCAACGGCCTCGACGAGATCGAGCGCGCAGGCCGCCGCCAGGGCCGCGTCGACCTCTTCGTCCCCGACTTCGAGCACGAGCGCGGGCGTGCGGGTCGCGGCGGCGTTGCCGAGGCAGGCGAGGGTCTGCAGCGTCCTCAGCGTCTCCGCCGGCAGGCGGGCGAGCTTGCCAATCATCAGATCGACGACATTGTCGGTAAATCGCTGGGCCCGGATATGATCAATGTCCCAAGCCCATGCGCCCCGGTCGTGATCGAAGGCAAGCACGCCCTCGTCCACGAGCAATGAGAGGAATTGCCGGACGAAAAACGGGTTGCCATCCGTCTTTTCCCGCACGAGCGCAGCGAGTGGGGCGATGTCGGCCTCGGAGCAGCGCAGTGTATCTGAGACCATCTGCGTCAGCTCGGTGTGCGATAACGGGGCGAGCGCGATGTCCGTCACCGTCCCGCCCTTCGCGCGGATTGCGTCGCGCTTGCGGAGCAGCGGGTGTCCCGGCACTGCCTCGTTGTCGCGATAGGCGCCGATTAGTAGCAGATCGGCCAGGTTCGCCTGCGTCAGCAGCTCGCCTACCAGATCGAGGGTTGCCTGATCGACCCATTGCAGATCGTCAAGGAACAGCACGAGCGGCTGTCCGCGGCGCGCGAACGCGCCGATTAGCCGTTGCAGCGTGGCCTGGAAGCGAACCTGAGCCTGTTGTAGCGACAGCTCGGGGACGGGTGGCTGTTCCCCGATCACCAGCTCCAGCTCGGGCACCAATTCGGTCATCAGCCGTCCGTGGGCGCCGAGCGCATCGCGGATCGCGAGACGCCACTGACGAAGCTCCGCGTCGCTGCGCGCGAGCACATATCTCACCAGCCCCTGAAGCGCCTGCACGAGCGTCGCATAGGGCACGTCTCGCTGATGTTGGTCGAACTTGCCCGAGGCGAACAGCGCGCCGGACGCCAGCGTCTTGTGCAGGCCTTCGACAAGCGCCGACTTGCCGACGCCCGCGTGGCCGGAGACAAGCACCAGCTCCGCCGCCCCGCTCCGCGCCACGCGCGAGAGGCAATCGCGGATGGCCGCGCTCTCCCTCTCGCGGCCATAGAGTTTGTCGGGAATGCTCAATCGGCCGGGCACGTCCCGCGCGCCGGCCGGGAACTCGGGGATCGACTGCTCTGCCATCCAGGCGTCGAGACACTGGCGCAGGTCGTGCAGCAGGCCCGCGGCGGTCTGGTACCGGTCCTCCGGCGCCTTTTCGAGCAGCTTCATAATGATCGCTGAGACGGCAGGCTGGACACCGCGCTCGCGCTCGCACGGAGAATCCGGCCGCCGCGCCATATGCGAATGGATCAACTCCATCGGATCGGACGCCTCGAACGGCATCGTCCCGGTCGCCATAAGGTAGAGCGTGACACCGAGCGCGTAGAGGTCGCTGCGCACGTCCACCGCTCGGTTTGTCCGGCCGGACTGTTCGGGTGCCATAAACGCCAGCGTTCCGGCGATCATTTCGGGCGGCGCGTCGGTTTGGCCTTCAACCGGCAGGGCCATGGCGAAGCCGGTCAGGCGCGCTCGCCCGTCGCGGCAATTGACCATGATGTTGGCTGGCTTGACGTCTTTGTGGATGAGCCCGGCGCGGTGGACCCGGCCCAGCGCCTCGGCGATGCCGATGGCTAGCGCGAGGAACTGTCCGGTTTCAAGCGGCGCGCCGACCAGTTCGGCAAGGCAGCGGCCGCCCGGATCGTCCAGCTCGAGTACCGGCGCGCCGTCGGTTCGGGTCAGCGCGCGCGGCATCAGGGCCCAGCTCGGATCGAGCCGCTCGCGAAGGGCGAATTCGCGTTGAAGACGCTCCGCGGCGCCAGAGATCTGATCGGTTGCGAGCGGAATCAGGACGAGCGACGTGGCATCGACGCCGGCGCCACCGGGCCTGCGCATCAGGGCGACGCCGCTGTCGTGTCTGAGGGGATGTAGCCCCGCCGTTGGAAAGAGCTGCTTCAATTGCCTATCAGCTGCTAACCTGTATCTGCCCGACCGCGCGGCCTATCGGGGCACGTTGCCTGTGCGGGCAGTGGGGTAAATTAGCGCTAGATGGGTTACGCGCCAACGGATACAGGCGCGGCGCGAGGCCGCGGACCTTGCATCCGCGTTCAGCGGGAATCGCGTTCGTAAGGGAGCGCAGGCTGGAAACGTCGCTGCAAATGCGTTTCCAAAGCGACGTCAAAGCACGGCAGTCGAATGCCTCGAATGCCTGATGCACGCGGTTCCGCGGGGTCGGACGTGCGATATTCCGGAGAGTTGTCCGCTCTTACCGCACTCTTGGTAGGTGTGAGCCGGCCTTGCGTCCATCGCTGCGCGGCGGCGTCTATTTCAACTTCGCATGGACGGATGGCGGACGCACGGGTGCAGGTCTTTCAGCGAGGTTCACTCATGCCAAGGATAGGTTCGACTATCCCGCGCAGCGTGACGCGAGTACCTTCCGGACTACAGTCATAAGCCCATGTCGCACCTAGTCTGCTGCTCAAGGTCTGGATGAGACGCATCCCGAATCCCACCGGCCGGAGAGTCTCGTCATTCTGGGCGCCCTTGCCGTAGTCGCGCACCTCAAGCATGAACTGGGACGGGCCCGCGAAGACCAGGTAAACGTCGACGGCACCCAGTTCGTGAGGTGCATAGGCATGCTTGCAGGCGTTCATGACCAACTCGGACATGAGGATTCCGAGGATCGTGGCGAAGGCGGGATGAACTTGTGTCGACTGGGCGTGAACGCCAACACGCTGACGGTTGGGCGCGCCTCCAAGTCCTTCCTCCAGTCGCTGGCCGAGGGACTGCAGATAAGCTGCGATGTCGACTGCGTTGCCCGTGTCAGAACGATAGAGTTGGCGGTGAACCTCACCGATGGCAATGACGCGTCGTACCGCGGTAGACAGCGCCTCCCGAACCCTGTCGTCGGTCGCTTCGCGTGCCTGCATCGAAAGCAATGCGCTCACGAGCTGAAGGCTGTTCGAAACACGATGATCCGCTTCGTGATGGAGGGCCAATCTCATGGGGCCTACGATTCTATCTGAGGTCGCCAGTAAAATGTCGCTATGCATGTGGGTGTCCCCGCAATCGGGAGCATGCTGTTCCGAAGTGATGGCGTTGTGAATCATACTCTGGTTTGTCGAGAGCCTGACGTAAGTGCCGCTCCGAGCTGCAACTGGAATTTTCCAGCTTAGCGCAGTCCAGAAGCTTGATCCGACGCTTTCTCGGTGCGGCGGATCGCGTGAGCCTCAATCATAAATGCCCTGGTCGACACCCTCGCCTGCTTCGACATTGCGCGCGACGACGTGCGTATCCTGAGCCTGCGAACTGGTGAGCCCAGCTTCACTGTCGATGAGCGGGCGCGAAACGGCGGCATCAAGGATCGGCATTCATGCGCCCCTTCAATGCGGTAGCCCGCGCGCAATCATGCAACGCCCTTGGTCAAGCCTATCTGCTCTTGGGCAAGAATAACGTCACACGGATGACATCCCGGAAAGCGATGCTCCAATCGCGCTGGACGACGTGCAGCGCTCCACGCGAGAGCTGCCCATGGTCGTCCGCGCACTTTCGTCGAGAGGGCAGGACATCATATCAAGCGCGACTTTCTTGATGACAAAGTCGACAGGTTCATTCGCTGCCCGATGGCCTCGACCGCGGGAGATCAACAAAGAGACTGCCCTGTTAGTCGCACTTCGAAATTTGCGACTTTCAACTGGTGCCCGCTGTACATGGAATTCAGGGCTAACTTTGCCGGCTCTCGGAATTCAGAGACAGTCTCGGGGGCGAATATCCGCCGAATTCCCCGTAGAAACCGCCATTATCTTGCGGAGACGTTTCCGAGGCGGAAATCACCACACCGACTGGCTGGGGCGGGAGGATTCGAACCTCCGAATGCCGGAATCAAAATCCGGTGCCTTACCACTTGGCGACGCCCCAATCCTGCGCGGGAAGGGCCTCCTCATAGCGGCGCCCTCCGCCGCCCGCAATCTCAAATGTCGCTACGGCACACGGGGCGTGACCGCACCCTCAGCGGTCCAGCACCCTCGTCGACCCGCATCCTCGTTGACCGGCATCCCTCGCCCGCCCGCCAGCCGACGCCGCATTGACGCCCCGCGCCCGCTGGACTAGCCGTGGGACAATGCCCGTAAAACCGCGGCTGGAGGGAACATGTCCTATCGCGTGCCGGTTGCCGACATCGCCTTCGCGTTGAAACAGGGCGCGGGCATGGATGAGGCGCTCGGCTCCGGCCTTTACGGCGATCTGTCGTCGGACGACATCGACGCGGTCCTCGCCGAGGCGGGGCGGTTCGCAACGGACGTCATCGCGCCGCTGAACCGGGTCGGCGATCAGTTCGGAACACCCTTCAAGAACGGCACGGTGACGATGCCGCCCGGCTGGACGGAAGCCTATCGCGACTGGGCCGCTGCCGGCTGGAATGGCCTCGCCGCCCCCGCGCAATGGGGCGGACAGGGGCTGCCGCGGGCGCTGAATGCGGCCTGCATCGAGATGTGGAATGCCGCCTCGATGGCCTTCGGCATCGGCCCCGTCCTGACCATGGCCGGCATCGATGCGCTCGCCTTGCACGGCGACGAGACGCTGAAAAAGGCCTTTCTGCCGAAGTTGATCAGCGGCGAATGGATGGGCACGATGCAGCTCACCGAGCCGCAGGCCGGCTCGGATGTCGGCGCCTTGCGCGCGCGCGCCGAGCGCGCCGGCGACGGCACCTATCGCATCTTCGGGCAGAAGATCTTCATTACCTATGGCGAGCACGGGATGACCGACAACATCATCCATTTCGTGCTGGCGCGGCTGCCCGATGCGCCGCCGGGCACCAAGGGCATCTCGCTGTTCCTCGTCCCGAAATTTCTGCTCGATGACGATGGCAAGCCCGGCAAGAGAAACGATGTCCGGGCGCATTCCGTCGAACACAAGATGGGGATTCACGGCTC
>Ga0182748_1001706_pt1 | contig 20978 bp, 19 predicted proteins | sample eDN3rd37CKraftOP_FD_128877 | JGI IMG/M metagenome (GOLD analysis project Ga0182748, IMG submission 128877) | Enriched Organic Plus compost microbial communities from Emeryville, California, USA - eDNA 3rd pass 37_C Kraft OP (version 2) (version 2) ...
AACCGGATGGTCTTCCGGAATGGGATAAACTTGTCTTCCCGCAGCTCGGATTTGCGGGATCTGTTCGGACTGGATTTCGCATGACCCCAAACCTGGCCGCGTGCAAAGAGGCACTTTCCCATCTCGATCTGGATGACAACCCGAAGACGGTTCAACAAAAGAGCCGCGACTTCTACTGGTACAGCCCGATCCTGAAGGAGCAGCTGCAGAACGTGGTGGGCGACTTCGTGGTTGCCCCGCGCAATCAGGAAGAGATCATCGAGATCCTCGCGACCTGCTGGAAATACGATGTCCCGGTAACGGTGCGCGGCGCAGGCACAGGCAATTACGGACAGGCGATGCCGCTGTTCGGCGGCGTCATCCTGCACATGAAGTACATGAACCGCGTTCTCGAGATCGGCGACGACTACTTCGTTGCCGAGGCGGGTGCGATCCTCGAGCAGATCGATCACGAGCTGCATGCGAAGGGCAAGGAGATCCGCCTGTTCCCTTCGACCGTCGCTACAGCCACGATCGGCGGCTTCATCGCTGGCGGTTCGAGCGGCGTCGGCGCGATCCGCTGGGGCGGACTGCGCAACCCGGCCAACCTTCGCCGTCTGCGTCTGATCACGCTGGAAGAACACCCCCGCGTCATCGATCTGGCCGGTCCGGACATCAGCAAGGCCGCCCACGCTTACGGCGTGAACGGCGTGCTGGTTGAGGTGGAAATGCCCGCCGATCCCGCGGTCGATTGGGTGGATGTGCTGATCGGCGTCGACACCTTCGCCAACGCCTGCAAGCTCGCGATCGAGGTGGGCGAGGATCAGGCCATCCTCAAGCGGATGATCTCCACCTTCGAAGATCCGATCCCGACCACCTACTTCCTGCGCCACAAGCCATACCTGAAGGAAGGCGAGGCTGTTCTGGCCGTCATGGTCTCGCGCGACACGCTCGATGCTCTGGCAACGCGCGTCGCCGGCTTTGAAGGCGCTGAGATCCGCCTGCGCTACGATGAACTTGGTGAGGGCGCGCGCCTTCCGGCAGCCTTCGAGCTCGCTTGGAACCACACCACGCTGCGTGCGCTGCGCGTCGATCCGACCATCACCTACGTGCAGATGATGATGCCGCGCCCGGTAATGTTCGAAAAGATCCCGGAAGTGAAGAAGACCTTCGGCGACGAAGTCCTCCTGCACTTCGAGTTCACCCGCTTCGATGGCGTGGTGTCGCCCGTCGGCATCCCCCTCATCCGCCACACGACCAACGAGCGGCTTGAGGAAATCATCCAGATTTTCGAGGCTGAGCTCGGCCTCCCCGTATTCAACCCCCATCGTGTCACCCTGGAGGAAGGCGGCATGAAGCGGACCAACCCTGACCAGCTTGCCTTCAAGAAGGAGACCGATCCAAAGGGTCTCATGAACCCGGGCAAGATGATCGCATGGGTTGATCCGGATTGGGTTCCCGTCCCTGGCAAAACCTACCTGTTTGCGGAATAGCCTCCATGCACGTCCATGTGATTTACGCCCACCCATTGAAGGACAGCCTTGCCTCCCAGCTCCACGACATCGTCGTCGAGGAGCTTTTGAAGGCGGGCCATACGGTCGATGACCTCGACCTCTATGCGGAAGGCTTTGACCCCGTCCTCTCGGCCGAGGATCGGCTGGAGTATCACGATACCTCCATCAACCAGAAGCGTATCGGCTCTTACGTGCAGCGCCTGCAGAAGGCGGAAGGCGTCGTGCTCTGCCATCCGGTCTGGAACTTCGGCTGGCCGGCAATCCTCAAGGGCTACTTTGACCGGGTATTCCTGCCGGACGTTTCCTTCAAGCTCACCAATGGCGTGCTGACACCGGGCCTCACCAACATCCGCAAGCTCGCGACGGTCACCACCTATGGCTCGCCGCGCTGGCGCGCCTTCGTCCTCGGTGATCCTCCGCGCAAGAACGGAACGCGTTTCCTGCGTGCGGTCTGTCATCCGACGGTGAAGGTGAGCTATCACGCTCTCTACAACATCAATAACGTCACGCCGCAGATGGTCGAGGACTACCTTGACCGTGTCCGCAAGGCGATGGCGAATTTCTGATCAGGTTGATTGGCAAGGCAGATGACGCAGAACAAGGGGCATGTGACGGTAATCGGTGCTGGCATTGTCGGCATCTGCTCGGCTGCCTTTCTCCAGCAGGAAGGCTTTTCCGTCACCGTCATCGACCGACAGGAGCCCGGCCGCGGCACCTCCTTCGGCAATGCCGGATCGGTCTCGCCGAGCGCCATCCTGCCCGTAGCCATGCCCGGCATGATGTCAAAGGTGCCGTCCTGGCTGATGGACCCGCTCGGGCCACTGACCATCCGCTGGTCCTATCTGCCGATCGTCACACCCTGGCTCCTCCGTTTCCTGAGGCACGGAACGCGCAGCGAAGTGGAGCGCGTCGCCAAGGCCATGCGCAATCTGATGGTGACGGTCTTTGACGATTACGGGGCGATCCTCGACCACGGCGAGTTCAATAACCTGATCCGCCGCGACGGCTGCCTCTACGTCTACGAATCCCGACAGGAGCTGGACGCCGCTGGCTGGTCGCTCGACCTTCGCCGCAAGCTTGGCGCGGAGATGACCGAGATCAGCGAAAGCGAGATCTACCAGCTGGAGCCCGCCCTTTCCCGGCACTTCAGACACGGCATCTTTGCACCGGAGAACGGCCGCACGATCGATCCCTACCAGCTCGTCCGCACCATCGCGAACCGCGTCCGCGTGAATGGCGGCGAGATCATCGAGGCCGAAGTGCAGGACGTCGAGATCGGGCCGGATGGTCCGACCGCGCTGATCACCAGCGCCGGACGCCGCACGGTCGACAGGCTTGTGCTGGCCGCAGGCGCTTGGTCGGGCAAGCTCGCAAAGAAGCTCGGTGCGTCCGCGCCGCTGGAAACCCAGCGCGGCTATCACGTGACCTTTGCCGATCCGCAGATCGACGTCCGTCGCACCGTGATGTGGAACAAGCGCAGCGTCTTCGTCAATCCGATGCAGCCGGGGCTGCGCATTGCCGGAACCGTGGAGCTTGCCGGCCTGAATGCAGCACCGAACTATGCCCGCGCTGATCGCCTGATGGAGATCGCCAGGCAGATGTTCCCGGACCTGAACACCGCTTCCCCGTCGAAGTGGATGGGCCATCGGCCCTGTCTGCCGGACAGCCTCCCGGTCATCGACCGGTCGCCCCGGTACAAGAACACCTTCCTTGCCTTTGGCCACCAGCACGTAGGCATCTGCTCGGGCGCGCCAACAGGCCGCCAGATTGCACGGCTTGTCGCAGGAAAACCGGCTACAATAGATCTTTCGCCATTTTCGATCGGGAGGTTCTGAAATGGCGTTGCCCGAAACGAACGATAAGAAAGGGGAACAGGCTTAGATGGAACACCATCCGGCTACGCTGTCTGCGCAGGAAAACCGGAAAGTCGATGGCGCTGCCAGTCAGGCAAACGCGCTCGCTTTCGACCGGGTTGGAATGCAGTTTCCTGACGGAACACTGGCCCTCGAAGACGTGACCCTGCATATCAAGCAGGGCGAGTTTGTATCGGTTGTGGGACCGTCCGGCTGCGGCAAGTCCACCCTGCTCAAGATCGCGTCAGGCCTCATCCCCCAGACCTCCGGTACTGTCACGGTTGACCGCAACAACCTCGGCTACACCTTCCAGGACGCAACGCTGCTGCCGTGGCGCAAGGTGCTGGGCAATGTCGAGCTGTTGATGGAGCTGCGCGGCTACTCCCCAGAGGAGCGCCGCCGCATTGCTCAGGAGCAGATCAATCTCGTCGGTCTTTCGGGCTTCGAGAACCACTATCCGAAGCGCCTCTCCGGCGGCATGAAGATGCGCGCGTCCCTTGCTCGCTCGCTGGCGCTGAACCCAAGCGTCTTCATGTTCGACGAGCCGTTCGGCGCGCTGGACGAAATCACGCGTGAACGCCTCAACGACGAGTTGATCGACCTTTACATGCGAAAGGGCTTTACCGGCCTCTTCATTACGCACTCGATCCCTGAGGCCGTCTACATGTCATCCAAGGTGATCGTCATGTCGCGCAGGCCGGGTCGCATCCTGCAGGTATTCGACGTACCGTTCGCCTATCCGCGTGCTCCTGAACTTCGCTATGACGCCGATTTCTCCGCCCTTTGCGGAGAGATCTCCATTTCGCTGCGCCAGGCCATCGAGGGCTAGTATCATGTCAGAACTCACCTCCGCACAGCTCTACCAGCCGGTTCCGCTTCCCAAGCCCCAGGGAGCCCTCGTGCGTGGCATCATTAAGGTGTTGCCGCCGCTGGTCGTCGCCGCCCTCCTGCTGCTTCTCTATGCCTGGATCCGCTCCAATCTAGAGCCGCACCGCATGTTCCTGATGCCGAGCGCCTACGAGCTCTGGGAGAATGCCTTCTCCAAGCCGGAAGTCTGGGCCGACCTCGGCAGCCGCTCGCTGGTGACGATTTCCATCGCCCTCGCAGGCCTCGCCATCTCTATCCCCCTCGGCATGATCTTTGGCCTGATCATGTACCGCTACTTCATCCTGGAGCGTGGTCTGCTGCCGAACATCGTGGCGCTTCAGGCGATCCCGATGCTGGCAATCATTCCGCTGATCCAGACGGCATTGGGCTTCGGCTTCATGCCGAAGATGCTGATCGTTGCGAAGATGACCTTCTTTGCCATCCCGACGACGCTTCTCCTTGGCCTCAAGAGCGTGGATCGCGGTGCGCTCGACCTCTTCAAGCTGCAGAACGCAGGCTGGCTCACCACGCTCTGGAAGTGCGCCCTGCCATCGGCTGCACCGTCGCTCTTTGCCGGGCTGCGCATCTCCGCAAGCATGGCCGTGGTAGGCGCCATCGTGTCGGAGCTCTTCTTCCTTGCCGGCAAGGGCGGTCTCGGCCAGATGATCATCAACTCGAAGATCGACTTCAAGTACGAGCAGATGTATGCGGCGCTGATCGCCTCGACGGTGCTCTCGGTCTCCGTCTATCTCTTCTTCAGCTGGCTCGGAAATTACCTCTTCTCCGAGTGGCATGAATCGGGAGGCAAACAGGGCTAGCACCTCCAAAGGGGCTCGCTCTGCAACCAACAAGAAAATAAGCTGGAACTAGGACCAATAATAACCTCAAGGGGGTCACGATGAAGCAGTTCACTCTCGCATTGCTGGGCGCAGCGGCAATCGCGTCCTCGGCTCTTGCACAGCAGGCCGAGCCCGGCGCATTCGCCAAGGAACACTACACCACGCCGCTCGCGGACGTCTGCCCGAACCCGTTCATCATCCAGAAGGACTGGCTGGCTCAGGCTGAGCATGGCGGCCTTTACCAGATGATCGGCGCCGGCGGCGAAATGTCGAGCGGCCAGTACACCGGCCCGCTGGGCAGCACCGGCATCAACCTCACCATCCTGGAAGGTGGCGGCGGCATTGGCCTCGGTGACGGTGAGACCGCCTACTCAGCGCTTCATAACGGCAACTCCAAGGCTGGCGTTGTTCCGCACATGGGCTTCCAGGAGCTGGACGGCGCGTTCATCTTCTCCAAGCGCTTCCCGGTTGTGGGCGTCGTCACCCCGCTTGAGAAGGCTCCGCAGGGCCTCTGGTGGGATCGCGGCACCTATCCGGAAGGCTTCCACAGCATCGACGACCTCAAGGCCTTCGCTGAATCCGGCAAGGGCATGATCTACGTCTCGACGATCCAGCGCACCTTCGGTCTGTGGCTGGTTGAATCCGGTGTTTCCAAGGATGTCTTCGTGGAAGGTTACCGTGGCGACGGCGAAAACTTCGTCACCAACAACGGCACCTGGCTGAACCAGGGCTTCATCACCAGCGAGCCTTACAAGTTCTCCACTGGCATGAACTGGAACAAGCCGATCGACGCCGTGACCGTTGGCGAGCTAGGCTACGACAACTACACCGGCATGCTGGCCGTTGCCTCGCACCGCCTGGAAGAGCTGGCACCGTGCCTTGAGAAGCTGGTTCCGATCATCCAGCAGGCCACCATCGACTACGTGAACGATCCGGCTGAAGTGAACAAGCTGATCTACGAGTTCAATGAAGCCGGCAATGCCACCAGCTGGTGGAAGACGCCGATGGGCATGATGGAATACGGCTCCAAGACCATGAAGGAAGCCGGTGTCGTCGCCAACAGCACCAATGGTGCGGTCGGTGCCTTCGACATGGATCGCGTTGCGAAGATGCACGAGATCGTCAAGGGCTGGCTGGACGAGCGCGCGAACCCGGACGTGAAGCCGGAGGACGTCGTGACCAACCGCTTCATCGACCCATCGATCGGGTTCAAGAACTGATGACCCGTCATCAAGCCATCGTTCTCGATGGTGACGAACTGGCTCGCCGCAAACGCGGCGAGCTGGCTGCTCAGGCGGAACGCCTCAGACAAGCCGGAGTAACACCGACACTCGCCACCATTCTCGTTGGCGATAATCCCGCCAGCCGCACCTATGTGGCGCGCAAGCATGCGGATTGCCGCGAGATCGGCATCCAATCCCGCGAGATCGTGCTTCCCGGAGATATTTCAGAGGCTGATCTTCTCTCGGTCGTCGATGGGGTCAACGCAGATATGTCCGTCCACGGCTTCCTGGTGCAGTTCCCGCTTCCGGAAGGGCTGGATGAAGGTGTTGCAGCCGCAACCATCCTGCCGACGAAGGACATCGACGGCCTGCACCCCTACAATCTCGGTTGTCTCCTTGTGAGCAGCCCCACGGTGCTGCCTTGCACGCCTGCTGGCGTTCTGGAGCTGCTCACCGCCTATGACGTACCGCTCGCAGGCAAGCGCGTACTGATCATAGGCCGTGGCACACTTGTTGGTCGTCCGCTTGCGATGCTGCTCTCGATGAAGGGCATCGACGCCACCGTTACACTCGCTCACAGCAGAACGCCGGAACTCGCCGAGCTCGCCCTTCAGTCCGATGTGATCATCTCCGCTGCTGGTGTGCCTGATCTGGTGACAAAGGACATGGTGAAGCCGGGTGCGGCCGCCGTTGGCGTCGGCATCACCTATGACAGCGAGGGCCGGATGGTCTCCGACATCGCAGACGACGTCGCATCCGTTGCCGGATGGAAGACGCCACGCCACGGCTCGGTTGGGTCACTCACCCGCGCCTTCCTCCTCGCCAACCTCCTCCAGCTGGCTGAAGCGTCCGTCACCCCCCTCGGGGCGTAATATCGGCCCGACCGTCTCAATGCGGTTGGTCCAGACATAGCCGTCAAAATCATCGGGGATCAGGTCTATCTGCTCAGGATCGTCTATCCCCGATGTAAATCCGCCCCCGCCATACGGCCCGAGCAGGATGACCTCGCTCCCCGCCTCGCGCATGCGCTCGGTGAAGCGGTGCGGCCAGCCCCAGAGCAGCCAGGCATAGTTCGCCGGTACGATCACCAGCGCATTTTGGCAGGGCCCCGGCACGATTCCCGTCCACCCATAGGCGAGATACTGAGCAAGACAGGACACAGCGGATTGCTTGTCATAGCCTCGCAGGTTTGGGATCAGGCGAATGCTTTCGCGTGTCGGGATGCTCCCGCCATAGACGCCAATCACCGTCTCCCGCCAAACGGGACTTTGCTCCAGCATCCTGGCCAGGGCTGCGGCTTCCTCCACCCTCTGGCTCTTGAAGTTGAGCAGAAACTTGCCATCCGGAAAAGCGCCGAGCACCTCCTTGAGCGTCGGCATCATGCCGGTGTCCTTGCCGCGAAAAGGAAAGGTCTTGCCCCCATCCGCCGTGTAGCCATAGCCAATGTCGAGTTCCTTGAGCCTCGCCATCGCGGTCTCATGGGTCACGCCACTGCCGTTGGTGCGGCAGTCGAGTGTCCAGTCATGAAACACGGCAAACTCCCCGTCTGGCGTCAGCTGGATATCCAGTTCCACTACCCCGGCGCCCTTCTCAAAAGCTGCCTGCATCGAGGGAAGCGTATTTTCGAGAAACTCATGGGTTGGCGGAAAGATGCGCTCAGCCGTGCAGGTGTCGTTATCGAGATCCTCGCTGCTGAAGATCTGGTGAACACCGCGGTGGGCGATCAGCCTGGGCTTCGCCCCTTCCGGCGCCGTCGCCAGCAATGAGGTGTTCAGCAGCCATACGACAACGATGAATGCCCCCGTTCCGGCCAGTATCTTGCGGAGCACGATCATCTCCTCCTTGATCTTGCGGTTCAGGAGTAGTTGCAAATGAGGCCGAAATTCGTGCGCCGCCGCTGACTATACCGGCTTCCACCGTAATGAGCTCACCAACAAGAAACCCGCAAGCGAGGCTGCTTGCGGGTCATCTGTAAGTTCAGCGTAAGTTTTACTCCGCTGCCGAGATATGCGGAGCCTTCTGGGCAATTTCCTCGGGAACCGGAGCCGCCCACGGCGCACCACGGCGGCGCTTCACGTCCACTTCCATCCAGTAGATTTCCCAGCCGCGTGTCGGACCGATGCCGTCCATCGTGGCGGGACCCTGCACGCTGCGTGCGGAGCCCTCATCCAGGAACAGCATCGGCTCCCCGCCATTGGCTGCCTTGTCGATCTCCTGACGCAGCATGCGGCGGTACTGGATGATCGCCTTGTCAGACGTGCCAAGATGCTCGCGGGTGCGGTCCTGGATCTTGCCCATGGACTCCACCGCCCACTGATCGTGGACGTTGATGTCCGCGCCCATGCCCGTATAGGTCTCAGTCTCCTGCTCGTGCGGATCGAAACCGTAGTCGTTGGACTTGTTCTTGCGCGACACGTAGTCGGGCAGCTCATAGAGCTCCAGCCGCTGGTCGCGCATCTTCTTCTTGTCGACCGGCTGGCCGTAGCTCGTGAAGATCGCGTACCAGTAGCAGTTCTCGTCATCGATCGGCACGTGCCACTGGGTGATGGTCATGTCCGCGCTCATCGGAATGACAAAGCCATGCGGGAACAGCTGGTTCGTCACGCGCACGTGCGTACGCTCCTCATCGATCTGGCGCAGCGCGATGATGCGCAGACCGTATTCCGTGCGCTCGACATTGATGATCGGGCGATCATACTCGCGCAGGATCTTGGTCATCGGGAGGTCGCTGTCCGCAGAAGCCGCGCGGAACTGCTTGCCGTAGGCGTCGTTTGGATCCTCGTCGTGGAAGAAGCGATGCAGGAACGATGCATGCGCAGGGTCGATGCCAACCTCCAGCGCCTGCAGCCAGTTGCACTCCATCTTGCCCTTGAAGGCGAAGGTATAGGCGTCCGGAGCGACAAAGCAGTCAATCTCCGGGAACGCCGGCGGCTCACCCTCGCCAAGATAGGCCCAGAGGATGCCGCTCTTCTCCACCACGGGATAGGCGCGCTGCTTGATGTTCTTGCAGAGGTTGGAATTGGCCGGTTCCGCAGGGGTTTCCAGGCAATTGCCGTCCACGTCGAACAGCCAGCCGTGGAACGAGCAGCGCAGGCCGCCATTCTCCAGCCGCCCGAAGGCAAGGTCTGCGCCGCGGTGCGGGCAATCGCGATCGATGAGACCGTAGCGGCCCTGCTCGTCACGGAAGAGCACGAAGTTTTCACCCAGCAGCCGCACAGGCCTGATCGGACGTGGCCCTTCCAGCTCGTCGACGAGGGCAGCCGGCTGCCAGTACTTGCGCATCAGCTTGCCCGCTGGAGTATTTGGCCCGATCCGGGTGATCAGGTCGTTCTGCTCTTGGCTCATCATGGCTGCTGCTCCTTCCCAAACCTCCGCACCGAAGTGCATCTCTTTCAAGACAAAGTGCGCGCTGACCAAACGTCAAGTCATCCAACCGCCGCGGCACCTGTTTGATCGATTATCGAACTATTGTCCGAATATGCTTCGATCTGTCAGAACCATTGAAGTGAAATCGCTTCGAAAATGCAAGCGCCGATGCATGGCTTTCGGCGATTGACAGGCAGAAACAATCCTGAATACAAATACTGCTCGATAAAGCGTACGTTGTTCGATTATCGATCACAAAGACGATGAGGGGTGCATGAGCGGCACGGTGACGATTTTCTTTGAGACGCCCCAGGGCCTCCGCGAGGTCGGCGCGAAGATCGGTGCCAGCGTCATGGAAACCGCCGTCATGAACAACGTCAGCGGCATCGAGGCTGAGTGTGGCGGCGCGTGCATCTGTGCAACCTGCCATGTTTACACTGACAAAGTGCCCCAAGAATTGCTACAGCCTATGTCATCAGAAGAGGATGACATGCTGGACATGGCCACAGCCGAACGGCGGTCTACAAGCAGGCTATCCTGCCAGCTCCGCGTGACGGCTGAGCTGGAGAACACGGTCTTCATCATTCCGGAGAGCCAGTTTTGAGCGCACCCATCGTAATCATCGGAGCCTCCCACGGAGGCGTACAGCTTGCCGCATCGCTTCGGCAATTGGGGTGCGAAGACAAGATCATTCTCTACTCCGCCGAGGATGTTCTTCCCTATCACCGCCCGCCGCTCTCGAAAGCCTTCCTGTCCGGCGAAAAGGATCTGGACCAGATCCTGCTGCGCGGCCCTGCCTTCTATGAGGACCACGGGATCGACCTCAGGCTCTCCGACCCCGTAACTTCGATCGATCTCACCACCAGGCGGCTTGCAGCTCGTTCCGGCGTTCAGGATTTCAGCAGACTGATCCTTGCCACCGGCTCTAGGGCACGTGAGCTGAAGGCCCCGGGTTCGGATCTTCAGAACATCTTCACCCTGCGCTCGCTGGGCGACGTGCTGCGGCTGAAGCAGGCCATGCTGGAAGCGCAGGATATCGTCATCATCGGCGGCGGCTTCATCGGCCTCGAATTCGCCTCGACGGCCGCAAAGCTCGGCAAGACCGTGACGGTCATCGAAGCACGCGAAAAGCTGCTCATGCGCGCGCTTCCCGCTTCGGTTGGCGACTTCCTGCGTGACTACCATGCGGGCCACAATGTCCAGTTCCACTTCAATGCCAACTTCGCCGAGTTTGAGGGCGCCGACGGCAAGCTGCATGCCATCCGCCTGGCGGATGGCACGCGCATCAAGGCTGACATGGCCCTTGTCGGAATCGGCGGCGAGGCAGACCTCGCGCTTCTCGCGCCACTTGGGCTCAACATGATCGCCGGCGGCATCGAGGTGGACGAGTTTGGCCGCACCTCCATCGAGGACGTCTACGCGTTGGGCGACGTTGCTGCCTCCGCCAACATGCTGGTGAACGAGCCGATGCGGCTGGAATCCGTGCAGAACGCAGTAGACCAGGCCAAGGCGGTTGCTGCTCACATGCTCGGCCAGGATGCTCCGGCGCCGGTCGTGCCGTGGTTCTGGACCGACCAGTACGACCTGAAGGTGCAGATGGCAGGCCTGTCACGGCCGGGCGCCGTCCAGACCATTCGCGGCGACGTCGAGGGCAATGCCTTCTCCGTCCTTGAGACCATGGACGGGCGGCTGGTCGCCCTGTTCTCGATTAACCGCGCGGCCGACCACATGGCCGCACGCCGCCTGATCGCTGAGGGCGCACCGCTCGACATGAACCTGGCTGCCGATGCGAGTGTGCCTTTGATGAAGGCGGTGGCGAAACCATAACCGCAGCTCAACCAGCAGGAAAACGACTCCGCAAAGAGGCAGGAGGCGGACGGAGGGGGAACTATGAACAGCAAGGTGGAGCTCACCAACGGTTTTGTCGCTGAGCGTGGCCTGTTGTCGCCCGCGCAATTCGCGCAGGCCGAGGAGGTCGTGCAGCAGATTCGCGCGTCGGGATTGGAGACGATCCGAATTGCCTTCGCCGACCAGCACGGCGTGGTGCGCGGCAAGACCATCGTCGCCAGTCAGGTCGAGGGCATTTTCCGCAACGGCGTGCCGATCACTTCCACCCTCCTCCTAAAGGACACCTCGCACCGCACCGTCTTCTCCGTCTGGGGCAAGGACGCGGGCCATGGCATCAGCGAGCTGACCGGCGCGGGCGATGTGCTGCTTGTTCCCGATCCGGCCACTTTCCGCGTCCTTCCCTGGTCATCCCACAGCGGCTGGCTTCTTTGCGACGTCTACTTCAAGGACGGTCGCCCCTTCCCGTTCGGCTCGCGGCACATCCTGCGCAATGCTGTCAGCCGCCTGAACCAGCGCGGCATGGACATGGTTTGCGGCCTCGAGGTCGAGTTCTACGTCTTCCGCCTTGATGACCCTCGCCTGGAACACGGCGACGGTGGCATGCCGGGCAACCCGCCGGAGACAAGCCTGATCTCCCACGGCTACCAGTACCTGACCGAGGCCCGTTACGACTCGCTCGAGTTCGTCATGGATGAACTGCGCCGCGCCTGCCAGAAACTCGGCATGCCGGTCCGCTCCATGGAGGCGGAATTCGGCCCCAGCCAGTGCGAGTTCACTTTCGAGCCGGACTCACCCATGAACCACGCGGACACGATGATGCTGTTCCGCTCGACGGTGAAGCAGGTCTGTGCCCGTATGGGCCTCCACGCGACCTTCATGTGCCGCCCCAAGGTGGAAAACGGCATGGCCAGCGGCTGGCACCTGCACCAGTCGATCGTTGATCTGGAGTCCCGCCGCAACCTGTTCATGCCCGAAGGCGACGAACTGCTGACGCCGACGGCCAGCGCCTGGATCGCCGGACTTCTGGACCATGCCGCCGAAAGCTGCATCCTGACCACGCCTACCGTCAACGGCTACAAGCGTTACCAGGCGTTCCAGCTGGCGCCGGACCGCATCCAGTGGGGCCGTGATAACAAGGGAACGATGATCCGCGCACTGATCGCTCACGGCGACAAGGCAAGCCGCATCGAAAACCGCATCGCTGAACCGGCCGCCAACCCTTACTACTACTTCGCTTCGCAGATCCTCTCGGGTCTCGATGGCATAGAGCGTCACGCCAAGGCGCCCGAGCCTGTCGAAACGCCCTATGACAGCGATGCCCGCATTCTGCCCACCAGCCTGATCGCAGCGATCGAGGCCTTTGAGGCCAACGGGTTCTACAAGACGGCTATCAGCGGAGACTTCGTCTCATACTTCTCGCACATCAAGCGCGCCGAATGGAGCCGCTACCTGATGACGGTCTCGGAGTGGGAGCAACGCGAGTACTTCTCGCTGTTCTGATTTTCCTGCAGGACAAGAAAAAGGCCGCTCTCTCGGGCGGCCTTTTTTGTTTCTTGTGCGAAGGATCAGATATCCAGGTTCGCCACTGAAAGCGCATTGTCCTGGATGAACTCGCGGCGGGGTTCGACTTCGTCACCCATCAGCCGTGCGAAGAGCGCATCGGCGTCGGTCGCATCGTTGACCTTCACCTGCAGCAGCGAACGCGCGTTCGGATCGAGCGTGGTCTCCCAAAGCTGCTCCGCGTTCATCTCGCCCAGTCCCTTGTAGCGCTGTACGGTGAGGCCACGGCGGCCCGTTGCAAGCACCGCCTCAAGCAGCGAGACAGGACCTGTCACCGGCTCTGTCTTGTCATTGCGACGCAGAACCGGAGGCTTCGCGAACACATCCTGCAGCCTCGGCGTGTAACGGTCTATCGCCCGCGCATCCGCCGAATTGATCAGCGCAGCGTCGAGCACAACGATGTCACGCACGCCGCGCACCGTACGCTCGAACTGGTAACCGCCAACGCCTTCGTAGTCAGGATTGACGCGGCCTTCCCAGCCCCGCTCCGTCTCTTCGGAAATCAGATCCAGGCGGCGCGCCACATAGGCAGCAGCAGCCGCGGCCTTCTCCGGGTCCTTCAGAACGTCGGCATTGAGTGCACCGGCAATTGCCGCCTGCTCGACCACTGAACGGTTGTAGCGGGTGTGCAAACCGTTCACCAGGGTGCGCAGGCTGCGGGCTTCCTCAACGATCTCACGCAGATCGCCAGCAAAACGGACCTCGCCATTGGCAAGCTCCAGCTTGGCATCCTGCAGACCGGAATCGATCAGGAATTCTTCGAAGGCCAGTTCGTTCTTGATGTACTGGAACGACTTGCCGCGCGTCACCTTGTAGAGCGGCGGCTGCGCGATATAGAGGTGGCCGCGCTCGATGATCTCCGGCATCTGCCGGAAGAAGAAGGTGAGCAGAAGCGTACGAATATGTGCACCGTCCACGTCAGCATCGCTCATGATGATGATCTTGTGGTAGCGCAGCTTGTCCGCGTTGAACTCGTCCTTGCCAATGCCGGTGCCAAGCGCCGTGATCAGCGTGCCGATCATCTCGGACGACAGCATGCGATCGAAACGCGCGCGCTCGACGTTCAGGATCTTACCGCGCAGCGGCAGGATCGCCTGGTTCTTGCGCGAACGTCCGCTCTTCGCTGAGCCGCCTGCGGAGTCACCCTCGACGATGAAGATTTCGGACTTGGCCGGATCCCGCTCCTGACAATCCGCGAGCTTGCCGGGCAGTGATGCGATATCGAGCGCACCCTTTCGGCGGGTAAGCTCGCGCGCCTTGCGCGCGGCTTCGCGGGCTGCGGCTGCTTCGATCACTTTTGCGACCAGCACCTTCGCCTCAGCCGGATGCTCTTCGAACCAGGTAGCAAGCGCCTCGTTGACGAGGCTTTCGACGACCGGACGGACTTCCGACGAAACCAGCTTGTCCTTGGTCTGGGAGGAGAACTTGGGATCCGGAACCTTGACCGACAGCACGGCCGTCAGGCCTTCGCGGCAGTCGTCACCCGTGACCGAAACCTTTTCCTTCTTGGTGAGGCCGGAGCTCTCGCCATAGGACGTGACCTGACGCGTAAGCGCCGCCCTGAAGCCGGCAAGGTGCGTACCGCCGTCACGCTGAGGAATGTTGTTGGTGAAGGCGAGCACCGTCTCGTGGTAGGAATCGTTCCACCACATGGCCACTTCTACCGTGATGCCGTCCTTCTCGTTTCCGATCGAGATCGGCTCGGTGATCAGCGGCTTCTTGGCACGGTCGATGTACTTCACGAACTCGACGATACCGCCCTCGTAGACGAATTCCTGCACCTTCGGATCCGCATGGCGCGCATCCGTCAGCACGATGTGCACGCCGGAATTCAGGAACGCGAGCTCGCGCAGACGCCGCTCCAGCGTCTCGAAGTTGAACTCCACCATGGTGAAGGTCTCGGGCGACGGCAGGAACGTCACTTCGGTTCCGGTTTCATCGCCGCACTCGCCGGTTACGGCCAGCGGCGCATCCGCCACACCATGCGTGAAGCTCATCTCATGGATCTTGCCGTCACGGCGAATCTTGAGCTTGAGCCAGATCGACAGCGCATTCACCACCGAAACGCCCACGCCGTGCAGACCACCAGAGACCTTGTAGGAGTTCTGGTCGAACTTGCCGCCCGCGTGCAGCTGCGTCATGATCACTTCAGCCGCGGAAACCCCTTCGCCCTTATGGATGCCGGTAGGAATGCCGCGTCCGTTGTCGGTAACGGTGCAGGAACCATCGGGATTGAGAGTAACCGTGACGCGCGTCGCCCAGCCCCCGAGGGCCTCGTCGATCGCGTTGTCGACCACCTCATACACCATGTGGTGGAGGCCGGATCCGTCATCCGTGTCACCGATATACATGCCGGGACGCTTGCGGACGGCATCGAGCCCCTTCAGCACCCTGATTGATTCAGCACCATATTCGGCGTTAGCGCCGCGGTTAGTTTCTGGCGTGTCGTTCATGAACAGCTTTCGTCATGGAGGCTTTTCTGAAGGCATCGCAGGAGCGCGACGAATCGAGGGCCTTCGCACAGCTAACATATAGGCTTTTCAGCTCATTTTTCCAAGTTTCAGCCCCGAATCAATTGGGGGTATCGGGGAATTTCGAAGTGCTTCTACCCTTTGCGTTTGGCAGCAAAGGGGATTATGAAGCGGCCTGAAGATTTATGTTGAGCCCACCTCGAGGCATCTATGGTCATGATCAGCGATAAACCCAAGCTTGTAACGGTTTTCGGCGGTACCGGCTTCCTTGGCCGCTACGTCGTACAGGCGCTTGCGCGCCGGGGATATCGTGTTCGCGTGGCCTGTCGCGATCCGCACAGGGCAATCTGGGTCCAGACCCTCGGCAACATGGGTCAGGTGCAGCCGATCCAGGCGAACTTGCGCTACCGCTGGTCGGTGGATCGCGCTGTCGCCGGTGCGGACCACGTCATCAACCTCGTCGGCATCCTCTACGAGTCGGGCCGCCAGAACTACGGCGCGCTCCACGTGGCAGGCGCCCGCGCCGTTGCTGAAGCAGCCGCAGCTGCTGGCGCAACACTGACCCACACTTCGGCAATCGGTGCCGACATCCAGTCTTCTGCCGGTTACGCCCGCAGCAAGGCCCATGGCGAACAGGCCGTGCTGAAGGCCATGCCGGATGCCGTCATCATGCGCCCATCCATCGTGTTCGGCCCGGAAGACCAGTTCTTCAACCGCTTCGCCAACATGGCCCGCTTGTCGCCCTTCATTCCGCTGATCGGCGGCGGACACACCAAATTCCAGCCGGTCTATGCAGCTGACGTTGCCGAAGCCTACGCGAAGGCGGCTGACGGCGAGCTTGCCGCTGGCACCTACGAACTCGGCGGACCGCACGTCCTGACGTTCCGCGAGTGCATGGAAGACATGCTGGAGATCATCGGCCGCAAGAAGATGCTCGTATCCATCCCGTGGTCGATCGCCCGCCTTCAGGCGAGCATCCTCGGCATGCTGCCGAAGCCGCTTCTGACGGTTGATCAGGTGAACATGCTGCAGACCGACAATGTCGTTTCTGATGCAGCCAAGGGTGAAGGCCGCACGCTGGAGGCCATGGGTGTCGAGCGCCACTCGCTGCACGCGATCCTGCCGACCTATCTTTGGACCTACCGTCCGACCGGCCAGTTCACGCAGCCGCAGGCCTGAAACTTTAAGGGCGCCTCTCGGGGCGCTCTTTTCATTTGCGGGTCAAGCCGCCTCTTCGGCGCATTTTTCACAGCGGCCGCGGATCTCGATCGTCGTCTTCGAGGCCTTGAAGTTGTGCGCCCTGGCCCAGCTTTCGAGCCGTCCCTCCACTTCCTTGTCGCCGAACTCCGACACCTTCCCGCACTTCTCGCAGATCGCGAAGGCGATGGTTGAATGCGCATGGCATTCCGGGTGCGCGCAGGCGACGAACGCATTGATGCTCTCGAGGCGATGTACGAGACCGAACTCCAACAGCTTGTCGAGCGCGCGATAGACCTGCAGCGGCGCCCGAAAACCCTTGTCTCGCAGCGCGTCAAGAATGGCGTAGGCGCCAAGCGGTCCCTCGGCGCTGTCTAGCGCCTTCAGCACAAGGGCCTGGTTCCGGGTCAGATCAGGATGCGACAGGGCTGTCATTTCAGATGGTCTCCCGCCGGCCCCGCCATGGGAGCCGGGCAATGCTGAGGAGGAAAAGCAAAAGCGCCGCCACCACGATCGAGGGACCGGACGGCGTATCGAACTGCAGGGAGCCGGTTAGGCCCACGACCACGGCTACAGCTCCGGCCAGCGCCGCAACGATAGCCATCATTTCGGGCGTTGCGGAAAGCCGCCGCGCCGTTGCCGCCGGAATGATCAGCAGCGACGTGATGAGCATGATGCCGACGACCTTCATCGCGATCGCGATCACGGCCGCCATCAGCAGCATGAAGATGATCCGTGCGCGTTCCGGGCGAAGCCCCTCGGCTTCGGCGATCTCCGGATTGACCGTCGCGGCAAGCAGCGGCTTCCAGAGCCACGCCAGGATGGCGAGCACTGCAGCCCCGCCGCCCCAGATCAGCGCGAGGTCAAGCTTCGAGACGGCGAGAATATCGCCGAACAGCAGGCCCATCAGGTCGAACCGGACGGTGCTCATGAAGGCAACCATAACGAGACCGATGGCGAGCGTGGAGTGGGACAGAATGCCGAGCAACGCATCCGTTGAGAGCGCTTCCTGCTTTTGCAGCAGCAGCAGTGCGAGCGAGGCGACAGTCGCGACCACGAAAACGCCTGCAACGACATTGATCTGGAACATGACCGCCAGCGCGACGCCGAGCAGTGCCGAATGGGCCATGGTGTCGCCGAAATAGGCCATCCGCCGCCAGACGACGAAGCAGCCGAGCGGCCCCGCCGCCAGCGCGATGCCGACACCGGCGATGAGCGCGCGCGTGAAGAAATCATCCAGCATCACGCGTCTCCCTTGTGCTGGTGCCCATGCGAGTGATCATGGTCATGATGGTGGTGATGATGGTCGTCATGCCCACAGCTGTCGGTAATTGTTCCGTCCGCCAGCCGCACCGTTCCATCGGCAAGATGCGTATGGTCGTGATGATGCCGGTAGATCGCCAGTGTCTCGGCAGCGCGAGCACCAAACAGGCGAACATATTCCGGGCTTTCCAGCACCTGCGCGGGTGCACCGCGACAGCAGACGTGGCCATTCAGGCAAACCACCGTATCCGTCTCCGCCATTACCACATGGAGGTCGTGAGAGATCAGAAGAATGCCGCAACCGATCCTATCGCGGATCTCGCGGATGAGCTGGTAGATTGCGATCTCGCCGGTAAAGTCCACGCCCTGAACGGGTTCGTCCAGCACGAGAAGCTCCGGCTCACGGGCGAGCGCACGCGCCAGCAGCGCGCGCTGAAACTCACCTCCAGAAAGTGTCTGCACTTCAGCCTTGGCGCGATGTTCTATACCCGCCGCCTGCATGGCTTCCCGGATGCGCGACTCTGGCAGCGGCCCGGTGAGCGTCATCAGCCGCTCGACCGACAGCGGCAGCGTCCAGTCGATCGCCACCTTCTGCGGTACATAGCCGACGCGCAGGGCCGGCTTGGACTTCACGGCGCCCTCATCGGGTTTCCAGATGCCCAGCGCCATCTTGATCGTGGTGCTCTTGCCGGACCCGTTCGGGCCGATGAGCGTGACAATCTCGCCGCGGCGAACCGCAAGATCCACACCGCGCACGAGCCAGCGCCCGCCGCGATGGAGCCCCGCATTGGAAAGTTCCACCAGGGTTTCTGACTTGCCGTGGTCTGCGCGCATTTTTGTTCCCGCTGTCTTGCAGCACCCTATGCCATACGTTATAGCATAACACAACTGGACGTTATGTTATTACATACAGAGGCACGATGAAAACCCTAAAGCTCACCGCCGCCACCGCATTCGCCAGCATCTTTCTTGCCAGTTCCACTATGGCGATGGACGGCGTCGTAGCCTCCATCAAGCCGATCCACTCGCTTGTTGCCGCTGTCATGGGTGATACCGGAAAGCCGGATCTACTGGTGAAGGGCGCCGGTTCTCCACACACCTATTCGCTCCGCCCCTCGGAAGCCCGGATGCTTGAAGGGGCGAAGGTGGTCTTCTGGGTCGGTGATGAACTGGAGACGTTTCTTACAAAACCGCTCGAGTCGCTCGCGGCGAACGCTACTGTCGTCACCTTGTCGGAAACGCAAGGCCTGACCCTGCTTGATGTTCGCGAAGGCGGATCATTCGAGCACCATGACCATGATCATGACGCGCATGAAGATCACGATCACGATCACGGCAGCAAGGACATGCACCTCTGGCTTGATCCTGAAAATGCGCGGGTGATCGTGAAGCAAGTGGCAAAGACGCTCTCTGAGGCTGATCCTACCAATGCTTCGACGTATGAGCAGAATGCAGAAGCGGTGGACCAGCGTCTCGCAACATTGATCGAGGAGACGAACGCCAGGCTTGCGAGCGTGATGGAAAAGCGCTTCATCGTCTTCCACGACGCCTATCACTACTTTGAAGACCGTTTCGGGCTCCAGCCGGCCGGAAGCATCAGCGTCAATCCGGAGGCGCCGCCAAGCGCCCAGCGCGTCAAGGAAATCCAGGAGAAAATTACGTCAGCGAATGCAGCCTGCGTCTTCGCCGAACCGCAGTTTGAGCCGAGGATCGTCACCGTGGTGACCGAGGGTACGAATGCCAAGGCAGGCCAGCTCGACCCGCTCGGTGCGAACCTGGAAGACGGCCCCGACCTCTATTTCAACATGATCGAAAGCCTCGCCACGTCCTTCGTGGATTGCATGGCGCAATAGAAAATGGCCTGCGGCTTCTTCAGCCGCAGGCCATCATTGATCAGCTAGACCAAGAGTTTAGAGCCGGCTCGACCAGTCGTCGATCTCGCGTTCTACGTCTTCCTGAGCCTTTCCATAGTGCTTCTGCAGTTTACCGGAGAGCTCCTTGCGATTACCCTTGATAACATCAAGATCATCGTTGGTGAGCTTGCCCCACTGCTTCTGCACCTTGCCCTTGAACTCTTCCCAATTACCTTCGACCTGGTTCCAATTCATGATCTGGTTCCTCTGCTGTGATCGTTGTCATTCCAACGTGTTTAACAGTCGATGGTTCCAGCCTTGAACATCTTCTTCGAACAGGATCTCAGAGTGAATCGGCGACATCGCTCCACGCGCGGGCTTTGCGCAGCGCCGCGATGAACTTCTCGCTTGCTTCATCCAGAGTACCATCATTGACGATGGTCATCTCGCCTTCAACGGCCAATTCGCTGGCTTCCGCACGCTTCAACCGCTCCGCAATGGCCTCGGTCCCCTCGCGGCCCCGCTTGCGCAATCGCTCCGCCAGCACGTCGGCCGGCGCGGTGATCACAACGGGAAGAACATACGCATAGCGCTGCCTCAGCTGAACGATCGCCGCACGTGAAACATTCGCCACAACGATACCACCACCCTCGACAAACCGATCCATGGAAACGGGAAGCCCGTAGGAGAGACCGTTTGCGAACCAGTGCGCGGCGAATGCCCCTTCCGCCACCATCCGCTGGAACTTCTCCTCGTCGACGCTGTCATGGTCTTCCGTGTTGCGGTTGGCTTCCCGCGTGATGACGCGGCGGACGAAGGAAACGTCCTTCGCAAGGTCGCCCAGCCGCTCGCGGGCATGGTTCATCACTGAATCCTTGCCTGCGCCCGACGGGCCAACAACGGCTACGACGACACCGCCACCGATCAAATCCTCTGGCGGATCGGTTCGCTCAGACATCATGAAATTCACGCTACGCGCACCCCCTCCCGATAGACACACCTAACGACGGGAATACCATTTCCAAGCTCGACGCGCACCAGATCTGCGCGCATGCCCGCTTCAATCGCGCCACGATCCGTCAGCCCGGCCGCCCGGGCAGGATTGCGCGTCACCATGGCAATGCCTTGCGGCAGGCTCACCCCAT
>Ga0182748_1001707_pt1 | contig 20976 bp, 15 predicted proteins | sample eDN3rd37CKraftOP_FD_128877 | JGI IMG/M metagenome (GOLD analysis project Ga0182748, IMG submission 128877) | Enriched Organic Plus compost microbial communities from Emeryville, California, USA - eDNA 3rd pass 37_C Kraft OP (version 2) (version 2) ...
CGACCTTGGCGTCGCGATGGGCCCGGTCATCGCCTCGATCCACGACGTGCGCGCCAAGATGCGCCATGACATCATGACCAAGAGCCATCTCGACCGCGAGCCGCGCATCCGGCGAGTGCGATCGGCCCCCGCGCCCGCAGGCGAGGACGGCTAGGAGCGGGTTAGCGCCCGCCTGCCGATACGGCGGACGGCCTGTCTTGTCGCGAACCATAGGATCGGCCTTTATATGCAGATCCGCCCAGGGACGGACGACGTCCCCGAAAGTTTCGACCCAGAGCTGCGCTGGGATCATCTCATGGCTGTCAGCGTCGATGATCCGCCCCGCGAAAGGGGCGAGGCTTCTCGGTAATCCCTGCATGATTCCTAAGCCAGGCTCTGGCCTGTTGATCGCCGAAGCGTGTCGTGATGATCACCTTCCCGCTGACAACGGTCACTATGGCGCCACGCGGCGTGCGATGGACGTCAAAATTCGTCCCTACGGCCTGTACGGATCCCATCCCGCCTTTGACGATGAATGGGCGTCCCGGGTCCTTCGCCACCGTGAAGAGTGCCTGCCCGTCGGTCAGTTGTACCTGACGCACCTCTGGGCGATAATCGACGGTGATTCCGCTCGCCCCGGCAAGAATCACCTTCGATCCATCGGGCAGGACAAGCTGCCGTTGCTCCCCAACCGCAGTTGCATACCGCTATGCTCCACCGCGAACATCCGGCCGGTCCGCGCGAAACCGGTCTGCACCTCGTCTGCGATCAGCAATATGCCCTGGCGGTCACAAATGCGCGCAGTACCGAGAGAAGCTCGGGCGGCGCCGGGTTGAATCCGTCTTCGCCCTGAATGGGCTCGATGATAATGGCTGCGACTCTTTCAGGAGCGACCGACGCGTTCGTCAGCAGCGCGATCGACCGCTCGACATCCGCCACGCTCAGGCCGGCGTCCGGCGCCGGAAACGGGATGTGATAGACGTCGGGCACCATGGGGCCAAAGCCGCGCTTGTAGTTGGCGACTTTGTCAGTCAGGGTCGTCGCCATCAGGGTTCGTCCGTGGAACGCGCCGGAAAAGGCGATCACGGGGGAGCGGCCAGTAGGCATACGGGCGATCTTGATCGCGGCCTCGACGGCTTCGCTACCGGAATTCAGCAATATCGTCCGCGCCGGACCTTCTATCGGCGCGAGGGCGTTCAGCGCTTCGGCGAGTTGGAGATAGGGCTCGTAGGCCATCACCTGAAAGGAGGTGTGGGTGAAGCAGTCGATCTGCGCCTTGACGGCCTCAATAACCTTGGGATGCCGATGTCCGACATTGAGCACCGCGATACCGGCGGCGAAATCGATGTAGCGGTTGCCGTCCGCGTCCCATATCTCGCTGTTGAGCGCGCGCGGCCACCAGGGGCGTGGAAGAGGCGAGGCCGCGAGGAATTGCCTGCTCGCGTCTGATCTGGAATGCGTTGCTCATCGGCTCCCTTGGATGGTTGGCGTCGAGCCAATCGACGAAGTCACGCGCTATACGCGCGATCCGCCGATTAGCTGTCTGATCACGACGCCGCAGCGATCGGATCACCAGCCCAGATCGAGCGCAAAGCTGTCCCCGTCCCGTCGCACCCTTCCCACATAGGGCGCCTCGAAATGGCCCGGAATAAGCAGGGCATTTTCATCCGCGCAGAATTCCAGCAGCTCGCGCCTTGCGGTGGCGGCCATGTCCTGGTCCCAGCAAACGACACTGCTCATTTGCCAGAGCGGCACCTGCATCGGGGAGTGCAGCAGGTCGCCGGCGAAGACGCCCGTGTCGCCTTCTGACCGCAACTCGATACGAACGTGGCCCGGCGAATGTCCGGGCGCCTGGCGGAGCAACAGGCAATCGAATAGTTCGTGCAAATCCTCAACCAGCATCATCTTGCCACTTTCCACCACGGGATGGATGGAATCCTCGAAGGTCTGCCGCAGATAGGGCGCGCAGTCCGGCTCTGCAGCTTCGGCCTTCGCGGCCTCATATTCTACGCGCGAGAAGACATAGCGCGCATTGGGGAAAGTCGGGACCCAACGTCCGTTCACCAGCCGTGTATTCCACCCGACATGGTCGACATGGAGGTGCGTGCAGAGGACGAAGTGGATATCTTCGGGCTGAAGGCCATGCTCGGCAAGACGTTCCAGATAGTGGTTGGCAAGATGATGCATCTCGGCAAATGCCCGCCGCGCCTTGTCATTGCCCATGCAGGTGTCGATCAGGACATTATAATTGCCGACTTTCAGCAACCAGCTATGCACCGGCATGGGAAAGCGCCCGGTCTCCGGATCGTAATGGTCGGGGCAAAGCCAATGTTCGTGCGGCTTGGCGGCTTCCCGCGTGAATTTGGGGAACCATGTCTGTGCTGTGAAACCGAGCAGCGAACTGTCGTAAACACGGCCGATTTCCACCTTGCCGATCTTGCCAAGCGTCTTCATCATTGAGTCCCCTCGTCCGGGCCACGCTCAGGCGGGCGCAGCTTTCTTCAATTGTATGTGAATATTCTTTTCACGGGTGAAGGCGAGCAGCTCTTCCAGGCATTCCTCGCGGCCGAGCCCCGACTGCCGGACCCCGCCGAAGGGCGCCCCCAGGAAATGCCGGGCGACTTCATTGACCCAGACATAACCGGCCTCCACGGCGGCGGCGAGCCGATGCGCGCTGTGCAGGTCGTTGGTCCATATCGAGCAGGTGAGGCCGAGGTCGTTCTGATTGACCTGCGCGACCAGATCCGCTTCGTCCCGCCAGCGGAGGATGGAGAGCACAGGGCCGAAAATCTCTTCCCGCGCGATCGCCATATCCATGGTGACATCGGCGAAGATCGTGGGCTCGAAAAACCAGCCGTCGGCAAGTTCCCTTCCCTCAGGATGCTTGCCGCCCGATACCAGGCGGGCGCCCTCCCCGAGACCCTGCTTCACAAATGACGTAACACGCCGATATTGCGCCTCGGACGCAATGGCGCCCATCACGGTGTCAGGATCGGACGGGATGCCCGGGCGGAACCGCCGAACCTTTTCGGCCGCCTTGTCGATGACAGCGTCATAGAGAGTGTCGTGGATGAAGGCGCGGCTCGTCGATCCGCAGGATTGTCCGCACCAGTCGAAGTTCATGCCGCGAATGACAGCGTCGGCCACTTCGTCCGGGTCGGCGTCCGGCAGTGCGATCAAGGCGTTCTTGCCGCCCAACTCCAGCAGCACCGGCTTGATCGTCTCGGCAGCCGCCCGCATGACTGCCCGGCCGGTCGCGACGCTGCCGACAACGGTCACCATGGCGATGCCGGGGTGCGCGGCCAGCGCAGCGCCGGCGGCTCTGCCGCCCGGGAGGATGTTGAGAACCCCGGGCGGAAGCAGGCCGTCGAATATTTCGGCGAGCTTCAATGCCGACAGCGGCGCCTGTTCGGGCGGTTTCATGATGACGGCGTTGCCTGCCGCCAGGGGTGCAGCGGCCTTGCCCGCGCAGAACATCAGGGGATGGTTGAACGGAATGATCCTCGCGACCACACCTTGCGGCTCTCGTGTCGAAAAGTTTACGGCGCCCGGCCCCATCGGAATGGACGCCCCCTTCATCTCGGTGACAAGCCCCGCGAAGAAGTCGAGCTGGCCCGCCGCCATTTCGACGTCGCCACGGAGCATCCGGATCGGATTGCCGCCGTCGATAGCATCCAGCAGCGCCAGTTTTCCGGCATGAACACGCATGCGGGCCGCCATTTCCCGCAGGATTTTTGCGCGCTCTAGCGGCGGTACGTCGCGCCATATCTCGAAACCCGAGCGTGCCGCCGCGACAGCGGCGTCCACATCGTCTTCGTCGGCATCCGCAATCGTGCAAAGCTCGGCGCCCGTCGCCGGATCAAAGATGGCGGAGCTTCCTCCATGCAGCGCTGCATGCCAGCCACCGCCATAATAGAGATCGCGTCGCGACGGCAGCACGTCCGCATCCGCGCGATCGATTGGCAGCAGGTTGGATTGGGAGTGCATGCCAGGACGTTCCATTCACAAAGGGCGGATCAAAATGCGGCTTCGAGCTGAGAAATTGGCGGCGCCTCCGGCGCGATCGCTTTGCCAAGGATCATGTCCGCCGCCTTTTCGGCGATCATCATCACGACCCCGTTGATATTGCCCCCGACCAGATCGGGCATGATCGAGGCATCGACAACGCGCAGCCCGTCTACGCCGCACACGCGCAATTGGGGATCGACGACCCGCCCAACGTCACCATCACCGCCCATGCGGCAGGTGCCTGCCGGATGATGAACCGTCACGCTGTTCGAGCGGACGAAGGCATCTAGTTCCTCGTCTGTTTGCTGCGTTTCGCCCGGTAGGATTTCCGACCCCGTATGCGGCCGCATTGCATCCTGCGTCATGACGGAACGGGCCATGCGGATACCCTCTCGCAGGCGTGCGCGATCCCCCTCCGACTGCAGGAATTTGGGCTCGATCAAAGGCGCCGCCGCGGGGTCGGCAGATGCCAATCGCACCGTACCGCGGCTCTCGGGGCGCAGGAGCGCGATCCTGCAACCAAAGGTATTGGGCACAGGTTTAATGAAAGGCTTCAACCAGACCTTCGCAGGGAAAGGCGCCGCCAGGAACAGGAACTGGATGTCGGGCAAGGCCTCGCCGTTCCCGGTCTTGAGGAAGGCCGTCGCGCCGATCGGAACGTCGCCGGCGAAACTTTCACGGCCAAGCAATGAGCTCAGCATCGAACCCGCGAGCCGATCGTAGCGCATCGCCCGTTCGAAGGGCGCTGGATCGGTCCTGCGGTGAACAGTGATGACGCTCAGATGATCCTGGAAATTCGCGCCGACGCCCGGAGCCGCGACATGGACGTCAATCCCCAAGTCGCGAAGCTGCTCGGGATCGCCGATGCCGGAAAGCATGAGCAATTTGGGGCTATCGATCACCCCGCCGCACAAGATGATTTCGCGGCGAGCGCGGGCAATATGCTCCACGCCGCGCTGTGCATAGCATATTGCTGTCGCGCGACCTTGCTCCAAGACGATCCGGTGTGCCTGCGCCTCAGTCTCGACGCGCAGGGTACGGCGCTTGAGCGCGGGGCGAAGATAGGCGTCTGCGGCACTCCAGCGCCGTCCGCGATGGATCGTGGACTGGACAAAGGCAAAACCTTCCTGATGCGCGCCGTTATAATCGGGCGTAACGGAGTAGCCTGCTTGCGATCCCGCCTTGATGAAGGAGCCGAGTATGGGGTCGCGATAGCGGGTTTCCTGTGTGTGGAGCGGCCCATTGCCGCCACGATACTCGTCCGCGCCATGTTCCCAGCATTCGGATTTCTTGAAATAGGGCAGCACATCGGCATAGGACCAGCCGGTCGCGCCGTTTGCTGCCCAGCGATCATAATCGCCGGCATGGCCCCGCACATAGACCATGACATTGATGGAGGATGAGCCACCCACCACCTTGCCGCGCGCGCATTCGATGCCGCGTCCGTTGAGGGCCGCTTCTGGCTGCATGAAATAGCCCCAGTCATGCAACCGCTCCGGAAATATCTTGCCGATGCCAACTGGGATATGGATGAGCGGATCCCTATCCCACTTGCCGGCCTCCAGCAGCAACACGGATGCACCGTCTTCCGTCAAGCGATTGGCCATAACGCATCCGGCGGAGCCGGCTCCGACGACAATATAGTCGAACTCGTCGGCGGCGCCTTGCTTACCTGGCATGAACTATACCCACGACAGTTGAGCGCCGCCGGACCAATCGACCGATCGATCAAGGCCGGGCCGGCGGTCTTTATGCATTGATCCTGCTTCGCCCCGTACAGGTGGCGACCGGAGTGAAAATTCGGGGTCTTTACCAGGCCTGGCCATAGTCATACCTCTCCAAAAACTTCCCTCTATCGCCGAAGTCTCATTGGGGTCACGGGTAGGATGGTGATGCTCTCACCTGCGCCGTCCGACCCTTCTCCCGGCCTAAAGATCGGTTCGACTATTAATGACTAATGGGTCAATTCGAGTGTTATCAAACATATTCAAGGGGGATGAAGGGGAAGCTCTCGACGTGGAAATATCGATTGGGAACCGCCGTTATACATTGAAGGCATCGCCGGACTCTTTTCAAAGCTATCGTGTCGAATTATGAATGACTTGATATTGGTCGCCTCTACCCGCCGCTACGCGCCGGGGATGCGATCATGACCGAGCTTCAGGGGCGCTATGTCGGCTGCGATGCCGCCGGCGCGCAGGCGCTGCTCATGGGCCCCGTCCCCGACGAATATCATGAGATGTTCGAACGTCAGCAAGAGGCCGTCCGGATTTGTCACGATATGCTGCGCCCGGGACAGACCGTGGGGGCCATCGCGGAAAGCCTCAACGACATGACCGACGACCGGTTCGACGTGCGCGTCCTGATGCATGGCCGGGGCATGGGCTACGATTCTCCGCTCGCGGTGTTCGGCGTGCGGGATGGCAAAGATTATTTTAGGTCACGTACGCTGCAACTGCGTCCATGACCTACCGTACCGCGCCATATGAATTTGGGAAGTCCATCCGCGTAGGGAGAAGATACGTATCGTTATTATTGCGCTTCAATATTTGAAATCGAGCGTCACACCGTAGGTTACAGGCCTGCCCTTCAGCACCGTTTGGGTGTCTATGGCGAGCCGATGGTTGATAGCATAATTTTCATTGAACAGGTTACGGCCCCAAAGATAGGCGCGCCAGCGGCTCTCCGGCCCCTCGACACCGATGGATGCGTCGACGAGGGTATATCCTCCGCTTGAAATGCCGGGCAATTCGCCAAGCTCGCTGAAGACCATGCTTTGATAGGTCATCGTTGCGCCCAGGAACATGTCGAAACGATCGCTTGCCGCCCATTGATAACGAGCGCCGCCGTTCACCTGCCAGCGCGGGACGTCCGAAATCCGGGTCTTGTGGAAATCCTGGACCTGGCCGAGTTTATTCACGTCGGTGTAATGGCCCAGTATCTCCGACTCGATATAGCTCCCCGCGGCATCAAGGGTCAGGCCGGCAACCGGCGTTGCGGTCAGTTGTACCTCCGCACCATAGACGCGGGACTTCGGCACGTTGATCAGTCCGTTTACCGCGCCCAAGATCGGGTTGATGAACGTGCCGATCAGCTGCTTGTCGCGATAATCATAATAGAAGAGGGCGCCGTTCAGCTGAACCGCGCGATTCATCAGCCGCAGCTTGTAGCCGGCCTCATAGCCGAGTACCGATTCCTGCGTAACCGGCCTCAGCGCCGTGCTAAAGGTTGCGTTGATCGAACCATAACCGCCGGCCTTGTAGCCTTTCGAGACATTGGCATAGAGCATGATGTCATCGGTCGACTTGAATTGCATCCCGGCGCGCCAGGAGAGATTGTCCTCATCCAGCGTGAAATGCGCCAAGCCCGGCGTGAAGCTGACTGGATCCATGGTGATGCAGGCGCCGGGCTGCAACGGGGCAATAGGTGGAAGACCTCTGGCAGCCCGGGTGGCATTGATCAGGTTGGTGTAGGGAACGGCGGCATTGCCATCGCCTGCATCGGCAAGGCAGCCGGTATAGCGGTTCGTGAACTTGGTGTAGCGCAGCCCGCCTTGCAGCGTCAGCCCCGGTGTCAGTTCAAATTCAACATTGCCAAACAGGGCATGGCCCTTGGCGCGCTGCCGGGATAGCACCCGGGCGGTGTCCCAGGCTCCGCCATAGCGGCTGCTGAAGGCGATTGCCGAAGTGGTGTCACCAATGCTTTGGAGATTATTTTCCGATGGCCTGTCCTGCTGATAATTGGCGCCTATGATGAACCTGAGCCGATCCATCGTGGCGGCGATCCGCGCTTCCTGCGCGAAGGTTTCGGACGTTGCGTCGATGTTGAACGATGTGCTGCGGGTGGGAACGCCGTCTGCCTCCCCAGGGAAATGATATTTAAGGTCGTTATAGGTGGTGAGCGAGGTCAGCGTCACCGCGTCGCTCAGTTCATAATCGATCCGGCCCGTCAGCATGGTGAAGCGGTTGTTCTTCTGAAGGTCGCGTGTCGCGTCCCAGTCCGCCCAGCGCGCGCCGCGGGGCCGCGCTGGATAGCCGAGCAGGCCGGTTGCCGGCAGCAGTGCCGGGACGCGCGGCGTCACCGCCGTTGCCTGGAGCAGCGTTGCGTCCGAACGATCGACCCAATGCTGCGCCGTCAGCAACATGCGCAGCCGTTCGCTAGGCTGCCACAACAGGCTGATGCGGCCATTGCTGAAGTCGGTCTGGCCTGCGCTATCGCCGGGGCGTGAAACGCTCTTCTGCCAATCATCGCCGCCTTCGTGGGCGACGGCGAGGCGCAGGCTCAATGTCTCCGAAATCGGGCCGCTCACAAAGCCGCTCAGGTCGAGCTGGCCAAAGCGGCCATAGGTGATGCTGGCACCTGCTCGCAAAGTATCGGTCGGCTTGCCCGCGATATAGTTGATCGCACCGCCGGTCGAATTGCTGCCGAACAAGGTGCCCTGCGGCCCTTTGAGAATCTCCACCCGTTCGGCGTCGAGGCCGGCGCCACGGGTTTCGACGGCGAACGGAATAGGCGCTTCATCGACATAGACGGTGACGGCGGGACGTGTGCCGACGGAGCTGTCGTTATAGCCGATGCCGCGCAGCGTGTAGATGGTCGTGCCAGTAGAGCTTCGGCTGATCTTGAATCCCGGGGCGATCCTGGGCAGGTCGTTGACGTCCCTTATGCCGGACTGCCGCAACTGGTCGCCTGTCGCGACGGTGATCGTCATCGGCACGTTGTTGACGCTTTGCGAATATTTCTGCGCAGTGACGATGATGTCCTGGACCTGGTCCGCCTCATTGGGTGCGGTGTCCTGAGCTATCGCCATGGTGCTAAGCGCCAGAGATGCAAGGCAGCAGCTTCCATGAAGAAGAGTCTTTGTGAACATGATTTTCCCCCTCCAGGTCGAATATTTACTTTTCAGCCTGTGTTCTTATTCTGCATCGCCACCTGGTCGGTGACGTCCGCCGGGTATTTGCCGAGCATGAGATAGGCTATGCCGGACAGCAGGACGCAGGCGGCGGCAACGACCAAGGCGATCTGGTAGTTGCCGAAAGCGTCATAGGCATAGCCGATCAGTGGAGAACCGACCGCCATGCCGATGCCGATACAAAAGCCCATTATCCCCGCGACAGTGCCGAAGTTGCCCACCCCGAAATAGCGGGCGATGAGATATGCAACGACATCGGTTTCTGCCCCGATGCCCAGGCCGATGACGACGGCCGCAACATAGAAAAGGGGAGCGGACATATCCTGCCCCAGCAGAACGAGCGCCAGGCATCCCGCGACCGACATGAGACAGTTGGCAAAGGCAATCGCGGGTGCCCAGACTCGGTCCGCCAATACGCCGGCGATCAGCGAGCCGATGCCGTGCGCGAAACCCAGGGCCGAAACCGCACCCGCCGCAGCCGCCGGGCTCAGTCCCATGGACGCTGCCATCGGCGTCAACTGGGTCATGATCGCCACCAGCGGGACAATGTTCAACGCCGACGCGAATGAAATCAGGATCGCTTTGGGCTGGCGCGCGACCTGTGCCCAACGAGCGGCCGGCGCGGCGACGGAGGCTACTGTCGTAGCTGCCGCAGCCTGGGTGGGCACGAACAGCCAGATGATTGGCAAGCAGATCAGTCCACTGATCGCCGCCATCGCCAGAAAGCCCCCACTGGATCCGAAATGTGCGATGGCGGGATAAAGCAGTAGCACCGGAAGGGTCGACTGGGCGATTGCGCTGCCGATGCGCAGCGTCGCAAGCGACGTGCCGCGCGTCCTGGTGAATGTCCCGACGATGATCCGGCTATAGATCATGCCGGTCGTCGTCATGCTGGCAAGCGTCAGCAGAAAATAGGCGATATAGTAGAAATTGAGCGAGCCATTGAGCTGCGACAGGGCGACATAGCATAGGGTGACCATCGTCAGCCCGCAGAGCAAAATGGGCCGCGGGCCGAGCCTGTCGACGAGGCGGCCGAGGACCGGCGCCAGAAAGGCAGTGATAAGCCCTGCCGAATGTGCGAAGGCGATATCGCCGCGTGACCAGCCGAATTCCTTCTGCAGCGGCTCGACAAAGAGGCTGGAGATCGAAAGCCAGAAGGCGATGCCGAGCGAATTGCCGACCACAGCCGCCAGGCCTGGCCTCCAGCCCGCCCGCCACTCCTGAACGAGCAGGCGCATCTGGCTTTCCGCAGGCGGTGTGCGCGGCACAGGGCTCGCCGCAACTGCGCTCGGTCCAGTCATGGGCGGGCCCGCCTCACCACGCCGGCCAAACCCGGCAACGTCCTCATCCCTCTGCTTCTCATACTGCGACACTCCGCTTCGCGGCGTCCCGTTGAACGGCCGTTCTTGTCCAAATCTGTTCTACGCTGCTGCGGTTGTCCTTCACTGCGCCACTTCGATATCTCTTGATGGCGCATTGGCAGGGGCCATGGGCGGTGCGATCAGCCCATGGGCCTGAAGGTCGGAAAGGCATTTGAACAGGAATACGCGATCAAGCCGTGGCACTTCCCCACTTGGCAACCGGCGAACCGCATCGACAAAGGCTGCGCTGTCGGGATGAACCGGCGGGATTGGCATGGGCTCCTGGAGGTGGAGCATGACCGGCAGGGACGTGTGTTGGCGCTGCGCTTCCGGCAGCGCGCGCAACTTTTGTTCGAACCGTTCCCGCCATTGCGCATGGTCGGCCACTAACTCCAGAGGATATCCTGCCTCGCCGACCCACTCCATCAGCCGGTCGAGGGAAATCCCGTCCGCAACATGATGATTAAGGACGTTGAAGATTCTCACCTCGTCATGTGACGAACCTTCCCCGATCCCGGTGATCGCGGCGGCAATAAAGTCGGACGGCAAGCCGTCATAATGGGCATGGCGCCGCGAACCGTCTGCATTGCGCTCATAGAAGGACGCAGGTGCTAACCGCGTCGTCACCACGCTGCAGAGCAGGCGCGAGAAGACGTCGCGAAGATTGATCTGGCCCCGATATTTGCGATGGGAAAGGATCATGTCGCAGCGGAAGATATTGACCGGCAGGCCAAAGCGCGCATTGGCCGCGCGCAGCAGATGTTCGCTAGCCCATTTACTGGCTGAATAGCCCCAGGCATAGTTGTCGGTGACGGCGGCAGTGCGGGCCAGTGGGGTTGCCTCGGTTACCGGCTGGCCCGCTTCCAAAAAGCCGAACACACCCACTGTGGAGATGAAGTCGAAGCGTTTTTTCCGGCTGGTCAGCGCCAGGCGGATGAGCTCGGCGGTGCTCGCGACATTCGGGCCAAACAGGTCCGCATAGGACAGCATATGATTCACCAGCGCGCCGCAATGGACGATATGCTCCACTTCTGTCGCGAGCTTAGCGAAGGCCGCTGTATCGAGGCCCAGGCGCGGCGCTGCGATGTCGCCGATCAATATCTGGAGATGGGCGTCGGCAAGGGCGCGGACATGCGCCTCAAGTATCGGGTCAGGGCCGCTAAATTGGGCGAGCAGACGGTCCCGCGCAGTTGCCTCGTCGGTGGCACGGACCAGGCAGATCAGCTTGCCGCCGCGCTCTGCGAGCCGTTCAAGCCATTCCAGGCACAGGAAGCGGCCGAGAAAGCCGGTCGCGCCGGTGAGGAGTATAGAGGAGGGCGCGCCCTCTGGGGGTTCCTGCACAGCCTCAAGCATGGCGGTGTCGAAGAAGGCATCGAGGTCGAGATCGTCGGCGGACAGGATTTCGGGATTCTCGCCATGAACCGACACCATGGTCGGCCCGGTGGGCTCGTCGTTTGCCGCCTTGATCATCTCTGCCCAGACAGTGGGGCTGCCGGCGGGACTAAGGATCGCACTGACGGGAATATCGACCCCGAACATCTCCTCCAGCAGGCTGGAAAAGCTGACCGCCGCCAGCGAATCCCCGCCAAACTGGCTGAAGCTGTAGGGCAGGCTAGGGTCTATTTCTTCGACACCAAGAATGATTTCCAGCGCCTTGCCAATATGTTGGAGAATAGTCAGTTCACCACTCTGGCGGAGCGCCGCGAACTCCTCTTGCTGCCTCTTTTCCAATTGCTCGTAGAGCGCCTCAAGCGCGTCGCCATAGCGCGCTTTTAGCGCAGCGCGCCGCCGCTTGAGGATGCTGGTCAGTAATCCATTTTCGAAGCTGAATGGCTCATATTCGACGATGAAATCGCGCGGCACTTCGAAAGCCCGCAAATCATGCCTTCGGGCCACTTCCTTCAGTTCTGCGCCGATCAGCGCGCGCAGGGCGGGTTCACCGAAATCCTCGCCCAGCCGTTGCGACGCCACTGCCAGGTTCGGAACGACCACTGCAAGCAGGTAGGAGCGAACCGAATTGCCGTGAATATAGATTTGTTCGATTAGCGGGCTGCCGCTCTCGAACGTCATCGTCAGCGCGCCCGTGGCGACAAATTCGCCCTGCGAAAGTTTCAGCACGTCATTGGCGCGATCGATGTAGCGCACCTCTCGGGGGCCGCGCTCTTCCATGATGTCGCCGGTGCAAAGGAAGCCATCTTCATCGAACAGCCTGGCCGTGGCCTCGGGCTGATTGAAATAGCCTGGGGTCGCGAGCGACGATTTGATGCAGAGTTCGCCCCGTGGATAGGGTTTGTCTGTGACATGATAGCCAAGCGCGGGGACGTCGCGGAGCTTGTAGGCGCTGATGAAGGGGGACAACCGGCCATCCCGCGCGATCCCGCCGCCCGCTTCGGTCTGGCCATAGCCTTCATTGATTTCTACCTGGAAACATTCGGCGAAGAAACGTTTGATCTCCTCTGTCGCCGGCGCCGACCCGTGGCTGATCTGCGCGACACGATCCCCGAAATGGGTGGCGCGCATATCGGCCATCACTTCGGCACGGATATTCTCTCCGCCTTCGCCGTCCCCGCCCCGGCGAACCACTTCGTTCAGATAATGGCGATGGACCATCTCCAGGATGCGCGGCAGCATCATCACATGGGTCGGCCGCACCAGCCGCATATCCTCGAACAGATGCGCCAGGTCCGGCGTGGCCGTGAAAAACGCCGTGCCGCCAACCGCTAATGCTCCTGAAATCTGGGTGCGGCCCGCGAAGTGGTTCATCGGCGCGTAGGCGACGCTGATGAACGGGGCGGGGGAAGGGCGCCATGCGGCCTTGACGATATGATCGGTCATGATCACCCCCTTGGGGCGGCCGGTGCTGCCCGAACTGTGCAGCAGCAGCGCCATCCGTTGCAGTCCATCCGGGTGCGGGGGCGGTGGCGCCCATTGCTTCGGATCGAACGAGCCGGTCAATTCGTCGAGCGCGACCAGGCTGGCGGACGATCCATTCCGGCGGAGTTCAGCCTGTGCAGCTTCCCAGATGGCCCTGTCGCCATCGTCACCGGGCTCATAATCGAATGCGATGACGCTGCGGACGGAGCCGTGGCGCCCGGCCAGCTGCGTCGCCTGGACCAGATCGGCCATGGTCGCGGCAATCGCCGCCGCGCCTGTTTCCGCGACGATGCCATCGATATCGCCGCCGACCATGCTGGTTTGAAGCGGCACGCTCACCGTCTGTGCATAGGCACAGGCGAGGTCGACGACGAGAAAGTCAATTCCGGTATGGCCCAGGATGCAGACAAACTCGCCAATCGCCAGGCGATGCTGCGGGTGGGTCAGCCAGCAGCCAGCGAGACTTTTGATCCGGTTGTTGAGTTCGGCGTAGCTGATCGTGTCGAAGCGAGGCTGATAGGCCCGCGTGACGCGTCCGGTCGAATCCGGCGACAGGATATAGCTGCGCTCACCAAGCGCCTGTCGCGGTGCATAGGCCTGCATGATGGCTTCGAGCATGTCGGCATAGGAAAGATCGGGATGCAATTCGAGCGCCGTGTCAGGCATGATCCGCTGTAGCTCGGCATCCTCTTTTGCGCGTTCGAGCAATTGCTGAACATGGCGCGGCATGTGAGGCGGATCGCCTGGCATCCTCTATCCTTCCCGTCGCGTCTGTGACGTATTTCCTTCTCAAATTTGAGAATAACGCACGCTTTCCCTGCGCGCATATTGCTATTATTCGTCATCTCTCTTCGAATATAGCGAAGGCTAAAGGCAATGGACCTCACGTCACTGCGCCTATTCGTTCGTGCTGCGGAAAGTGGCAGCCTCAGCGAAGCGGCCCGTATTTCCAACCTTGCATTGGCGGCCGCGAGTCGGCGCATCGCGCTGCTCGAACATCGATATCGCGTGGTGCTGTTCCATCGCAGCCGGCGCGGTGTGGCGCTTACCCCCGCGGGCCGGGCATTTCTTGACAACGCGCGCATGATGCTGAGCCATGCTCAGGCAATGCAGGTCGACATGGCTGATTTTGCGGGGGGCCGCAGGGGACGAGTGCGTCTCCACGCCAATCCGTCGGCCGTGTCCCAGACGCTTCCCACCGACCTCGCCGCTTATGCCAAGCAGCGGCCCGATGTGCGGATCGACCTTGAAGAACATTTGAGCGCGGACATTGTGGAGAGAGTGACCGGAGATCAGGCAGACATCGGCATCGTGCTCGATGGCACGCCTGTCGCTCATCTGAAGACATTCCCCTATCGGAGGGACCGCTATGCGCTTGTTGCACCCAAGGGGCTGCTGGCGGGGCGAACCCAGGTCAGCTTTGGCGAATTTTACGACCATGATTTTATCGGGCTTTCGGGCCAAACCATCCTGACCAGGATATTGTCCAACCAGGCGACGCGCGCCGATCGGCATTTACGGTTGCGGATGCTTGTGTTCAGCTTTCACGGCATCTGTCAGATGGTGGAGGTGGGTTTTGGGCTGGGTGTCTTGCCGGAGACATCCGCCCGCGATTTTGCAAAAACAATGGCCATTGATGTGGCCATGCTGTCCGATCCGTGGGCGGAACGCCAGATGCTGATCTGCCTTTCGCCTGCGGCGCAGAGCGATCCCCTTGCGCAGGGGCTGGCGCAGTATTTGTCCGAGGCGCGGTCGTTCTCCAGCTAGCCACGCAGTCAACAAAGCCGACCGACCTACATGACCAAGAGTGCATCATCATGAGGGGCTGAATCTGCGGTCACGCATAACTCCTAGATTTTCCGCGCCGAATGATGGTCTCCGGCCGGGGGCGCACGCTTGCCAGCGGGCATCTAAATATGACTAAACATCAAATTGACATTAAATGTCTATTTTAATATTCCCGAGTCTCACTGATAATGACCTCGTTGAAAGAGGCAGTGGTGGGAGAGGAAAATGGCGAAATCGAAAGGCGTTCGTAGTTCCAGCCGTGGCGCGGTCAGTTGTCATGCCAGCGGATTGGCGGCGGCATGGCTTCTGCTCAGTGCCTCCCCCGTTGCCGCCCAGGATACTGATGCTGGAGGGCCTCCGGTCGATGCCGGCATTCCCGATATCATCGTCACCGCGCAGAAATATGCGCAAAGCGCAAACAGCGTGCCGATGTCGATCACGGTGGCGACCGGCGATCAGCTGCAGCAGGCGGGCATCAAGGAGGTCAGCGACCTCGTCAAGATCACGCCAGGATTGACTGTTACCCAATCCATCGCGGGGTCTCCAGTGTATACGCTGCGCGGTATTGGCTTCAACGACAGTTCCCTGGGCACGCGGCCGGCGGTGACGGTTTATATCGACGAAGCCCCAGTCCCCTTCGCCGTCGAAACCCGGGGGGCAGGTCTCGACGTCGACCATGTGGAGGTACTTAAAGGGCCACAGGGCACCTTGTTCGGCAGCAACTCGACCGGTGGGGCAATCAATTATGTCGCGGCCAAGCCGACACCTACTTTCGAAGCCGGGGCAAGCGCTACCTATGGGCGCTTCGATGAGTTGAACTTCACGGGCTTCGTCAGCGGACCGGTCACGGACACACTGAGCGTCCGCCTGGCGATTGAACGCCAGGGAAGCGGGGATTGGCAGAAAAGTATTACACGGCCAGGCGACACCGCAGGGAAAATGGACTTCACCAATGGGCGCGTCAGCCTGCTGTGGAAGCCTGACGACAGGCTGCAGATAGCGCTCACGGCAAATCGCTGGATCGACAAATCCGACTTCCAGTCACCCCAGACGGTGGCGATCGTACCCCGCGTACCGGAGCTGCTCCCTTTCACTGGTATCGCGGATTACCCTGCAAAGCCACGCGATGCCCGCTTCGCGGACTGGGACCCCGACAGCAATTTGTCGAAGAGTAACCGGTTCCTCATGCTGACGGGTCGGGTCGACTATGAGATCGACGATTCCATCACACTGACGTCTCTCACCACATTTAATGACTTGGATTATTATGTGCCGGGCGCTGTCGATGGCCTCCCGAATCAAAATACCGATTTCATACTGAGCGGAGGATCGCAAACCTTCGCACAGGAAATGCGGTTGGCGGCAAAGCTCGATCGCGTGAATATCATCCTGGGCGCCAATTATCAGCATGACACGCCCACCGAGAGCAGCTTACAGCGCCTGGGCGATTCCACGCCGGTTATCGGTTTCAATGCCTTTTTCGGCGGACCATGGCGGTCGGCGAGGGTGAATTCCCGTCAGCGCGCGAACAGCTATGCCGGCTTTGGCAATGTGGAATTTGCGATCACACCGCAGCTGGCGCTGCAGGGGGGGATGCGTTATACGAAGACGACCATCGGCTATCGGGGATGCCTGGCCGATGCCGGGGACGGCAATGCCGCGGTTCCCTACACCACCTATATCAATCTCACCAGGGCGGCGGCCGGTCTCGCGCCCATTCCGATGCTCCAGCCGGGTGCCTGCATCACCATGGATGCGGTGACGCTGCTGCCCGGTCTGGTATCGTCGCGCCTGGAAGAGGATAATGTGTCATGGCGCGCGGGCGTTCAGTTCGAACCTGTCGCAGGAACGCTGCTCTACGCCAATATATCGAAAGGCTATAAGTCCGGCGGCTATGCGTCGGTCAACGCGATTTTCAGTCCCACGCTCGATCCAGCCAAGCAGGAATCGGTGCTGGGATATGAGGCGGGCTTCAAGGCGAATATGCTCGGCCGCGCGCTTCAGCTGAACGGCGCGGCATTCTATTATGACTATCAGGATAAGCAACTGATCGGCAATAAGATCGACCCCGTGCTGGGGTCGCTCGCGGCGCTGGTCAATGTGCCAAAGGTCCGTGTTTATGGCGGCGAGATTCAGCTCGCCGCTGCGCCCTTTCGCGGTTTCACCATCAACGGTGCGGGCAGCTATATCCGGTCTGACATATTGAGCCACTACACGGCGGCCAATCAGCTCGGCGCGGTGCAGGACTTCCACGGGACCGACGTTCCGAATGTTCCCCATTGGCAGTGGAATGCCAGCGCCCGCTACCAATGGGCGGTCAGCAGCCGGCTGGATATGTTCATGACGGCGAGCGCAACCCATCAAGGAAAGTCGTTCAGTACGCTCGGCAATCTTGAGACGTTTCGCATCGATAGCTTCACCCTGGTCGACCTTTCCGCAGGCGTTGAAAGCGCGGATGGGCGCTGGCGGGCTTATCTGTGGGGGCGAAATGTCTTCGATAAGAACTACTGGACGAACAATCTGTCCGGGCTCGACAACCGTGCGCATCCCATGGGTAAACCGGCGACATATGGCATCACTGTAGGCTTCAACTATTGAGGATGGCTGGAACCCCTGTGCGCTTTCTTCCCTGCATTATTGTGATTCAAGGTGACCGATGACCCAGAAAAAACAGGCGATCCTCTTCTGGTTTCCGACCTATCGCGGTTTCCATCCGATGGCTTGGCGCGACGATTCTACGCTCCGCGATGTGGAGATGGATTTCGATATCGTCCGCCGACAGGTGCAGACTGCGGAGCGAGGCAAATTTCATGCGGTCTTTTTCCCGGACTCGGTGGCGGTCGGGATCAGCGGATCGGATGTCAGCATCGACGCCCTGAGCCGCACTGCCAAGGGTTCCGCCTGGGAGCCGATCACTTTATTGTCGGCGCTCGCCGCTTGCACCGAGCGTATCGGCCTGCTGGGAACGGTCAGCACCACCTATTCCCAGCCCTATAATGTCGCGCGGATGTTTGCCTCGCTCGACCATATTTCGCGCGGCCGCGCCGGCTGGAATGTCGTCACCACCTTCCACGCGAAGGCGGGAGCGAATTTCGGGCTGAACGAAAATCTGGGCCATGCCGAACGCTATGAGCGCAGCCAGGAGTTTTTCGATGTCGTATCAGGGCTTTGGGACAGTTGGGAGGATGACGCCTTCATCCGTGACAAGGTATCAGGCCGCTATTTCGACCCCGCGAAACTCCATGCGCTGAACCATCGGGGAAAATCGCTTTCGGTCGCAGGGCCGCTCAACATTGCGCGACCGGTGCAGGGGCATCCGGTCATCGCCCAGGCCGGCTCGTCCCCGCCGGGACAGGCCTTTGCTGCGCGCAATGCCGACATCATCTACACCATGCACGCTGAACTCACGTCGGCGAAGGCCTTTTACGACAATATCAAGGGGCAGGCGATTGCCGCAGGGCGTGACCCCGAGCATGTCAAGATACTGCCGGCTACCGCTGTTTGCGTCGGCCGTAGTCTGGCGCATGCGCAGGACAAGCTGGCTCGGCTCGACGCCATGGTCGATCCGGTCTTCGGCATGGAATTGCTCACGATGATCATGAGGACCGACCTGTCCGGCTACCCGCTGGACGGCCCGGTCCCCGATATCGCGGAAGATGAAAATGGCACGAAGACGGGGCAGAAATATTTCATCGACCTGGCGAAGCGCGACAATCTGACGATCCGCCAGTTGATGCAGGTGGCAGCCCGGATCTCCACGGTGGCGGGATCGGCAATGGACATAGCGGACCGAGTGGAGGAATGGATGGATGCCGGTGCGGCGGACGGCTTCAACTTCACCTTTGCCAATGATTCCGAATCCCTCGACATCTTCGTCGAGGAAGTGATCCCGGAACTGCAACGGCGGGGCCGCTTCCAGACCGAATATCGTGGCGCCACGCTGCGCGAAAGCCTCGGCCTGCCGCGTCCGGCGAATCGCTTTGGCGGTTCCGGCCAATGACGCAGCCGTCCTGTGGACCGCTGATCCTGTTGGAGATACAGGCTTTTGCCATCCTGCCGTTCATGTGACAGGATTTGCATATATCGGAAGGAAGCCAGTTGGCTCCAGAGAAACGGAAATCGGCTCCCAAAACACGCGCGGAAATCGGCGAGCAGCGCAGGATGAAGATGCGGGCCAGGCTTATTTCAGCCGGCGCGCGCGTTCTGGCGAGCAGGGGAGCCGACAAGATCACCATCGACGATTTCATCAGCGAGGCGAAGGTCGCGCGGGGTACTTTCTACAACTATTTCACCACCCGGGAGGAGTTGCTGGAGGCTTTATGGGCGTCCTATGGTCACGACCCCTTCTATGAAATCCAGCGCAGCTGTCTGACTTTCGCCGAGCCGGCGGAGCAGATTGCCGCATTCGTCAGGCTCGTGCTGCACAGGGCACAGGAGGATTCGACCTGGGGGTGGCTGGTCGTCGCCATCACCGCCGATCAATTGGACGTGGCGGCACGACGGGACATGACTGCCTATCATGGTCCCGCGCTCCAGAAAGGCGCCGCTGCAGGCATCTTCCATTTCGATGACCTGCAATGCGCAATCGACGTTGTCGTCGGGGCAATGCGCGGGGGCCTTAAGGCAGTTCTTGAGCATGAGCGGGATAACTCTTATCCAGAGGCCCTTTGCAAGATGATCCTGTTGTCGCTCGGGGTTGATACCCCGAACGCACAACGCATCAGCTATCAGCCCCTTTCGCAAGACATAGGGCGACCCGATGGCAGGAATTGCGCACTGGGCCCACAATGACGGAATAAATCAGGCATGATATCTCATGCTCTTTCCGCCATGCGGTTGAGGCGATCTCAATAGCGGTAACGGAACCCGATGCCATAGGTCCGCGGATCATTGGGCGGGCTCACTACGAAGTTGGTGAGGGTGTAGAGGGCTCGGACCGGATAGGAGGCATAGCGCCTGTTCGTCAGATTTTGGCCATAAGCATAGATTTCGAAGCCATCGAACTGATAGCCAAGCAGGGTTATGCCGAGGGCATGGGGTGACTGTGTCGCGTAGAGCTGATCATTCCTATAATAGTTTATGCCGGCGGTGATGGTGAGGACATCGCCGGTATAATTGGCGCAAAATTCGGAGTTGAACGTCTTGTAACGAATGATCGACCCGCCGGCCAGGTTAAAAACTGGCGTATAATAAGCAATATCTACACTATATTTACAGCGCGACGTGATTGAGGTGAATTCCATCTCAGGAGAATCCTTGTAGTTGAAAGTAATCACCTACCCGTTTGACTTATTGTTATTGGCGAAGTGCATCGGTAGCTGCCGGAAGGGTCACGCTGTTTGGAGTTGGCATGCCGATGAAGATGGTGTTAGTGGGATCGTACAGCGAACTCCAGACCGTCGAGGGGTTGTCCCGACGCCATGTATCGGCCGCCGCCAGGATGGGGAAATTCTCGTCAGGTGACTGATAATGCAACTTTCCCCGGACAACATAGGACATGAGGTCTGGCGACACCGACGCAGAAACCCGGACGGTCGAGCCGCATGGGCTGTTGCTGGGATTGCGCAGCTATCTCGTTGCGCGCTAGGCTGACAGAGGCGAGAATCTCCGCCATTTTCGTCTCGATCGCATTCACAGCGCCGAATGTCTCGATGAGAGTTTTCCCATCCAGTCCGGCTTTTCCTTAAACGATCATGCGCGCAGGCCTTCGGCGCCTATCAGGACCCCGCCCAATATGGTGAGATCGTCTGGCGGTTTCTTCCCGAGGCAGCCTCACGTGCGGAGGAATTCCAATTCCACCCCAACCAGTCGGTGCTGGAACCGGCGGGACTGCGGGGGCTGGTCGAAGACCATGCGCGTCCCGACTTCCCCGCCCTGCCCTGATCGATCGATTTGTGTAGCCTTTGGTGGCGGCCATTTTCAGTGAAGCTCGGCGAGGAAGCTTGTCGCTGTCAATTGCGCGTGAGCGCTCAGGGGCGAGCGCAGCGTGAAGGCGCTTGGCGCACGGGCGAAATTCCACAGCCGCATGAGGCACCATTCCTCGCGCCTCGTATC
>Ga0182748_1001708_pt1 | contig 20965 bp, 15 predicted proteins | sample eDN3rd37CKraftOP_FD_128877 | JGI IMG/M metagenome (GOLD analysis project Ga0182748, IMG submission 128877) | Enriched Organic Plus compost microbial communities from Emeryville, California, USA - eDNA 3rd pass 37_C Kraft OP (version 2) (version 2) ...
CTTGGCAACTCTGACATTATCGCAGCTGGAGAGTCATCTTTGGCGGGCGGCGGACATCCTGCGCGGCTCGATCGATTCAGGCGATTACAAGCACTACATTTTCGGCCTTCTGTTTTTCAAGCGCCTCTCGGACGTGTGGGAAGAGGAGTATGAGGAGCGCCTGGCGCGCTACAAAGACGCCGATCTCGCAGCGGATCCGGATGAGCACCGCTTCGATATCCCGAAGGGACACTTCTGGAAGGATGTGCGCAAGCACACCACCGACATCGGGACGCACCTGAACGCCGCCTTCCGCGCAATTGAAGACGCCAACATGAAGCTGCGCGGCGTATTTCAGGATGTCGACTTCAACAACAATGAGCGCTTTCCGGATGCGATGCTCGAAAGGCTACTGCAGCATTTCGAGACCTGCCGGTTGCGCAACTCCGATGTCGAACCGGATGTTCTCGGTCAGGCCTACGAATATCTGATCGCGCAGTTTGCCGACGACGCCGGCAAGAAAGGCGGGGAGTTCTACACGCCGAAGATGGTCGTGCGGCTGATCGTTGAGTGCCTGAAGCCGGAGGAATGCATGTCGATCTACGATCCGACCTGCGGCTCCGGTGGCATGTTGCTGGAAGCGGTGCATTATCTGGAGCGGCAGGGCAAGAACCCGAAGAGCCTGTCGCTGTTCGGTCAGGAGCGGAACCTCAACACCTGGGCTATCTGCCAGATGAACCTGTTCCTGCACGATATCGACGATGCGCAGGTGGCGCGCGGCGATACGTTGCTGGAGCCAAAGCATCTGACTGGTGAGGGAGTGAAGGCGATCCGCACGTTTGATCGCGTGCTGGCCAATCCGCCGTTCTCACTGAAAAACTGGGGTCACGAGGTGTGGAGCCAGGGCGATGCCTATGGCCGCGACCGCTATGGCTGCCCGCCAAAGAGTTATGGCGACCTCGCCTTTGTGCAGCACATGGTGGCGAGCCTGAAGGAAGACGGTGTTTGCGGCGTGGTGCTCCCGCATGGCGTGCTGTTTCGCGGCGGCGCTGAGGGCCGGATTCGTCAAGGATTGATCAGGGATGATCTTATCGAAGCCGTAATCGGCCTTGCGCCCAACCTGTTCTATGGCGCTGGCATTCCTGCTTGCATACTGATCCTGCGCAAACAGAAGCCGGCAGCGCGTAAGGGCAAGATCCTGATCGTCAATGGCGCTGAGCATTTCATTGAAGGCAAGGCGCAGAACCATCTGTCGGAGGCGAACGTCGCCACGCTGGCAATGGCTTATGGCGACTTCGCCGATACCGAGCGGCTGGCGCGTGTGGTGCCGGTCAGCGAGATCGAGGCGAACGATTTCAACCTTAATATCAGCCGCTATGTGCATTTGGGGGAGGAGGCCGAGGAGGTCGATGTCGGGGCGGAGGTGGAAAAGCTGATCGAGTTACAGGCAGAGCGGAATGCGGCGGAAGAGCGGATGATGGGCTTGTTGCGGGAGCTTGGATATGTCGCATGAGGTGCCTGATACTTGGAGCCAAGCACCTCTGGCCGAGTTAGCAAGCTATACTAACGGTCGCGCATTCAAGCCTGAGGATTGGAAAAGCAGCGGTTTGCCGATCATCCGCATAGCAAACATGACTAAGGAGGACGCTCTTTTCAATTTCTATGAAGGCGATGATGTTGATGATGGCCAGTTGGTCAACAACGGTGACATTCTCTTCTCCTGGTCCGCGACACTCTCGATTCAGAAGTGGAACAGGGGTCCCGGCATCTTGAACCAACATATTTTTAAAGTCGTGCCGTCCAATGGTGTCGACCCAGATTGGCTTCTGTATGTCCTCCAGAGTGAAATTGAACGCCTTGCGGAACAGTCGCACGGCAGCACGATGAAACACATTAAGAAAGGCGTCCTTAAGACGCACGTCGTCAGCGTCCCCCCACTCCCCGAGCAGCGGCAGATCGCCGAGGTTCTTTCTAGCGTCGATGAGGCTATTGCGGCGACGCGAGCGGTGATCGAGCAGACCAGGAAGGTCAAGCAAGGCGTCCTGGAGCGCCTGCTTACCGAGGGCATCGGCCACACCCGCTTCAAGCAGACGGATATCGGGGAGATTCCTGAGGGGTGGACGCTTAGCAGAATTAGCGAAATTGCGTCAGTCAAAGGCGGAAAACGAATGCCAGCTGGGCGTCCCTTTGCCGATGTAAGGACCGATTTTCCTTATATCCGAGTCAGCGACTTTAAGAACGGCTCTGTCGACCCCAGTAATCTTGTATACGTTCTGCCGGAAGATCAAAAGCTTATCGCGCGCTACACCATTTCATGTCGTGACGTGTATATTTCGATAGCGGGAACTATTGGGATCTGTGGAATGGTTCCTGAGTATCTCGAGGGTGCTCAGCTAACGGAAAACGCGGCGAAGATAACAGTTAAAGACGAGGAGCAGATTATCCCAGAGTTTCTCGCCCTAGCTCTTTCGTCTGATATTGCTCAAAGGCAAATTGCGGCAGCAAAAGGCGTGGGGGGTGGTGTGCCGAAATTGGCATTGTTCCGTATTGAGGAAATCGAACTACCAGTGCCGCCCGCTAAAGAGCAAGCGGAGATCGTTCAGCACCTGCGAGCGGTGAATGATGCGATTGCTGCGTGCGAACTAGATTACGAACACCAAGTCCGGATGAAGCAAGCCCTGATGTCTGATCTTCTCACCGGCCGTAAGCGTGTCACAAGCGATTTACCGTTAGCTGCAGAGTGAGTGCATATGAGTCACGGCCCCGAATGGCACTTCGCCGAGAGCCCTACGATCCAGCATCTGCAAGAGATGGGCTACGGCTTCGTGGCGCCAGCAGAACATGCTGCTCTGCGCGAGGGTGAAAACCAGGTTCTGTTTCGTCGGCACCTCATCGACGCGCTGATGCGTATCAATGGCATTGACCAATTGTCTGCGGAGGCCGCTTACGGAGAGCTGGCTTCGATCACCGACAATGAGACCTGGCAGAACGTGCTACGCGGCGACTTCGCGCGCAAGGTCAGCGGTCAGGAGACGCGGCAAACACTGCGTGTGATCGATTTCCTGAACCCTGACAACAACCAGTTCACCGTCACGCATCAGCTTCGGGTGAAGGCTGAGAGCCCGCGCAAGCCTGACGTCGTCGTATACGTCAACGGTATCCCCTTGGTGGTGATCGAGGCGAAAAGCCCGCTGAATGTGAAGGACAAGACCGGCGAAGCCTTCGAGCAGATCCGGCAATACGAGCGGGATATTCCGCGCCTGTTCTTCTCCAATGTCTTCAACATCGTCACCAACGGCGCGCTGGTGCTCTATGGCGCGACCGGCTCCGGCTCCAAATATTTCGCCGACTGGCGTGATCCCTGGCCGAAGGTGGAGGCTGATTTTCCCGATACGCTGGCCAAGGGTCTTTGGTGCCTCTTGGAGCCGAGCCGCCTGCTCGATCTCATTGCCCACTTCATCGTCTTCGAAAAGACCGATAGCGGCACGATCAAGAAGATGTGCCGTTATCAGCAGTTCCGTGCGGTCAACCGCATCGTGGAACGTGTAGTCGAGGGAAATCACCGGCAAGGGCTGATCTGGCACACGCAGGGCAGTGGTAAGTCGCTGACCATGGTGTTTGCTGCGCTGAAGCTCAAGACACACAGAACAATCCGGTCTGAGGCGCTGACCAACCCGAACATTTTGGTGCTGACAGATCGCGTCGATCTGCATAGCCAGATCAGCAGCACGTTTGTAGCCTGTGGGCTGCCAAATCCTACGTCGGTTGAAAGCATCAAGGACTTGCACGCGCTGATCCGCAGCGGCAAGGACGGATACACGGTGCTTTCCACGATCTTCAAGTTCCAGGGTTCGAAAGAGCCCATCGCGAATTCGGAGAACTGGATCGTGATGGTGGATGAGGCTCACCGCACGCAGGAGAAGGATCTTGGCGCCTATCTGCGGGCGACGCTCCCCAATGCGCGCTTCTTCGGATTTACCGGCACGCCGGTTAAGAAGGACGACAAGGACACCTACGCCAATTTCGGGGTTTCAGGCGAAGGCTATCTCGACAAATACGGGATCGACGATGCCGTAGCCGATGGTGCGACGGTGCCCATCTACTACACCGGCCGCAAGACCGACTGGCATATCGATGAGGCCAAGATCGATATTCTGTTCGACACTTGGTTTGCGGAACTGGATGACGACAAGCTGAATGAGATCAAGAAGCGCGGCGTGCAGATCGAAGATCTGGTCAAGCATCCGCGTCGTGTTGAGCTGATCGCCTACGACATCTGGACCCACTTCAAAGCCTATGCACGACCGGATGGCTTCAAGGCTCAGATCGTTGCGATCGATCGTGAGGCGGTGATCCTCTACAAGCGAGCGCTTACCAAGGTGATCGCCGTGGATCTCCAGGCCGAGGGGATGACACCAGGTGAGGCGCTGGCGCGAGCCGATGCAATGGCGGCGTGCGTTTACTCGCTCAACCAGGAAGACGGCAAGCCAAGTGAAGATCCGCACAAGCAGGCGATCCGCGATGAGCTGAAGGCCAACTATCTGGACCCTGAAGCCGAGAAGCTGGCGAAGAAGGCCTTTGGCCGCAAAGGTGACGATCCGCAGTTCCTGATCGTTTGCGACAAGCTTCTGACCGGCTTCGATTGCCCAATCGAGAGCGTGATGTATGTCGACAAGCCGCTGAAGGAACACGGACTGCTGCAGGCGATTGCCCGCACCAACCGTGTTGCCGATGCGAAGAAGCGCAATGGGCTCATCGTTGACTACATCGGCGTGTCCAACCATCTGGAGGAAGCGCTTTCATCCTATCGCGCGGACGACGTGAAGAATGCTATGCGCGACCTGGACAATCTGCGCAACCAGCTGCGGGCTGCGCATGCTGCTGTCGCTGCAGTGATGAAGCCGCTGAAGCGAAATGTGAACGGCAAGGACAGCTTTAAAGCTGAGTATGATGCCTTTGTGAAGCTGCTTGACACTGAGGATAAGTGGTTCGAATTCAAGGCGAAGGCCAGGAGCTTCATCGCAGCCTATGAGACGCTGAGCCCAGATCCGAGCGTGCTGGAGTATACCGCAGATCTGAAGTGGGTAGCCAGCTTCCTTCTCTATGGCACGCAGCACTTCGAGAAGCGCCAGGCGTTCGACCAGATGAACTACAGCGCGAAGATCCGGGAGATGCTGGAGAAGCATCTGGAGGCAACGGGGCTGAGTGTTACGGTCAAGCTGCGCCACATCACGGATCCAGAGTTCTGGAATGATTTCGACCCAGCCGGAAAGACGGAAGACGATTTGATGACCGCAGCGATCCGCAAGACGACCGAGTTGCGGAAGACGGTCACGGAGCGGATCGATGACAATCCGCATCAGTATGGCAAGTTCTCAGAGCGCCTGCGGCAGTTGCTGGAGAGGTTGGAAAGCGCGCAGCTGACCTGGGCCGAAAAGCTGAAGGCGGCTGAGGACTTGGCGAAGGAGATTGCGGCAGAAGACGCTGCTCACGTCTATGCAGGCCTATCGCCTGGTGCCTATGGTATCCTGCAGATTCTGAGCAGCTTCAGCGAGGCGCCAGAGAACAGGGATCTGGCAATCCAAATGGAAGAGCTCTACACAAACCCGCAGACCGCCCCTGCCGGATGGTGGGAGAAGGACGGGCTGCGCAAGGACTTGCGCCAGGTGGTCCGTTCCATGGCGCACAAGGCAGGACTAACGCAGCTCAAAGGGATCTCAGAGGAAATCGAAGCCTACGCGTTGAAGCATCTGGTGAGGCAGTGAGATGCCCGTCTATCGCATTGGCCAGCGGGAGATTGAATACAATCTGGTGCGATCTGCAAAGGCCAAAAAGGCAAGTCTGAGCGTCACACCACAGTCCTTCGAACTGCTGGTGCCGGAAAGTGCCACGGACGAGCAGATCAATGCCGTGCTTGAACGTCGACGTGCCTGGATCATCGAAACCGTGCAGCACATGCAGGAGCGCGCGAAGGCACAAACGCGCGTCTATCGCTTCGTTTCCGGTGCGAAGATCCCCTACTGGGGTCGGATGGCAAGGCTGACGGTCGAGCCATTTGACAATTCGTTTCCGCAGGTGACTTACCGTAATGGGTTTCACATCAAGCGGCCATTGAACCTAGAGCCCACCGAGGCTGACGCGGTCATTGAGAGTGCATTGCGCCTGTGGCTGAAGAAGCGCGTTCGCACAGAGGCAGGGCTGTTCATTTCAAGGCATGGTGCTCCGAACGGACTGAAGCCGCGTGGAGTTCAGATCAAGGACCAGAAGCACATGTGGGGGAGCTGCGGAGCCGACCGACAGATCAATCTGAACTGGCACCTGGTGTTCGCGCCCAAGCCTGTGTTCGAATATGCCGTCGTGCATGAGCTATGCCATCTCCGGGTCCGCAACCACGGACCTGAGTTCTGGCAGCTGGTAGGCTCGATACTGCCGGACTGGCAGATGAGGAAAAGCTGGCTCGATCAGAACGAGCATCTCCTGGGCTGGGAGAAGGTGGAGCTGGCAGATTGACCCTTGCGAGCATTGCCAGGATGCGCCTGGTTGACTCATACGAGCTCGCTGGCGAGCGTCCATGGTTCGGATGCGCTCAGAGTGCTCTTACGACACGGATCGCGCCGGTGAGCTCGTATGAGTCAATGGCGGCCGCTCGTGCAAAGACGCCGCGCTGATGGCTGATCCACCAGACGAGGCGGAGACTGCCTGACAATTCGGTTTGCGACGTCCGCCATGATTGATCGCGCCAGCCCTGCTCATGCGTGCAGCCGTCCAGGCAGCGAAATCGTCCGGAAACATTCTGAAGTCTGGTGCTGAGTATGTCCTGGTTGACTCAGGGAAGCTCGCTTGCGAGTGTTTGCTGTCCGGACGGTCTCTGACTGCTCCCAGGTGCGGATCGCGCCAGTGAGCGTCTATGAACGTCTATGAGCGTGCACTCGCGCGCCGATGGCTGTCCACCCACCTAGAGCGACCCGGTCAATGAAGAGCATAAGAATGCGCTCAGCATCGTGGTTATAAATGAGATGGCTAGAAAACACGGGGTTTCATTGTGAGTTGCTACGAACGGCCGGAGTGCCTAACGTCTAAGCGCCTGAGCAGTATCTATATCATGGTGTGGATGCCTAAAATACCTCATCCAATCACATCCACGACATCAGAACGCCGCGGAAACGTAGTTCCGTTGGTTGCATTCGGCTCAAAAAAGTTATTCCGCAGCGTCCTAATGTAAACTTGATGTAAACTTACTCAACGTTCCGGAACGTTGATGAGACAGAAACTGGTTGCGGATGTAAACTTAGTGTCCCGCAGGATGCTCTCTGTGATCCTGAGAAGTTGACAAGTTCCTGCCTCTTGGAGAATACCTCACAAGCTGAGACAGCCAGGCCGGACGTTGGATCGGAGTCTTGGCTTTCTTCGCCATCACTCGTGGAAGGACTGAGAGCACGTGCTTCCTGCAGTCAGTGTAGATCTCGTCCGTGAGTGACCTCAGACAATTCGTGGCTGCCATCCAGTCGCCATTGATTGGACGACGAGGGGCGTAACGAAACTTCGTGCGCCTCATCTTCCAAGCGTCCTTAGCAACATAGTTCGTCCACCAGATACCGGGGTTGCGGCGCAGCTTCACTTGATGCTGGCGGTTCCTATTCCATTCACCGCAGGCAAGCCGCATTGCTTTGCGACACTTTTCAATTGTCGCCAGATCTTCATTGATAGTGATCTCGCCGTGAAGGTGGATTAGGCCGCGATCGCTTTGTTCAATAATGAACCAGAACTCCGGGGAATAACCTAGCTGTTGTTTGAGCCGCCTGGAGAGACGATCACGCAGCCAACGAGCTGCTGAAGGCTTCACCTTTGCTTGTTCAGACACATCCGGCGCAAGATTCGCCGTAAAGTCAAATGCCGGGCCGGTAACTCTGAGTGTGTGATGAAACCATTCGAGGCTGGCTTGATCCGAAAGATCTCGGAACGCAGCTGGTGTTCGATGAAGACGTGGTCCGTCCGCATAGAATTGACTCCAGTGTCTCGCGTCAGCAAAAAGCTCGGCATCGTCGAGTTCTTCTGGTTGAAGAGGAAATGGGGGAAGCTTCTGCAGAGAAGAAAGATCCTGTTCGTTTATGCGTAGGATGGGAAAGAGGGGATGATGGGGATTGCAAACTATAACTGAAGTCTCGCCATCGGCTCGAGCAGCATGAAGATGTGCCAGGCCTTGAAATAGAGGGCGAAAGTGGGCGTCGCGATAGGGCGATTTTGGTCTGGTGTTCTTTGTCTTCTTGTCAATTTCCTGTCTGGTGCCGATCGTTTCGTAACCTACTTCCTGGGTATTATTCATGATCAATTATCCTATCTCGTCCAGCAGATGGGTGAGATGATTCATTATAGCGAGATCGGGACGGATTGCTCTTTCGGAGAGTCGTTTTTGGATGGGTGGATAGGATCCCGAAACCTGTCGGCGCCAGAATGCATCCGGATTGGTCAGGTCGGATTTTTCTAGGACTTCGCTCCAGGCAGGCGCTGGGCTGAAATCAGCCCAGACGCGACACCAGATCTTCTGCCCGGAGGTGTGAGTAGCGCTGGAGCATGCGCAGCTCCTTGTGACCGGATACGGTCGCGACTTCGATAATGTTCAAACTGCGCTCAAGGAGTCGAGTGACGGCTTCGTGGCGCAGATCGTGAAAGCGTAGATCAGGTGAGCTAGCTCTCTCCCGGAGATGCTGCCAGGCTTGCTCAACAGCACTCTTGGTGGTGTTGAAGACCTGATCGCTGGTCGCAGTCTCCTTCAGCCCCTGAAGAACTGCAACAGCGCGTGTCGACAATGGGATGTCCCTGCTGTCACCGTTCTTGGTCAGCGGCAGGTACGCAAGCCGTCGCTCCAGGTCGACGTTGTCCCAAGTGAGCCCCAGAAGCTCGCCCTGACGCATGGCTGTCTCGAGGGCGAGGATGATCAGCGGACGCATGAGTGGATTGCGACCAGTGTCAGCGGCTTCAAGCAGGCGTTCTTCTTCTCCGGGCTGCAGTCTGCGATCGCGACCTCGTGGAGGCTTTGGACGACGGATCATCCGGCAGGGGTTCTCGGACAGATGTATGCCCCACTCCTTCCGTGCGATGTCGATGGCATGTCCGAGAGAGTTGAGTTCGCGAATGACTGTTGCGGGTGAGGCAACGGCCAACCGCTCATCCCGGTAGCTGGCGATGTGCTGTGGCGTCAGTGTTGCGAGCGTCCGATACGCGATGTCTCGCTTGAGCATAGCCTTGAGCCGATAGACCTCGGTGGAAGCCGAGCGCTTGTGCGGCGTGATCTCTTTCAGATAGCGCTCGAACAGGTCTCGCACAGTCATCTGCTCGGCTAAGCGCGTGTCTGGAAGAGATCCACAACGATCGAGTTCCGCTTCCAGATTACGAGCCCACTTCTCAGCGTCGATTTTTGTGTCGAAGCTCTTGGCACGCGGGGGAATTCCTTTACGTCTAACCTGTGCTTGCCACCGCCCTCTGAGCCGTCTGATTGTCGCCATGAAGCACCTCCTTGTTCTGGGCCTCATGATGCGTAGGATGCCCCGTAGAGGGTGCCAAGGAGCTTTCCTGGTCCGATGTGACCAGATTGTGCCGCGGCACTGAATGGCGCTGTAGCGTGCCTTCCTGAGTCGCTGTGGGGCCTTGCAGGATCAACGGGTTAGATCAGGTGAAGTAAGCCGGAGAGTGCTGCCTCGTCGTGGCAGTGCTTTAGGTTCAAGTCATGTGAGCTGAACCTGCCAACTGCTTACACGGGAAGCAGCATGCCTGCCGTCTTTGACGTGTCCACAGTTCAAAACAATAGGTGCTGGGCTCAGGCGGAGAGGAGCTATATCGGTAACGAGATCTCGCAGAGGAGACCGTCCCTCTGCCAATCAAACCGAAGATTCCCCTTGAGATAGCTTTCAACAAGCCGCTGCGTGGCGACCGTGCCAAAACCACGCCTCGTGGGCTGCTGAACTGGCGGACCGCCCGTTTCCTTCCACATGAGAGTAAAGCTTTCCGGAGCCGTCGTCCATTCGACGTGGATACGCCCGGCTCGGTCAGACAGGGCACCGTATTTTGCCGCGTTCGTTGCCAGTTCCTGCAGAGTTATAGCCAGCACCTGGGCAACTTCAGGGCTCAAGAGCGAACTTGGACCCACTATTGTCGCTCGACCGTCCTCCGGGGACGAATACACGCCAAGAGCGCTTTCTACCAAACGGCGTAGTTCGTTTCCGGACCTCTCGCCCTCCACTAGAAATGCATGGACATCGGCCAGCGCCTTGAACCGATTCAGAATCGTTTGCTTCAGATCTTCAACAGAAGAAGCATCGGATAGCCGCACGATGGCTTGAACGCTCGCCAGAATGTTCTTCGTGCGGTGTTCTGCTTCCCGCGCTAGTGTATTTATGCGCTCCTGGTTGCGTTTCCGCTCGGTAATGGCACGAGCTATCTTGGACGCTCCGATGACCTCTCCCGCAGAGTTTCTGACGGGTGAAACCGTAAGTGAGATATGGACAAGAGCGCCGTCCTTGCGAACACGGACCGTCTCGAAAGTTTCGACGCGTTGTCCCTTGCGTATACTATCGAGGATCAACACTTCCTCGTGCTGGCGTTCTGGAGGAATCAGGATTGTTGCGGGCTTACCAATCGCCTCCTCTGGAGCATAGCCGAAAATCCTTACAGCCGCCTGGTTCCACGTGAGAAAAACTCCGTCGAGGGTCTTGCTTACGATCGCATCGTCGCACGACTCGACAACAGCTGATAGCCACTGAGCGGCTTCGTCTCTCACGCAACCAGTTCCACCCATGTCGACGCTCCGAAGGCGCTTAGTCGTCTACAGGTATGTTGTGAACGTTAAAGGCGTGATCGTATTGCGTCAACGCTCTGTCACGCGCAGAAGCCGGCCATGTCTCGCCTCCTTCGGGTTCTTAGTTACCCAGCCGGTAGGCGATCACCTGATCAGCGACCTGTTCCTTCAGGATCGAGTTACCTCCGGCGACGAAAACGACATAGTCTGTCCCTTCATGTGTATAGACCGCCGGGTTTGCCACCGTGGGTGCCGCGACGGTGTCGGACCAAAGCTCCTGACCGGTCGCCGCGTCAAGCGCGCGCACGCGTGCATCCATTGAGGCTCCGATGAAGACAACGCCGCCGGCAGTGACGACCGGACCGCCCAGGGTCGGCGAACCCCACGAGCGCAGGCCATAGAAACCCCATTGCTGCGACAATCCGAACGGCACCTCGTAAAGGCGCTCTCCGGTATTGAGGTTATATGCCGAAAATGTCCCGTAAGGCGGTGCCCAGCAGGGCAGACCCGCCCAGTTGAGCCATTCGTAGATTTCGATGCCGAACGGTGATCCCTGCTGGGGATGGAAACCCTCCTCGTTGCCGCCCTCAAGGTCGCCCCCGGTCGCCGCTCGGACCTCATCCTCGAAGATCTCATTCGGGATCAGGCGGATCACCTGGGCAATACGAGAGGTGTTGATGTAGAGGGTGTTGGTCCGGGGGTCGACCGCCGCACCACTCCAATTGTTGGCACCTGCTGTTCCTGGATAGAAGAGTGTTCCTTCCAGTGAGGGCGGGGTGTAGAGCCCTTCATACCGGTAGGTTTCCAGGTCACGGCTGCATTGGCCGGCGCTGACCAGGTCGGCGAGCCACCAAACGCCCGGGAAGTCCGTGTAATCCAGCGTTGGCGGTGGCGTTTCCACGAATGGCTGGACCGGCGAAGCGGTCTCGCCGTCAACGTCACTTGGTGGGACCTGACGCTCTTCCACGGGGAAGAGCGGTTCGCCGGTGCGACGGTCGAGCACCCAGATCATGGCCTGTTTGGTTGTCTGCACGAGCGCGGGGATCGTCTCTCCGTCACGCTCGATATCCACGAGCGTGGGCGCCGACGGCGTGTCGTAGTCCCAGATATCATGGTAGATGAGCTGGCGGCTCCAGACGATTTCACCGGTTTCCATATCCAGGGCCGTTATCGAGGTTGCAAGTGGGATCCCATCGCCGCGGTTGCCGCCCCAATAGTTGGGTTCGGGTGACGAAATTGGCGCGTAGACGAGGCCAAGTTCCGGGTCCGCCGACATGGCGGTCCAGATATTAGCCGTGCCCGTTACGGGGATCAGCTCCTCTGGAATGAAGCCTGTATCCCACAGGAGCTCTCCTGTGCGTGCGTCTACTGCCATGAGGTTACCGGGAGGTGTTGCGGTGTATTCCCAGTCCATGCCGGACCAACTTAGAAACAGCCGGTCGCCCGCGACGGTCGGCTGCTGGAGAAGGGAAAATGGCCAGACGTTATTGACTGTATTCCACTGGTTGACATTTAGGATGCCGCCCTCCCCGAAATCCGGACAAAGCGCACCGGTATCAGCGTCCAGCGCATGCAGGTGGGCATCCATCGTGCCGAGATAGACACGTTTCTCGCAAGGGCCTTCCTGCCCGCTTTCCCAGTATGCCACACCCCGGGTCTTGAGCCCGGGCTGGGTCAGCGCCTCCAGTGTCGATTGGCTGTCATAGCTCCACCGCTCCTGCCCTGTAGCCGGGTCCAGAGCGAGGACGCGGTAAAAGGGGGTGCTGAGATAGAGCGTTTCGTTGGCATAGATGGGGGTTGCCGACCAGACCGATGCCGGCAGCTCGCCCGAACCATCTGAGACGTCCCCCGTTCGGACCTCCCAGGCTCGTTCAAGTTGCGTGACTGTCTGCGGCGTGAAGCTCTCCACATCGGCGAATTTGGTCGAAGCAAGATCTCCGTGAAAATGGGTCCAGCTCGTCTGGTCGGCCGCCGCCGGAACGCTAAGTGCAAACGCGGCCAAGATGATGGAAAGACGCTTGGTCATGCGGCGGCACTCCGATTGGAAAGTGCGAGGGCGAGTGCGAAGCCGAACAAGGCCAGCGCCATAGCGATAGCGAAGGCGTATTGCATCAGGAACCAGGCGGCGATCGCCGTCAGAGCCGCACCCAGGCCGGTAAGCGCCTTGAGTGTCCATGCAGCCCGACCGCTGAGCCTTGACGTCATGGTGAGCAGGCTCCCAATCACCACAAGGAGCGCACCGACCAGCGCAAGCAGCGCGCCGGGCGTTCCATCAACGCCAGTTTCAGGCTTGAACCAGGCGATAGCCCCTAGCACCACTCCGACGACTGCAGGCGATAGTGCAAAAAGATATGCAATGCGCATCCACGTTCCCTTCGTCTCAGGTTGCCCCGGAAAAAACCGAGAGATGAATGGAAATAGTTCGGTCAGCCAAAAGCTGAACAATCCCCAATTGATGGAACCGGTCGGTGTTAGAATGGTTCCAAATCGGCGGATTTAACCGGCGCCATTATCTTCGCTAGCGCCGGACAGCTCGCACCCAGTTTGCTGTTTGAGCTGCTTTGAGGTCTGGACAAAGAGATACTGTGCGGTTCTCTGCGCGGTGGATTGGAAGTCACCCCAGTCGACTGCAACTAGCCCGAGATATTCATCATGTGCGGTGGTCAACATCGAGGCTTCCTGGGTAGGCATGCGTGCAGCCGCCCATACCGCAGCGGCATCCTTGGAAACAAAATCGCCAGTAGTGGCGGTCCGCCATATCCGTGCAAGCGTCAGCAGAACGTTACGCTCATCACCAACCAGGGCATTGAGAAGCGCCAGGAGTGTGGCGCGCATCGCAGAACCGATCTGCTCCGATGAAATCTCTGGCAGGAGCTCTTTGGCATCAGGGCCGAGCAGTGGGACGCTTAATTTTGGCGGCCTGTGCCAGAACCAGCACGAGATCAGGATCGGTTACCGGTTGAGGAAGTTCTCCCGACTCGAATGCATTGCGCAGCCATTCGCCGTAAATGAACTCAGCTCTCGGTGGCGCGCCGAGTAGAGTGAGATTTGTCTTCTGGAATACAATCAACTCAATGCAGCGTGGGCCGTTGGGAGGAGCCGGGTAATGGCCAGAGATTTTCAGCAAGGCAGATAGGAGACTTCTACGCTGGGCGTCGGTCATTGGCCCGTCAATGATTGCGAGAAGGTCGATATCGCTATGCGGCCGCAACCCTGCTGAGACTGCGGAGCCATGCAAATACAACGCGAGAAGAGTGTCTGAGAGAAGCCCTCTCGTAGCCTCTAGGACAGCCCGGACCTGCATGAAATGATCAATGGTCTCGTCCTGCACAAGCGCCTCTCTGGAAGTGGCGGGACTGTGCCGTTTCAGCATCGGCAACAATCAAAAAACGGACTCGGCCTTGTCCGGTAAGTCTTTGCAATAACGGAGTATTGACGTTTACCCAGCTTCGGAGGGCAGCACTCTATCCAGCTGAGCTACGGGTGCCTGTTCCAGCGCATCGCCGGAAGCCGAACTGCCGCCTTCATAGCCTAAGCCTCCCCATGCATCAATGGAGAATGTGCGTTTCTCCCAAGGCAGTGGTCACAGGTTCGAAGCCTGTCGGCTGCGCATGGATATGCGTGTCGGGAGTGGCGGGTGTGTGGCGGAAATCTCTGGTAGGAGTAGCTTTCGCTTGATCAAAGCTTCCTTGCTGCTTGAGTTTCCGCGACCGATCATCGGCAGGTTCTTCGTCCTCTACTTCTATCGTCTACATCTATAGCTTGTGGTCAACGACTCAAAGAGAACGACATGCTCGAAACGCCCGCACGGGAGCAACAATGATCACCATCAATGCCGAGACCCATGTTCAGATCCGTGCCGAAACTCCGGGGGACACGCCGGCCATACTTGCGGTGACACAAGCTGCTTTCGCAGAAGCCGAGCATAGTTCCGGCACTGAAGGCGCTATTATTGAAGCCCTGCGTCAAGCCGGAGCTCTGACCGTATCGCTAGTTGCGGACGCCGACGGCATGGTGATTGGTCATATCGCCTTCTCGCCAATTACCGTGAACGGACGAGATGAGGGTTGGTTCGGTCTTGGACCAGTTTCCGTGGACCCTGGTCGCCAAGGAAATGGTGTCGGCTCCCGCCTTGTGTCCGACGGGGTGGCACAGCTGAAGACGAAAGGGGCGAAGGGTTGCGTAGCGTTGGGAGATCCGCGCTTCTACAGACGCTTCGGGTTCGCACCGGACCCGAGGTTACGCTACGATGGAGTGCCGCCCGAATATTTTATGGCACAAGCCTTCGAGTTTCCGATGCCCGAAGGCTCAGTTGCTTACCACCGGGCCTTTGAGGCAAGCTGACTGCAAGATCCGCTTCCTTTCAACAGACGGGGGCAACGTCAAACGGCGCAGAGGGCCCGCGCACTGATCAGCGCGCTGAATGTGCGATTTCTCCAAAGGCATCGGTTACAGATTCAAATCCTGTCGGGCGCGCGGGAATGATGTGCCGGAAGTGGCGGTGATGTGCCGGAGATCTGCCGAGAGGCTCTTCCCCCATCCGGTAACTTCCGTGACTGCCACGACAACACATCGAAGCTCTCCCTGGTGCTCAGCCTCCCGTTGTGGTCAATTCTACATCAAGAGATTGATGCGGACGCACGACCGGGTGATACTCTTAGCATAGCCGGACTAGAGGATCGCTCGTTTTCCTGATCGTTGCCTTTGTCTTAGGGTGCTTGACACAGAAGGAAGCCACGCGAGCATGACTATCGCTCATCTTATTGTTACCCTCCAGGGCATTGAGCCAATTGTTTCCCGAGGACTAGAGGTGCCTATAGACATCCGCCTCGACCGACTGCACCTCACCATTCAGGCAGCTATGGGATGGGAGAACTGTCATCTCTACGAGTTTACTGCAGCGAATACTCACTGGGGCTTGCCTGACCCAGACTTCGGAACCACGGCACGACCTGTCAACAAAGCTACCCTGGCCGAAGTCATCGATGTCGCCGGAAAAGACCCTATCCGTTATACCTACGATTTCGGCGACGACTGGGTCCATCTGATTGTTGTCGATGGAGTTAGCGATCCGATACCAGGAAATCTTTACCCACGCCTAATCGACATCACCGGCAGGTGCCCACCTGAAGATGTCGGTGGCCTTCCTGGATACGAGCACTTCCTCGAAGTAATGCGAGATACGACACACGACGAATATGATGCGCTGATGAGGTGGTCCGGCGGGCACTTCGATCCGCGCGTCGCGAACTCTGACGAACTCCGTCTCGAAGTCCTCAAGCTCGGCAAGAAATGGAAACCGAGGAGAAGCTGAGCTACGGGTGCATTGCCTTGAAGCATTGAGCCTCAGGCTGCGCCGCACTTCATAACCGAACGCGGCCAAGGCTTCAATGCGGAAAGTGCGATTTCTCCAACGGCAGAGGTCACAGGTTCGAATCCTGTCAGGTGCGCAGGCAATGACATGCCGGAGTGGCGCGGTTGTGGCGGTGGGGGGGCCAATACGGCGTCGTTTGCGAGCCTATCTCGCAAGATGACTGAGCGCTTCGGCTAGTCTCCCGTCGCCGAACAATGCGTCTGACCAGGCGTGAATCTGTTGATGCATGAGCACCAGCTGCTCTGTCTCGTCATTTCCTTGCACAAAGTCTCGCAGGCTCTTCTGTGCAATGAAAAGCGTATGCCGATTTTTGTTTCCCTGGTCACCGGCCAGATGAACAGCGCCGCCTGCATTTATTACTTTCGGTGCGACTTCACTGAGAGCAGCTATCACCCTATTGCGTCCGACGGCGGTGGGGGAGCATTCGATTCGCATCATCAAGTCGACGCTGGCATTGCTTCCATCAGCGAATCTGACCTTATGGTCATGGTTTGAGTAGAGGAAGCCGATCGAAATCGCGCCAGCCCATCCATTCGGTGAAAAAACGATCGCGATACGTCCAAACTGATCTTTGACCGCTTGTTGATCTGGCGACTGATAGATGTCCGGCAGAAAATCCCATTCGAACTCATGGTGCAGTTTCTCAGCATAGCGCCAAAGGCGGCGCGGGAGGTCTCTACCCGCAACATAATCATCGATCAGCGATGCCGAAATTGGCTTTGGAGCGCTCAGTCCTTGCTGATCCATGAAGTCACCAAGTTCACGAGTTATACGACAGTGGTGGGGAAGATGAGCAAGATGGCTGTGAACCTGGTCCCACCTGATGGCTTGAAATCTGGACTGAAGACTGCCGGCATCCTGCGCAGCTTTGAGGCAATCCATTGCGTTGGGGCTGATGAAAATGAGGTTAGGGTTCTCCTGACCTTTCAGCAGTCGATCATACTTCTGGATCTGCGATCGATCGTAGGGCGCACCCCATTTCACCTCGATCAGGAGATTAAAGGGTTTTCCGTTTTCGAACGTTCCGCGGACGTCGATGTCGGGGTAGATCGTAGTGGCATTTTCCTGATCAACATATGAAGCTCGGGTCGTGATCTCGATCCCCGAGCAATCTACATCCTGTCCCAAGATTTTGGTCAGCCAGGATCGGCACAACTTCTCGTTGGCGCGAAGGCAGTAGACGAAGGCCTCCGTCAGGAAGTTTTCGGATGAGCTCTTGTTTTCAGAGGGCCGCCAACCGAAGAGGCTCGAGAACACATTCGCTGTCGATGCCAGTATCTGTGCATCACCGTCCTCGTTGCGCTCTACGGGCACCATTTCAACATCCGCCACCCCAGCCCCCCCCCTTTGGCTCGCTAATTTTTGGCAGCGTAGGTTGCTAGCGTGCAGTTGATCAAGAGAGCGGAGCGAATGCTCACAGAGTTCGCTCAGATTGTTTGGGATCGGTATCGAAGCCTCGATCCGGAATGCTCTATTTGGACTCAGGGAAGCTCACTGGCGAGCGTTGTGTTTAGATGTTCTTGGAGTGCTCTGGTGCAGCGGATCGCGCCAGTGAGCCTGTATGAGTCGATGGTAGATTGCTGGGTCCCGTGACGTGGATCCATTGATCTTCGCCAAGCTCCACGATCACAGGTTCGAAGACTGTCAGGTGCGCAATGCCGGCCGTGCCGGAATGTGACCGGTGGCTAACCATTCGTCCTGATGCTGTCGTTATGAAATGATGAACAAGACTAGTCCGGTTTGGTAATCGGTTCCAATGTTCTGGATCTACGCTTGGCGAGAAACTCTTTAATACGACTACCGTATTTGGGATCATCTTGTAAGCTCGCAAGGAGACGCATCATCTCTTCATGAGATATCCCCCGACGCAAGAGTTTGTTGGCATACATTCCTCCTTTGAAATGCACGCCACGGATCTTTGCATTCTTTGATCCAATCAGTGAGACGAGTATGCGGGCACGTGCAAGCTCTGCAGGCGATGGGCTTTCGACGGGACGCTCTAGTCGAGGAACAGCTAGTGGCCTTTGCGTGAGGTTCGAGGGCGCGTAGGAAACACCTGCCGCGGCCTGCCTGCTGACAGGTGTCGTAGCGATCTTGGACCAAATTGTCTTCATTTTTCCTCCCCGCCGAAACCTCTAAGAAGCGAAGGATGCTCAAGTGGGGGCCTTTTCGCAAGCTTCTTCGCGCAATCGATGAACTGGCTGAAGAGAGTTCGGTGTCTTGCGGACGACGATCGGCCGACTGATGAGCTGCCCCCTTCCCATTTCTTCACAAGCTAGCCTAGGTTGGTCACAAGTGACGAATCAAGAGAATGCAAGCTCATGCTCACAGGTGCAATTCGCTCTAAGGTTGATCAGGTCTGGAATGCGTTTTGGGCAGGCGGGATAGCCAATCCTCTCGAGGTGATCGAGCAGATCACCTATCTGCTGTTCATGCGCGGCCTGGACGATATCCAGACGCGTGAAGAGAACAAGGCCAATATGCTTGGCCGACCGATGGAGCGGATGATCTTTCCGGAAGGTGTCTATCGCACGGTGCGTGATGAAGAGACCGGTGAGATCAAGGAAGAGATCACCTATGCCATGTTGCGGTGGTCGCGTTTCAAGAACGATGATCCTGCACGCATGTTCTTCATTATATCGGAGAGCGTCTTTCCGTTCCTGCGCGAGATGGCGGAGAAGGGCACGGCTCACGCCGAGCACATGAAGGGTGCGCGCTTCACCATCCCAACGCCTGGTCTGCTTGCCAGGGTGGTCGACATGCTGGCGGAGATTCCGCTGGATGATCGCGACACCAAGGGCGACCTTTACGAATACATGCTCGGCAAGATCGCCTCCGCCGGTCAGAACGGCCAGTTTCGCACGCCACGCCACATCATCAAGCTGATGGTGGAACTGACGCAGCCGACGCCGCAAGACATCATCTGCGATCCGGCCAGCGGCACCTGCGGCTTCCTGGTGGCCGCGGGCGAGTATCTGCGTGAGCACCACAGGGAGCTGTTCCGCGACACCGAGCTAAACCGCCACTTTCATCACAGCATGTTCCACGGTTACGATTTCGACCAGACCATGCTGCGTATCGGCTCGATGAACATGCAACTGCACGGTGTTGAAGACGCTGATATTCGCTACAGGGATTCGCTTGCCTCCAGCCACGGAGACGATGCTGACAAATATTCGCTGATTCTCGCCAATCCGCCTTTCGCCGGTGCGCTGGATTACGAGACGACTGCCAACGACCTGCTCGCCATCGTCAAGACCAAGAAGACCGAGCTTCTGTTCATGGCGCTCTTTCTGAAGCTCTTAAAGCCTGGTGGCCGCGCGGCGGTAATCGTGCCGGACGGGGTGCTGTTCGGCTCGTCCAAGGCGCATAAGGCTATCCGAAAGATGCTGGTGGATGATCACAAGCTCGACGCTATCGTCAAGTTGCCGTCAGGCGTATTCAAGCCCTACGCTGGAGTGTCCACGGCTATCGTGTTCTTCACCAAAACCAATTCTGGCGGCACGGATCACGTCTGGTTCTACGATCTACAGTCCGACGGCATGAGCCTCGACGATAAGCGGCAGATGCTTTTGCCTGAGGAAAAATTCGGCCCGGTGCCAAAGGAATCGCTGAGCGCGAATGATCACGCCAAGAACAATCTGCCGGATGTGGTCGCCCGCTGGGCAAACCGCACCAGCAGCGAGCGCGACAATCCGCGCACCGGCCAGAGCTTTACGGTGACGCGCGAGGAAATCGCAGCCGCAGATTATGACCTGTCGCTCAATCGCTACAAGGAAGTGGTGCACGAGGCAGCGGAACACAAGCCGCCGAAGGAGATCATTGCTGAGTTGCTGAAGCTGGAGGATGAGATTGCGAAAGGGCTGAAAGAACTGGAGGCTATGCTGTGAGGCGTCTGGATTTTGAGGAAGTGATCCGAGATGTATCTGCAGGAAATGTAAAGGTCCAAAAAGGCGAATACCTATCCTCCGGAAAATACCCGATTATCGACCAGGGGCAAGATTTCATAGGCGGCTTTACTAATGACGCAGCCAGCCTTGTCGCTGGAGAAGGTCCATGGATCGTATTCGGCGATCACACAAGGGCGCTGAAGTTCGTCGAGCTTCCATTCTGCATGGGAGCTGACGGCGTCAAAGTGCTAACGCTGAAGGACGAAAAGGTGGCGGATCTGAAATATGTCCATCACTTTCTTCAATTTGCGAACATTCCAAGCGCAGGCTACAGCCGTCACTACAAGTTCCTGAAGCGTCTCGAAATCCCTCTCCCGCCCCTAGACGAACAGAAGCGGATTGCGGCGATACTGGATAAGGCGGATCAGCTACGCCAGAAGCGCCGCCAGGCCATGGCGCTACTCGACAGCCTCACCCAGTCGATCTTTCTGGAGATGTTCGGGGATCCAGTCAGCAATCCAAGAGGGTTCCCGCATGTGCCGCTGTCCGATCTGATAGATCCAAAAGATCGATTGAACTATGGCGTCGTCCAGCCCGGGGACACGTTGGAGGGTGGTGTGCCTCTGATTCGTGTTTCGGACCTAAGGAACGGTGTCGTGGATCGTTCGGCCCTCAAGCATATAGATCCTCGAATAAGCAGTAAGCACTCGAAGTCGGTTTTGAACGGGCGTGAAATCCTAGTCAGCTGTGTTGGATCTATTGGCGAGATTGCTGTAGCAAGCGATGCTGATCGTGGATCCAATGTCGCCAGGGCTGTCGCGAGAATTCCGCTAAAGAATGGTGTGAGCCGTGCATTTGTGGCCGCATACCTTCGAACGGATGCGGTTCAGAACTACTTCACGAAAGAGCTGCGCACCGTCAGTCAACCGA
>Ga0182748_1001709_pt1 | contig 20964 bp, 9 predicted proteins | sample eDN3rd37CKraftOP_FD_128877 | JGI IMG/M metagenome (GOLD analysis project Ga0182748, IMG submission 128877) | Enriched Organic Plus compost microbial communities from Emeryville, California, USA - eDNA 3rd pass 37_C Kraft OP (version 2) (version 2) ...
CATCCCGCTATCGCTGTTGGTCGCATTCATAGGCCTTTACGCTGCGGGGCTTCCGGCAAACCTGATCTCAATGGGCGCGATCGATTTCGGCATCCTTGTAGACGGCGCGGTCGTGCTGGTCGAGAACGTGCTGCACGCGCTCAACCTGGAGCGCCCGCGTGATCGCGGCGCTGTGCTCAAACTCATCGTCAAGAGCGCAGTAGACGTCGGCCGCCCAACCTTCTACGCGATGCTGATCATCATCGCGGCGCTGCTTCCGATCTTCACGTTGCAGTCCGTCGAGGGGCGACTCTTCCGACCGCTGGCGCTCACCTATGCCTTTGCTCTGACCGGCGCGCTCGTGTTCTCATTGACGCTCGTGCCGGCGCTGTGCGCATTCGCCTTTCGTCCGGGTGCAGTGATCGTCGAGGAGCCGCGCTGGATCGTACGCCTGCGTGACGCCTATGGAGCGATCCTTCGCAGGCTGCTCGACAACCGCGGGATGGTGCTCGTGTGCGCAGCGTTGCTGCTGTTGGCAGGTGTCCTCGCTGCGCAGCGCCTGGGAACCGAGTTCCTTCCGGAGCTCGACGAAGGCGACATCGCCATTTTCGTCGAGATGCCCGCGAGCATCTCGATGAGCAAGAGCCAATCGATCCTGAAGGACATCCATCGCCGCATAACGTCGGTGCCGGAGGTGCACGACATTCACAGTGAGCACGGCCGGCCCGAGGACGGAACGGACAACGAAGGTGTCAATATGGTGAAATCAGTAGTGCGTTTGAAGCCGGTGGCTGCGTGGAAGCGCGACCTCACGAAATTCCAGATCATCCAGGACCTGAGAAAAGCGCTGGAGCCTATCACAGGCGTGCGATTCAACTTCACGCAGCCCATAAAGGACAGCGTCGAGGAGGCCGTAGCCGGGGTGCGCGGCAAGGTCGTATTGAAGCTGTTCGGCGAGGATCTGCCGGCGATGCGCGCAACGCTGCTGAAGGCGCGCGCGGCGATCGAAAACGTGCCTGGCGTCACCGAGCTCGATCTCTATCGCGACGCCTTCATCCCGCAGCTTCAGGTCTCACTTGACCGGCAGGCGCTCTCGCGTGCGGGGATCACGGTCGAGGACGCGGCAAGAACCATCGAGACGGCACTCGCGGGCCGCATCGCCACGCAGCTCTGGGAAGGCGAGCGCCCGGTGCCGGTGAGGCTCATCTTCGCCAACTCGGCGCGGGACGATATCGAGAAGATATCGAGCTTGGCCATCACCACGCCGCACGGTGGCCGGGTTCCGTTGAAGCAGCTCGCCGAAATCAAGGTCGCCAACGGCGCAGCCTCGATCGTGCGCGAGGGCAACGTCCGCTTCCTGGCCCTCAAGTTCAACGTCGAAGGTCGCGACATGGGGTCGGTTGTGCAGGACGCCATGGCGAAAGTCGCCGAAAGCGTCACCCCGCCGAACGGACACTACTTCGTTTGGGGTGGAGAGTTCGAGAACCAGACCCGTGCCGCAAATCGCTTGAAAATGATCGTGCCGATCGCATTGCTGCTCGTGTTCGGGCTGCTCTACGCCGCCATGCGCAGCTTTGTCAGCGCCGTCATCGTTGTCGCGACGATGCCGTTTGCCATGACCGGCGGGGTGTTTCTTCTGCTGGCGACGGGTGTCCATTTGTCGGTCAGCGCCGCGATCGGCTTCATCGCGCTCCTCGGCCAGATATCTTTGATGGGTGTGCTCGTTCTCTCGGCGATAGAAGCCTTGCGCCAGGAGGGTCACGAAGTGCGCAGTGCCGTCGCCAACGGCGCCATCGAGCGTATGCGGCCGGTGTTGATGGCCTCGACCCTCGCCATGCTCGGCCTTCTGCCGATGGCTATATCGACCGGGGTCGGCAGCGAGACGCAGCGCCCGTTTGCGCTCGTGATTGTCGGGGGCATGGTCACGACGCTGGCAGTCGCACTTTTCATGCTGCCCGTACTCTACAGTCTCATGGCACCGGCTGGAGCCGAGAAGCCAGAGGGGGCGGCGGCATGAGACTGTTCGCCACCCTCGCCGCAATGCTGACAATCGCCAGCACCGCGGTCGCGCAGTCGTTCCCCGAAAGCGTCATCTTCGATGATGTGATCGACATTTCCTTTCAGATGAACCCACGCACCGCGCTGGACTGGCAAGAGGTTGCCGCTGCGCGCGCGGATCGCACCACGGCGGGTGCGTGGCCCAATCCGACGGTGACGTACACGAATGCCTATCAGCCGGGCGAGCTCACCAATTTCTCGAGCCACAGAGCGCACGAGGTCGGCACAGCATTTCCGCTGCTGCTAGGCGGCCAGCGACGGGCCCGTATCGAGGCGGCCGAGCAGGGACTTTTCGCTGCCGAGGCCCGCGTCAAGGCGGCAGCCACCAACCGAGCGGTCGAGGCTGGCGCCGCCTACATCGCGATCCTGGTGGCGCAGGAGAAGGTCTCGCTGCTGCAGGGGCGCCAAAAGGAAGTCGCTCGGCTGCGAAGCGTCGTCAAGGGCCGCCAGCAATCCGGCATGGCGAGCGAATACGATCTCATGCGCATCGAAGTCGAAGGCGCGACATGGCAAACCGAGCTGGGAGAAGCCAAAGCCGATCTGTCGGCCAAACAAGCGCAGCTGGCTTCCATCCTGGGGGTCGCCAACTGGAGACCTCGCGGTGCCGGAAAGCTGCGGCCCTGGCCCATCACGGCGCTGCAGGGGCTCGACGAATACGTGATCGAGCATCCGAGCGTCACCGCGGCGCGGCGGGATGAACGCTTCGCGCGAGCGACCGTCGAAACAGCGCGCCGCGAGCAATTCCCGGATGTCTCCTTAACGACCGACACCTTCTGGACCGATCGTCCCTTCGGCGCAACGGCCAGCGTCGGCGTGTCCGTCGAGATTCCAATCTTCGACCGACGGGAGGGCGCCGTGCAAAAGGCGGAGGCGGAAGCCCGCTCAGCCTACCTCAAGCTCCGCGTTGCTGAAGTCGAGGTGAACGCTGACCTCAACAAATACGCAGCACAGGTCCGCGAACGCACGGTCGCCTTCGACAACTACCGCAACAACGTCATGCCGCGGCTTGCTCGGTTGAAGCGTATGGCCGATGACGCCTACAAGCTCCGTGGCGGCACCATTGCGGATTTGCTCGATGCCACGCGCACGCGGGTCGAAAGCACGGCAAACGGCGTCGAGCTCATCGGTAACCTGATGGAGGCACAGTTGCGCTATCAGGCCGCGCGGGGAGACATTTCATCGCTTTTGACTGAGCACTGAGTGATCAGATCCGGCGCGCGATGACCTAATAGAGATCATGACGTCGGGCCTACTATGGCGATCCGCAACCGATGAGCCGTGGTAGAAGCGCTTCCGGCACATGGAAAGGCATCTTTGATGCGCGTCTTGGTCGTCGAGGATAATTCGGATCTTGCAGCCCTCCTCGTCACCGGCCTGCGCCAGTCGGGGTACGAGGTCGACGTTCTCGGATCGGTTGTCGAGACGGAGTTTGCGCTGGAGTCGGTCGAGTACGCTGCGCTCATTCTCGACCTCGGACTTCCCGACGGGGATGGCATCGCTCTTCTCAAGTCCTTGCGCAAGCCGCAAAACCCACTGCCCGTGCTCGTACTGACGGCCCGCAGCGGCATTGCGGATAGAGTTATCGGCTTGAAAAGCGGAGCCGACGACTATCTTATAAAGCCATTTGCCTTACAGGAGTTGCTTGCGCGGCTGGAGGCATTGTTGCGGAGACCCGGACATCAGCGGCGGCGCACTCTCAAGCTCGGCAATGTGGAGTTCAACACCGATACGAGAGAGATCACAGTGGCGGGCGTCAGCAGATGCCTCTCGAACCGCGAGAGCGTTGTGCTCGAGCTGCTGCTGCGACGGGCCGGAAACGTAGTGACCAAGCAGCTCGTCGAGGATCAGATCGCGGCAATCGCCGGATCTGCCGGATCGAACGCGGTGGAAGTCTATGTGCACCGGCTTCGCAAGGAGTTGTCCGACGCCGGCGCCGATGTATCGATCGCGACATTGCGAGGCCTCGGCTATCTCATCCGAACGCGAGCCGCACAGCGCTAAGCGTCATGTAGGCTTCGTGCGAAATCTCTCTCTGGCATCGTCTATTCCGACGCTTGGCAAGCGCAGAGCTCTCGATCGTCGTATGTTCAAGATAAATCTGCACGTCTGGTTACCAGGCAGTAGTATTGGTTCTGCGTCACCGTTCAACACACGCCGCAGCATGTCCGCTTAGATTACAACCTGCCGAGCGCGACACCAGGCTAGGCGCCCGCGCGCTAGAACCGCCAGTCAAGGCGGCCGCTGAGCCCGTGGTCCTCGACGTTGCCGGCAACCTGGCCCTGATAGGAAAGCCCGAGCGTCGTGTCGCGGTCCACATTGAACATGAGACCCGCCTCGATAAGCGCAGCATCGCGCGCGATCGGCACGCCCGCCACGGTGAAGTCGACGCCGCCGGTGATGAAGGCCAGCGCGGCGTCGGCGACGACATCGTCGAACGCGTGCTGCCAAGCCACAGAGGCGTGCGGGATCACCACCATGTCGCCGATCAAAAGCTCGCTCGCCGCGCGCAGCCCGAGCGTGGAGTAGCCGGTGTTGATGCCGTTGCTACCCGAGGTCAGCGCGGCGAGGCCGCCCTGCTCAGTGAACCCGTCGGCGTCGACACGCACCCAGGCGAGGCCGGCGAACGGCTCGACCGCCGACTTGGACGAAACGAGCGGCAGCGCAATCTCGCCGAAGACCTGCCCCGTGTTGCCGTCGTAGGACGCGTTGACGCGGTCGAAGAAGCCGGGGAACAGCACAGTCCGCTGCGTGTCGATGCTATTCCACGTCCACGCGCCGCCGGCGCGCACGGCCAACGCGCCGAGTCCCCCGCCGGCGTAAACGCCGATGTGATAGCTGTCGACATTGGCCGAGGAGAGGCGCGCATCGACGCCGATGTTGGCCTGCGTGTAGCCGAGCGCGAAGCCAGTGCGCCAGCCGCCGCCGAGCTCCACATCGACGCCGGATACGAAAGCGCCCAGCGTGCGATCGGCGCGAGCGGCGTTGCCATTGCCCTGGAAGTCGCCCCAGGAGCCGAAGCCTTGCGTCCAGAAGGCGAGACCGGGGGCCGGCGGTGCCGCGTAGCCTGAGCCCATGCCCAATCCGGACGTGCCGAGGCCCATCATCGGCGTATCGCCCAGGGCGGCAATCGTCGTCGGCCCGCCCGCGGCGAGCGCGGCAACGGCGCTGGCGCCCCCGCCGCCGTAAGAGGCCTGCAGCAAGCGGGAGAGGATGGCATCGCGCACGAAGCGGCTCTGGTCGACGAGCAACCCAGCGACGGTCGCATGGATCTCGCCCGACAGCGCATCGAACGCCTGCTGTGCGCCTGCCGCGCTCTGGCCGATCACGGCGAGGAACAGGGGATTGCTGGTTGCCAGGGTATCGAGCGCGCCGGCAACGGCCCTCTGGTTGGGCGTCTGCGCCACGTCGATGAGGTTGACGTCATTGCGCACCAAGGTCAGCAGCACGCTGGTGGACGTTTGGACGATGGAAGGATCGAGAAAGGCGGCGTCGATGTCGATGTCGGCATCGAAGGCGCCCGAAAGGCCGGTTGCCGTCAGGACGGTGTAGGTATTGAGCGGCGAATAGGTGCCCGACGCGACCTTGACCGTCACCTTGGCGCCGCCGAGCGTCGCGATGCCATCGACCTTGATCAGGTCCGAGTGGCCCGCATCGTCGACGCCGACCTCGTAGAATGCGGCGGGATCGAAGGTGAGGTTGCCGTTGACGGTGAGCGTGCCAATGGGCGTTGCGGCATTGCCGGGCGCTATGGTGGCGCCGGCGTTGACGCTGGTGGCGCTCACCGTGCCTATGCCGCCGAGCCGGCCGCTGTTGAGGATCGTCGCCGACGACGCTGCAATCGACCCGTCGACGATCAGCGCGCCATCGTTGACGGTCGTCGAGCCGCTATAGGTGTTGGTGCCTGACAGGACCAAGCTGCCGTTGCCCTCCTTGATGAGGTTGCCGGTGCCCGAGATCGTGCCCGAGAAATCCGTGGAGCGGCCGTCGCCGCCGGTGGTCAGTGCGGCGCTGCCGAGCAGCACATCGCCCGCTCCGGCGAGCGAGCCGATGGTCTGATCGAAATCGCCGAGATCGAGAAATGCGCCGCTCGAGACGGTGAATGCGCTCGATGGCGAGAAAGCGCCGGCGCCGCCGGCCAGCAGTGTGCCCTGGTTGACGTTGGTCGGCCCGGCGAAGGTGCTCACTCCAGTCAGCGTCCAGGTCGAGATGCCGGTCTTCTCGAAGATGCTGAAGCCCTGGTACTGCGTGCCGAGGTTCGAGATGTCGAACATTGCGTCGACCGCGCCGCCGAGACGGAACGTGCCGTTATTCGTCTGGTCGACCGCGTTGCCGTTGACGATGTAGCCGGATTGCAGCTCCAGCACGTTGCTGCCGCCGGTGAAGGTGACGGCGTTCGCCCGTGTCCCATCGCCCAGTCCGCCCGAGATCGTACCGGCGTTGACGATCGTCAGATTGGCGCCGATGACGCCGGTGCCGCCGAGACCGGCAAGGCCTGCGATACCGCCGCCGGCGCCGGCGTCGCCACCGGCAATGGTTCCTTCATTCATCAGCGTCCCGCCATTGGTGAAAACGACCGCGTCGCCGCCGTTTCCGCCATTGCCGTCGTCGCCGCGATGACCAACCACGCCGCTACCGCTGCCGAGGCCTCCACTGCCGCCGCCGCCGCCATTGCCACCTGTAATGGCCGCCGTCGCTGCGTTGGTCAGCGTCCCGCCAAGGGTGAAAATAACAGCGGTGCCGCCGTCGCCGCCATTGCTGCCGTCGCAGCCGTTGCCGCCGGTGACGCCGCCGCCGCCGAGGCCGCCGTCACCCCCACTGCCACCGCTGCCCCCGGCAATGGTTGCTGTATTGGTCAGCGTCTCGCCATTGGTGAAAATGGCGCCATCGCCGCCGAGACCGCCAGTGCCGCCAGTGCCGCCAGTGCCGCCGACACCGGGGCCGCTGCCATTACCGCCGCGTCCGCCAACAGCGCCGGCGCCGCCATTGCCGCCGGCAACGGCCATGTCATTCATCAGCGTCCCGCCATTCGTGAAAACGGCACCGCCGCCGCCCTTGCCGCCGTCGCCGCCGTCGCCGCCCTTACCGCCGGGTGCGCCGAAGTTAATATTGCCGACGCCTTGGCCGCCAGCGGCGCCAGCACCGCCATTGCCGCCGACAACCGTCGCTGCATTCATCAGCGTCCCGCCGTTGGTGAAAACGGCACCATCGCCGCCGTTACCGCCGCCACCGCCGCCGCCGCCGCTAGCACCGATGCCACCGATGCCACCGAGGCCACCGAGGCCGCCATTGCCACCGGCAATGGTCGCGCCACTCGTCAGAGTCGCGCCGGTGTTGAAAACGATGCCATCGCCCCCATCACCGCCATAGCCGCCGCCACCGCCGTCGCCGCGGCTGCCGAGGCCGCCAGTGCCGCCGCCGCCGCCCTTGCCGCCGCCGCCGCCAGTCAGATCGACGGACAATGCGCCCGCGCCGGTGATGCTGATGACGGCGCCACCTCCGCCGGCGCCACCACCGCCGCCGCCGCCGCTACCGCCGTTACCAGCGGTACCACCACCACCCGTGCCGCCAGCCCCGCCTGTCCCGCCGGTCTGCGCGCTACCGGGAAGCACGACGCCGGTGAATGCGTCGGCGCCACCGCCTCCGCCTCCCCCGCCAGCGCCGCCTCCGCCGGTGCCGCCGGCGCCGCCGTTCGCCGTCCCGGCGGCACCTGCTGTACCACCTGCACTGCCAGGATTGCCCGCAACACCGGGATCGCCCGGCGCGCCGCCGCTACCACCGGCGCCGCCACCCGTGGCGCCGCCTGGCCCGCCGGCGCCACCCAGGTTGGATTGAGAGAAAGCCGGAGAGGACAGTGCGAATACGCACACGAGTACGAGCCCGGCGCCGCGCGCGATGTTGACCGCCGGGCGTCTGCTTGGCAGGCAATGGGGAGCGGTAGGGCGACCACGGAGTATGTCCATTGGAGCCAATAGAGACATGAATTCCACCCCGATTCTCGGCTCTCGCCCGATCTGCCGATCCTCCGCTAGCAGAGGAATGTTGCGCCAGTATTTGAAAGCCGCCGTATTAACCCTGGGCATGACGTTAGCTTTTGCGGTGTGGCCCTCTTGCCCTGCTGCACCGCTGCCGACAATGTGACCGCGACAGCGTGCGGGGGGAGGACCGACGGACGTGCGGACAATCCGCTTCAACGATCTGACGTTCGACGAGGACATGCTGTCCGCCAGACGCACCGACGGCACCGAATTGCGTCTGACGCGACAGGAGCGGGCACTGCTGCTTCATTTCACGCAGCAGCCTGGAAAACTCCTGACGCGGCGCAGACTGGTTGAGCTGATGACCCGCGATGCGAGTGACACCAGCGAGCGCAACATCGATTTTCTCGTCAACCGCCTGCGTAAAGTCCTCGGCGACAACGCGCGCAAACCCCGCTTCATCGCCACGCAGTATGGCGAGGGGTACGTCTGGATTGCGCGGACGATGGAGCCCACGTGCGGTCGCCGCGCATTCCTGCGGCTGGGGCCGGCTTACGGGATGCGGCGCAGCACACAACGCACGCACAGCACCCTCGCGCAATTGACTCAGGCACTCAAAAACCTGATGGGAAGCGATCGCGCTGTAGACTGCGTCCCCGACTGGCAGCCGGAAAAATCCACCGACGACGTGACCTATAGCCTCGACGTAAGCTTTCACGCCGAGGAAGAGACGGTGCATGCGGCGTTCGTGCTGCGCCATGCCGCGACGCGGGCTGTCCTCAGCACGTTCCGCGCGCGGTTCGCGAGTGCGAGATGCCGGGAGATCGAGCAGGTCGCCAGAGACATCCAGGCGGATATTTGGAAGAACCTCGCGGCGCCGGCGGGACCGGCGATAGCTGCTCTGGAGAAGCCGCTTGAGGTCCGTCTCTACGAGGCGGCGGAGCTTCTCGCGCGCACGCCGGTCATCTGGCGTGAAAACGAGGCCCAGCTTGCCCGCGCCCGCACCGAGAAGCCCGACGACCCTAAACTCGCGATCATGTGGGCGCTCAATCTGTACATGCGGCTGCTCAGCCAGGCTCTGGAAGAGACAGAGATGATGCCTGCCGATGACTGGGCAGCCATCGAGGACGAGATCGAGCACCTCGCGTTGTCGAGCTTGCCGAAGGTTCAAGACAATCCATTGCTGGTGCTCGGCGTGGCGAAGCTGCTCTTCTTTATCGATCGCGGTCACGCCGAACTGGCTGCGCAGCTTGCGGACGAGGCGTTCGCTAAGAGCACGGCCTTCGCCGCCGCATTTGCCATGCAGGGGCAAATCCGCATGGCCCGGGGCAACATCGACGAGGCGATCGCCTATCTAGACGAGGCAATCGAAATGTCTGAGATCGGCTCGGCATTTCACCGCTACCTTCTGGTGCTTAAAATCACTGCGTTGCTGGCAGAAGATAGGCGGGCGGCGATGGAGGAGGTGTGCGCCGCGCTCTTCGCGGTCAAGCCGCAGGCGCGCCTTGAACTGGCATTTCTGCTCGCCCGTGCCGATACGCCTCGGCTTCCGGACGACATCGAAGCGATGTTCGCGCACCTTGAGGAGGACCGCGCCAGGAAGCTGTTGGCCTACATTTACAACATTTTCGCTCGCCGCTTTCAGCGCCGCAGACACCGCCGGAACGTCATGCGCGGCTTGATCACGCACATGAAACGGCACTTCGGCGACGCCATCGTGCCGGATGCCATCGCGCAGGCCGTCGGCGGCGCGTAACGCACGGCGCGCAGCGCGATCTACGACCCTCACCATCGCGGATGTATTGCGTCCTTGGTTGTGGTCTGCATAGAAGTCTTGGAACTACAGTTATCAGCCGACCGAATAAGTGGAGCTATTGCCAGCGCATCACGGCGCGGCATCTCCCTCGGCAGATGCGTTTCGACCGCCGTCGACACACTTCAGCTTGAGAAATTCGGCAAAGACATCCAGCGGCCAGCAGGCGTGACTCGACCATCGCGATCGCCCGACGTTCAAGGAGGATCGAGGGTTGGAATCGTGATGGCGCAATACTGCTTGCGCCATCACGTGTTGGAACTGCCGAGCCGCCCTCGGCAGTTCTTTCTTTGAGACGGCAGTGCTACGCGATGGCAATCCACATTGCGACATCATCGCTGGGCCACGTGTGCATCGTCGATGTGGTCGTGCGAATGAAGCAATGACGATCAGAGGTGGATCTGGGGGCGTACACTCACCATGTCGTTGCGACCTTCGCCATCGCCCGCCGCGGTTCTCCATAGAAGGCTCGCACATCCGGGTATGGCGTACAGACCTCGTCGAATATGTTGCTGACGTTCAGCGACAGTTCCGTGTGGCGATCGAGCTTATAGGCGATCCTGCCGTCGACGACCGCGTAGGCGGGCTGCGAAACCTTACCCCGGTAAGGCGCGCTGAACGAGGTCGTGCTTTCACTGAATGCGCGCAGCCCGACGCCGAGCGACACGCCGTCGAGCGCCCCTTCGCTGAAGGCATAGTTCGACCAGAATTTGAACGTGTGCTTGGGATAGAAGGAGTTGAAGCGCGTGCCGACCTCTCCCGGCTGACCGGCTGCGAACTTCGTTTCTGTGTACGTATAGCCGGAGACGAGCTCCCAGCCGCGCATTGGCCTGGCGCCCACCTCGACTTCGAAACCTTCCGACAGGACCTCGCCGGCCGCGATGGAGTGCCCTGGATTTGCCGGGTCGGGCAGCGGACGACCGGTATCGCTGGCGCGGAAGAAGGCCAGACTCGGCGTTAGCGTCCCATCCAACAGTGAGGCTTTGATCCCGACTTCGTATTGCTCGCCGACGATGGGCGGCAGCGTGGCGTCCGATGCATCCGTCGTCGTGATCCCCTGCGGCCGGAAGATGTCGGCATAGCTGGCGTAGACCATCCATTCGCGCGTCACGTCGACGACGAGCCCGCCGTAGGGCGTAAAGACGTTTGCCTCGTCGTAGATGACGCCTTGGGTACTCGACTGCGATTTGTAGTCGGTTAGTCTGGCGCCGAGATGAGCGTGCATCCAGGGCATGATTTCGAAGCGGCCCTGCGCATACAGGCCTTCCTGCGTGACCTTCGATATGGTGGAGCCTGCCTTCGTGACCTCGGCGTAGGGTATGTCGGGGTCTCCTGCGGGCCACAGACCAATGGCGGGAGCGTTGCGGCTCCAGCGCTCATGATCGAAATTCTCAAAATTCGCACCGATGACAATATCGTGCTTGCGGCCGAGGAAGCCGAAGCGGCCGGTGAGATGCGCGTCGCCCGTCCATTGCTCGGCCTCGAACCAGGTGCCGCGGTTGATGAGCCCCGAGGTTCCCGTCAGATGAAAAGACGGATGAGGGTTGTGGAACGCGAAACGCTTGGTGTCGTCGTAATCGCGCCGCGTGAGCGTCGCGCTGAGGGACCAGTCCTTGTCGAAACGATGTTTCAGCTCCGCACCGTATTCCTGCCTGTTGTAGTCGAAGTTACTCCAGCGGGCGCCCAGAAACGTGCCGCGCGGCGTGTACGAATTCGTATTCGGAATGTGCAGGGCGCCGTAGTAGGGATTGACCTCATTCTTTTGCGACAGCGCGTTGAGCGAGATGGTGGTGCTTTCCGAGATGTCGATCGCGATGATACCGTAGCCCATGTGGCGTTCGCCGCCGACGAAATCGACGAATGAATCCTTCGCTTCCGCCAGCCCCACGACACGCGCCCGTACGGCGCCCGACGCCAGCAGCGGCGTCGAGACATCGAGCATGCTGCGGTAGTTGTTCCATTGCCCGGCTGACAGTTCCGTTTTGACCTGCTGCGTCGCTAGCGGTGCCTTGCGAACCAGATTGACCGAGCCGCCGAGCTGGCCCTGGCCCTGCATCAATCCATCGGGGCCGCGTATTATTTCGATGCGATCGTAAATTGCCGTATCAAGGCCTGGACCGTAGTAGTCGGTATTGAGCGGTACGCCGTTCTCGGACACCGACATGAGAAATCCGCGCGAGTAGAACAATGGGCCGTCGCTGGCGTCGCCCTGATTGCGGACATACACACCCGTTGCCCGCTCTGCAGCTTCCGTGACGGTCGTAATATTCTCATCGTCCAGCCGCGTACGGGTCAATACGGAGATGGATCGCGGCGTCTCCTTGATCGGTAGAACGAGCTTGCCACCAATGGTGCTGTTCTCTGCCGCATAGGATCCGCTGTTCTCCGTAACGGTGCCGTCGATGTCGATATTGAGGACTGCAGCGGCCGGCATAGCTGGCTGGGGAGCAGTCGTGGCAGCATTTGCCGACGCTGCGGACGCGCCAGCTTTTGCCGATGTCTGTTTTTTCTTCTTCTTGGTATCGGCCTCGACCGTCAGGGGATCCAACTGCGTCGACGCGGGCGGCGTGTTCACCTGGGCTGTCTGGGCACGGACGGCCTCTCCCGTGGGAATTGCCATGGCAGCGAACGCGCAGAGATAAGCGCTCAGAGATACGCGAGCGGACATGTAGACCTCGAATGTCTGGTAGATGATTTCAAAGGCGTGGACGCCGTGATAGCGGCGCCCACGCTCGGCCCTCGGGAGTAGCGAGCCGTTAGTTCAGCTTCACAACCCTAAACGCGCGCACACTGGCACCGCGGCTGGTAGACGAACTCATGGCGCTTGAAGGGCGTGTGGTCGCGCACATCGTCTTCGGCGAGATTCTCTCCACGCAGGCCGACGATGACGAGCGAGGCGGTGCCATCGCGCTTGCGCACTTCGGTGGTGTCACTGACCTCAGCATTGACCAGCGTGCAGCCGGGGATGACCAGTTCCTCATGGTCGATGTCGTCCTGCTCGAAGGTGTGCAGCAGAACGGTACGGGCGACCCAGCCGTTGCCGTCATCATGATGATGGTGGTCGTCATCCAGCCTATGGAAGCGCGGATTGACCGAGCCTCTTCCATGAACGCGAATGTGCTCAATCCGCGCTGTGGCGTGCAGAGGAAGCTGCCGGTAACGCGTTGCGGGCGCTCCGGAAGGCCCGCTCACGGCGCCGGATGTCGCCCTCTTTTTCTTTGGGCTCGGCAGGACCGCAGCGGCCGCGGCTGCGCCTCCCCATACGCGAACTCTCATCTACGCCTCACGCCACAATGCGGATATTATATTATCCGAGTCATAGTGAACGCCAGCGTGCGCTCAACTTGTTTTCGCTGCGCCGGCCATCAATGCGCCTATCATGTGGCGGAGCCGCAACAAGCCTCCGCTTGCTACGCTACGCTTTCCAGCTTCGGTTCTGGTCGGCGCTATCGCTACACTGCGGGGTCAACATTGCACGCCGACATGGTAGCCAAGGCGCGACAAGCGGAGATGGCGCGCGGAACGCGGCCCGATTGTAAGCCGGCGGTATCTTGGCAGGGCAAGCGACCGTGCCAGTGTTTCGATCCACGCGCCCGCGAAGGGCGCGATGCCGTCGTCGTGGCGATGACGATGGTGATGGTCTGGTTTCGATCCACGCGCCCGCGAAGGGCGCGATGCCGATGGCTTCAAGATCCCCAATCCCGGCGCGGTCGTCCCGGGACGGGCTTTGCCCGTCGCTGACGAGGGCCGCATCACCGGATCGCCGTTGTGGTTGGCAAGACCGCGAAAGAGATCATCGAAACCGCGGCCGCGCTCCGGATCGCCGGTGCTCGTACAGCCCGTCTGCAGCACGCGTGGCAGGGCATCGCGTGAGTTGGCGAGTTCGGCAAATTCAGGATTGCTGCGCAGGCTGGCGAGGGCGCCGATGCCGTGATCGGCAACGACGAACTCGAACATGCCGGCTGCACCACGGAACGCTATCTGACTCGCGTTAGATGGCAGCGGGTTTCGGGAGTAATCCCGCTGAAGCTGTTGCGGTCCGACAACAGGCGCGGATGAAGTCCTGATCGCCTGCCGGGTTTGTTGACTTTTTTGGTAGTATTAACGCTACATGATCCCAGTGTATCGCGTTGAGGGTTGCGTAGCAGATGTCGCGAGTGAGTGCGCGCCGGCTAGTCCGTGCATTTGTAGTGGTGCCCCTAGCGGGTTCCGTCATATCGGCCGGGAATGCGGGCGCGCAGACCGCTCCGGAGCCGGCTCCCCAGCAGACCGAACTGCCAGCGCTGACGGTCGAAACGACGAAGCAGGCGCCTGCAAAAAAGAAGAAGAAGCAGAAGTCGGCGAGTGCCCCGAAATCTCAGGCGAGCCAGCCGCCGGTTGCATCCCCGCCGCCGCTGGTCGCGCAACCCGCGACCGCCGGCTCGCAGGTTGGACTGCCCCGCACTTATGCGGGCGGCCAAGTCGCAGCTGGTGGAAGAGTAGGCCTGCTAGGTAATCTCGATTATGCCGACTCTCCGTTCAGCGGCGCCAGCTACACATCCGAGCTGATCAAAAACCAGCAGGCGAACAGCGTCGGCGACGTGCTGCTCAATGATCCCACGGTGCGCGTAGCCCAGGGGTTCGGCAACTTCGCAGAGCTTTATATCATCCGTGGCTTTCCGCTGTACGGAGACGACCTTTCGATCAACGGCCTCTACGGGATCACGCCGCGCCAGTTCGTGGCCGCACCGATGGTCGAGCGCGTCGAAATTCTGCGCGGCGTCAGCGCCTTCGTGAACGGCGCGGCTCCCGGTAGCAGCGGTGTTGGCGGCTCGGTCAATCTCGTCACCAAGCACGCTCCCGTCGAGGATCTCAACAGCGTAACGCTGGGATACGAGAGCACCGGGCAGGTCGTCAGCACCGTCGACATTGCCCGCCGCTATGGAACCGACAAGGAATGGGGTGTGCGCGTTGGCGCAACCGGACGGACGGGTGACACGTCGGTAGACAACGAAGAGCGCCAATTGGGAGCGGCTGCGGTCGGCATCGACTACACCACGCGCACCGTCAGGTTTACCGCCGACCTGGCGTACCAGGATCATCGCCTTGATGACCCACGCCCGCAGGTCGCTCTCGATGCTGTGACACCCAAGGCGCCGAAACCGCCGGGCGCCGACCAGAACTACGCCCAGCCTTGGACCTACGCGAACGACCGCAATATCTTCTTTGTCTCGCGCGGAGAGATCGATCTTACGGATTCGGTCACCGTCTGGGCCGCGGGAGGTTTCCGCTTCGGCGATGAAGAAAACGTCCTCGCCAATCCGACGGCAACGCCCGATGGCACTCTCACGGCCTATCGCTTCGATAACGTGCGAGAGGATGCAGCGTATTCCGGCGACGCCGGCGTGCGCGCTCAGTTTGATACCGGCGCTGTAGGGCACAGAGTCGTCGTATCCGGATCAGCAACCTACATCGAGTCGAAGAACGCCTACGCATTCTCCAATTTTGCAGGGTTCGCCGCAGGCACGCTGTATAACCCGCGGGCTGTGGCTGCGCCGCCCGCCAACTTCTTCGTTGGTGGCACCCTATCCGATCCCCTGACAACGGAGAAATCGCGCACGTCCAGCTTTGCCGTCGCCGATACGTTGTCGTTCATGGACGACAGTGTGCTGCTCACCGTAGGTGGCCGCTACCAGAAGATCGAGCAGAGCACATACAATTACAATACGGGTGCTTTGGCCGAGAGCGTCGAGGGTGAAGCGGTGACGCCGGCATTCGGCGTAGTCGTGAAGCCGCTGCGCGGGGTGTCCCTGTTCGCCAACTACGCAGAGGCGCTGCAGCGCGGCGGCGTCGCTCCGGCCAACAGCGGCGGGCAGCCGGTTCTCAACGAAGGCACGGTGCTCGATCCGTATGTGAGCGAGCAGTACGAATTTGGCGCCAAGTACGATGGCGGCAACTTCGGCGCGACCTTGAGCTGGTTCTCCATCTCGCAGCAGCAGGCGATTATCGAAAATCAGATTTTCAAGGCCGGTGGAGAGCAGATCAATCGCGGCATAGAGTTCTCGTTCTACGGCGAGCCCGTCACGGGTTTCAGGCTGCTCGGTGGCTTCACGTACGTCGATGCCACACTTGAGAAGACCCAGGGCGGGACCGCCGACGGCAATACCGCTATCGGCGTTCCGAAGTTCCAGGGAAATCTTGGTGCAGAGTGGGATCTCCCCTTCATGGCCGGGGTGACGGTTGACGGCAGGCTGATCTATACTGGCGATCAATATACCAACGTCGCAAATACCTTCGAGATCGGCAGTTGGACTCGCGTCGATCTGGGCCTGCGCTACGCGACAGTCTGGGATGGCGCGCCCGTCACGCTCCGCGCTCGCGTCGAGAATGTTGCCAACGAATCCTATTGGGCGTCGGTGGGCGGATACCCGGGAGCAAACTATCTCGTGCAGGGTGCACCGCGGACATTCCTTACCAGCGTGACGGTGGACTTCTAGGCCTTGGGTTCGAAGACCGTTCGAGTTTGGTCATGGCTTCACAAATGGAGCAGCCTCGTCTGCACAGCATTTCTGTTGATGCTGTGCGTGACGGGGCTGCCGCTCATCTTCCATGACGAGATCGACAAGGCGCTGAATCCAAATCAGTGGACTCCGGCCAATCCGGGTGGCGCGCTTCTCGACCTGGATGCAGTGCTGAAGATAGCTCTTGAACGGCGCCCGAACGAGGTTCCGATCTTCATGAGCTTCGACGTCGACCGTCCGGTGGTCAACGTGACGACGGGCGCCGCGGCTTCGGTCCCCGGTACGCAAATGCACTTTGCCTCTTACGACCGCACCAGCGGGGCTCTGGTGCCTCCCGCGGACGTCGGAGCAGGGGTCATGGATTTTTTGCTGCAGCTCCACACGGACATGTTTCTCGGTCTGCCTGGCATGCTGTTTCTCGGCCTTATGGGCCTACTTTTTTCCACGGCGATCGTCTCCGGCGTCGTGCTCTACCAGCCGTTCATGCGAAAGCTTCCGTTCGGCAGCGTCCGCGTCGATCGTTCAAGCCGGGCCAAATGGCTCGACTATCACAACTTCCTAGGAGTCGTGACCGTTGCGTGGGCTTTGGTCGTGGGGTTGACGGGCGTAATCAACACGCTGGAGCAGCCCATCATCGGCTATTGGCGGCAAAACGCCCTGGGCGACCTTATCCGGCAGGCCAGCGACACGTCGATGCCGGCAGCGAGCACCGCTTCTCTCGATCGCGCGGTGGGTGCTGCCGTTGCAGCGGCTCCCGGCCTCGAGCTGCAATTTGTTGCATTCCCCGGCAGCGCCTTCTCCACCGCCACCCACTACGCGATCTTCCTGCATGGGCGCACGCCATTGACGGAGCACATCATCACGCCGGCGCTGGTGCATGCGAGCGATGGCCGCTTCGACGGGCTGCGCCAGATGCCCTGGTATGTTAAGGCCTTGGCACTATCGCGCCCGCTGCATTTCGGAGACTACGGCGGCATTGCGCTGAAGTGTGTGTGGGCGATCCTCGACCTGGTGACGATAGCGGTTTTAATCAGTGGTCTTTATCTATGGCTGAAGCGAAGACGACCGCGCGAAAAAGCGACGTCGCCCGGTCGGCCGATTGGGCCAGGGCGTGGAGAACATTCAGAGCGCCCGTTGCCATCGCGTTCGTGAGCCTGGTCGGTCTCATCTGGGCGCTGCTCGCCGATGGCGCCGCCGATGTCATCGCCACGCTCTTCGTCGCCGCGCCATTGCTGGCGATGCTATGCCTGAGGCGGGTGCGTGGCCAGTGATGCTGTTTTACGATGGTCGTCAGAGAATTACGAATGCACCCGGATGATCCGGAAGGCACGTTCACGGCCGAGATGCGGAACAATCGTGGGCCGTCTACGATCAACGGAAACGCCGCCCGCGGAACAGGGATCCTCAATACCGAGCTTCATATTGGCAGGCTGGTTTGCAACCGGCTCAAGCACATGAAGAATCCTGAGACCGGTCGACGGCAGTCGCGCCTCAATCCTCGCGAGAGCTGGGTGGTGACTGAAGTTCCTGAGTTGCAGATTGTCCCGCAAGACCTTTGGGACAGGGCTAAGGCGCGACAAGCGGAGATGGCGCGCGGGAACGCGGCCCGATTGTAAGCCGGCGGTATTTTGGCAGGGCAAGCGACCGCGCCAGTTGCTTTCAGGTTTGCCGAAATGTGCCGCGTGTGGAGCGAGCGATACGAAATTCGGCACCAACGATTTGCATGTGTCCGGGCTCGGAGCGGTCTACTTGCATCAATCGCGTCGCCGTCCGCGTAAGTCGAGCAGGACCATTGCGAACCGCCTAAGGACACGGCCAATGGAGCCGCCCTCGCCGAAGACTTCCCGCGCACGTTTATCGCCGAGGTCAACCGCATCCGTTCGGAGCCTTCGTTGGCGAGGATCGCGATGCGCCGCGAGCTTGAGCGGGTGGATCGGCAATAAAACGGCTTGTCGATGCCATTCTCAATGGCGCCGATGCAACCTCGATCAACGGTGAGTTCAATGAGCTCGAGGCCGAGCGGTCGAGACTGGCGAGCGAACCGCACTGAGTTCCAACGACGAGCCGCTTTTGCATCGCAACGTGGCGACTATCTATTCCGCCCGCGTTGAAGCCCGGAGCGATCTGCTGCGCTCGGACGCCGATCGCGAGGCCATCGAGCTACTGCGAGCATTATCGAAGAGATCCGCGTCGTCCCTCACGAGGACGCCGACTACCGTCTCGAAGTCAGGGAGGAGCTTGGCGGTATCCTTGCGCTATCGCAGGGGGCCAAGAGTTCCGCGAATTTGGCTGCGCAGAGGGCGCTGAAAATCAGGTCGGTTGCGGGGGCGCTTTTTGCGTTTGGTGCGAGGAAAAACGCCGAATACGGGCCTTTCGGCCCGTTATCCGGTCAACGTGAATGACATCCGATCACGGGGGCGGCTGAGGTGCGCGGCACGTTACGTGTGCGGCGTCCCGCCGGACACGCTTCGATCGCTTCAGTTGTGAGGATCAGTCAGGCCGCCGGTAAGGCCTGCGTCATTGGTTGCGGGGGCGCACAACCATCTTGATTTGCAACTTACGAAGTTGATCACCTCGACTTGGCTCTCACAGAGCATGCAGAGGATTGACCGATGTCCGGAGACATAAGCGGCCGCCCAAAACCCGGCGATCAGAGACGTGACCCCTCTACCAATTCTTCGGCGCATCGGGTTCCGCACCTCGGGACGCCATACTCCTGCAAGCGGTGCGCAAGTGGCGTGCGGCCGGCCGAGCGAGACAGACAAAGAGCCGAGATTGCCGGACCGCAATGGATGTTGCTGTTGAGCCCTTTCAACGACAGCTTTGACGCTATGTTTAGGCCTATCGCGCTCGCTATGTGGATCACCCCGGTCCGAAGACGGCACCCAAAGATAACACTGCGTATCGGCCAGCTAATCGCCGGTCTGAATTTTGTCCGTGTCAATGATCTTCAGGCGCATGGCGAGGTGCACGAGCTCGATGTCCGAAGAAACGCCGAGCTTCGACTTGATAAGGTAATGGTAGTTCGCCACCGTCTTGGTCGACAAATTGAGGGTGGCGGCGATCTCGCCCACAGACTTGGCATCGGCCAGCATGCGAAAGATGTCGAACTCGCGGGGCGTCAGGTTTTCCGGGGCCAGCGCCTCAGGGTTGATGCGCATCATGGCGAGCGCGTGCCCAATGTCCGGGCTGAGAGCCTTCTTGCCGGCTGCGACGTCGCGGATGGCGGTGATGAGCAACTCGGGCGGGCTCGATTTGGTGATGTAGCCGCGGGCACCGGCTTGGAATGCCTGCAGGGCGTAGGCGGCATTCTGGTGCATGCTGAAGACGAGGATGCGGGCGCCACCGTCGCGCTGGCGCAGGTGGCGGATCACCTCGATGCCGCCGCGGCCGGGCATGGTGAGATCGAGGACGACGACGTCGGGCGTGAGCTTCTTGTATAGCTGGTAGGAGGCATCGCCGTCGGCGGCTTCGGCGACGACCTTCATGCCGTTATGCTTCTCGATAAGCCGCCCGTAGCCTTCGCGCACCACCGCGTGATCGTCGACGAGCATGACGCTGATGCCGGGCGTGTCCATAGCTCTCCGGCTCCTAAGGATTGACGGGGACGAAGACACGCACCTTGAGCCCTCTGCCAGCGGCGTCGTCGAATGAGATCGAACCCCAAGGGCCGCCACCCGCTCGCGCATGTTCATGAGGCCCATGCCATGCGTCTCGTCGGCGACGGGACGGCCGGTGCCGTTGTCCTCGATGGTAAGACTGATGCCGGTGGGCGGGCCGGCACCGGCCGAGATTACGGGCTCGACGCTGAGGCGCACGTGACTGGCGCCGGCATGCCTTGCTGCGTTGGTCAGTCCCTCCTGTGCGATGCGGAAAATATGGATCGCGGTATTGTCGGGCAGCGCAATTTCGGGAGGACTGTCGAGCTCGAAGCGGGTTTCCCGGCGGCGGCTCAGGCTCCACATGTCGACGAGCTGGCGCAGGCTCTCGACCAGGCCGAAGCGGTCGAAGTCGGCGGGCCGCAACCGGAGCAGGGTGCCGCGCAGCGACGTCATCATACCGGCAGCGATGTGCGCCAGGCTGCGCGCCTCGGCAATAAGCACGGGGCACTGGTCCTCGGCCGTGTGCTCGATGGAAGCTGCGAGCGCGGCCATGGCGGTGAGGTTTTGACCGAACTCGTCGTGAAGCTCTCGAGCGAGGTGGCGGCGCTCATCCTCCTGCGTGTTCATCAGCCGTTTCGATAGGTCGGCGCGTTCGGCAAGCGTCGCCTCGATCTTGGCGGCGAGCTGGTTCGACACCTCGCTAATGCGCTGCAGTTCAGCGAGGGAGAACTCGGGCAGGCGATAGCTGAAATCGCCAGCGGCGAGGCGGTTCAGGCCGGCGATAACGTCCTTTGTCGGCGCCAGCGCGCGGGTGAGCGCCACGTAGACGAGGACGGAGACGGCGATGACGGTGAGGAAAGTGAGCAGCAGCGGCTGTTTCAGTGCGCCCCACACGCGGGCGGCGACCGCCCCCGGGGCCGGTGTCACGGTCACGGTGCCGTATTCAACGTCTTTGTAGGCAACGGCGCGGCTCACGCCCTCCTCGGATGCGAAAAGCGCGGCTGAGATTGCCGCGAACCATCCGGGCGCGGCTTCGG
>Ga0182748_1001711_pt1 | contig 20959 bp, 26 predicted proteins | sample eDN3rd37CKraftOP_FD_128877 | JGI IMG/M metagenome (GOLD analysis project Ga0182748, IMG submission 128877) | Enriched Organic Plus compost microbial communities from Emeryville, California, USA - eDNA 3rd pass 37_C Kraft OP (version 2) (version 2) ...
AGGGCTGGCGGATCATCTCCAGCACCGCCTCGCACAGCTCACTTTGCGGATCGGCCAGTTCGCACAGCAGATTGAAGTGGTTGCACTGGGGCACCTGCACCCGGCGCACCTCCAGGCCGCCCGCGCGGCACGCCTCTTCGTAGGCCTCGGTCTGATTCTTGAAGCCGTCGGTTTCGAGTCCGCCCACCGCCAGGACCATGGGCAAGCCGGCGCGAGGCAAGTGATGCAAGGGGCTGACGCGCTCGGCTTGGTCGGCATGCAGTTGCAGCCATTCATTGGGCGCAATTTCGCACAGCGGCGCCAATTCGTACAGGCCGCTGAGGCCGGCCACGCCCTTGACGACGTCCTCCGGCAGACCGTAGGAGGCGGTCCAGCCCCGCGCAGCCGCCATGGCGGCCAGATGGGCGCCTGCCGAGCTGCCTCCCACATACAGGCGCTGCGGGTCCAGCCCGTAGGCGGAGCCATTCCGGTACAGCCACGCCACGGCGCTGCGCACCTGGCGAACCACCTCGGCCAGCGTGGCCTCGGGCAGCAAGGTGTACTCCAGGGTGCACACGGCCACCCCGGCCCGGGTAAAGGCCTGGGCCATGATGGGAGCGTCCTCTTTGGCTTGCGAGCGCCAGTAGCCCCCGTGGATGAACACGAAGGCAGGCGCCGGCTGCGCGCCCAGCACGGTGGGGAAGATGTCGAGCCGCTCGGCCCGCGCCTGGCCGTATTGCAGATCGTAGATACCCACGCATTCGCGGTTCACTTTGCGCGCCAGGCGCGCGTACTCGGCCACGCAGGCATCGAAATCGGCCACCGATCCGCGGGCGTCGTATTGCCGTCCGCGCTCTTTCAAATCAGGGAAATACAGGTCCACGCCCTTGGCGGCGCCCGCTTGCTGGACGTCCCGCTCCAGCACGGGCTTGCGGCCCATTGCATCCGGCATTCAAGCCTCCTTCTCATTTCATCTGGCATTCAGCCGCGAAAGCGTCGCGCTGCTTGCTCAACACCTTGGAAAGCACCTTGGGCATCAGATTGCCGTCGGCGTCACGCTCGATCTTGGTCAGATAATAATCCTGAATGGGATGATGGTTGGTGTCGAACGCAAAGTTGCCCCGCACGGACTTGAAGTCGGCTTTCTGCAAGGCGGCGCGGAAGTCGTCCGCACGGCTCAGGTCGCCGTCGACGGCCTTGAGCGCCGAAGCGATGAGGCGCGCCGTGTCATAGGACAGAGCGGCATAATGGGTGGGAACGCGGCCATAAGCCTTCTTGAAATCTTCGACGAACTGCTTGCTTTCCGGCACGTCGAGCAGCGGCGACCACAACGCGGTCGAATATACGCCCTCAGCCGCGTCTCCCGTGGCCTGGATCATGCGCAGATCCATCGAAAACACCGGCAGAAACATCGGAATCTGCTTGCTCAGCCCCGAATTGGCGTACTGCTTGGCGAAGTTGATGCCCGCCCCGCCGGGGTGGAACTGGTAGACGGCGTCGGGCGCCAGGTCGCGCAGCCTGGCCAATTCGACCGAGAAATCAGATTGGTCGAGCTTGGTGTAGATTTCGGCTGCCACCTTGCCCTCGTACAGGCGCTTGAAACCCTCGAGCGCATCCCGGCCCGCCTGGTAGCTGGGAGCCAGCAAGGCCACATTCTTGAAGCCCTGCTCGGTGGCCGCCCGGCCGGCGGCCGCATGCAGCGACGTGTTTTCGAACGAGGCGACGAAATAATTCTTGTCGCATCGCTTGCCCGCGAACTGCGAAGGCCCCGCATTCAGGCTGACGTAGAAAGCGCCCTGCTTCAGTATGGTCGGCGCGGCAGCCATCAATACGTTGGAAAAGTTGATGCCCGTGAAAAGCTGTATGCCCTCCTGCAGCATTTTTTCGGCCGACTGCTTGCCCGTGGCCGGCTTGAGGCCGTCGTCTTCCAGCACCATCTGCACCGGCACCCCGCCCAGCTTGCCGCCTTCCTGGTCGATGGCCAGCTTGAACGCGTCACGCTGGTCCTCCCCGATATAGCCGGCGGGCGTCGACAAAGTGGTAATGAAGCCGATGCGTACCGGCTCGGCCGCTGCCGCGGCCTGCGCCAGGCCCAGGCCTATCGTGCCCAGGCATACTAGAGCGATCTTGCGAAACATGGTTTTCCGTCCCGTGGAAAGCGGCGCGAAGTTCACCTTGAGGGCTCAAGAGAAACTCAGCCGGATTTTATAAAAAAATTCGTATCGTCGAAATTCTATTTGCTTTTATAACGATGTACAAGACAGGAAAATGCCGGGTCCCGCGCCGGCATCATGAAGGCTGGCGAAAGCGATGAGCCCGATGAGCAAAGGGAGAATCAGGCTCTGTATGCTAGATTCCCTCATTACAACAGGGGAAAGCGATTCACATGGATCCGCTGATTTCGGCCGCGGCGCGGGCGCTGTCCTCGGGCGCGCCCCTGGACGCCTTGAATCTTGTGGCCCTGCGCGACGATGCACCCGCGCTCGCCTTGCGCGGCATCGCCCTGGCGCAACTCGGCGATCTCGCCCGGGCCAGGGCCCTGGTGCACCGCGCCGCTCGCGCCTTCGGTCCCCACCGGCCCATGGCGCGGGCGCGATGCATTGTTGCCGAAGCCGAAATCGCGCTCGTCTCGCGCGATGTGAAATGGCCCGGCAGGATGCTGGACGCAGCGCGCGTCACCCTGCAGGCGCAAGGCGACCGTCTCAATGCCGAACATGCGCGCTATATCTCGGCCCGCCGCCTGCTTTTATTGGGGCGACTGGATGAAGCGCAGCGTCTGCTGGACCAAACCTCGCCCGAAAGACTCCCGGCCGCGCTGAACACCACGCATGAGCTCATCGCCGCCGGCATCGCTATGCGGCGCGGATGCGCCAATTCCGCGGGCGCTGCGCTGAGTCGGGCGCAAATAGCGGCTCGACGGGCCGCCATCCCCGCTTTGATATCCGAAGTCCAGGACGCGGCAGATACGTTGAACGCGCCCGTTGCGCGCCTTTTTCTTCAAGGCCGGGAACGGAAGCTTCGGCTGGCAGAAGTCGAAGCGCTGCACGCCTCGAAGACGCTCGTCGTGGATGCCTGCCGGAATGTCCTGTGGCAGTCGAGCGTGGCCGTGCCGCTCGTCACGCGCCCGGTGCTGTTCTCCCTGGCGCGGTCGTTGGGTGAGGCGTGGCCTTCCGATGTGCCGCGGGACGCGTTGATCAAACAAGTCTTTCGCATGAAAGTCGTGGACGAAACACATCGCGCCCGCTTGCGGGTCGAGATCGGCCGGCTTCGCACACTGCTCGAGCCCTTGGCCGACGTGCGCGCCACCCCGCGGGGCTTCCTCCTCGTCCCCCGCGACGCCGGCGAAGTCGCCGTGCTTGCGCGGCTCGAAGACACACCGCATGGAGCAGTGCTGGCCCTGCTCGCGGATGGAGAGTCCTGGCCCAGTTCCGCACTGGCCCTGGCTCTTGGCGCCAGCCAACGCAGCGTGCAGCGGGCTCTTGATTCGCTCGCCGCCTCGGGCCTGGTGCAGTCACAGGGGCGCGGCCGCGCACGCCGCTGGATGGCTTCGCCCCTGCGCGGATTCACGACAAGCTTGTTACTCCCCCTTGTGCCGGCGGTCGATTAGCATGAAAGCGTGGTGACCACTCCTTCCTTTTCTCTCTTTGAATGAGCACAGGAGTCAGCATGAAAAAATCGACTGCTCACATCATCCATGAATACGGCCCCTTCCCTGAAACCAGCAGCATCCATGGTGTCTCGTACGACGGCCGCCATATCTGGTTCGCCAACGGCGACAAGCTTCTCGCCCTGGACCCTTCGAGCGGCAAAACGCTGCGGTCCATAGACGTACCCGCCAACGCAGGTACCGCCTTCGATGGGCGGCACCTATTCCAGGTCGATTCGGACCGCATTCAGAAAATCGATCCGCAAACCGGCCAGGTTCTCGGCACGATTCCTCTGCCCGACAATGGCGGTACTTCGGGCCTTGCCTGGGGTGAAGGCATGCTTTGGGCCGGCGGCTACCAGGACCGCAGGATATATCAGATCGATCCCGAAACCGGTGCGGTGCTTCGCGTCCTGGACTCCAATCGCTTCGTGACAGGCGTCAGTTGGGCGGGCGACGAACTCTGGCACGGCACCTGGGAGAACGGCTCGAGTGAATTGAGGCGCATCGATCCGGACACCGGCGAAGTCCTGGAAACCCTCGAAATGCCGGCGGATACCGGCGTGTCGGGCCTGGAATCGAATGGCGGCAACCTGTTCTTCTGCGGTGGCGGCGACAGCGGAAAGATCCGCGTCGTGCGCCGGGAATAACCGCCCAAAACAAAGCGCCCCAGGCTTGGACATCGTCCGTGCCTGGGGCGCTTTGTTCGAAAACCCTGAGCCGCGCCGGCGGTGAACCGCCGGCGCAAGCAGCGTTATTCAGCCGCTTCGTCGGCGGTTTCTTCGACCTCGGGGCGATCGACCAGCTCGATGAAAGCCATGGGGGCGTTGTCGCCCTGGCGGAAGCCCATCTTCAGCACTCGGGTGTAGCCGCCGTTGCGCTCTTTGTAGCGCGGGCCGACCACGTCGAACAGCTTGGCGACCGCATCGCGGTCACGCAGGCGGGCGAAGGCCAGACGCTTGTTGGCGACGCTGGGCTCTTTGCCCAGGGTGATGAGGGGCTCGACGACGCGGCGCAGCTCTTTGGCCTTGGGCAGCGTGGTCTTGATGGCTTCGTGGGTAAGCAGCGAAACAGCCATGTTGCGGAACATAGCCAGGCGATGGCTGCTGGTGCGATTGAGTTTACGCAAACCACTACGGTGACGCATGATGATTTCCTTTGAATCTATTTAAGCGAAATGGTTTTTCGCGGTTGGCCGGCTCTTCTATCAGACATTGCTGCGGGCCGGATCAGGGGCAAGACTATACACGAAAAAACAGGGGGTACTGCTTGCGGGCCGGCGACTGCTTACACCTTGCCGGCCCGCGGCGAAAGTCCGGCACGCGTGCCGGACCTGCTTACTGCTTAGGGACGCTCCAAGCCCAGCGGAGGCCAGTTCTCGAGCTTCATGCCCAAGGTCAGGCCGCGCGCGGCAAGGACTTCCTTGATTTCGTTGAGCGACTTGCGACCCAGATTGGGGGTCTTGAGCAGCTCGTTCTCGGTGCGCTGGATCAGATCGCCGATGTAGTAGATGTTTTCGGCCTTCAGGCAGTTGGCCGAACGCACGGTGAGTTCGAGGTCGTCGACCGGGCGCAGCAGCACGGGGTCGATCTGCGGGGCGCCGCGTACCGGGGCCTCGTAGGAATCGCCCACACCTTCAAGCGCGGCGAAGACCGAGATCTGGTCCATCAGGATGCGGGCCGATTGGCGCACAGCCTCTTCGGGCGAGATGACGCCGTTGGTTTCGATGTCGAGAATCAGCTTGTCCAGGTCGGTGCGCTGCTCGACGCGGGCGCTTTCCACAGCATAGCTGACGCGGCGCACAGGGCTGTACGAAGCATCGAGCACGATGCGGCCGATGGTGTGCGAACGGTCGTCGGCCAAGGCGCGAACGTTGCCGGGCACGTAGCCGCGGCCTTGCTCGACCTTGATGTGGACCTCGAGCTTGCCGGCTTCGGTCAGGTTGGCGATGACATGATCGGGATTGATGATCTCGACGTCGTGCGGCAGCTCGATGTCGGCGGCCGTGACGATGCCCTGGCCTTCTTTGCGCAGGACCAGCGTGACGTCATCGCGGTTATGCAGCTTGAATACCACGCCCTTCAGATTCAGGAGGATGTCGACGACATCTTCGCGCACACCGGCGATGGTGGAGTATTCGTGCACGACACCCGTGATCTGCACCTCGGTCGGGGCATAGCCGGTCATGGACGACAGCAGGATGCGGCGCAGCGCATTGCCCAGCGTATGGCCGTAGCCGCGCTCGAACGGCTCCATGATCACGCGCGCGTGATTCTTGCCTACGGGCTCGACTTCGATAGAACGGGGTTTCAGAAAACCTTGAGACGACATGTGTGTTCCTTTTCAATACCCTCGGCTCGTTACACCGATAAGGCTGACGGATAAACCGGTTGTCCGGCGGTAGCTGACACAGCCCAGCTTCCAGCGAATGACTGAAAACCGGGCTGTGGCTTGATGCTGCAGGGCGAATGCCGCTTTAGCGGGAATACAATTCGACGACCATCGATTCGTTCACGTCGCGGGCGACGTCGGAACGATCGGGAGCCTGCTTGAAGGTGCCGCTGAGCTTGCCGGCGTCGACTTCGACCCACTGGGGGAAGCCCTGGCCCGAAGCCAGGTCGAGCGACTCGCGGATACGCAGCTGGCCCTTGGACTTCTCGCGGATGGAGACGACGTCGCCGGGCTTGACGATGATCGACGCGATGTCGGCAGTCTTGCCATTGAGCTCGACCGAGCGGTGGTTGACCAGCTGGCGGGCTTCAGCGCGGGTGGAGCCGAATCCCATGCGATAGACGACGTTGTCCAGGCGCGATTCCAGAAGCTGGATCAGGGTTTCGCCGGTGTTGCCGCGGCGGCGCTCGGCTTCAGCGAAGTACTTGCGGAACTGCTTCTCGAGCACACCGTACATGCGCTTGAGCTTCTGCTTTTCGCGCAGCTGCAGACCGAAGTCGGACGTGCGGGCGCCCGAGATGCGGCCGTGCTGGCCGGGCTTGGACTCGAGCTTGCACTTCGAGTCGAGCGAACGGCGGGCGCTCTTCAGAAAGAGGTCGGTACCCTCGCGGCGCGAGAGCTTGCATTTAGGTCCAATGTAACGTGCCATGGTTTCCCCTTAGATGCGACGGCGCTTGGGCGGACGGCAGCCGTTGTGCGGAATGGGCGTGATGTCCGAAATGCTGGAGATCTTGATGCCCAGCGCATTCAGGGCGCGTACCGAAGACTCGCGGCCGGGGCCGGGGCCCTTGATGCGGACTTCGAGCGTCTTGATGCCGTATTCTTGCGCAACGCGGCCGGCCGATTCGGCAGCCACCTGGGCGGCGAACGGCGTGGATTTGCGCGAGCCCTTGAAGCCGGCGCCGCCCGACGTCGCCCAGGACAACGCATTGCCCTGGCGATCGGTGATCGTGATGATCGTGTTGTTGAAGGACGCGTGAACGTGCGCGATGCCGTCCGAAACGCTCTTCTTGATTTTTTTGCGCACGCGCGATGCGCCGGTATTAGCTTTCGCCATCTTCTAATCCTCGATTATTTCTTCAGGGAAGCCGCTGCACGACGCGGACCCTTGCGGGTGCGCGCATTGGTGCGCGTGCGCTGACCACGGACAGGCAGGCCACGCTTGTGGCGCATGCCGCGGTAGGTTCCCAGGTCGATCAGACGCTTGATCGAAAGTTGCACTTCGCGACGCAGATCGCCTTCGACGGTGAACACGCCGACGTGTTCACGGATGCGCTCGAGTTCAGCGTCGGTCAGATCTTTCACTTTCTTGGAATACTCGATGCCCGACGCTTCGCAGATTTTGCGTGCGCGCGTGCGACCGATACCAAAAATAGCGGTAAGTCCGATTTCGGCGTGTTTATGCGGCGGAATGTTGATGCCAGCGATACGGGCCATGACTGTTCCTTGTTTAAATCTGTTGCGACGCGGCCATTAGCCTTGACGCTGCTTGTGACGCGGGTCGGTGCAGATGACGCGCACCACGCCGTGACGTTTGATGATCTTGCAGTTGCGGCAGATCCGCTTTACCGATGCCATTACCTTCATGGTTGACTCCTAGTTTCCTTTAGCCCGGCCGCTTATTTAGAGCGGAATACAATTCTGGCGCGAGACAGATCATAGGGCGTGAGCTCCACTGTGACCTTGTCACCCGGCAGAATCCGGATGTAATGCATGCGCATCTTGCCCGAAATATGGCCCAGCACCACGTGGCCATTCTCCAACTTGACGCGAAAAGTAGCGTTGGGCAGGTTCTCGAGAACCTCTCCTTGCATTTGTATGACGTCGTCTTTTGCCATTGTGTTCTTCTTACCGCATTGGCAATCCCGCGCCCTTGAAGTTCGCCTTCTTGAGCAGCGAGTCGTACTGGTGAGACATCATGTAAGCTTGCGCTTGGGCCATGAAATCCATAGCCACCACTACAATAATTAACAAAGAGGTGCCACCGAAATAGAACGGCACGTTCCAGCGCATCTGCATGAACTCGGGCAACAGGCACACCAGCGTGATGTAGATGGCCCCGGCCAGAGTCAGGCGCATGAGTATCTTGTCGATGTAGCGCGAAGTTTGCTCGCCCGGACGGATGCCCGGAATGAAAGCACCGCTCTTCTTCAGGTTGTCTGCGGTTTCACGGCTGTTGAACACCAGGGCCGTATAGAAGAAGCAGAAGAAGATGATCAGCGCCGAAAACAGCGTGACGTACAGCGGCTGATGCGGCGCCAGCGCGGCGGCCAGGTCACCCAGCCAGCGCATGTTGGGATTGCTGGAGAACCAGCTGGTCACCGTGGCGGGCAGCAGGATGATGGACGACGCGAAAATGGGCGGAATCACACCAGACATGTTCAGCTTGAGCGGCAGGTGCGAGCTTTGGCCGCCATAGATCTTGTTGCCCACCTGGCGCTTGGCGTAGTTGACGGTGATGCGCCGCTGGCCGCGTTCGACGAACACGACGAAGTACGTCACCGCCACTACCAGCACCAGGATGAACAGCGCCGACAGAATCGACATGGCATCGGTGCGCACCAGATCGAGCATGCCTGTCAGTGCACTGGGCAGGCCCGCCACGATACCGGCGAAGATGATGATGGAAATGCCGTTTCCGATGCCGCGCTCGGTGATCTGCTCGCCCAGCCACATGACGAACATGGTGCCGGTGACCAGCGAAACGATGGTCGTGAAGCGGAACAGCATGCCCGGATCGATGACCAGCCCCGGCTGCGATTCGAGCGCAACGGAAATACCCACCGCCTGGATCAGCGCCAGAAACACCGTGCCGTAGCGCGTGTACTGGGTGATCTTGCGACGGCCCGATTCGCCTTCCTTCTTGATGGCTTCGAGGGTAGGCACCACGACAGCCATGAGCTGCATGATGATGGCTGCCGAAATATACGGCATGATGCCCAGGGCGAACACCGAAAAGCGCGAGAGAGCGCCGCCCGAGAACATGTTGAACAAGCCTAGGATGCCACCCTGGTTCTGCTGGAACATCTCGGCCAGCGCGTCCGGGTTGATGCCCGGCACGGGAATATGCGTGCCAAGACGATAAACCACCAGGGCGAGCACCAGGAAGACAAGACGGCGCTTGAGGTCGCCGTACTTTGCTCCCGTCTTACTCTGTGCCTGAGCTTTAGCCACCCGCTACCCCTTAAACCAGCGAACCGCCGGCAGCTTCGATTGCGGCACGCGCACCGGCGGTGGCGCCCAGTCCCTTGAGCGAGACCTTGCGGGTCAGCTCGCCGGACTTGATGACCTTGGCGTAGCGCACGCTCTGGCCGATGACGCCGGCCTGCTTGAGGACCTGGACGTCGATTTCGTCGACGGGCAGGCTCTGCAAATCGGACAGGCGCACTTCGGCACGCAGTTCTTGCGTGCGCGAGGTGAAGCCGCGCTTGGGCAGACGGCGATAGAGCGGCATTTGACCGCCTTCGAAGCCGACCTTGTGGAAGCCGCCGGAACGCGACTTCTGGCCCTTGTGGCCGCGACCCGCGGTCTTGCCGAGGCCGGAACCGATTCCACGGCCGACGCGGCGCTTGGGGTGCTTGCTGCCGGGGGCCGGCTGCAGTGTATTCAGTTGAGTTTCAGACATCCCGATTCCTTTCAGGCTTCCGAGACGGTGACGAGGTAATCCACTTTACGGATCATCCCACGCACCTCGGGCGTATCGACCAGCACGCGGCTGCTGTTCAGACCACGCAGGCCCAGGCCGCGAACGGTGTCGCGATGGGATTGCTTGGTGCCGATGACAGAGCGCACGAGCGTTACTTTGATTTGCTTCTGTGTCGTCATGACTTACCCCAGAATATCTTCGACCGACTTGCCGCGCTTGGCTGCGACGTCGGCAGGCGTGGAGCAGGCCCGCAGACCGTTCAGCGTGGCGCGGACCATGTTGTACGGGTTGCTGGAACCGAGGCTCTTCGCCACGACGTTGCGCACGCCCATGACTTCGAAGATGGCGCGCATCGGGCCGCCGGCAATAACGCCGGTACCTTCGGCCGCGGGCGAGATCAGGACGGTGGATGCACCGTGCTTGCCCACTACCGTGTGATGCAGCGTGCCGTTCTTCAAGGGCACTTTGTACAGGCCGCGTCGAGCTTGTTCCATGGCTTTCTGGACTGCGACCGGCACTTCGCGGGCCTTGCCCTTGCCCATGCCGATGCGACCGTCGCCATCACCCACCACGGTCAGCGCAGCAAAGCTCATGGTGCGACCACCCTTGACCACTTTGCTGACGCGGTTGACCGCGATCATTTTTTCACGCATGCCGTCGTCGTTCTCTTTCTCGGCGTGCTTACCTTGTGCTTTAGCCATTTGATAATCCTTCTTAGAACTTCAGGCCGGCTTCACGCGCGGCATCGGCCAACGCCTTGACGCGGCCATGGTAACGGAAGCCCGAGCGGTCGAAGGCGACCTGCTCGATACCGGCAGCCTTGGCTTTTTCGGCCACGCGCTTGCCCACCAGGCCCGCCGCGGCGACGTTGCCGCCGTTGGTGTTCTGGCTTGCCAGCTCTTTGCGAACTTCGGGTTCGAGCGTCGAAGCGCTGACGAGCACACGATCGCCTTCCGGCGAGATGATGTTCGCGTAGATGTGCAGATTCGAGCGGAATACCGACAGGCGATGTACGCGCAGCTCGGTGATTTTCCGGCGAGTCGATACCGCACGACGCAAACGGGAGATTTTCTTGTCCATGATTCGTCCTTGCCTGCGCGCTTATTTCTTCTTGGTTTCTTTCATGATCACACGCTCGTCGGCATAGCGCACGCCCTTGCCCTTGTAGGGTTCGGGGCGGCGGTAGGCGCGGATCTCCGCAGCCACCTGACCAACGGCCTGCTTGTCGGAGCCCTTGACCACGACTTCAGTCGGGGTGGGGCATTCGATTTTGATGCCTTCGGGCATCTCGTGCAGGATGTCATGCGAGAAACCGAGTTGCAGTTTCAGCGCGTTGCCTTGCACCTGGGCGCGGAAACCCACGCCGACCAGGGTCAATTTACGCTCGAAGCCCTTGCTGACGCCGGTAACCATGTTGTTGACCAGCGCGCGCAGCGTGCCCGACATGGCATGCGCATGGCGGGAATCGTTGGCGACGGCAAACGTCAGTTGATCGTTCTCGAGCTTGATGTCGACGTCGCCCGTGAGCGGCTGGGTCAATGTGCCCAGAGGGCCCTTGACGACGATCTGATTGGCTTCGATCTTGGTTTCCACCCCTTTGGGCAGCGCGACCGGGTATTTTGCTATACGTGACATATGAATCTCCTTATGCAACGTAGCACAACACTTCGCCGCCCACGCCGGTGGCGCGTGCCTTGCGATCGGTCATCACGCCACGAGGCGTGGAAACGATGGCCACGCCCAGGCCGTTCATGACCTGAGGGATGGCCGTGCGGCCCTTGTAGATACGCAGGCCGGGGCGCGAAACGCGTTCGATGCGCTCGATGACCGGACGGCCGGCGTAGTACTTGAGGGTGATCTCGAGGACCGGCTTGGCCTGGTCGCCGACGATCTGGAAACTATCGATGTAGCCTTCGTCCTTCAGCACGGCAGCAATAGCTACCTTCAGCTTGGAGGAGGGCATGCTGACCGACGTCTTGTTGACTTGCTGCGCGTTGCGCACGCGGGTCAACATGTCGGCGATGGGATCGCTCATGCTCATGTGTATTTCTCCTACCAGCTAGCTTTGGTCATGCCCGGGACTTCGCCGCGCAGCGCCATTTCGCGCAGCTTGTGACGAGTCAAACCGAACTTGCTGTAAACGCCACGCGGACGACCGGTGACCGCGCAGCGGTTGCGCTGGCGAGTCGGGTTGGCGTTGCGAGGCAGTTGCTGCAGTTGCAGGCGGGCCTGGTAACGCTCTTCGTCGGACTTGGACTGATCGTTGATGATTGCTTTCAATGCGGCGCGCTTGGCAGCGTATTTGTCTGCCAGCTTGGCGCGCTTGATGTCGCGATTGATGAGGGAAAGTTTAGCCACGTCATCGCCCCTTAATTGCGAAACGGGAAGCTGAAGGCCGTCAACAGCGCCTTGGCTTCTTCGTCGGTCTTGGCGGTGGTGGTGATGCTGATGTTCAGACCACGAACCGCGTCGATCTTGTCGTATTCGATTTCAGGGAAAATGATTTGCTCTTTAACCCCGACGTTGTAGTTGCCGCGACCATCGAACGCACGACCCGACACACCGCGGAAGTCGCGAACGCGCGGCAGCGCGACGGCGATCAGGCGGTCGAGGAATTCGTACATGCGGCGGCCACGCAAGGTGACCATGCAACCGATGGGATAGTCTTCGCGGATCTTGAACCCGGCGATGGACTTGCGCGTCTTGGTGACCACGGGCTTCTGGCCGGCGATCTTGGTCAGGTCCGACACAGCGTGCTCGATGACCTTTTTGTCCGCCACGGCCTCGGACACACCCATATTGAGCGTGATCTTGCTGATGCGCGGCACTTCCATGACGCTTTTGTAGCCAAACTGCGACTGCAGATCGGCCATGACCTTGTTACGGTAGAACTCTTGTAAACGAGCCATCTTGTTCGCCCCTTAAGCCTTAGCGCCAACGACTGCGCCGCTGGAACGAAATACACGAACTTTGCGGCCGTCGACTTCTTTGATCCCCACGCGATCGGCCTTGCCGGTCTCGGGATTGAAGATCGCCACGTTGGAGATGTGGATAGGCATGGTTTTGTCGACGATGCCGCCCTGCGAGCCGGCCATCGGGTTCGCCTTGACATGCTTCTTGACGACATTGATGCCTTCGACCAGCACGTGATCGGCGTCGACGCGCTGCAGCACGGTGCCGCGGCGGGTTTTGTCGCGACCGGTCAATACAATGACTTCGTCGCCTTTACGGATTTTTTCCATGGTGGCTCCTTACAGCACTTCCGGAGCCAGCGACACGATCTTCATGAACTTTTCCGTACGCAATTCACGCGTGACGGGTCCGAAGATACGAGTACCGATGGGTTCCAGTTTAGCGTTGAGCAAAACGGCGGCATTGCCACCAAACTTAATCAACGAGCCGTCTTTGCGGCGCACGCCCTTGGCGGTGCGAACCACCACAGCGTTGTAAATTTCGCCTTTTTTGACGCGTCCGCGCGGAGCCGCATCCTTGACGCTAACTTTGATCACGTCGCCGATTGCGGCATAACGGCGCTTCGAGCCGCCCAGCACCTTGATGCACATGACGGAACGTGCACCCGTGTTGTCGGCCACGTCCAGCGTGGTCTGCATTTGTATCATGATTTTTCCTGTTCCAACTTAGCCGGATCCGCCCGGCAAAACGCACGAAGCGCCCCGCCCGCGGCATTTCCAACCAGTTTTGGTCCCGTCAGGCCCAAGGCCAACCGCCTAAAAGTTGCGTTCAATGTGCAATTTCAAGCCTGCCGACCCCAAACCCTGGGTTGAAATCTTGCGTGTGTTTACTGCGTATCTACTGCTATCGCTTCGTTCTTACTAGCGGCGGCCATACAGCAATCGGGTTTGGCTAAAAATTTAGGGTTCAGGTTTGTTTACCCAATACCCCTATGCCTTTCACCCAACCTGCATGGCTTACAGCACCCACTAAAGGTCGCTACGCTCTTGCTAGCAAGTCATCTATCTTAGCGTTGTTATATAAAGTTTGCAAGTCCTATATCGCAATCTGTTGCCAAAAAGCGGGTCAGAGAAGATCGTTATATATTTATCGATATAGCGAATGGGCTGAGGGACTTCCACCGCGCGCCCTCGATCCACCGCATTTGGCTAATAATATAAATGTCGAAAGTTTTACCAAGGAATCCAATGCTCAAGTCATCGTGGGTCATCAAAGAAGGCAGAATGGCCTCGCTGCGCAACGACGGACTCAGTCCTATCGACGATGCCTCTTCCCAGCCTCGCGAAAAGCGCCCCGGCCGGCCCACTGTCGACCGCGACATCCGTAACCAAATCATCGATGTCGCCGAAACCTTGTTCGCCGAACATGGCTATGCGCTGACCTCCACCCGGGACATCGCGGCCCAGGCCGGCGTTCGCCAGTCGATGATTTCATATTACTTCAAGACCAAACGTCGCCTTTTCGAATCGGTGATCAAGCATCGCGCCATGGCGCTGTCCCAGCAACGCATGCGCAATCTCGAAACGCTGCTGAAGAAGCACGATGGCTCGCCGCCCCTTACGCAACTGGTGCGGGCTTTTCTGCTGCCCCAGTTCAGCTTGCTGCATAGCGGCCCGCGCGGCATCGCTTATGTCCGGCTTCAGGCGCGTCTGCACAATGAGCCCGAAGAATTGTCCGGGCAGTTGCGCCGCGAAATCTACGACGAGTCGGTCACCCATTACCTCGGAGTACTGGAAAAGGTCTTGCCCGATGTCGACCCGGCCGACATTCACTGGCGCATGATGTTCATGGTGGGCGTATGCCTGTACACCTTTTCGGGCCTGGGGTATCTCGAACACTTTTCACGCGGCCGCTACCGCGAGGACAGCCTCGACGAAATGATCGCCAGGCTCAGTAATTTCCTGGTGCACGGCCTGCAGGCCCCTTCCACCCCCATGTAATTCGCGCTAGGGAAAATACCGATCACAAATGCCCCTCTTATATGTCACAGTTGCTTTTCGGTCAGCTGAACAATTTCCTTCCTAACGCAAAAGAAGACTCGCCGGAGCAGTATCGAGGACTTGCAGTTGCAAATTTTTTTTGGGCTTTAAATTGGTCGTTCGACCGTTTTATTGATCGGCATTAGTCCGATTCCACAAAAGAACGAGGAGACACAAATGAAGAACAACAGTTTTCTATCGCTATGGCTGGGGGCGGCCTTGCTAAGCGCCGCGGGCGCCGCTACAGCCGATAACGCCCCGAGCGGCTGGCAATTCCCCGTAAAAGAAAGAACCCCCGCTTTCTCGACCGACGGCGTCTGGAAAGAAGCTCTCTATCAGCCGCTGCCCAAGTCCGAAGTCAGTAAAAAGTGGCGCCTGTGCGTGCTGTTTCCACACACCAAAGATCCTTACTACCTGTCCATGACCTACGGCGCGGTCAAAGAGGCCGAAGCCAAGGGCGCCGCTCTCAACGTATTTGCCGCCGGCGGCTATACCGAGCTGCCCACGCAAATCTCCCAGATGGAAGACTGCATCAGTTCCGGCGCCGACGGCATCGCCATGGTCGCCATTTCAGCCACCGGCCTGAACCGCACTATCGCCAAGGCGGCCGACCAAGGCGTGCCGGTCGCCATCACAGGCGGCGACGTCACCTCGGATCGCGTTGCCGCCCGAGCCCAGGGCAACTGGTTCGACGCGGGTAGGCTGGTGGGCGAGTATCTGAAGCAACAGCATCCGCCCGGCAGTAAAAGCATCAAGGTTATATGGCTGGGCGGCCCCGAGGCGCCGCGCTGGTCGAAGGACTCGGCCGACGGCTTCGTCGCAACCGTCAAAGACGCCGACAATATCGAAGTACTCAAGGTGATCTGGGGCGAGCCCAGCAAGGCGGCGCAGATCCCGCTCATCGAAGACGCACTGCTTGCTTATCCCGATGTCGACTACATAGCCGGAATCGCCCCCGGCATCGCCGCCGGCATACAGGTGCTCAAAGAAAAGAACCGCGGCGACATTTCTTTGATTTCCTCATACACCACTCCCGAAACAGAAGCCGGACTGCGCGACGGAACCGTAAAAGCCATCGCTTCGGACTACACCGCCGCCCAGGCTCGCGCCGCCATCGACCAGCTCGTCCGCATCCTCGAGAAAAAGCCGGTCATGCTCGACGTGGACACCGGCTTCACCATGATCGACCAGGAAACCGTCAAAACCTACGATCGCGACCTTTCGCTGGCGCCCGAAGGCTGGACACCCTACTTCGAGGTCAAATGAGGCAGGCAGCTCAATGAACGCGACGCCCAGCATACTCGCAGGCGCCCTGCTACCGGCCGAAGCCGCGTGCTTCGAGCCGGGCGAAAGCGCTCCAGCCACGCATGCGCTGCTTCAAGTACGCAATGTCAGCCGTCAATTCCCGGGCGTGCAGGCCTTGGCCGACATGAGCCTGGACGTGTACGCAGGCGAAGTGCATGTTCTGTTCGGCGAAAACGGCGCAGGCAAATCCACCCTGATGAACATCATCTGCGGGGCGCTTGCTCCGTCGTCCGGGCAGCTTCTCATAGACGGCAAGCCGGCGGTGTTTCGCTCGGTCCAAGAGGCGCGCAAAGCCGGCGTGTCGGTGGTGCATCAAGAATTCAGCCTGGCTCCCGACCTGACCGTCGAAGAAAATCTCTTCCTGGCCAATGAGTTTCGCAGCTGGACCGGCCTGCTCAGGAAGCAGACCATGCACGAACTGGCCAAGGCGCATTTCCAGCGCCTCGGCTTCAACATTTCCGTGCGGGCCCGAGTAAGCGGCTTGTCACGCGCAGAATGTCAAATGGTCGAAATCGCCAAGGCGGCGCTGAGCGATCCGCGCATTCTGATATTGGACGAACCCACTGCCTCCTTGACCGAGGTCGAGACCGCCCAGCTTTTCACACTGATCCGAGCTCTGAAAAGCCAAGGCGTGGGCATCATCTATATTTCTCATCGCATCAGCGAAATACAAGCCATTGGCGACCGGGTCACCGTCATGCGCGACGGCCGCTTCATCAAGACGGTGCAGGCGGCCAATACCGACAAGACCCAGTTGGTCGAACTCATGACGGGGCGCAGTTTCGGAGGCTTCTATCCGCACATCCGGTTCCAGCCCGGCGAGCCCGTGCTCGAGGTGTCGGGCCTGGAAACGTCAAGCGGCCTGGTCAAACACGCATCGCTCAATGTGCGGCGCGGCGAAATCGTCGGGCTCGCCGGGCTGGTCGGCTGCGGCAAGTCCGAAATCGGCCGGGCGTGTTTCGGCATCGAGGCCAAAGCCGCCGGATCGATACGTGTAGGCGGGGTCGAACAATCAAAAAACGTACCCGGCCGCTTCATCGAATCGGGCGTCGCCTACGTCACAAATGATCGAATCCACGAAGGCATGCTGCTGACGCGCAATGTGCGTGAAAACCTTTCACTGGCCTCTCTGACCTTGCCCGCTTTGCGCAAAAAAGGCCTGTTGGCGCGCAGGGCCGAAAAGCGTGAATCCCTCGCCATGGCCCGCCGCATGTCCCTGATGCCGCTCGACATCGAACGCGCGGCACGCAGCTTCTCGGGCGGCAATATGCAAAAGGCGCTATTGGGCCGCTTCCTGGCTCGGCGCCCGCGCCTGTTGATTCTCGATGAACCCACCGTCGGCATCGACGTCAATGCAAAAGCCGAAATTTATGCAGTCCTTGAACAACTGGTGGGCGAAGGGATGGCCGTGCTGCTCATCAGCTCTGATCTGCCCGAAGTACTCAGCCTGTCCAACCGCGTCTATGTGGTGCGCGACGGCGCGATCGTGGACGAGCTCGTAAATGAACGCAAGAACGAAGAAGAAGCCCTCTCGGGCTTTTTTGTGAAGGAATAAAAAATGAACGTCATGTCCGCCGATATCGACGGTACGTCCAAAGCTCGAAGATTCGACTGGCAGCAACTCGGCTCCTCCATCGGAATGATGCCGTTCTTGCTGTTGGCCCTGATCCTGCTTTTCGGCGTCCTCGAACCTCGCTTCGTCTCCGAAGCGAATTTATTCAACCTTACGCGTCAGTCCACCTATCTCGTCATTATCTGTGTCGCGCAGTTTCTGGTACTGATCACCGGCGGCATCGACCTTTCGGTCGGCAGCAACGTAGCGCTGGTAAGCGTGGTCACCGCCACCATCATGAAGTACATGTTGGGCATAGATCCGCAGGCCGTCCATGCGGCGGTAGCCGTCGCAGTCGCCTGCGGCATTCTTACCGGCGCCCTGGTGGGGTTGTTCAACGGAATCGGCGTCTCGGTGCTGCGGGTCACGCCCTTCGTCATGACCCTTGGCACCTTGTCCATGGCCTCGGGACTGGCCCTTTACATTTCGGGCGGCTACAGCATTTCGGGTCTTCCTGAACAGTTCGGCAACTCCTTGGCCTATGACTCTCTGTTCGGCGTTCCCATACCAACCTTGTATGCGGCATTGATCGTGGCATTCGCATATTTGCTGCTCAACTGGACCCGCTCCGGGCGCTATCTTTACGCCATCGGCAGCAACCAGAAGGCCGCCAGGCTTTCCGGCGTGCGTACGTCGCTGCAGCAGGTTGCGGTGTATGTCATGGCCGGCACCATCGTCGGCATCGGCGGGGTGCTGCTTACCGCCCGCACCGAAAGCGGCGAAGCCACATTGGGCGGAACCGAGCTCATCCTGAACTCGATCGCAGCGTGCCTGATCGCCGGCGTATCGTTGACCGGAGGGCGCGGCCTGTTGCGCAATGTCGTGCTGGGCGCCATCTTCATTACTGCGCTTTCGAACGGCATGAACCTGCTCAGGGTCAACAGCTATCTGCAAACCATCATCATCGGCGCCGTGCTCATCATAGCCATTGCCGTCGACCAATTACGCGGCAATGAACGCCGCCACTAAAACCACGAAACCATTAGTGCATCAACCAAAGGAGTCTATTAATGAGCACTGCGGAAAACAAAGCTTCCTTCCCGAGCCCGTTCGAGCTGCCGACGCCCGAGGGAGCCAAAGGCTGGGAAGAACTGTACCCTTATTACTGCCTGATCAGCCCCGAACGGAAAGAGCTCGAAGAGTCCAAGTTCTGGTTCTTCGACGGCATGCACAACCCCGAGCCGCTATATCCCTTCGATACGATCATGACCGAAAACTGGTGGGTCGCGCTCAGCCAGATGACCAACCGCGTCTGGGCCTTCCCTCCCGCCATCGGCGTAGACCAGCGAGTGGTCAACGGCTATTTGTATGTCAGCCCCAACGTCTGTGACGACCCCGTTAAAGTGGCCGAGCGCCAGGAGTATTTCACTCGCCGTGCCGGGCATTACTACGAAAACTGGGATGAAATATTCGAAAACTGGAAGGTAAAGGCAAAAGACTGCATCGACCGGCTCAAGCAGATCGAATTCACCCCGCTTCCCGAATACGAAAAAGAAGAATACGTCATGGGCCATCGGGGCCTGTATTCCAGCCACGATCTGCTGTGCAAATACAACCGGCTCATTGAAAACATGCTGGAGATGGGTTCGTACCATTTCGAGATGCTCAACCTGGGCTACGGCGCCTACCTCACTTTCCGCGAATACTGCCAAAGCGTGTTCCCCGGCATCGCAGACCAGACCGTCACCGACATGGTCAGCGGCATCGACATCATGCTGTTCCGCCCCGACGACGAACTACGCCGCCTGGCCAAGCTGGCCGTCGAGCTCAAGGTCGACAAAGTCATCAGCGACAACGCCAGCCCCGAGAAAGCCATCGAGCAGCTTCAGAAAAGCGCCGAGGGCCGCAAATGGGTCGAGTCGCTCAATGCCTCGAAAGATCCATGGTTCTGGTATTCGACCGGCGTGGGATACACGCATTCCGACCCGGTCTGGATGACCGACATGCGCCTGCCCTTTACCGCTATGCGCGGCTACATAGACGCCGTGCGGCGGGGCGAGAAGGTCGATCGCCCTCTGGACGAAATCCTGGAAAAACGGGCGCGCGTCACAGCTGAATACCGCGAGTTGCTGCCCACCGACGAAGATCGCGAAGCCTTCGATGGTCTCGTCAACCTTGCCCGCAAGGTCTTCCCCTTCGTCGAAGACCACAACTTCTATGTAGAGCACTGGCATCACTCCATCTTCTGGGCCAAGGTGCGCGAACTGGGCGATCTGTTCGTCTCGAGCGGCTTCTTCAACGACCGCGAAGACATCTTCTATCTCCACCGTCACGAAGTCAGCGACGCGCTGTACGACCTGCTTATCGGCTGGGCCACCGGCACCCAACCGCGCGGCGAGGTGTACTGGAAACCCATCGTCGAGCGCCGGCGCCAGCTGCGCGACGCCTTGGCCAAATGGTCTCCCCCGCCGGCGCTGGGCAAACCGCCAACCGCCATCACCGAGCCGCTGACCATCATGCTCTTCGGCATTACGCAGGAAACGGTCGAGGAATGGCTCAGCGTGGGCCAGGACTCGTCCAACATCCTGAAGGGCGTGGCAGCTTCGCCGGGCAAGGTCAAGGGCCGCGCACGGGTCATCAACGATCCGCAACAACTGTACGAGGTCCAAAAAGGAGAAATCCTCATCTGCCGCATTACCGCGCCGAGCTGGGCGCCGGTGTTTCCCATGATCAGCGCCGCAGTCTCAGATGTAGGGGGCATGATGGCCCACACCGCCATCATTTCGCGCGAATACGGCCTGCCCGCGGTGGTGGGCACCGGTTTCGCATCCAAAACGTTCAAAACAGGCGATCTGATCGAAGTCGATGGCAACTTCGGCACTGTTACGCGCCTAGAGGAGGCAGTTTGATGTCTGAAGCAACACCCAATATCTTGTGGCTGGATGATCCCCAGGCCAACAGCAACCCCTGCCTGGGGGGCAAGTTTTCCAGTCTGGCCACATCGATCGCCGCAGGTTATGCCGTGCCGCCCGGCTTCGGCATAACCACTCATGCGTTCCGGTCATTCGTCAAGGCTGCCGGCCTTGACGACGAGATCCGGCGCGTGCGCAAGATCGCCACCGAGATCGAGCCCGCCAAACTCAAGGGCGAAACCAGCGGACTCATCGAACGCATCATGAACGCCCCCATGCCCGACGAATTGCGCAACGACATCAGCCGCGCATACAGCAAGCTGGAAGAGCGTACCGGCGTCATCGACGTTCCGGTGGCGGTGCGCTCCAGCGGCGAATCCGAAGCCCTGGCCGGCGCCAGTTTTGCCGGCCAGTACGAAACCTTTCTGTGGACATCCGATATCGAGAACGTCCACCGCTCTACCCTCGCACTCTGGGCGGGCATGTTCAGAGATACCACACTGATCAACAGACAAG
>Ga0182748_1001717_pt1 | contig 20926 bp, 16 predicted proteins | sample eDN3rd37CKraftOP_FD_128877 | JGI IMG/M metagenome (GOLD analysis project Ga0182748, IMG submission 128877) | Enriched Organic Plus compost microbial communities from Emeryville, California, USA - eDNA 3rd pass 37_C Kraft OP (version 2) (version 2) ...
CGACCGTGTCGGAATTGGCCGGAAAACGGCGGCCTCCCCGCCGCGACACGTCAGCCGCGCAGCGCGCCGTCACGAACGATTGCTGAAAATCAACTTGTCGAACGCATCGCTCTTGAAGACCTTCAAGTCGTCGTCGTCTCCGTAACGCCCTTCGTAGAGCGATGCCAGCAGGGCCCGCTCGCTGCTGCTGATGTCGGGTTTCAATTCGACGACTTTCTCGACGAGCGCGCGCGCATCATGCTTTGTGGTCGATATTTCGTTCTCGGAACCGCCGTGTTCGGTGAGCCATTTGTATTTCTGACCGAAGGCGCAGGCGCGCCACACCAGAATGAGCGCCTGCCGCTGCGGATCCGGGTCCTGCAGGATCGTCTGAGAAATTTCAAGGGCCGCCGTGAACCCGTCCGGCGCAGGCGCGTAGAGCCCTTCGAACAGTGCGTTCTGCAGCAGGTCGTCGCGTTTTTTCCGGTCGGTCGTCCGCTCGGCGATTTCCATCATCATGCGGACGGCGCCGATCCTGTCGCCCTTCAGCCGCCGCACCTCGACGATCCGTTTGCGAATCTCCGTGCTGTTCTGGTCCCTGATCAGCGCCGCCCCGAGCGCCCGCTCGGCCTCGTCCAGCCTGCCCAGACGGGCCTGCGCGGACGCCCATCCGATCAGGTCCTCGGTGCTCTGAAGCATCTCGAATTGAACTTGCGCGACGGCCTTGTCGTTTTCCGTCGCCCGCACCGCGACGGCCACCGGCGGCTGGCGTCGCTGGTCGAATTGCACCGCGGTCAGCGGCTGCGGCACCGAGACCGGTACGGTCGCGGAGTCTTTGAGATTGGCGTCATTGGCAAACTCGGCCGCGAGGAAAACCACCAACAGCCGCGTGCGCGTCTCGACATACATGAAGAGACAACCGGACACCAAGGCCGCGAGAATGAGACAAAAGAAAACGGGCGATGCGAATCGCGGGTCGTAAGCGACTTTGGTGATGTCACCGGCCGGCAAGGACGCGGAAGCGGCGAAGGCCGCGGCCAGCGCCGCGCATTTGTACAGAAAGAGGACGAGACTCTCGAACTGGACAAGGCCGAGACCGATGATGATCTTCGTGAGCCAATCGGAAATTTCCTCGAGACTCGTATTGGTACGGAATGCCGGGGAAGCATTCGCGGCCGACGCATGGCCCTGGGCAACCGCGTCCGCCGGCTGCGCTTGCGCGGCGGCCTGCAAAGACCGCGGGATTCCAAAAAGGAATCCGAGAATGGCGCCGACCAGGCTCGCCGCGGCGACCACGAGCAGGGCCGTACCGAAAGCCAGAACGCCGCTGCTTCCCCGTCCGGAACTCACCGCGACGGCGCCGGCGAAGATCAGGACGAACACGAGCAGGCCGACATAGAGAAAGAATGTGAAACGCTCGACAGGTCTGCAGGCTTCCTGAACCCGGCCGACGCGTTCCGGGTAGCCGGTCATCGACGCCCCCCGCCATGAACACCCATACATTGCAATAATTCGTCCAGGACCGCAATGATTGCATTCCGGCGCTGATGGTCGCCAATGCAAAAGAAAAAGGCCGGACCCGAGGCCCGGCCTTCCATCCCGTCGCAACGGGACAATTACACCTTGGCCAGCGGCACCTTCGGCACCGTGCCGCGTTTCGCCTTCGGCCGCGGCGAGGATCGCCGCTTGGCCTTGGGCGCCGCCGAAGGCAGCTTTTCCGGCTTGGGCGTGATCGGTCCCTCCAGGAACTGCATCCCGAGCTTGTCGCGCCCGTGCTCGTCCTTCTCGACCACGACGCGGACATGGCCGCCGTTCTTGAGATGGCCGAACAGCACCTCGTCGGCGAGCGGCTTCTTGATGTGCTCCTGGATCACGCGCGCCATCGGCCGCGCGCCCATCAGCTCGTCGTAGCCGTTGGCGATCAGCCAGCGCGTCGCCTCGTCCGACAATTCGATGGTGACGTTGCGGTCGCCGAGCTGAGCCTCGAGCTGCAGCACGAACTTCTCGACCACCTGCTTGATCACGTCCTGCGACAGGTGCGCGAAGGTGATGGTGGCATCGAGCCGGTTGCGGAATTCCGGCGTGAACAGCCGGTTGATCGCCTCCTGGTCCTCGCCTTCCCGCTTCGAGCGGGTGAAGCCGTAGGCGGCCTTGGCCATGTCGGCGGCGCCGGCATTGGTGGTCATGATCAGGATCACGTTGCGGAAGTCGACCTGCTTGCCGTTGTGGTCGGTCAGCTTGCCGTGGTCCATGACCTGCAAGAGCACGTTGAACAGGTCGGGATGCGCCTTCTCGATCTCGTCGAGCAGCAGCACGCAGTGCGGATGCTGATCGACGCCGTCGGTCAAGAGGCCGCCCTGGTCGAAGCCGACATAGCCCGGAGGCGCGCCGATCAGGCGCGAGACCGTATGCCGCTCCATGTATTCCGACATGTCGAAGCGGATGAGCTCGACGCCGAGCGAAGCGGCCAGCTGCTTGGCCACCTCGGTCTTGCCGACGCCGGTCGGGCCCGAGAACAGGTAGCAGCCGATCGGCTTCTCCGGCTCGCGCAGGCCGGCGCGGGCGAGCTTGATCGAGGCGGACAGCGACTCGATCGCCTTGTCCTGGCCATAGACCACGGTCTTGAGCGTCTGCTCGAGATGCTGGAGCACCTCGGCATCGTCCTTCGACACGGTCTTGGGCGGGATGCGCGCCATCGTGGAGATCGTGGTCTCGATCTCCTTGACGCCGATGGTCTTCTTGCGCCGGCTCTCCGGCAGCAGCATCTGCGCCGCGCCCGATTCATCGATCACGTCGATCGCCTTGTCGGGCAGCTTGCGGTCATGGATGTAGCGCGACGACAATTCGACCGCCGCCTTGATGGCATCGTTGGTGTATTTGAGCTTGTGGTACTCCTCGAAATAGGGCTTGAGGCCCTTGAGGATCTCGATCGCATCCGGCACCGACGGTTCGTTGACGTCGATCTTCTGGAAGCGGCGCACCAGCGCGCGGTCCTTCTCGAAATACTGGCGGTATTCCTTGTAGGTGGTCGAGCCGATGCAGCGGATGGTGCCGCCGGCCAGCGCCGGCTTGAGCAGGTTGGAGGCGTCCATCGCGCCGCCGGAGGTGGCGCCGGCGCCGATCACGGTGTGGATCTCGTCGATGAACATGATCGCGCCCGGATAGGCCTCGATCTCCTTGATCACCTGCTTGAGGCGCTCCTCGAAATCGCCCCGGTAGCGCGTGCCGGCGAGCAGCGTGCCCATGTCGAGCGCGAACACGGTCGCGCCCTTGAGCACGTCCGGCACTTCCCCGTGCACGATGCGGCGGGCGAGCCCCTCCGCGATCGCGGTCTTGCCGACGCCGGCCTCGCCCACGAACAGCGGATTGTTCTTCTGCCGGCGGCAGAGCACCTGGATGGTGCGGTTGATCTCGGAGTCGCGGCCGATCAGCGGGTCGATCTTGCCTTCCCGCGCCTTCTTGTTGAGGTTGATGCAATAGGCCTCGAGCGCGTCGCCCTTCTTCTTGGGCTCGTCGCCAGCCTTGGCGTCCTGCTCCTCCTCGACGCCGCGCACCGGGCGCTGCTCGGTCATGCCCGGCCGCTTGGCGATGCCGTGGCTGATGTAATTGACCGCGTCGTAGCGCGTCATGTCCTGCTCTTGCAGGAAATAGGCGGCATGGCTCTCCCGCTCGGCGAAGATCGCCACCAGCACGTTGGCGCCGGTCACTTCCTCGCGCCCCGACGACTGCACGTGGATCACCGCGCGCTGGATCACGCGCTGGAACCCGGCCGTCGGCTTGGAATCCTCCGCCCCGTCGGTGATCAGGTTTTCCAGTTCGGATTCGAGATAGGCGGTCAGGCTGCGCCGCAGCTTGTCGAGATCGACATTGCAGGCCCGCATCACGGCGGAGGCGTCCTGATCCTCGATCAGCGCCAGCAGCAAGTGCTCGAGCGTGGCGTATTCATGGTGCCGCTCGTTGGCAAGGGCGAGCGCCCGGTGGAGCGACTGCTCGAGGCTGCGCGAGAATGTTGGCATCAGGTTCCCATTGTCGTTTGTATTGGACGCCCCCCAGGTGTCACTTCTTCTCCATCACGCATTGTAGAGGATGCTGATGTTTGCGGGCAAAGTCCATAACCTGCGTCACTTTGGTCTCCGCCACCTCGTAAGTATAGATCCCGCATTCGCCGATACCGTGGTGATGCACATGCAGCATAATGCGTGTGGCCGCCTCGTGGTCCTTGCCGAAGAACCGCTCGAGCACGTGAACGACGAATTCCATGGGCGTATAGTCGTCGTTCAGGATCAGCACGCGGTACATGTTCGGCCGCTTCACCTGCGGCTTGGCCTTGGTGATGACCGCGGTGCCGGGACCGCCGGGCGTCCCGGGGTCGCCCTTGCGCTTCTTGTCGTCGTCCGCCATGCGGGCCGGCGCGCATAGAGGCCGCGGCGGGATGGGGAAATCGGTGGTGGCAGTGGACGTCATGGTCATCATGGCCGAAGCGTGCGGAATCGTCGATCGGTTAACCGGCGGCCGCGCCGGTTCGCGGCCTGCACCATCATAATGACCCCCGGACCGCTATTCCAAGCCGGCAGTTGACCACCCCGGGCCGCCGTCGCCCCCTTGGGGAAAAATAGGGCCGTCCCCGCACCGGTTCCATCCGTGCCGGCTCAGATAAACATCGGTTAACCGATCGCAACCCGATGACCGGCAAGTTTAGGCGAAATTTCCGCTAATTCGGGCCTCGGACCTCACCGATTTGCAAGACCCTCACGGCATATATGGAACTGTACTGATCGGCGTTTTACGCATAGCTCCGGGGGGCCTCCATGTTTGCCCGCTTCCTCAAAGACCGTCGGGGCAGCATCGCTCCGATGCTGGCCTTGACCGCGGTTCCGATGTTGGGCGCGGTCGGCATGGCCGTCGACTACACCCGCGCCAACGCGACGCGTACCGCCTTCCAGGCCGCGCTCGATTCGACCGCCCTGATGCTGTCGAAATCGGCGGCGAACGCGACCAGCGAGCAACTGCAGGCCGACGCAAACAACTACTTCAACGCCCTGTTCACCCGCAATAACGCCAGCAACATCGCGATCAACGCGACCTACACGGGAACGGGCGGCTCGAAAGTGGCCCTCACCGGCAGCGCCACGATCAACACCAATTTCCTGGCCGTCCTCGGCTTCAACCAGATCAACATCAGCGCTCACTCGACCGCGACCTGGGGCAATACCAGGCTCCGGGTCGCGCTCGTGCTCGACAATACCGGCTCGATGTCGCGCGACGACAAGATGACGGCGCTGAAGACGGCGTCGAAAAACCTTCTGACGCAACTTCAGAATGCGGCCTCAACGCCCGACGACGTCTACGTCTCGATCATCCCGTTCAACAAAGACGTGAACGTCGACTCGTCCAACTACAATCAATCCTGGCTGCGCTGGGATCTCTGGGAGGCCGCCAACGGCTCCTGCAGCAGCTCGCGGTACAGCACGCAAAGCAGCTGCACGGCCAATGGCAAGACCTGGACGCCGGCAAACCACAGCACCTGGAACGGCTGCGTCACCGACCGCGACCAGAATTTCGACACGACCAACGACGCCCCGTTCACCGGCAGCACCCTCTACCCCGCCGAACAATATTCCTCCTGCCCGGTCGCCCTGACCGGCCTGAGCAACGACTGGACGGCGCTCGCGAACAAAATCAACGCCATGCAGCCGAGCGGCAATACCAACCAGGCGATCGGCCTGCAAATGGGCTGGCAGTCGCTCACCGCATCGCCCTTCACCGTTCCGGCGATGGACCCGAACTACAAATACACCCAGGTCATCATCCTGCTGAGCGACGGCTTGAACACGCAGGATCGCTGGTACTCGAACGCGTCGTCGATCGACGCGCGGCAGCAGAAGACCTGCGACAACATCAAGGCCGCCGGCATCACGGTCTACACGGTGCAGGTCAATACCGGGGGCGACCCGACGTCGACTCTGCTGCAAAATTGCGCCAGCGACCAGAACAAGTTCTTCCTGCTGACCTCGGCCAACGAAATCGTCACGACCTTCAACCAGATCGGCACCGCGCTTTCCAATCTGCGGCTGTCGATGTGAGTGCGGGCGCGCAACGCGCCCGCACGACCGCAAACTCCGCCGGATCCGCGCGCATGCTGCGATCGCTACAATTGTCGCAACGGCATTTACGCCGGCTTAAACATCGCAACGATCGTCGGTAACGGCCTGACTTTCTGCGTTCGGTTTTACCGCCCTTTTACGCCGGCGGCCTACGTTGCTACCTCAGTCTCAATCCGTCCGTGGTGGCGTTCATGTCGGTCCGATCCTGGGTCTCGAAAGCCTGCCGTCAGATTGGCCGTTTCGGCCGCTCGCAACGCGGGAACGTCGCGATCACCTTCGCATTCGCGACGCTGCCGCTCATCGGCTTCGTCGGAGCGGCCATCGACTATAGCCGCGCCAACACGGTCAAGACGGCCATGCAGGCCGCGCTCGATACCGTCGCGCTGATGCTGTCGAAGGAAGCCGCGACCGACACGCCCAGCCAGCTGCAAGCGAACGCGCAGAAATATTTCTCCGCCCTCTTCACCCGCCCGGAAGCCCAGAACGCCACGGTCACCGCGAGCTACACCACCAGCGGTGGCTCGACCATCGTGGTCAACGGGTCGGTGCAGGTGCCGACCACCTTCATGAACATCATCGGCTTCAACGCCTTCGACGTGAACACCTCCTCCACCGCGAAATGGGGATCGACGCGGCTACGGGTCGCGCTCGTGCTCGACAATACGGGATCGATGCAGCAAGCCGGCAAGATGGTCGCGCTGCAAACGGCGACAGCGAACCTGCTGACGCAATTGAAGAACGCGGCCACCTCCAATGGCGACGTTTACGTTTCGATCGTTCCGTTCGTGAAGGACGTCAATCTCGGCGCCGGCAACTTCAATGCGAATTGGATCGACTGGACCGAATGGGACGCCAACAACGGCAAGTGCAACAATTATTCGGGCTGGTGGCCGCCCAACAATCAAAGCGACTGCACCAATGCGGGCGGAAAATGGGTCAGCACCGCCCACAGCAAGTGGAACGGCTGCGTGGTCGACCGCGGCGACACCAATGGCCCGAGCAGCGGCAATTACGACACCAACGTGGTGGCGCCGACGACCTCGATCCCCGCCACGCTGTTCGCCGCGGAGCAGTATTCCTCTTGCCCGCAGGCGGCCATGGGCCTGAGCTACGATTGGACGTCGATGACCAGCCTCGTCAATGCCATGTCGCCGGCGGGCAATACCAACCAGGCGATCGGGCTGGCTCTGGGCTGGATGTCGCTGGCCGGCGGCGGGCCGTTCACCGTTCCGCCCAAGGACCCGAACTACCAATATAGCGAGATCATCATCCTCCTGACCGACGGCTTGAACACGCAGGACCGCTGGTACTCGAACCAGAATTCGATCAATGCGCGGCAGCAGCTCACCTGCAACAACATCAAAGCCGCGGGCATCACGCTCTACACCATTCAGGTCAATACCGGCGGCGACCCCACCTCGACCCTTTTGCAGAATTGCGCCAGCAGCCCGGACAAGTTCTATCTGTTGACCTCGGCGAACGCGATGATCGCCACGTTCAAAGCGATCGGCACGCAGCTCACACAGCTTCGGGTGGCGAAGTGACCGGGCGCCGGGCGCGGGCTTGAAAAAGCCCGCCCCGGTTCCGGTTACGATCAAATCCGAACGACGGCCGCAAGCGGGCCTTAACCTTGCCGGCCGGCAAGGGGGCGGCCATGCGCGCCCTGGGCCCACTGTCGCATTAACCTTCTAAAATCCGGCCATCGTCCGGGAAATCGTCCGCGCGCGCGGCGAAGCTTTACCGCAGCCGGCGAATTTTCGCCGATCGCCTATACGTCGCCTTTAAGCGGCGGAACTAGCAGGGAAGCGTGAAATTCCAGCGCTTGCCGGCTCGTCTCATGGGTGTCACCTCATCGCTGCTGCGCCGATCTGTCAGACTGCTGACCCGCTTCGGCGCCGCGGACGGCGGCAACATCGCCCTCATCTTCGCGCTCGTGCTCATTCCCCTCGTCGCCTTCGTCGGCGCGGCCGTCGATTACAGCCGTGCCAATTCGCTCAAGGCCGACTTGCAGACGACACTGGACGCGACCGCCCTGATGGCCTCGCGGAAAGCCGCCTCGCTCGACAGCACCGCCTTCCAGACCCTGGTGCAAGACTATTTCAACGCCCAGTTCAACAGACCGGAAGCCAAGAACATCCGGGTCACCGCCACATATTCGAGCGCAGGCGGTTCCCATGTCGTGATAACGGCGACCGCCGACATCGATACCGCTTTCATGAGCTTCGTCGGCCTCAAGACAATCGGCGTTGCGGCCTCCGCGACGGCCCGATGGGGCTCGAACCGGCTGCGCGTGGCGCTCGTGCTGGACACCACCGGCTCGATGTCCGACGACGGCAAGATCACCGCGCTCAAGACCGCGACGAAGAACCTGCTGGCGCAGCTCAAGAGCGCGGCCTCGGTCGATGGCGACGTCTATGTTTCGATCATTCCCTTCGCCAAGAACGTCAATGTCGGCGCCGGAAACTACAATGCGAGCTGGATCGACTGGACCGACTGGGACTCCGAACCGGCCATCCTCGATCCGGCGCGCGGCGGCGCGAAACCTTCCAACTGGGATCAGATCACGGGCGGTTCGACCTGCCCCTTCAGCAATTACAGCCACGGATTCACCTGCACCAGCGGTCCCGCCAACGGCAGCTCGTCCGTTTCCACCATCCCGTCGAGCGGCAGCTATGCCGGCTACATCTGCCCGGGCAAGGACAGCGGTTACAAGGACTCCGACAAGATCGGCATCTATTATAACGGCTGCTACGACAGCGAGCCGACGACGAGCACCACGACCATCACGGTCTGCACAGGCTGGAACTGCAGTTGCGGCGCCCGCACCAACTGTTCCTGCACCGGCAGCGGTTACAACAAGATCTGCCGGCAAACCATCACGACAACGGGGCCGCCCTATACCCACACCTGGATCAAGAACCCGCATTCGACCTGGAACGGCTGTGTGGTTGATCGCGGCAGCTATGCCGGCCCGGTGTCCAACTACGACCGGCTGGTGACGCAGCCGACGCCCGGCCTCACCGCCTCGCTGTTTCCGGCCGAGCAGAATTTCTACTGTCCGCCCGTGATGACGGGATTGAATTACAACTGGAGCGCCATGAACAGCCAGGTCGACGCGCTGACCGCCCAGGGCGCGACCAACCAGCCGATCGGCCTGGTCTGGGGCTGGCAATCGCTCGTCGGCGGCGGCCCCCTCACCGCGCCGGCCAAGGACCCCAACTACAATTATACTGACGTGATCATTCTGCTGTCGGACGGTCTGAACACGCTCGACCGTTGGTACGGAAACGGGTCGAGCACCAACACCCAGGTCGACAGCCGGATGTACGATTCCAGCGGCAACGGAACCTGCGCCAATATCAAGGCGGCCAAAGTCACGCTCTATACGATCCAGGTGAATACCGGCGGCGATCCGACCTCGACCCTGCTGCGCAATTGCGCCAGCTCGACCGACAAGTTCTTCCTGCTGACCTCGGCCAACCAGATCATCACCACCTTCGACAAGATCGGTTCCGATCTGACCCGGCTGCGGATCGCGCAATAGCCTCCACGAAAAAAGCCCGACCGCTCGGCCGGGCTTCAATCGTCGGTCTCGAAAAGCGCGGCTTGCGCGCCTTATTTCGCCTTCGCCATCATGGCTTCGAACGGCTTGTAGCTCTCCTTCGCGAGGTCGGCATAGAGTTCGCCGATCTTGGTGGCCTTGGCCACGAAGCCCTCGTAGGCGGTCTTCGCGAATTCGGTCTGCACCTCGATCGCCTTGTCGAGCGACTTCACGCCGAACAGCTTCTCCATCGCCGCCGTGCTGTCCTCGAATGCCTTCTTGGAGTAGTCCGCCATTTCGACCGCGATCGCCTGGGCTCCCTTCGAGATGGCGCCCATGGATTTCAGCGCGATATCGACGTTTTCCTTGCCGACCTGCTGCAGGTCTTCGAAGTTCTTGACCATCGTCATCCCTTCCCGGCCCGCCCTCGAGACGGAGCCCGATGTGCATCTGCCTGCCCCGGTTTTCCCGGAACCAAGGCAAGATATATTGCACCGCACAAAAAAGTCAAGCGAATTACTGCAACGCGAAAAATCCTTTAAGTCCCTGATGTTGGCCTGAGAACCCGGCTTAATAAAATGTAAACTACGTTCTCCTACCGTAGCTCAATATGGCAGCGCGGAAACGCTATAAATTGGCCATGATGGCGGCCTAGGGACGGCCGGATAACGGGTCGGGGATCACGAAATGTCGCTTCGGGGAGCGTTTTTCCAGCGCGGTCTACGTTGGGGCGCCCTCGGCGTGACGGTTCTGATGCTCGTCACGGCCGTAGCCGGCGACGCCGACGCCCGCTCGCGCCGCCACAAGCGCCACCGCGTCACGCATGCGGCCGAGCGCTACCAGCCGCCCTATGCCTCGATCGTGGTGGACGCCAATTCCGGCGCCGTCCTGCAGGCGACCAATGCCGACAGCCCGCGGCATCCGGCCTCGCTCACCAAGATCATGACGCTCTACCTGCTGTTCGAGCGGCTGGAGTCCGGCAAGCTCAAGATGTCGACGGAACTCCCGGTTTCCGCCCATGCCGCCGCGCAGGCGCCTTCCAAGCTGGGCCTCAAGCCCGGGGAGTCGATCCGCGTCGAGAGCGCCATCCGCGCCATCGTCACCAAGTCGGCCAACGACGTGGCGGTGATCGTGGCGGAGGCGATCGGCGGCGACGAGACGACGTTCGGGCGCATGATGACCGCGAAGGCGCGCGCCCTCGGCATGACGCATACATTCTATCACAATGCGTCCGGCCTGCCCGACGACCGCCAGATCACCACCGCGCGCGATCAGTCGATCCTCGCCCGCGCGATGTACGACCGCTTCCCGCAATACTACCACTACTTCTCCACGCGCGCCTTCGAGTTCCGCGGCAAGGTGATGCGCAACCATAATCATCTGCTCGGCCGCATCGCGGGCGTCGACGGAATGAAGACCGGCTACATCCGCGCGTCCGGCTTCAACATCGTCACGACCGTCCACCGCGGCCACCGCCGCATCGTCGCCGTCGTGTTCGGCGGCAGCACCGCGCGCGCCCGCGACGCGCGCGTCGCCGGCCTGATCGAAAGCAAGATCGACGTTGCCTCGACCAAGCGCACCGTCCCCGCGATCCACGAACGCGTCGAAGTGGCGCAGAGCGCGCCGAAGCCCGCCGAGGCCAAGGCCAAGGAACAACCGGTGCGTTTTGAAGAGCCGGCCCCCGGCTCGACCGCGCCGATCAAGCCCAACCCGGTCAAGACGGTGACCGTGCATCCGGGAACCATGCAGACCGCCTCGATCTCGCCGCCGGCGGCGGCCGCGAACCCGACGGTCACCAATGTCGCCATCGTCAAGGGCGAGGTGCCGCCCCTGCCCCCGGTCCCGCCCGGCGCGCGCCCCGGTGTGCTCGGCGTGCTGCCGGCCGAAGGCGCCAAGGTCGCCTCGGCGGGCGAAGCCGAACCGGTCAAGGTCGCCAGGGCCGAGCCCGTCCCGCTGCCCAAGCCCGAACCGGACGCCAAGCCGCACAGCGGCTGGATGATCCAGGTCGGCGCCTTCGACAGCGAAAAGGATGCCAAGCAACGGCTCTCCTCCAGCCGCAGCAAGGCCAAGGGCCAGCTCGCCAAGGCCGAGCCCTTCACCGAGCGCACCAGCAAGGGCACCAAGCGGCTCTACCGCGCGCGCTTTGCCGGCCTCGACAAGGGCCAGGCCGAGGCCGCCTGCAAGCGCCTCAAGCGCGCCGACATCCCCTGCATGGTGTTGAAGGATTGAGCGATCGCCCCGCTCGGATGCGCGCGCCGGCGAACGGCCGCCATGACGCTGACGAATTATTCACCATCCTTGCGTATGACGGACGAATAAAAATAACGGCAAGAATAACGGGACACGTCGACGAGTCAGGAGCCGCCTTGGTGTTGCGTAAGGAGTATCTCAGCGATGGCGGCGAAGAAGGACTTCCTTGGCTTCATTGATCCGGGCCGCCAGATACGTCGAGCCCCCCTGGTCGGGATGCATTTTCTTCATCAGCCGGCGGTGGGCGCCGGTGATGGCGTCAAGGCTCGCGCCCGCCTCCAGGCCAAGGATCTGATAGGCCTCCTGTTCCGTCATTTTTCCGCCGCCCGCGTGAGCCCGCCCCGCTGCCGCGTCTCCGTCCGCGTGTTCACTCCAGCGGGGGTCCCGGCGGTCAAGATAAGCCTGCAATAGCGCGCGGCTTTCCTCGTCGAACTCGCCCATCAGGCCGGCCAGCGTCTTCACGTCGAGCCGGTCCAGCGCGACGCCTTGATGGCGGCCGGCGATGATCCGCCCGCTCATATTGCCGCTGTCGTGATCGAGCTCCATTTCGAGATAGGCCGAGCGCACGCGCGAGGTCTGGCCCTTGCTCTTGCCGGCGCGCTGCGAAAAGCCGGCCGGCCCGAACGGCAGCCAGCCCAGCAGTCCCAGTCCGAAGGCGCCGAGCGGGATCGCAATGCCGATCTCGCCGCGCAGACCCAGGAAGACCGCGAGTGCGAGCGCCAGCAGCCCGCCGCCCGCCTTCAAGATCCGCGCGCCGACCTTGGGATCGACCTTGGAAACGACGTTGAGCGCCCACAAAGCGAGCACCAGCGCCAGTAGCCCGAGGAACAGCATCGGCATCGCTATTTCAGTTGCGCCAGCAGCAGCCGGGCGCCGCCCGCCCCGCGCGACGACAATTCGGCCAGCGCCTTGCGCCCGCCGGCGGCATAGGCGGCAACCGCGCGCAGGAGTTCGCCCAATTGATGCGCCGCGCCGGTGTCGAAGCGGCAATAGGCGCCGCGCGACAGCCGCGCGATCTCGCGATAGGCGTTCTCCGCGACCGGATCGCTCCCCTCCTGGAACATGAAGACCGGCACGCCCAGAAGACCGAGTTCGCCGGCGGTGGCGCAAAGATCGTCGAGCTTTTCCTCCATCGCGTCGCCGACGAAGACGAGCGCCTGCACCCGCTCGCGCCCGTGCTCCTGGCGGGCGTGGGCCAACACCTTGCCGATCTGGGTATGGCCGCCGACGCAATGGATGCGCCCCATCAGCTCGGCGAGCTTGGCCGATCCGGCGACCCAAGCGGAGGCGCGGCATTCATTCATGCCCCGGAAATAGACGAGCTGGATATCGAGCCCGCCGATGGCCGCCGCCTCGCGGAACATGTCGGCCTGCAACGCGCAGGCCGAATCCCAGGTCGGTTGCCGGCTCATGGTGGCATCGAGCGCGAACACCAGCCGCCCACGCTTGCCGGCGGTCGCGGCCGGCCCGAGCGCGCGCACCTTCTCCAGGAAGGCGGCGATTTCCGGCTTGGACGAGGCGGGTGCCGGGGTTTGGGAACGGTCCTTGGTCATGGCCGCGAGTTTACACCGATTCAAGGCTTCGGCGTGGTGAGATGCGTGCACGCGTCCCGGGCGCGGCGCAGGACGAAATCTTGCGCCGCAGCCCCGGAATCCCGCTTTTTCGTCTGATTGAACCGGGTCCGCGGAACGCCAGCACGGCACTCCGCTTCCGCTGACGCTTCATGCCGCCCGGCATTTGGCGGCGCGCCGACGGCCGCCCGATCCGCGTCAGGCAATGAGGTCGTCGACCTGCAACGGCTGGTCCATGACCGAGTACCATTCGGCGCGGGCGGCGGCGCGGCGGCGGCCGTTTTCCGACAGCGGCAGATGCAGGGTGTTCACCAGCGCGATGACCTCCTCGCGCGCGGTGAGGTGCGACATGTTCGGACGCGTGCCGAGGGTCGCCTCGTTGAGATCGTCGAAGGCGGTCAGCCCGCGCGGGAAGAATTCGCGGTAGACCACGCGCTCGGCGAAACCGTCCACGCAGCGGAAGCCCATCCGCTTCGACAGCTCGTTGATGCCCTCGCCCACCAGCTTCTTGTTGCGCGAGCCGAGCGTGGACAGACGGTTGCGCACCACGATCCAGTCGGTGAGCTTGCCGTCGACCAGCCGGCGCTGGCGGCGGGCCTCGCGCACCATCTGCGCGTAATGGCTTTCGCCGGTGACGGCGAAGTTGATCGGATCGAGCGTGGCGAGCACGTCGAAATCGACGAAACTGTCGTTGAGCGGCGTCACCAGCGTGTCGGCCATCGAGTGCGCGAGCCGCATCAGGTAACTGTCGCTGCCGGGCGTGTCGATCACCACCACGTCGTGATTGTGCTCGATCGCGCCGATCGCTTTCGAGAAACTGGCGAACTCGCGCGCCTCGTTGGCTTCCACCGAGCGGCCGTCGGCCCGCTCGACGCAATAATGCGTCGGCAATTCGAGCTTGATGCGGGCGCGCTCGGCCCAGGCGCGGCGGTTTTCGATGTAATGAGTGAAGCTCTGCTGGCGCGAGTCCAGATCGATCGTGGCGACCCGCTGACCGGCCTTGAGCAAGGCGACCGCAATATGCAGCGCGGTGGTGGATTTACCCGAGCCACCTTTCTCGTTACCGAGCACCACGACGTGCGCGGATCGCGGCGTTTCCTGGATCGATTGGACCAACATGACGCGTCCTTTGATCCGACAATACTCAAGTTATTACCGCACTTTAGTCAAGTTGATACAAGCTTAACCATTAATCCGCTCGACACGATATAAAAATCTGTACGGCTTAACCGCGGGCATCTACGAGAGTTCCCCGACATGGTTGCAAACATGGCGAAACGCCCCACCGTCGCGCGTACCATCTCCGCCCTCCGTCGCGCGGTTGCGCCCTGGCGCGAGGCGGGCGAGCGCATCGCACTGGTGCCGACGATGGGCGCGCTGCATGACGGCCACCTCAAACTTGTGAGCGAGGCACGCAGCCGCGCCAAGCGTGTGGTGGTGTCGATCTTCGTGAACCCGACGCAGTTCGCTCCGCATGAGGACTTCGGCAGCTATCCGCGCACCTTCGACAGCGACCTCAAGGCCCTGGCGGCGGCCAAGGCCGACCTGGTCTGGGCGCCGACGGCGGCGGTGATGTACCCGGAAGGTTTCGCCACGCGGATCGCGCCGGAAGGCGCCGCCCTGGCCGGCCTGGAAGACAAATTCCGTCCGCACTTCTTCGGCGGGGTCTGCACGGTGGTGGCCAAGCTGTTCCTGCAGGTCACACCCGACATCGCGATGTTCGGGCAGAAGGACTACCAGCAGTTGCGGGTCGTGACGCAGATGGCCAAGGATCTCGACCTGCCGCTCAAAGTCGTCGGCATCCCGACCGTGCGCGAGAAGGACGGTTTGGCCATGTCGTCCCGCAACGCCTATCTGTCGGCGGACGAACGGGCCAAGGCCCCGACCCTTCACCGCGTGCTCAAGGCCTCCGCCGCGCGCATCAAGAAGAATGAAGCGATCGAACGGGTGCTTCGCGACGGCCGCGCCGAGATCGCAAGCGCCGGCTTTGCGCTCGACTATCTCGAAGCGCGCCACGCCCTGACGCTGGCGCCGGTCGCTTCCCGCAAGGACGGCCCGATCCGGCTGCTGGTGGCGGCCAAGATCGGCAAGACGCGGCTGATCGATAATCTGGGGGTGTGACTCTCCGGGGCCGTCCCCGCGAAAGCGGGGACCCAGGGCTCCGTGCCCTGTCCGTAGACTGCGGCGGACGCGATCCCGGGTCTGCCTCGCTGCGCGCGGTCGCCCGCGATGACGGTGTCAGAGCAACCCCAGTTCTCTCAACTCCCGCCGCATTTCTTCCGGCATCTTGGCGGCGCCGGGGGCGGCGCGCGACAGGTCGCGCGGTGCGTCCTTGTCCTCGAGATAGCGCCAGCCCTGAAAGGCCGCGCGCGGACGCGGCTCGACCAGCTTGACCTTGCCGTCGAGCACGACCTGGCAGCGCTTGATGCCATCCTTGCCCGTGGTCGGGCGGACATCGAGGATCTTCTCGCGGCAGGAGATCTGCCCCTTGATGACCCAATAGAGCGACCCGCCGGCGGTCAGTTCGTCGGCGCGCTTGGGAAACATGCGGGTGGTGTGGATGTGCTCCGCCTTCTGCCCGCGCCGCTTCTTCTCCTTCAGCTTCTGCTTGATCCAGGCTTCCAGGTCGGCGACCGAGTCGCAGCCGACGCACAACTTGACGAGATGAAGCGGCATTCCAAGTTCCTACCGATAGTTAGCGACCGACTCTCGCCGTCATCCCGAACTGGCGCGTAGCGTCCGCGCAGGATGACGGGCACGACCCATCCCGTCACCCTTCGTGGTTCGCTGGCGCTCGCACCTCAGGGTGACGGAGCCGAGGCCGGCTCGATGACGAGCACCTTGGCGCCCTCGGCGACCTGCGCATCCTGCATGACCGCGACCTCGCTGACCACGCCGTCGACCGGCGCATGCAGCGTGTGTTCCATTTTCATCGCTTCGATGATGGCGACCCGTTGGCCGCGCGCCACTTGCGCGCCCTTCTCCACCAGAACGCTCAGCACCTTGCCATGCATGGGCGCGCGCACCAGACCGCCCGCCCCGCTTTCGGTCGCCTCGTCGATGGCCAGATCGCGCAGGCTCACTCTGGTCTGGCGCCCGTGCCGCAGCACATAGACGGCATCCTCGGCCGCGACCGCCACGGCGTCCGCCGCCGGTCCCGCGCCGTCGATCGTCACCGCCGGCCCGTTCGCGCCGTAGACGACTTGCGCCACCATTGCCTCGCCGTCGGCCACGACCGGCAGCGTCAGCCGGCGCTCGCCCGACAACTGGAACGCATCGACGGCATCCCAGGGCGACGACGCCACGCCACTCTGCGGCGCAAGCCGTTCGCTTTCGCGCTTGAGCAGTTCCGCCGCCCCGCGCGCGGCGGCGGCGCGATCGACGCCCTGGCGCGTGGCTCCCAGCGCCGACAGATGGGCATCGATGAAGCCGGTATCGAATTCGCCCGCGCGGAAGGCTTGTGCGCGCGCGAGCGCGGCGAGAAAACCCGCATTGCTGCGCGGGCCGACCACGACCGTGTTTTCCAGCGCATCGGCAAGCCGGTCGAGCGCGGCATCGCGCGTCGCCGCGTGCACGATCAGCTTGGCGATCATCGGATCGTAAAACGGCGTGACCGCATCGCCCTGCTCGACCCCGCTGTCGATACGCAGGCCTTCGCTATCCGGGTATCGCAGCGCGATCAGCTTGCCGGTCGAGGGCAGAAAGCCGCGCTCGGGATCCTCGGCATAGAGCCGCGCCTCGACCGCATGCCCATCGAGCCGCACCTGGTCCTGCTTGAGCGGCAGTTTCTCGCCGGCGGCAATACGGAATTGCCATTCGACCAGATCGAGCCCGGTCACCGCCTCGGTCACCGGATGCTCGACCTGCAGGCGCGTGTTCATTTCCATGAACCAGAATCCGCTCTCCTTCAGCCCGCCCGCGCCGTCCGCGATGAACTCGACGGTGCCGGCGCCGGCATAGCCGGCCGCCTGTGCCGCCTTGACCGCGGCCGCGCCCATGATGGCGCGCAGGTCCGCGCTCATGCCAGGGGCCGGCGCCTCCTCGATCACCTTCTGGTGCCGGCGCTGCAACGAGCAGTCGCGCTCGCCGAGATGGATCGCATGGCCGTGGCTGTCGGCGAAAACCTGCACTTCGATGTGGCGCGGCGCGCTGACATATTTCTCGATCAGCACGCGCGCATCGCCGAAGGCGCCTTGCGCCTCGCGCTGGGCGGCCTCGAGCGCGGCATCGAAATCGACATGGCGATCGACCCGCCGCATGCCCTTGCCGCCGCCGCCGGCCACCGCCTTGATCAGGACGGGGTAGCCGATCTCATAGGCCTTCTGCTTGAGGAATTTCGGCTCCTGCATCTCGCCGTGATAGCCGGGCACCACCGGCACGCCGGCCGCTTCCATCAACGCCTTGGCACGGTCCTTCAGGCCCATCGCGCGGATCGCCGCCGGCGGCGGGCCGATGAAGGCGATGCCGGCGTCGTGGCAGGCTTGCGCGAAATCGGCATTTTCCGACAGGAAGCCGTAGCCGGGATGGATGCTGTCCGCGCGCGCCGACCGGGCGGCGGCGATCAGCCGGTCGATGACGAGATAGCTTTGCGCGGCCGGGGACGGGCCGATGAAGACGGCCTCGTCGCAGGCGCGCACATGCAGCGCCCTCGCGTCGGCCTGCGAATAGACGGCGACCGTGCGCAGGCCCATTCGTCGGGCGGTGCGGGCGATGCGGACGGCGATTTCGCCGCGATTGGCGATGAGGACGGATTTGAACATGCCGGCGCCGGGTGAAGGGTCGCCCGATACTAGTGCCGCCGATTTGAAGTTCCTACACCACTTGCAGCAAATTCGATTAGGAACTTCAAATCGAAAAGCGGCACTAGAATCATAGGCTTGCTAGTGCCCCTTTGTTTCCGAAGTTCGTGTCAGAGTGTGCTGCGACGTATCACGAACTTCGGAAACGGGGCACTAGCGCGCCGCCGGCGCCGGTGTCGCTTCCACCGGCGGGCGTTTCGGCGGCACCGGGACCGTCGCGCCCTCGGCGGGCGGCGGCGCGGCCGGCGCGGCGGCGGCATTGGGCGGCAGCTTCGGCTCCGCGTTCATGATGCTCACCGGCGGGATCGAGGCGGCCGAGGGGAAATCCCAGCGGCTGTCGACCGGCCGGTGCGGCAGCGGCGCGGTTTCGGGGGCGGCACTCGCCTCCGGCATCGCCGACGGACCGGCGGCTGGAGCCGGAGCGGCCGGTGGCTGGGCCAGTTCCGGCGCCGGTGCCGACACCGCTTTGTCCCAGGCCGCGGCATGGCGCGCGACATACTGGTCGAACACCCGCGACTTGATATTGGCCTTGATCATTCCGCTGTCGCTGAGCGCGACAAAGGCCGGGCATTGCTCGACGGTGCAGCCCTCGCGCTGCGTCAGCACCTGCGCCACCAGCCCGAAGCGGTCGAGTTCGAGGGCACGGCGCGCGCCCGCGAAGGCGTGCAACGCGGCGGCGTCACCGCGCTGCGCGAGATCGAAGGCGTCCTTGAGGAGCGCAAGCCGCGCCGCGGTATAGGCGACCGCGGCGGCGACGCTCCGGGCATCGGCAAAGACCGCCTTTTCGCAAGTCGTCTCCACCGTCTCGCCCGCCCCGGCATCGAGACAGGCAAGCGCCGAACCGGGCGCCATCGCCGCCCGGTCGAGCTCCGCCGCGCGCGAGAGCAAGGCGCGCCGTTCGGCCACCCCGCTCTCCGCGGCCATGCGGTCGAGCACGACGGACACTGCGAAGGCGCCCGCCGCGACGAGCGCGACCGCGAACAAGACTTTGAGCAGTCCGTTCAACACGCCTTCGATGTCCATGGCCCTCGGCGAGGCAGGCTTACTGAACCTTGGCCCCCGAGGCTTTTACCACATTGGCCCATTTCTCGATGTCCTTCTTGAGATAGGCATCGAATTCCTCCGGCGTCTTCACCATCGGAATGGCGCCTTGCTTGAGCCAAGCCGCCTTCACCTCGGGCTTCTCGATGACCTTGTTGATGGCGTTATTCAGGAAGGTCACCACGTCCTTGGGCGTGCCCTTGGGCGCCATCACGCCGAGCCAGATGGTCGCGGAGTAGCCGGGAACCGTTTCGGCCACGGTCGGCAGGTCGGGCGTGAGCGGCGAACGCTTCTCGCCGGTGGTGGCGAGCGCGCGCACCTGACCGGACTTGGCGAGGCCCGACATGGTGGTGATGGCGTCGAACATCATCTGCACGGTGCCCGACAGCACGCTGTTGCGCGCATCGCCCGACGCCTTGTGCGGGACATGGACGATGTCGGTATGGCTCATGGCTTTGAACAGTTCGCCGGCCATGTGATAGGGCGTGCCCGGGCCGGACGAGGCGTAGTTCATCTTGCCCGGCTCCTTCTGCGCCAGCGCGATGAATTCGCCCACCGTCTTGGCCGGCACCGACGGGTGCACCACCATGATCAGATCCGAATAATTGATGGTGGCCACCGGCACGAAGTCGCGCATCAGCTGATACGGCTTGTGGGGCAGCAGCGACTCGTTGGTGGTGTGCGTGTTCGACATCACGAGCAAGGTGTAGCCGTCGGGCTTGGACTTGGCGACCGCGTCGGTGCCGATCACGGAGCCCGCGCCCGGGCGGTCTTCGACCACGAAGGATTGCTTGGTCTCGGCCGACAGGTGCTGGGCCAGCACGCGAGCATAGACGTCGGCCGGGCCGCCCGCGCCGAACGGCACGATCAGCTTGACGGTGCGGGTCGGGTAATTTTCCGCCGCGGCGGGCAAGGCCAGCAGAATCGGCGACAGCAAGGCGACGAGACGCAGGAATGTGCGCATGGATACTCCCTTTTTGTGAATTTCTGTTCGGTCCGATGTTAACCGGCGGCCCACTCTTTATTCGCCGGCCGGCTCGACGACCATCCCTACAATCGCATCACACCTATCGCGTCCCGGCGTGATAACGCCCGGCACGCGACGGTCCGCACGCGGCGCAGCATTGCCCGGATCGGCCGCGAGGGCCAATCCTTCCCGATCGACGACGGAAACACGACCGCGGCTCCCGGCCCGGCCCGCAAGGGCCGGGACGCGTCAGGCCTTGTCGAGCTGGCTCTCTTTGGCCACGCGCTCGAAGGCCTCGCCGGAATTTTTGATCCGGTATTGATAGTCGTCGCCTTCCGACGGCAGGAGTTTCACCACCGTGTAGCTGCCGCTGGCGGCGGCGCGCCCGAAGCTCGGCGACGTGTAGTAGACGGTTTCACCCACCTGGTAGCGATGCCCACGCACCGGCACGGCCGGCTGCGTGGGCGGGCTGGGCGTGTGGACCATCTCGGGCGGCGCCGCGACCGGTGTTGCCGGAGCGAGCGCGACCGCCGAAACCGGCGCGATCTCGAGGACGCTCTTGGGCGGCGTTTTAAGCGCCGTCTTGGGCGCCGTCTTGGGCGCGGACTTCGATGCGCTCTTCGGCACGGCGCGCGTCGCCTTGCCGGCCGGACGGCGGCCGGATTTCGCCGTCG
>Ga0182748_1001719_pt1 | contig 20922 bp, 21 predicted proteins | sample eDN3rd37CKraftOP_FD_128877 | JGI IMG/M metagenome (GOLD analysis project Ga0182748, IMG submission 128877) | Enriched Organic Plus compost microbial communities from Emeryville, California, USA - eDNA 3rd pass 37_C Kraft OP (version 2) (version 2) ...
CGGCGGCGCGGATCGAGGAAGAGGTCGTCGTGACCCCCGAGGGGCCGCAGGTCATCACCCGCTTCCCCGGCGAAGAGCTGCTGGTCGCCGGCCGCCAGTACGTCCGCGGCGCCGACCTCGTCGATGGAAAGGTGGTCGTATGAGCACCCAGACCGAGACCTCCCCGCCCGCCGCCGATCTGGACGGAGGCCTGGAGCTCTACCGGCGGATGAAGCTCATCCGCCGCTTCGAGGACACGATCCAGTCGCTCTTCATGAAGGGCGAGGTGCACGGCACCACGCACCTGTACTCCGGCGAGGAGGCCGTCGCCGTCGGCGTCTCCTCGGTGCTCACCGACGCCGACCGCGTGGCCGGCACCTACCGGGGCCACGGCCACGCGCTGTCGCTCGGCGTCGACCCGCAGGCGCTGCTGGACGAGATGCTCGGCCGCGCCACCGGCGTGTGCGGCGGGCGCTCCGGCTCGATGAACGTCATCGACCTCGAGCACCGCCTCATCGGCTGCTTCGGGATCATCGGCGGCTCGATCGCCGCCGCCACCGGCGCCTCGATCGCGCTGCGGCGCACCGGCGGCGTCGCCGTCGCGTTCTTCGGCGACGGCACCACCAACCAGGGCTACTTCCACGAGTGCCTCAACTTCGCGGCCGTGCGCAAGCTGCCGGTCGTGTACGTCTGCGAGAACAACCTCTACGGCGAGTTCACCCCGTGGGAGGACGTCACCGCCGGGCAGATCCGCTCGCGCCCCGAGGCGCTCGAGATCCCCGCGCAGACGATCGACGGCAACGACGTGTGGACCGTGCGCGAGGCGGCCGCCGCCGCGGTCGCGCGCGCCCGCGCGGGCGAGGGACCGTCGTTCATCGAGGCGCTCACCTACCGCTTCGTCGGGCACTCGCGCAGCGACCCGGGCGCCTACCGCAAGCCGGGCGAGCTCGACGCCTGGAAGGAGCGCGACCCGCTGAAGATCGCGCGCGCGACGCTCGTCGAGCGCTTCGGCGCCGACGAGGCGGCGATCGACGGGATCGACGCCGAGATCGAGTCGCAGATCGAGACGATGATCGAGCGCGGGCTGGCGGCGCCGTACCCGACGCCCGGTCCCGTGCGCGAGTTCAAGGACTGACGCCGTGGCCGCGATCACGATGCCGCGCCTGTCGGACTCGATGGAGGAGGGCACGATCGTGCGCTGGCTCGTCGAGGACGGCGCCGAGGTGGAGGTCGGCACCGAGCTCGTCGAGATCGAGACCGACAAGGCGACGATGCCCTACGAGTCCGACGTCGCCGGCGTGCTGCACATCGGCGCGCAGGCGGGCGACGTGCTGCCCGTCGGGGCCGAGATCGGCCAGGTGCTCGCGCCGGGCGAGACGCCCGCGCCCGCTGCCGCTGCGGCGGGGGCCGCGCCCGCCGCTCCCGCCGCGTCGGCCGCCGCGGCCGGCAACGGCGGCGGGACCGCGCTGCTCGAGCGCCCCGCGACGACCACGCGCGTGAAGGCGTCGCCGGTCGCGCGCCGCATCGCCGCCGAGCTGAACATCGACCTGGCGACGCTGGTCGGCAGCGGCCCGGACGGCCGCATCGTCAAGCGCGACGTCGAGCAGGCCGCGTCCGTCGCGGCCCCGGCGGCGCCAGCGCCGGCCCCCGAGCCCGCCGCGCCCGAGCCGCAGCCGGTCGCCGGCGGCGAGCGCGGCGACACGCGGGTCGTCGACCTCTCCCGCGTCCAGCAGACGATCGCCCGGCGGATGGCCGACGCGAAGGCGGCGATGCCGGAGTTCACGGTCTCGACCGACGTCGACATGGACGCCGCCGTCGCGCTGCGCGCGCAGCTGAAGGCGGCCGCGGCCGAGGGGGACCCCGTCCCGTCCTACAACGACTTCGTCGTGAAGGCGGCCGCGCTCGCGCTGCGCGCCCATCCGAAGGCCAACGGCAGCTACCGCGACGGCCGCTTCGAGCTGTACGAGCGCATCAACGTCGGCGTCGCGGTCGCCGCCGAGGACGCGCTGCTCGTGCCGACGGTGTTCGACGCCGACCGCCGCTCGCTCGGCGCGATCGCCGCCGAGACCCGCCGGCTGGCCGCCGCCGGGCGCGAGGGCCGCCTCACGCCCGCCGACCTGTCGGGCGGCACGTTCAGCGTCAGCAACCTCGGGATGCTCGGCGTCACGCACTTCACCGCGGTGCTGAACCCGCCGCAGGCGGCGATCCTCGCCGTCGGCGCGCTGGAGCAGCGCGCGGTCGTGCGCGACGGCGCCGTCGTCCCCGGCCATCGCATGACGCTCACGCTCACCTGCGACCACCGCATCCTCTACGGCGCCGACGCCGCCGCGTTCCTGGCCGACATCCGCGCGGCGCTCGAGCAGCCGCTGCGACTCGCCCTCTGACCTCGCAAGGAGACCACCGAACCATGCCCACGCTCGAGTTCCGACACGCCGTCCGCGACGCGCTCGACGAGGAGCTCGCGCGCGACGAGCGCGTGATCTTCTTCGGCGAGGACGTGGCCAAGCCCGGCGGCGTCTTCGCGACCACGCCCGGCCTGTACGAGCGCCACGGCGAGGAGCGCGTCTTCGACACCCCGATCTCCGAGCTGGCGATCGCCGGCTCGGCGTTCGGCGCGGCCGTGTGCGGCCTGCGCCCGGTGATCGAGATCATGTTCGGCGACTTCCTGCCGCTGGCGATGGACAGCATCGTCAACCAGTCGGCCAAGTACTGGTACCTGTCCAACGAGCAGGCGAGCATCCCGATCGTCGTGCGCTCGGCGATCGGCGCGGGCGGCAACTTCGGCGCGATCCACTCGCAGAACCCGATCAACTGGTTCCACAACGTACCGGGCCTGAAGATCGTGGCGCCGTCGACGCCGACCGACGCGAAGGCGCTGCTGAAGGCGGCGATCCGCGACGACAACCCGGTCCTGTTCTTCGAGCACAAGCGCCTGTACGGGATGAAGGAGGACGTGCCCGACACGATCGACGCGGGCCGCCTCGGCGAGGCGCAGGTCGTGCGCGAGGGCGCCGACGTCACGCTCGTGTCGGCCATGAAGGGCGTCCACGACTGCCTCGCCGCGGCCGAGCTGCTGGCCGAGGCCGGCGTCGAGGCCGAGGTGATCGACCTGCGCACGATCCGCCCGCTGGACCGCGACGCGATCCTGCGCTCGCTGGCCAAGACGAACCGCCTCGCCGTCGTCGAGGAGGGCCCGGTCACGGGCGGCTGGGCCGGCGAGGTCATGGCCGTCGCCGCCGAGGCCGCGCTGCACGACGTCGACGACCTGTGGCGCATCGCCTGCGCCGACCACCCGATCCCCTACAGCCCGCCGCTGGAGAACGCGTTCCTGCCGGGCGCGGAGACGATCGCGGCGTCGGTGCGCGAGCGCCTCGGCGTCACGGACCGCACGCTGGCCTGAACCGGCACACGCCCGGCGCGGAAGGGATAGCGTCGGGCCATGTCGCAGCAGCAGACCGCCTTCACGGCCGCGGCCGTCCACGCGGCCTCCGAGTTCCTGGACCTCGACGCCAGCGTCGACAAGGCCTGCCGCCTCATCGAGGAGGCGGCCGACAACGGCGCCCGGCTCGTCGTGTTCCCGGAGACGTTCCTGCCGGGCTATCCGTTCTGGATCTGGTCGCACACGCCGGCGCAGAGCGCGCCGCTGTTCGCCGAGCTGTTCGCGCAGTCGGTCGAGCTGCCCAGCGAGGCGACGCAGCGGATCGGCCGCGCCGCCCGGCGCGCGCGCACGTGGGTGTGCATGGGCCTCAACGAGCGCGACGGAGGGACGCTCTACAACACGCTCGCGTGGTTCGACGACGACGGCCGGCTCGTCGCCCGCCACCGCAAGCTGCAGCCGACCAACGCGGAGCGCACGATCTGGGGCCGCGGCGACGGCCGTGACGTGTTCGTGCTCGACACGCCGCTGGGCCGCCTCGGCGGGCTCATCTGCTTCGAGCACAGCATGGACCTCAACCGCTACGCGCTGATCGCGCTCGGCCAGCAGGTGCACGTGTCCGCGTGGCCGGCGATCTCGGCGATGACCGCCGACCCGAACTCCGGCAACTTCGACAACCTCACCGAGACGGCGATCAAGTACCACGCGCTCGCCGCGCAGGCGTACGTGATCTGCTGCCAGAGCCGCATCGACGAGACCGCGATCGAGCGCATCGGCCTGACCGACCAGCCCGACAAGGCGCGCGTCGGCGGCGGGCTGTCGGCGATCGTGGCGCCCGACGCGACGTACGTGGCGGGCCCGCACCGCGACGACGAGACGATCCTCTACGGCGAGATCGACCTGGGGATGATCCCGTTCGCGAAGTTCTTCGCCGACTCGGCCGGCCACTACGCGCGCCCGGACGTGTTCTCGTTCGGCATCGACGCGCGCGCCCAGACGCCGCTGAGCCCGGGCGCGGGCGGGATCGTCGACCGCTTCCAGGTCCTCGGCGAGCCCGACGACGGCGTCGAGGAGCTCGAGGCCGAGGCGCCGCGCCTGCTCGGCCCGCCGCCCGCCTAGGACTCGACCTCGCGCGGGTCGGGGTCGGGCACGAGCACCTCGTCGACGTAGCAGTAGCGCCAGTTCTGGCCCGGGTCCAGCGAGGCGATCGTCGGGTGCCCGGTGTCGTGGACGTGCTTGGTGGCGTGCTTGTTCTTGGAGTCGTCGCAGCAGCCGGTCGTGCCGCAGGTCAGGCAGTAGCGCAGGTGGACCCAGTCGTCGCCGAGCGCCACGCACTGCTCGCACACGTCCGACCTGGGCGCGGCCGGCGCGATCCCGTCGAGGTGCGGGCAGGAGGCGACGATCGGGACGCGCTCGACGTAGCGGAAGCCGCCGAGGATGCGGCGGGGGAGGAGCACCGAGAGGCGGCCGGAGCGGGCGGCCAGGATCGGCCCGACGAGCGCGAGCAGCAGGACGTAGAGCGCGACGAACGGGCCGATGCGGCCGTCGAGCCCGGCGGCGATCGCGAGCGTGGCGAGGATCAGCGAGAACTCGCCGCGGCTCAGCAGCACGGAGGCGGCGTTGATCGCGGCGCGCTGGTTGAGACCGTGGATGCGGGCCATCAGCACGCCGCCGAGCGTGTTCGTGACGATCGTGACCGCGATCGCGGCGAGCACGTACGGGAGCACCGAGCCGAGGTCGCCGAGCGCGATGCTCGCGCCGAAGACGACGAAGAAGATCGCGGCGAACGCGTCGCGCACCGGGAGGATGAGCTGCTCGACCCGCTCGCCGGCCGAGGTGCGTGAGATGACCAGGCCGATCATCAGCGCGCCGATCGCGTCGGACACGTCGAGCTCCTCCGCGAACCCGGCGAACAGGATCGCCAGGCCGACGGCGAGGATCACCAGCAGCTCCTCCTCGCTGGTGTCGACGATCCGCCCGACGATCCCGGCGCCGTAGCGGGCGAGCAGGAACAGGCCGAGGATGAACGCGATCGCGATGCCGAACTGCTGGGCGGCCTCGCCGAGCGAGTCGGCGCCGCCGAGCACGGGCGCCAGCAGCGCCAGGTAGATCGCCAGGAACAGGTCCTCGACGACGATGATGCCGAGGATCACCGGGGTCTCGGCGTTCGTGAGGCGGCGCAGCTCGCCGAGGAGCTTGGTGACGATCGCCGACGACGAGATGCCGATGGCGCCCGCGATCACGAACGCCTCCTCGACGCCCCATCCGAACGCGAAGCCGAGCGCGAGCCCGCCGCCGACGTTCAGCCCGATGTAGGCGAACGCGGCGCCGACGACGCGGCGGCCGCTGGCCAGCACCTGCTCGAGCGGGAACTCGACGCCGAGGTGGAACAGCAGGACGATGAGGCCGATCGCGGCGACGAGCTCGAGGTCGTGCGGGTCGTCGATGATCCCGGTGACCGACGGCCCCAGCAGGATCCCCGCGAGCATGAACGCGGGGATGGTCGGCAGCGCGACGCGGCGTCCGAACCGCGCCAGGAGGCCCGCCACGACACCGGACGCGCCGAGCGCGACCAGCTCAGCAGGCATCGGCTCGCGTGATCAATCCGAGAAGAACGTCCCCGACAGCACGGCGGCGACCCGCTTGGCCTCCTCCTCGTCGAGCCGCACGACCAGCGGCCCCGACTCGCGGCCGGGTTCGAAGGCGTACAGCTCCCGCGTGCCGTCCTTGTGGACGATCACGGCGAGGCGGTGCTCGCCGGAGCTCTCGATCTCGTACTTCTTGCCGATCCCGAAGAGCTCCGTGACGTGGACGCCGTGGCCCATCTGTCCAGTATCGCAGGGTCGAGTGCTCAGGCCGCCGCCGTGCGGCGCCGCGGCTGCGCGGCGACGCTGGGCGCGAGCACGGCGGCGAGCACGAGCGCCCCGCCGGTGAGCTGGATCGGCGTGAGCCGCTCGCCGAACACGGCGAACGCCAGCAGCACGGTGACGAGCGGCTCGGCGGTGGCGAGGATCGAGGCGGTCGTCGGTCCGACGCGGCGCAGGCCGGCGAAGAACAGGCCGATCGCGCCGACCGTGGACACCGCCGCGAGCGCGGCCAGCCAGCCCCAGCCGGCGGGGGTCAGGGCGCCCGGGTGCAGCTCGCCGGCGAGCGAGGCGCCCGTCGTGAGCGACACGGCCGCGCCGGTGCACACGAGCGCGGCCAGCGCGAAGGGAGCCGTGCGCGCCGCGGCGTGCTCGCCGACGAGGATGTACGCGCTGTAGGTGACCGCGGCGGTCAGGCCGAGCGTGGCGCCGAGCGGGTCCAGCGCGCCGGTCCCGGCGCCGGCGAGGACGAGCACCAGCCCGGCGCCCGCCAGCACGAGCGCGCCGCCGCGGCGGGTGTCGAGCCGCTCGCGGCCCAGCAGCGCCGCGGCCACGGCCACGATCGCCGGGAACGTGAAGACCAGCAGCGACAGCAGGCCGGCGTCGACGCGCTCCAGCGCGACGAAGAAGCAGCCGGCCTGCAGCGCGTAGCCGACCGCGCCGAGCGCCAGGCCGGCGGCGACGTCGCGGGGCCGCAGCCCGCGCAGGTCGGCGCCCCCGCGGGCGGCGATCAGCAGGCCCCACAGCAGGGTGGCGGCCAGCGCGAAGCGCACCGCCAGCAGCGTGCCCGGCGTCGCGCCCTCCGCGTAGGCGAGCTTGCCGAACACCGCCATCGCGCCGAAGGCGGTCGCCGAGGCGAGGCAGAGGAGCGTCCCGGTCCAGCGCATGGTGCGATCCTGCCCGACGGTGTACGGTAGCGTCGATTCCGATTCGTGACGATGAATCGGTAGCGTTGCTACATCATGCTCGAGCTCCGCCGTCTGCGCCTGCTGCACGAGCTGGCCGAGCGCGGCACGATCGCGGCGGTCGCCGACGCGCTGCGCTACACGCCGTCGGCGGTCTCCCAGCAGCTCGCGATGCTCGAGCGCGAGGCCGGGGTCGCGCTGCTGGAGCGCGCCGGCCGGGGCGTGCGGCTCACCGACGCCGGCCGCGTGCTGGCCGACCACGCCGCGGCGCTGCTCGATCGCGCCGCGCTCGCCGAGGCCGACCTCGCGGCCGCCGCCGGCACGGTCGCCGGGCGCGCCCGCGTCGCCGGCTTCCAGTCGGCGGCCATGCGCATCGCGGTCCCGGCGCTGGCGGCGCTCGCCCGCGACGCGCCGCGGCTGCGTTGCGAGCTCGTCCAGGCCGAGCCCGAGCACGCGCTGCCCGCGCTCGCACGCGGCGAGCTGGACCTGCTCATCGCCGACGAGTGGCGCCACCAGCCGCTGCGCCTGCCGATGGGGCTGCGGCGCCATCCGCTGCTGACCGACCCGGTGCGGGCCGTGCTGCCCGCCCGCCACCCGGTCGCGCGCCGCCACCGCCAGGCGGTGCCGCTGGCCGAGCTCGCCGGCGAGGCGTGGGTCGCCAGCCACCCGGGCATGGCGTGGGAGGCGCTCACCCAGCGCGCCTGCCGCGAGCATGGCCGCTTCGAGCCCGACATCCGCCACCGCACCGACGACGCCACGGTCGCGCTCGGCCTGGTCGCCGCCGGCGTCGCGGTCTCGCTGCTGCCCGAGCTCACGCTCGACCCGCGTCCCGCCGGCATCGCCGTGCGCGACGTCGCCGGCGCCGAGCTGGACCGCGAGGTGCTTGCGGTCACGCGCGCGGTCGACGACGCGCGCCCGTCCACGAACGCGCTGCTGGACGCCGTGCGCGCGGCCGCCGCCGCGCTGCGATGAGTTTCGCGCCGGCGCGCGGTCTGAACGGCAGCACCGAACGACCCCGGGAGGGTTTCACGTCATGCCGCGCATCACGCCGAACCTGTGGTTCGACACGCAGGCCGAGGAGGCCGCCGAGTTCTACTGCTCGATCTTCCCGAACTCGCGGATCGTCTCGAAGGCCCACTACAACGAGGCCGGCCCCCGCGACGAGGGCATGGTCATGACCGTCGAGTTCGAGCTCGACGGCCAGCGCGTCGTCGCGATCAACGGCGGCCCCGACTTCACGTTCACCGAGGCGCTCTCGCTGGAGATCTCCTGCGAGGACCAGGCCGAGATCGACTACTACTGGGAGCGCCTCACCGACGGCGGCGAGGAGGGCCCGTGCGGCTGGCTGAAGGACCGCTACGGCCTGTCCTGGCAGGTCACGCCGAAGGGCATCGAGGAGCTGTTCGCCGACGACGACCCGGCGCGCGCCGCGCGGGCGATGAAGGCGATGTTCGGGATGCGCAAGCTCGACGTCGCCGCGCTGCGCGCGGCGGCCGACGGCGTGCCGGCCGCCTGAAGGATTCCTCGATTGGACGGGCGCCAGCTACCGTGGGTGGATGGCGACGACGATTGTGGGCCCGGAGTTCCCCGACCTGGGCGACGAGCGGCTGTACCCGCGTCTGTCCGAGTACAAGATCCAGAAGCTCAAGAAGCTCGGCGACCCGCAGCTGTTCGCGCCCGGCGAGGTGCTCTACGACCAGGGCGTCCGGGAGGCGCCGTTCTTCGTCATCCTGAGCGGCCGCGTCCAGCTCGTGGACCGCAAGCCCGGCAAGGACCGGCCGATCGCCGAGGTCGACGCCGGCACGTTCATCGGCGACATCGCGATCTTCACCGGCGAGCCGACGATCAGCCGGGCGATCGCGATCGAGCCCACCGAGGTCGCGGCGTTCCCGCGGCCGCGGCTGCGCGAGATGGTCGCGCAGTGGCCCGAGCTGGGGGAGCTGGTGCTGCGCACGATGGTCGCCCGCCGCCTGTGGCACGAGGAGCGGGGCCACGGCGTGCTGCGGCTCATCGCGCCGCGCAGCTCGCGCCGCGCCTTCGAGGTGCGCGACCTGCTGGAGCGCAACCTGCTGCCGGTGCGCTTCTACGACGTCGACCGCGACCCCGACGCCGCGCCGATGCTGGACTTCCTCGGCCTCAGCCGTGAGCAGACGCCGGTGCTCGTCAACGTCGACCGCGTGCTGCCCAACCCGTCGGCGGCGCAGGTCGCGCGCGACCTCGGGCTGCGCGCCGAGGTCGAAGGGCAGCGCTTCGACGCGGTCGTGCTCGGCGGTGGGCCCGCCGGCCTCGCGGCCGCCGTCTACGCGGGCTCCGAGGGGCTGCGCACGCTCGTGGCCGAGGCGTGGGCGCCGGGCGGCCAGGCCGGCACGAGCACGCGGATCGAGAACTACCTCGGCTTCCCGACCGGCATCTCGGGCACCGAGCTCGCGCGCAAGGCGACGCTCCAGGCCCGGCGCTTCGACGCCGTGCTGTCCAGCTTCCACCGCGCGGTGGAGCTCGCCGACGGACCCGAGGGCCTGCTGCGCGTCGACCTCGACGACGGCCAGCACGTCCTGGCGCGGACGGTCGTGATGGCGACCGGCGCGCGCTGGCGGCGCCTGCACGCCGAGGGCGTCGAGCGCTTCACCGGCGCCGGCGTCTACCACGCGGCGATGCCGTCCGACGCCCAGCGCTACCGCGACCAGGACGTGATCGTCGTCGGCGGCGGCAACTCGGCCGGGCAGGCCGCGGTGTTCCTCGGCGCGCGGGCGCGGTCGGTGCGGATGATCGTGCGCGGCGAGGGCCTGGCGAACACGATGTCGCGCTACCTCGTCGACCGCATCGAGAAGTCGCGCTCGATCGAGCTGATGACCGAGACGGAGGTCACCGCCGTCCACGGCGACGAGACCGTCGACGCCGTGACGCTGCGCGACCGCCGCGACGGCAGCGAGCAGCGCGTCCCCGCCGCCGCCGTGTTCGTGATGATCGGCGCCGACCCGTGCACCGAGGCCGCGCGCGGCGTCCTCGACGTCGACGCCGCCGGCTACCTCCTGTGCGGGCAGGCGGCCGCGGACTGCGAGAGCCACATGCGCTGGCCGCTGCGCGACCGCCAGCCGCACATGCTCGAGACCGTCCGCCCGGGCGTGTTCGCCGCGGGCGACGTGCGCTCGGGCGCCACGAAGCGCGTCGCCTCCGCGGTCGGCGACGGCGCGCTCGCCGTGCGGTTCGTGCACGACGTGCTGATCGCCTGAGCGGGCGGGGCAGGGAGTCCGCCCGCCCAGGCGGTGGGGAGGATCAGTGCGCGTGCTGCAGCGTGGCGGGCGAGCGCGGCGTCCACGTGCCGTTCAGCGCGACGTCGTGGATCAGCTCGTCCTGGGCGGCGGCCGCCAGCACGTGGTCGCGCGTCTCCTCGCCGAGGCGGCGCAGCTTGGCCTCGTCGAGGTCGACGAGCTTGCCGTCGCGCTTGACGACGCGGCCGGCGACGAGGACGGTGTCGACCAGGCCCGGGTGGGCGTTGTAGACGAGCGCGCCCGCCGGGTTGTTCAGCGGCGTCATCCCGAGCGTGTCGGTGCGCACGAGGATGATGTCGGCCTCCTTGCCGGGCGTGAGCGACCCGACGCGGTCCTCGAGGCCGCACGCGCGGGCGCCCTCGATCGTGGCGAACTCGAGCATGTCGCGGCAGGTGAGCTTGATCGGCTCGCCGCCGGCCAGCGACAGCCCGGCCGCCTCGAGCGCCGCGTTGTCCAGGCCGCGCTGCACCGACAGGGCGGTGCGCATGAGGCCGAACATGTGCCCGCCGGTGGACGTGCACACGTCGATCGACAGGCTCGGGCGGATGCCGGCGTCGAGCAGGCGGCCGGTCGCCGGCCAGCCGTGGCCCATCTGGACCTCGACGTCGGCGGCCACGGAGGCGGTGCCGCCGGTGTCGGCGATCATCTTCAGCTCGTCGTCGGCGAGCGTGCAGCAGTGCACGTACGTCGTGCGGTCGTCGAGGAGGCCCTCGTTCTTCATCCACTCGATCGGCCGCGTCTTGCCGAACTCGCCGTCGCCGACGTGCACGGTCACGCGCAGGTCGAGCTCGCGGGCGAGCGCCCAGTCGTGGCGGGCGACCTCCTCGGTGGTGAACTGCGGGCCGCGGATGGCCAGCGCCATCGTCATCAGGCCGTCGTCGGAGCTGAAGTACTGCTCGCGCACCCGGCGCGCGTCCTCGGAGTGGGGGACGGGGTTCTGCGGCACGACGCCCCACTGCTGGTTGCCCGAGCCGTGGGCGAAGACGGTGCGCGCGCCCGAGTCGCGCAGGCCGGCGATCGCGCCGTCGGCGTGGTCGGGCGTGGCGAGGTTGTGCGACCAGTCCAGCAGCGTGGTGATGCCGGAGTCGAGCGCCTCGGCGGTGCCGAGCAGGTTGCCGGCGTAGGTGTCCTCCGGGCGGTAGTACTTGCTCAGCCCGGTGTGCATGCCCCACAGGTAGTGGAACAGCGACCAGTCCGAGGCGATGTTGCGCCACGGCGCCTGCCACGTGTGGCGGTGCGTGTCGACGAAGCCCGGCAGGACGATGCGGTCGGACGCGTCGATGACCTCGCAGTCGGCCGCCTCGATCGACGGGGCGACCTCGACGATCCGACCGTCCTCGATGAGGACGTCGCCGGTGGGCAGCTCCCCGACCGCGGGATCCATCGACAGGACGGTTCCGCCCTTGATCAGCACTCGATTGGCCAACGACCCTTCTCCTCTGAAAGCCGACGTCAGACGACGGCTCGAACCTATGCCCTGCGAGCGCAACTGTCAAGCAGGAGCGAACAGGGCCGCTCCTGCTTAACGGGGGCCGATCAGGCGCCCGGCAGCGCGATGCCGATCGCGGCGTTCTCGGCCGGGCTCGCGTTCCAGTGGCCGAGGCGGGCCGCCGCGCGCAGGAGGCGCTCGACGGCGTCGGGCGCCGGCGGCCACGCGGGCCGCTCGCCGGGCGCCAGCGGCGTGCCGATCTCCGCGAAGAACGCGCCCATCCGGGCGGTCGTCACGACGATCGACACGGCCGCCTCCGCGCCCGGGTTGCGCCAGGCGTGGCGCACGCCGCCGGGGACGTGGACGGCGTCGCCCGGCCGCGCCCGGCGCCACCCCGACGGCGCCTGGAAGCCGTCGAGCTCGCCCGACAGCATCACGAACGTCTCCGGGTCGGGGTGGGCGTGCAGCGGCACGACCAGGCCGGGCGGGATCGTGCCGCGCAACGCACAGGGCGCCTCCGGGTCGCCGTCGACCGGCGTCAGGACCTGCACCGTCGGGCCGAGCACGTCCAGCGTGAGAGGGGTGGAGCTCATCGCCCCGTCAGGCTCCCGCGCCCGCCCGGCGCCGCCAACCCCGCGATCGCGGGGTCAGGCCGCGGCCGGCTCCTGCGGGAGCCCGTAGCGCCCGACGATGCGGTCGTAGTTGCGGCGCATCAGGGCGATCACGTCGGCCTCGTCGTCGGGGCCGTCGATCCGCCGCGCGCCCATCCCCGGCGCGTCCGGGAACACCGGGTGGGGCCCGACGCGCCCCTCCGCCCGCAGCTCCTCGCCGAGCTGCCGGGTGAACGAGAAGTGCGCGACGCGATCGCCGTGCAGGTGGCCGACCTCGCGGCGGCCGACGCGCAGCGATCGCTCGCCGCGCGACCCGGCCACCTCGGCGACGCCCGGCCAGGCGCACACCGCCGCGACGATGCGGTCGGCGGCGCCGGGAGCGGTGATGGTCATCGAAGGTGCCTCCATCGTCGTGGTCGACGACGATGGTGCACCTTCAAGGGCGCTTGAAGTCAAGCGCCGACCGCCGGCTCAGGGCTGGTAGCCCAGCGCCTCGCCGGTCTCCAGCAGCGACTTGAGGTCGCTGAGGATGAACGGCCAGCCGCCGCCCGCGCCCGTCCCGGCCGCGCCGCCGCCGACCACGGCCGCGATCTGCGGCGCGTCGGAGACGTCGTGGATCACCGTCAGGCGCGTCGCGCCGCCCTCGCCGGGCTCGATCTCGTAGGTGAGGCGAGTGAAGCCGGCCTCGATCGTCTCGTCGTCGACGAGCATGCGCATCGTGTGGACGAGGCGGCGCGGCGGGTCGGCCTCGATCACCTCGCCGTCGACGACGACGTCGGGCAGCCCGTGCTGCTTCTGCTCGGCCGTGGCCAGCGACCGGTACGCGCCGCCCGGGCGCAGGTCGAACTCGGCCCGCCCGCTGTAGCCGTAGCGCTCGGTCCACTCGGGCTTGGTGATCGCGTCCCAGATCGCCTCCGGGGTGGCCCGGATCCACACCCGGTGCACCTGCACGGTCTGGTAGTTCGTCGTGTCCGTGGTCATGCCGTGTCCTCCAACTCGCTCTTGAGCTCGAGGAGCGCCGAGACCTGGCGCTCCGTGTACTTGTCGATCCACCGGTCGTGGATGAGCCGGATCGGCACCGGGTTGAGGAAGTGCAGCTTCTCCCGGCCCTGCCGGCGGGTGACCACGAGCCCCGCGTCCTCGAGGACGCGCAGGTGCTTCATCACGCCGATGCGCGTCATGTCCACCTGCGACTCCAGCTCGGTCAGCGTGCGGCCGTCACGCTCGAAGAGCTGGTCGAGCAGGAAGCGACGCGTCGGGTCGGCGAGCGCCTTGAACACGCGGTCGTCGTCGGTCACGGCAGGAACAATAGGTAACTAAAAGGTTACATGTCAAGCACGCGGCGCAGCCACGCGTGGATCGCGTCCTCGACCGCGCCCAGGTCGCCGCGCAGCGCGTGGTCGCCGGCGACCCGCGCGATCGTCCGTCCCGGCGCCGGCGGCGGCATCCCGAACGGGTCGCGCTCGCCCTGGACCACGAGCACCGGGACGTCGACGGCCTCGAGCTCGCCGAGCCGGCTGGGCGGCGGCTCGGTCGCGCCGCGGCGGGGGCGGGGCTGCAGCGGGAACGCGAGGCACAGCACGCCGATCGCGCCGGTCGCCGCCGCCGTGCGGCACGCGACGCGGGCGCCCGACGAGCGCCCGCCCGCGAGCAGCGGCAGCCCGGCCAGCGGGCCGGCGGCGAGGTGCGCGCAGACCGCGATCCAGGCCGCGTCGAGCTGGCGCGCCGGCGCGGCGCTGCGCCGCCCGGCGACGCGGTAGGGCTGCTCGACGAGCACCGCGCTCACGTGCTCGGCGTTGGCCACCCGCACCGCGGCCACGAGATCGCGGGCGCCGACCCCGCCGCCCGCGCCGTGCCCGAGGACGAGCGCGCCGCGCGGCGCGGAGGCCGGATGCAGGTGGGCGCGGGCGGGCCCGTGCGGGGTCTCGATCTCGATCTCGCTCACCGGACGATGCTCGCACGCGATACTCCCGGGCGTGAGCGCACGCAACGTCCTCGGCGGCGAGCTGGAGGTGTGCGGGACCGATCCCCTCACCGGCTTCTACCGCGACGGCTGCTGCACGACCGGCCCGGAGGACCGGGGCAGCCACACGATCTGCGCCGTCGTCACCCAGGAGTTCCTCGAGCACCAGCGCTCGATCGGCAACGACCTGACGACGCCGATGCCGCACTTCCGCTTCCCCGGCCTCGTGCCCGGAGACCGCTGGTGCGTCACCGCCCGCAACTGGCTGGCGGCCTACGAGGCCGGGGCCGCCGCCTACGTCGTCCTCGCCGCCACCCACGAGCGCGCCCTGGACATCGTGCCCCTGGAGGCGCTGCAGGAGATGGCCGTCGACGTGCCGTCGGACCCCGGCTCGCTGCTGGAGTAGGTCAGAGCTCGGCCGCCTGGTCGCGGTAGCGCCGGCCCCAGATCCCCGACTTGCCCGGCGCCATGATCCCGTTGGGGTCGAGCGCGTCCTTGATGCGCTCGTGCAGGCGCCGCAGCGCGCCGTCGTTCCAGCCGAACGTCGCCATCACCTCGTCCATCAGGCCCAGGTGCGTGCGGTACTCCCCGTAGCCGGCCTCGGCCGCCTCGCGCACCAGCAGCCGCGTGAGCTCGAACGTCTCGTCGCGCTGCGCCGGGTCCTCCTTGTCGTAGAGGAACAGGCAGATGTGGTGCATCTCGCGCAGCCCGACGACGATCTGCGCGGCGTAGTCCTTGCGGTACTCGCGGCAGCGGTCGCGGACCATCGTGTACTGGCGCATCGCGTCGGCGCCGTCGGGCGCGGAGATCGGCGAGAACCCGATGTGCGCGCCGTTGGGGATCCACTCGAGCAGCTTCAGCTCCTCGAGGCTGGGGATGCCGCGGGCGATGTTCGCGCGGTCGCGCAGGATGTGGCCGCCGCGGTCGTCATCGCCGGCGCGGTCCTCGGGCGTGAAGAACCGCGCGCCGGGGATCTGCCCGAAGGCCTCCTGGATGATCCCCCAGTACATGTCCATGATCGGCGGCGGCCCGTACAGCGCGCCGTAGAAGTTCCAGTAGCCCAGGCCCAACTCCCGCTTCATGCGCTCGATCGCCTCGTCGGGCAGCGGCCCGTCGCCGTCGTGCCACTCGTCGCGCTTGGACACCACCCCGGCGTCGAGCACGATGTTGCGCAGCACCGGCGCGTTCTGCAGCGGCGCCATGTTGATGCGCAGCGGCAGGATCGTGTCGACGATCTGCTCGAGGTCGGACTCGTTCTCGAACGTGATCAGGTAGGGCCGGTAGCCGGGCGGCTCGGGCATCAGGCCGATGCCCATCTTCGTGACGATGCCGTAGTTCGACTGCGTGAACAGGCCGTCGGGGTACGGGCCGAAGCCGTACGGGAACAGCTGCCAGGTGTTCGACCCGGGGACCGCGCCCATCCCGGTGCGCACGATGTCGCCGTCGGGCAGCACGACCTCCATGCCGGTCTGCCACATGAAGTGGTCGCCGTAGGGCGTGTAGCCGACGCCGCGGTCCAGCGTGTTGCCGACGACGCTGCCCCAGCCGAGGTCGGGGCAGTCCACCCACAGCTTGATCCCGTTGTCCTGCAGGTGCTGGTAGAGGTCGAAGTACGTGACGCCCGGCTCGACGAGCGCGTAGGCGAGGCGCTCGTTGACCTCGAGGACGCGGTTCATGCGCCGGCCGGTGTCGACGACGACGGCGCCGCTCAGGCGCGGGGCGCCGCCGCCGTAGCCGAGGTTGCGCCCGGTCGACACCGGCGACAGCGGCACGCCGGTCTCGTTGGCGATCCGCACGACCTCCTGGACCTGCTCGGGCGTGGCCGGGCACACGGCCGCGGCCGCGGCGAAGCGCTCGCGGCCGGCGATCGGGTACGGGTCGCGGTACGGCTCGAGCGCCGCGTCGTCGGTCAGGACGAACTCGTCGCCGACCGCCGCGCGGAAGCGGTCGATGGCCGATGCGAAGTCGCGCTCGGACACGCCTGGGGCCAGGATCGGGGCCATTCGCTCTCCTCCTCGTCGTGGCTGCGGCCTTCAGGACAGCGCCGCGGGGCGTGCGGCGCAAGGGCCGGTGCGCGAACCGGACGACGCGGTGCGCGAAGCGGATCATCTACGCTCGCGCTCGAGGAGATGGTCCAGGCCGCCCGTCAGCGCGCCGTGTCGGTCCGCTGCGCCGATCCCGACGAGGCGCGCGTCATCGGCACCCGCGTCTACCACCCGCACGAGGTCGCGATCCGCGGCGACGCGAGCGCGTTCGCGATGACGCTCGAGGCGACCGCGCTCGGCCCGCTGACCGTGGGCTGGCTGCGCTACGACACCGAGGTGCGCCTCGACGCGCCCGCGTTCGAGACCGCCTACCAGGTCAACCTCATCAGCGGCGGCGTGATGGAGGCGCGCTGCGGCCGCGAGCGGATCCTGGCCACCGCCGACACCGCGATGGTCTACCGCCCCGACCGCCCGACCGGGTTCACCGGCTGGCGCACGCCCGCGCCGCTGCTGGGCCTGAAGATCCCGCGGCTCGTGCTCGAGCACGAGCTGGAGCGGCTGCTGGACCGCCCGATCGCCGGCCCGATCGACTTCGCGCTCGGCCTCGACGTCGCGCGCGGCCCGGGCGCCGAGTGGCGGGCGCTGCTGCGGGCGATGGCCGGCGGCCTGGGCGACGAGCGCGCGCTCGTGCGCCAGCCGCTGGTGACCGCGCCGCTCGTGCACACGATCCTCACCGGCCTGCTGCTCAGCGCGCGCCACCGCTTCCGCGACGAGCTCGACGCGCCCGCGGCGGCGGCCGGGCCGGCCGCGGTGCGCCGCGCGCGGGCGTTCATCGACGCCAACGCCGACCGGCCGCTGACGGTCGCCGACGTGGCCGAGGAGGCCGGGGTGGGCGTCCGCGCGCTCCAGCAGGCGTTCCGCCGCGCGCTGGGCATGTCGCCGACCGCGTACCTGCGCCAGGTCCGCCTGCGCGCCGCCCACCGCGAGCTGCTCGACGCCGACCCGGCCACCACGACCGTCGCCGACGTCGCGGCGCGCTGGGGCTGGCTGCACGCCGGCCGCTTCGCCGCCCACTACCGCGCCCGCTACGGCGTCGCGCCGGCGGCGACGCTGCGGCGCGGGCGCTGACCGGCTAGGCGGCGCGCCCGCTGCGGGCCAGCGCCGCGCTCACGCGCGCGGCCGCGTCCTGCACGTGGCGGGCGATCGCGCCCCTCCCGCCGCGGCGGATCCGGGCGCTGGGCCCCACGACGGAGACGGCGGCGACCGCCCGGGGGCCGCCGTCGCCGTCGACGAGCACCGGCGCGGCGACCGAGGAGAAGCCCTCCTCGCGCTCCTCGTCGGTGGCGGCGTAGCCCTGCCGGCGGACCTCGAGCAGGATCTCGCTCAGGCGCCGCGGGTCGGTGACCGTGTAGCGCGTGTGGCGCGTCAGGCCGGCGTCGAACATCGCCCGCGCCACCGCCGGGTTGAACGCGGCGATCGCGCGGCCGGAGCTGGACGAGTGGCTGGGCACGCGCAGCCACACCGGCCCGTGGAAGCGGGTGTCCACGCTCTGCGCCTCGAAGCGCTCGAGGAACAGGACCTCGGCGCCGATCGGGACGCCGAGCTGGACGAGGTCGCGCAGCCGGTCGCGCAGCGCCGACAGGACCGGGACCGCCGCCTCGTAGACGTTCAGCCGGTTCAGCGCGAGCTGGCCGTACTCGAACATCCGCAGCCCCAGCCGGTAGCGCCCGCCGTCGCGGCGCTCCAGCAGCCCGCGCGCGGCCATCACGCCGAGCATCCGGCTGGCCGTGCTCTTGGCGATCCCGACCTCGCGCGCGACCGCGCTGGGGCCGAGCTCGGGCTCCACCGCGAAGCACTCAAGGATCGCGGCGGCGATCGAGACGGAGCGCAGATCTCCGGGCATCCGTCGGCAGCCTAGCGCGATCGTTCGCGACACGCGAACGCCCCGTTCCCCCCGGACGGGGGGCCGCTGTACGGTCGCCCTGGCGCGGGGCTCCGCGCCAGAGGCACCAGGAGGAGAGGGGTGGTTTCCACGCAGCCGGTCACGGCGCCTGCCTGCCCGCACGCGGGCCTGGCGCGAGACTTCCAGCCGTTCGACCTGACCGACCCGTTCGGCTTCTACGCCCGGGCGCGCGAGGAGACGCCGATCTTCCACAGCCCGGAGATCGACTACTGGGTCGTCACGCGCTACGCGGACATCCGCGACATCTTCCGCGACCCGGCGACGTTCTCGTCGGAGAACACGCAGGCGCCCTACCGCCCGCGCCCGCCGGAGGTCCAGCGGATCCTCGACGAGGGCGGGTTCTCGGTCGTCACCGGCCTGTCGGGCAAGCAGCCGCCCGACCACACGCGGCTGCGCGGGTTCATCAAGAAGGCGTTCACCCCGCGGCGGGTCGCGTCGCTGGAGCCGCACATCCGCGCGATGACGACCGAGATGATCGACCGCTTCGCCGGCCGCGGCCACGCCGACCTCGTGACCGAGCTCGCCTTCGAGCTGCCGGCGCTGGTCGTCTTCCGCATGCTCGGCGTTCCCGCCGAGGACGTGCCGCGCGTGAAGGCGTGGGCCCAGAGCCGCGTGGCGATGAACTTCGGCGACGCGCCGCTGGAGGAGCAGATCCACCACGCCGAGAACCTCGTGCGCTACTGGCGCTACTGCCAGGACCTCGTGCGCTCGCGCCTGGAGCACCCGCGGGACGACCTGCCCGGCGCGCTGGCCGCGCTGTACGCCTCGGGCGAGGAGGAGATCGAGCTCGACGAGATCGCCGGCCTCGTCTACGGCCAGCTCACCGCCGGCCACGAGACCACGACCGCGCTGCTGTCCAACGGCCTGAAGGAGCTGCTGGCCGACCGCGAGGCGTGGGAGGCGATCTGCGCCGACCCGGCGCTCATCCCCGCCGCCGTCGAGGAGCTGCTGCGCCTCAGCGCGCCGGTGTTCACGTGGAAGCGGCGCACGACGCGCCCCGCCACGGTCGGCGGCGTGACGCTGCCGGCCGGGACGAACCTGCTCCTGCTGCTCGGGTCGGCCAACCACGACCCGGCGGTGTTCCCCGACCCCGACCGCATCGACCTGCACCGCGACAACGCCAGCCGCCACCTGTCGTTCGGGCTGGGCATCCACTTCTGCCTGGGCGCGCCGCTCGCGCGGCTGGAGGCGCGCGTGGTGCTCGAGGAGCTGACGCGGCGGCTGCCGACGCTGCGCCTGACGCCGGGCCAGCACTTCGACTACAGCGCCAACAGCAGCTTCCGCGGGCCCGCGCACGTGCTGGCCGAGTGGGACGTCGACCGCGCCGAGGTGCTGACGCTCGAGTTCGCCGAGTGCCCCGACGACCCCGCGCTCGTCGGCGGCAAGGCGGCGAGCCTGGCCAGCCTCACGCGCGCCGGGCTGCCGGTGCCCGACGGGTTCGTCGTCACGACCGCCGCGTTCGACGCCGCGCTGGGCGGCGTGGCCGCCGAGCGGCTGGCGCGCGAGACCCGCGCGCTGCGCGACGCGCCGGTGGCCGAGCTGGAGCGCGGCGCCGCGGCGCTGCGCGAGCTGATCCAGCAGGCGCCGCTGCCCGGCGGCCTGGCGGACGCGATCCGCGCCGCCTACGCGCGGCTGGGCGACGACGTGCCGGTCGCCGTGCGCTCGAGCGCCACCGCCGAGGACTCCGCCGACACGAGCTTCGCCGGCCAGCAGGACACGTACCTGTGGGTCGTCGGCGCCGACGCCGTCGTCGAGCACGTGCGCCGCTGCTGGTCGAGCCTGTACTCGGCGCGCTCGATCGCCTACCGCCGCGACCACGGCGTCGACGAGGGCGTGCGGATGGCCGTCGTCGTGCAGCGGATGGTCGACGCCGACGTCGCCGGCGTGGCGATGACGGTCAACCCGACCACCGGCGATCGCTCGACGATCGTGATCGACGCGAGCTTCGGCCTGGGCGAGGCGGTCGTCAGCGGCACCGTCACGCCCGACCACTTCGTCGTCGACAAGGTGATGCTCGAGGCCGTCGGCCAGCGCATCGGCCCCAAGCACGTCGAGGTCGTCGCCGACCCGAGCGGGGCCGGGACCGTCGAGCGCGAGGTCGAGCCCGAGCGCCGGGGGCAGCCGGCGCTCACCGCCGGCCAGGTGCGCGCCGTCGCCGAGCTGGCCAAGCGCGCCGAGCGCCACTACGGCTGCCCGCAGGACGTCGAGTGGGCGCTGCACGGCGGCGAGGTGCTGCTGCTGCAGAGCCGCCCCGAGACCGTGTGGAGCCGCCGGCCGGAGCCGGCGCGTCCCGCCGCCGCGGCGCCCTCCGCGCCGACCGGCCTGGCCAGCATGGCCCAGACCCTCATCAACCCCCTTGCCGCAAGGAGCCGCGCGCATGCCGACCACTGAGGCCAGCCGCTTCGTCAGCCCCTACGAGGACCGGGCTCCCGAGGGGGCCGAGGGCTGGGAGGAGCTGTACCCGTACTACCTGCGCTTCCGCGAGGACCGCCGGGAGTTCGAGGAGTCGCGGTTCTGGTTCGCCGACCTCCAGCACTGGCCGACCGTGTTCAAGCCGTTCGACACGATCACGGTCGAG
>Ga0182748_1001723_pt1 | contig 20893 bp, 18 predicted proteins | sample eDN3rd37CKraftOP_FD_128877 | JGI IMG/M metagenome (GOLD analysis project Ga0182748, IMG submission 128877) | Enriched Organic Plus compost microbial communities from Emeryville, California, USA - eDNA 3rd pass 37_C Kraft OP (version 2) (version 2) ...
TCATCCAGCCGCCGGGCTTCAACAGCCGGTAGCATTCCTCGAAGATCCGCGGCATCGCCTTGCCGGACGTCTCGTGCAGCAGGATGTGGCTGACCACCAGATCGAAGGACTCATCCTCGAAATCCGTCGCCTCCGCATTCATCTGCGCGAAATTGACCTTGTAGCCGAGCGCCGCCGCACGGGCGTGGGCGTAGCGGACCAGCGGGGCCGTCACGTCGATGCCCCAGACCTCGGCATCGGCGAACAGTTCCTTGTAGGGAACGGTGGAATTGCCCACGGTGCATCCCATGTCGAGGATGCGGCCGGGTTTGAAGTCGGGCAGGTTGCGCTTGATGTAATTGCAGACCGAGCGGCCCTTGTCGTCATTATATGGTCCGCCATAGCCCATGCCGTACAGATAGACGCCGCGCTCGTAGAGCGCTCCGGCGGCGAACTGCTCCTCGTCGCCCGAAGCATAGCCGCCGGGCATGCAGTGGATATCGAGTGCGGTCACATAGCGGGGAATGTCCATCTCCGGGTTGAGGCGCAGTTCGCCTCCCTCGGATTCATGCGCGGCCACTTCGGCCGCCAGCCGCGGCCAGTCCTGCTCGATGCTGTCGATGACCGAATGCCACAGCAGTTCCTGCGCCGTGCGGTTGAGCGCGGCATAGGCCTGGAAATAGGGCTCCTTCTCCATCACGCGGCGCACGTCGTGGCGGCTCTTGAGATCGACGCCCGACCCGCGGGATTCCTGCACCGCCTTGGCGAACAGCGACGTAAGACCAGGCAGGATGTCCTTCTGGATATATCCCCTGAGGCTCTTCGTGAATTCCTGCCGGCTCCGCTGGTCGTGGGTCGCCCTGGGAAGCAGCGGATGATCGGCCTGCTGGAAGGTGTTGTATACCGCCATGGCTCTAGCTCTCCTGAAGTGCTGCCAGTTCGTAGCTGACCGGGCCGAACGCTCCGTTCAGCCGCAACGGCAGAAAGTCCCCCTGGGTCACCCAGAAATCCGCATAATGCGGGACGAGATCGCTCCACCGGACGCGGAAATGCTCGCCGTCGAACGATCCGGCGCGCACCTCGACCGGCTCGGTTCCGACATAGGTCACGAGCGGCGTGACGCAGTGGGCGTGGTAGCCGCCCATGCCCCATTCGGCGACCGAGTTGGTAACGCAGGTCACGGGCTTTTCGACGCCGGGATCCGCCGTGCCGCGCGCCGCGGCCACCAGCACGTCGCCGAGGATCGTGTGCATCCCGAAATAGTCGACCGACCGTCCCGTCTCCAGCCGCTGGGATATCCTGCCCAGTTGTTTGGTGAAGGCTTCGCACTCTACCGCAGTGCCGTCGATGCGGAACCAGCAGCTGGCGATCGCTTCGCCGGCTATGAACTCGCGCGAGACCGCTTCCCGTGGCCGCCAGTCCGCGTCGACCGACCAGCTCGCGTTACGGAGCACGGCGCGGTCGTCGAACTCGGTGGTCGAGTTCATCAGCCGCCCCTTGTCCCAGACGGTCATGGAGAAATTTTCCCGCCCCCATTGCTCCCCGCCGTCGCGGAGGTGGGCCACATGGCCGATCACTGTTCTCGGCGGCTTCACGCTCATCACACTCTCCTCTGCCGCTTTGCCTACCAGGGAACCCGGTCGCCGGAATATTCGACGAAGGAAGCGGGCTCCCCACCCGGCCGCGCCTCGCAGATCAGCCGGTAGATGCCGGCCACGCTGTCGGCCACCTCGACGGTGGCCTCCGGCCCACCCATGTCGGTCTTCACCCAGCCCGGGCAGATCAGCAGCACGGTTCGATCCGGTCCGGCGCGGGTGGCGGCGAAGCTGCGCACCAGCATGTTGAGAGCGGCCTTGCTGATCCGGTAGAGGTCTGCCCCACCCCGGTCGTTGCGGCTCATGCTGCCCATCCCCGAGCTGGTGAAGGCGAACAGGCCGCCCTTTCGGACCAGCGGCTCCATGCAGGTCGCGAGGTGGAGCGCCGCGAACGCATTGATGTTCAGGACCTTGAGGACCTGGTCGTCGGCATATTCCCAGATCGGCAGATCCTCGGACGGCAGAATCCCCGACACGATGTGGAGAACGTCCAATTCCAGTCCGTCGAGAGCCTCTCGCACCGCCCTGATCCCCGCCGGATCGGTGATGTCGAGCGGATGGACCGACAGCTTCTCCGGATGATCGGCCGCGAGCTGCGCGAGCCCGGCTGAAGGTTCGATCGTCGTCGCCGCGACCGCCCAGCCCCCGTTGAGATATTGCTCGACGAGGGCGAGGCCGAGACCTTTCGTCGCGCCGACGACAAGGACCCTGCGCTGGGTCATGCCCGAAGCCACCCCACCGCCTTCAGAAAGCCGGCCACGGCTTCGGACCAGGCATCCGGCTGCTGGTCGACGATGTCGACGCCCCCGCCCTCGAGGGCCACGAAGGCAAAGTCCGGGCGCAGTTCGCGCGCGCGAAGCGCATGGGAATAGATCATGTCGCCGGTATTGGTCAGGATCATGCCCGGCTGGCTGATCCTGGGAAGCACCTCCGCCTGGTCATAGGTATAGGCGGCATGATGGCCGTACCAGAAGGCGCCTCGTCCGATCAGAGCCTGGACCACATAGTCGCTGAGCCTGTCCGGCGGGATCGTGGCACCGGCCATGCGATCCCTGATATCGAACAGCTCGACCATATGACCCGCGTGGGGCGTCGCCGCATAGCCGAGTTCCCACTGGTGCAGCTTCTGGAAGAATTCGGCCCGTGCTTCCTCGGTGACCAGCAACGGGCCATTGATGATGACCGCCGCCACCCGTTCGGCGAACCGGACCGCTGCTTCCGTCGCCACGAGCGCACCCGTGTGATGCCCGAGCACGGCCGCACGCTCGATGCCGAGGCTGTCCAGCACCGGCGGCACGACCTGGGCATAATCGGCGACCGTCGGGGTGAAAGGTGTCGGATCCGACATACCGAACCCCGGCATGTCGATTCCGATCGCGGTGAGGCCGTGCGCTGCCAGGCGCGCATAGACATTGTCGAACTGCCCCGAGGTCATCGGCGCCTGGTGCAGGAGAACCAGGGGGGTGCCATCTCCGATCGTCTGGAAATGGATCTGGCCAAACGGACCGTCGGCATAGCCGCGCCGTGGCCAGGTCGGCCCGTCGCCGGCCGACAGGTCAGATTTCGCCACGCGCCACCTTTTCGAGCGTCTCGCGGTAGGTGTCCGCGCTGTGCTTCTGCTCCAACTCCGCGCGGCGCTGCTTCTGGATGAAGAACAGCCGGCCGAGAAACTCCTGGCGGACGGCCTCGCGCTCCCTGAGGAGCGCATCGTCCAGGGGAAGACCCTCGATTTCCGCGGCAAGGTCGATGCCGTGGGAGCGCATCACGCGCTCGGCGGAATCCAGCCGCTCGCGCAGGACGAGAAGTTCCTGGGCGAGTACGGTGATCATCGCGAACGCATCGTCGACGCCGGCCGTGTCGTAGAAATCCGGACGCTTGCCGCGAACCGTTCGCGGAAGGGTAGCCTTCCTGCTCATTTCAGCACCTCGCCTTTGGGTCCGTCCAGTGCCGCCAGGACCTCTTCCAGCGGCCGGACGTCCGCATATTTGTAGGCCATGTCGAACAGATTCACGGCGTGGGCGGTCGGGCTGCGGTCGTAGACGCATTCCTCGGGAATGGTGACCCGGAAATTATAGGCAAATCCGTCGACCACGCTGCCGCGAACGCACCCGCTGGTCGTGCATCCGGTGACGACCAGGCTGTCGCAACCGAGATCGATGAGATAGCTGGCCAGGGGCGTCCCGAAGAACGCGCTCGGATGCTTCTTCGGCAGCAATATCTCGCCCGGAAGCGGCGCGATCTCCTCGACGAAGCGATAGCCTTCGGCCGCGATCGTCATCAGCTCCGGCACCTTCTCGGCCAGGCGCCCCTGGTCGAACGCTTCCTTTGGCGCCACGTGCGGATAGAGGACGGGCAGCCCCTTCTCCCGGAACTTCGCAAGCAGCGGCTGGATGTGGCGGACTGCCTCCCAGCCGGCATCGCCACAACTTGTCTTGAACTCCTCGATGGCCTCCCAGAATGGCGCTTCGCGAGTACCGACCGTGCGATACTGCACGTCGATGATCAGGAGCGCAGGGCGCCTGCCCATACCGCTCTGACGACCGAAGCCCGCGGCCGCGTAGCGGCGCTCCTCCTCTTCGGATACGATTCCGGTCCAGGGGCGGTTCATCACGCCCCTCCCTCGTAGCGGTGGCGCATGGCGTCATATTCCGACGTCCGGACCACCTGCTGACGTTCCGCGAAGCCGGCGAGCCGATCGCCGACTTTCTCCAGCGATCCGTCCGTCCGGAGCGCACCCAGGACATGCTGCATGGCCGCGACAGAGGCCTGGAGCGCCGCATTGGCGTAGAGGATGAGGCGATAGCCCATTTCCTCGAACTGCGACGCTGGAAGGGCCGGAGTCTTGCCCCCGTGCACGACATTGACGAGGTGCGGCAGCGGGTTCCGCCCCGGCGCATCCCGAAGCTGTTCCTCGGTTGTCAGCGCTTCCACGAAAAGCACGTCGGCACCGGCCTCGGCGTAGCGCCCTGCCCGTTCTATGGCTGCCTCATAGCCTTCGACCGCACAGGCATCCGTGCGCGCGACGATCAGCGTATCCTCGCTCTTGCGGGCATCCGCAGCAGCCTTGATCTTGCCGATCATCTCGACCGCCGGCGCTACTTCCTTGCCGTCGAAATGCCCGCACCGCTTGGGAAAGACCTGATCCTCGATCTGGATCGCTGCGGCGCCTGCCGCCTCCAGACGGCGCACCGCATGATAGCAGCTGACGGAATTGCCGTAGCCGGTATCGGCATCGACCACGAGCGGCAGATCGACGACCGAAGCGATGCGCTCGACCGCCTGGGCCATGTCGGTCAGGTTGAGGATGCCGATGTCGGGAAGCCCCAGTTCCGTGTTGGCCACCCCCGCCCCAGTCACATAAAGGGCCTCGAAGCCGAGATCCTCCGCCACCCGTGCCGCCAGCGGATTCGCCACTCCCGGAAGAAGCAATGCGGGCCCCTGCCCCAGCCTCTGTCTGAGTTTCTTCCTGTCCATTGTCGCTCCTAGCTTCCGCAATTGCTAATCCCCGTCGGGTTCAGAGCGAGCAGGAATGCGACGCTATCCGACAGGTGGATAAGACCCGGATGCCGGACCTCCCGGCCACGATCACGGGTTTAGTTGAACCATGGCGGAAGGCCCGAGAATCCCGGTCCACGTGCTCACCGGCTTCCTCGGGAGCGGGAAGACGACGCTTCTGAACCACCTGCTGTCTGCCGGGGCGTTCGAAGACACGGCGGTGATCGTCAACGAACTCGGCGCAGTCGGGCTCGACCATCTTCTGGTCGATCAGCGCACCGATCAGATCGCGCTTCTCGAAGGTGGATGCCTTTGCTGCGCGGTCGTCGATTCCCTGCCCGAGACGTTGCTGGAACTGTGCCGCCGGCGCGCAAGCCGCGAACTCCCCGCCTTCACCCGCATCGTCATCGAGACCACCGGGCTGGCCGATCCCGGACCGATCACCAGCGTGATCCGGAACAGCCCGCTGCTCGCCCATTTTCTGAGGCCCGGCATCACCGTGACGGCACTCGACACGACGACCGCGGACCAGGTGCTGGAACGCCACCCGGAGGCCGTCCGGCAGGTGGTCGCCGCCGATCGGCTCGTCCTGACGAAACTCGACCTGCGGGACCCGCCGGACGCGGACGAGCGGGCGGCACTGAGCCGGATGAATCCGTTCGCCGAGGTCGTGACCCGGGACGCCATAGAGGCGACCCCTTCCGGGCTGTTCGACGCCCCGCCGACCGGCGCCCGGGTGCTGCCGCCGGACGGCGGCAATGAGAAGGCCGCCCATACCCACGGCGTTGAGGCACATGGCTTCGACATTCCCGACCCGGTCACCAGGGCCGGCCTCGCTGCCTTCGTCAGGGCCCTCGAGCACCGCCTCGGCGCCGACCTGCTGCGCTGCAAGGGGCTCGTCCGGACCGCGTCCGGGACCGTCCTCGTCCAGGGCGTCGGCCCCCGATTCATCTTCACCGACATTCCAGAGCCGTCACCCGCGGTCCCGGCGCATCTCACCTGCATCGTGCTGGGCCGCGACCGCGAGGCGGTCGGCGAACTCATCCCGTGGCTTTACGTCCCGGAAGGGACGATGCCCCCCAGTCCGGAGGAACTCTAAGTGACCAGCTTCGACCTAGTCATCACCAACGGGACGATCGTCGATCCCGAAACCGGCGTCGCACCGGGCGACATCGCCGTGCGCGACGGCAGGATCGCGGGCCTCTTCGCGCCGGGCAGCGGGATCGAGGCACGGGAGGTGATCGATGCCGCGGGGCTGCACGTCTTTCCGGGGCTGATCGATGCCCATGTGCACTTCGGCTTCGCCCAGCCGGTGACCGAATATACGAGCGAGACCATCTACGCTGCCCAGGGCGGCTTCACCTCGGTCGTCGGCTATTTCCTCTCCAGCCAGTCGTACAAGGACATCTTCCACACCGAACTCGCCCACGCCACCGAGCGGGCCCATGTCGATTTCGGCTTCCATTTCAGCGTGGCGAACGAGCGTCACCTGGAGGAGATGGATCACTACATTCGGGAGTTCGGCGTCAACTCGTTCAAATATTTCATGAACTTCAAGGGCGAGGAAGGGCGCTACCTCGGTCTCGACGGAACCGATGACGGCTATCTTCATGCCCTGCTCGAGCGGGCGGCCTCGCTCGGCAACGTCACCATCGTCGTCCACACCGAGAATATCGAGCTGGTGAACCGCTTCCGTCGCGACAGCATCGCGGCGGGCGCGTCGACCCTCAGGGACTGGAACCTCTCCAAGCCTCCGTTCACCGAGGCCGAGAGCGTCGTTCGCGCCCTGTATTTCGCCGAGCATCTGGGAGCGACCATCTACATCCCGCATCTTAGCACGCGCATGGCCCTCGATGAGGTCAGGCGCTGGCGGGATCGCTACGATCGGGTCATCGTCGAAACCTGCCCCCATTATCTCACACACGATCTCGATGCCGACATCGGCAGCATCGGCAAGGCGAACCCGCCCTTCCGCAGCAGCGACGATGTCGAAGCCATGTGGGAAGGCCTGGCGGACGGGTCGATCGACGTGGTCGCCTCCGACCATGTGCCGCGCAAGCGGGAGACCAAGGAAAAGCCGATCTGGTCCGCGTCGCAGGGTTTCCCCGGGACGGCGACCATCCTGCCGGTGCTTCTCGATCGCGGCTACCATCAGGGGCGCCTGTCGCTGCAGCGGATCGCCCAGCTCCTCACCAGCCGGCCGGCGGATGTGTTCGGTCTCGCCGGCAAGGGCAGGCTGGCGCTCGGCGCGGACGCCGATTTCGCGATCATCGACCTCGGCCAGGAGCGTGTCGTCGATCCGGCCGCCCTCGGCTCATGGTCCGACTACAGCCTCTACGAGGGCTGGACACTGAAGGGGTGGCCGCGCCGCACCATCCTGCGCGGCCGGACGATCATGTCGGACGGCACGATCGTGGGCGAAGGCGGCTATGGCCGCTATCTGCCGAGGACGCCGGGCTGAGCGTCGGAGGCCGCCGGCCCCGGCGCCGGGGGCTCGGCCGGCATCGGCCTTCAATTGTCTCCGAGCCCCAGTTCGTCGAGCTGAGCCTGCCAGTCGCGATGCCACTTCTGGACGAGGATTTCGTTCGCGCCCAGCACGCTCTTGAAGTCGTCCGGCGCGTACAGGAGGGTCCGATAGCCGTCCTCCGACACGCTGTAATCCTCGTTGCGAACCACATCTTCGATGAAGTCGTGCAGCTGCTCCCAGTCCGAATCCGGCTGGGGGCCGTCTGCGTGGCCCGGGCGGTACGTCATCATCCGCGTCACCGTCTGCCCTGGCTCCTCTCCCGGATAGAGATGGTAGAAGCCGTAGAACATCTCGCCGTTGGGGCCGGACGATACGTTCACGTTGATGTTGGGGAAGATGAAGTAGTTGCCGCCATAATTGTCCTCGGGCCACTCCTCCTCCGCCTGGGTGAGAAGTGTCTTCCAGTCCTTGCGCGGAAACCCCATCCGCGCATGGCGCTCGTACGGGATCATCCTCATGACGTTGGACACGAGCCTCGGCGCCACCGTGATCGCGTGCAGCGTGGCGAAATGGTAGCTTTCGCAATAGGTGTCCCAGGCATATTTCCAGTTGGTGCGGGTCTCCACCCGGCTGTGCTTCATCGGGCGCGCATGCTGGAGCTCGAGATGCGCGAGTTCCGGTGCGAACGCACCGAGATGGGCTTCGACGTCGATCGGTTCTCCATGCGGATCGCCCCGCACGAAGATCATGCCGGCCCATTCGGCAACCGGAACCGGGATGAGCCCGCGGGCATCGCGCTCCAACCCGGGGAACCCCTCCTTGCCCGGCAGGCCGACCAGCCTGCCCTTCAGGTCGAATGTCCAGCCGTGGAAGCGGCAGGTCATGCGCTTGCGGGAATCGCATTGGGTGACCAGGCGGGCACCGCGATGGGTGCACATATTGAGATAGGCCCGCGCCTGACCGTCTTCGTCCCGAAGGATCAGGATGTCCGGACCGAGCGCGTCGAACGTGATCTTGTCTCCGGGGTTGGGAATGTCCTGCGTCAGGCAGGCGAGGATCGGAATCCGGCGGAGGGCTTCCCTCTCCCGTGCGTGGCGACCCGGATCGACATAGGTGGCCCGGCTGATTTCCATGACATCGGGTGCAAGGTCGGTTGCGCCCTGGCGCAGGCGCTCCACCAGTTCGCGCCGCAGGGCCTGATGGGATTGGCGACGCTTCGATGTCAGGTCGGGACCGCCCAGGGTCATGTCATCGCTCCTTGTACCAGATGAACGCAATCAGGCTCGCCACCTTCAGCAGGGCCGGGTAGACGGCGAAGCAGAGTGTGAGGGTGAGCAGGGCCGTGCCGGTCTGCGGCACGGCTCCCCCGGTCTTGGCGCCGACGAAGCCGCCTGCGCTGAGAATGACGCCTGCGATGGCGGGCCCCAACGCGAAGGCAACCTTCTCCAGGGCGCTGAAGACCCCCGCGAAGAGTCCGCTGCGTGCCTCGCCCGTCCGCTCCCGATCCCAATGGATGGTGTCGGTCAGCATCGACAGGGCCATCAGCAGGTAGACCGAGTTGAACATACCCCACAGGAAGCCTCGAACAGCGAGAAGGACTGCGGAGGGCACCGGGACGCCAAGGACCGAGCTCAGCCAGGCCTGTTCGTGCGGGCCGGCGACGATCCAGGAGATGCACAGCACCGACCAGCCGATGATGCCGGCGAAGAAGAGGACTTTCTTCGACAGGTAGCGGTTGAGCCAGACCGTCACCGGCTGGCCGACCACCACCGACAGGGCAGCAAAGACGTTGACCGTCACCAGGGCCGACGGATCGCCGATGATGTAGACGAAATAGAGACCGAAGACCGTATAGGTCATCGCCTGGGCAGTCAGTGCGATGAAGTAGGACGCCGCCAGGGCCACGAACGGCTTGTTGTCCAGCAGGACCCGCACATTCTGCCTGCCCGACAGGCTCGTGGGCTCGGCAGCGGTGTGGAGACGCAGCCTGCGAACCGTGAACCAGGTGACGCCCATCGTGACGGCGCATACCAGGCCGTAGAGAAGCCCCATGCGGTTGAAGCCCACCCAGCCCTCGCCCAGCGCGTTGGCCAGCGGCAGGGCATAGCCGGCGCCGATTGCCACCCCGACCGCGAGGAATATGAGCCGGAAGGCGAGCACCCGGGTGCGCTCGCGCGGAGAATTGCTCATCTCCGCGGCGACCGACAGATAGGGAACGGAAAAGAGGCTGAAGCCGGTGGAAGCCAGGGTGAAGACGAGCGCCATATAGGCGGCGGTCGCAACCGGCGAGGCGAAATCGGGGGCGGTGAAGAGCAACGCGAAGCCGAGACCCGACAGGATGGCGCCGGCCAGCAGGAAGGGAGCGCGGCCCCAGGTCGCGACCTTGCGGTCCGACCATCCTCCGACCAGCGGATCGCAGAAGATGATCCACGCCTTGGGTATCAATATGGCGATACCAGCCATCCACGCCGGGACCCCCAGAACCGTGATCATGTAGATCGGCAGGATCAGTGCGGGCGTGTCGCGGAAGATCTGGGCGCCGACTGCTCCGACGCCATAGCCGACCTTGCCGGGCAGCGGCACCCGATCGGAGGGGGGTGTCTTCACCGCCGGCACAGCCGCGCTGGCTTGCCCCGTCGTCGTGCCGTGCATCAGTCTCTCCCGGGGTAGTGGGCACCGGCGCCGGTGGCAGCCGGTGCGTGCAGCGATTGCGGCACCGAATATTCGAGAAGGCCCTCGTCGGCATATTCGCGCCCGTAGCCGCTGCCCCCTGAGCCGCCGAACGGCAGATCCATCGCGAAGCCGCTGCGGTTGTGCGCATTGACCAGGCACAGTCCGGCCCCGATCCGGCTTGCGATCCCCCAGGCGCGCTGGAGATCGGGAGACCAGACGGAAGCACTCAGGATCGGTCCGCCGGCTGCGATCAGCGGCATCAGATCCTCCTCGTCCTCATAGGTCACGAGGGGCACGATCGGACCGAACTGCTCCTTGCGGACCAACGCAGCTTGCGCATCGAGCCCGGTTGCCAGCCGGGGAGTCACGAAATAGCCCGTCGCGGGCAGGACGGAGCCGTCGGCCACCAGGTCGACGACCCGCCCACCCCGCGCAGCCGAGTCTGCTGCGAGCCGTTCGATCCGATCGCGCGCCTCGGCATTGATGACGGGCCCCAGGTTCGTCGACCGATCCAACGGATCGCCGATCCGGAACAGTCGACGCGCCGTCTCGACATAGGCCTCGGTGAAGTCCCGCGCGCGTGCCTTCGGAACGAACAGGCGCTTGGCCGCCATGCAGACCTGGCCTGCATTTAGAAAGCTCGCCCAGACGATGGCCTCCATAAGGTCCGGGCTCGGAATGAAGTCGTCGAGGATTACGAGGGGGTCGTTGCCGCCCAGTTCCATGACGCAGGGGATGAAGCGTTCCGCGGCGGCGCGCAGGATGGTCCGCCCGACTTCCGGGCCTCCGGTGAAGGCGATCCTGGCGACCTCCGGAGCCCGTACCAGCGAATCGCCGACCTCGCCTCCGCCGTTGACCACGCCGACGAGGCCGGCCGGAAATCCCTGCGCCAGCCGCTCGATGAACCGGGTCAGGGCGACCGGCGCCAGCGGAGACGGCTTCACCACGAAGGCATTGCCCGACACCAGCGCCGGCGCCAGCTTGGTCATGGTCAGGATGATCGGGGCGTTCCACGGCACGATGGCGCCGACAACGCCATGGGGCTTGCGCCGGACGATGCGGCGCGCTGTGCCTGCTCCGCGATCGGCATCGGGGAGCAGGCGGCGTCCGCGTTGCGACATGTCGGCCGCAAGCGAGAGAGCGAACCGGATTTCCCCCTCGCATTCGGCGATCGGCTTGCCCATTTCGCGGGCGAGCTGATCGGCGAGGTCCGCGACGTCTTCGAATGCGGCCGCCGCGGCCTCGAAGCGTGCAATCCTTGCCTCGAGGTCGGTCTCCGCCCATCGCTGCTGCGCCGCGGCGGCCAGACCGACGGTCGTTTCGACCGACGCCGCGCAATCCGCGCGGACCCGTCCGGCGAGTTCGTCCGTGCGGGCCGGATTCTCACGCTGGATCCAGCCGGCCCCCTCGCGGGACACTGATCGTGCAACGCAAGAGGAGGCCGGTTCGCCCATGCCGGATCAGCCTTCCTTGATGAACCGAACGCAGGCGTCGGTCCATTCCTCCGGGAACTCCTCGACCGTATCGAGCGTGCCGCCCTCGATTCGATAGTCCGGCACCTTGCCCTCGAGCAGTGGCAGGCAGCGCATGATCCCGGGAGCCGACAGATCGCGGTCCCCCCACACCATGTAGGCGGGCACCGTCACCTCCTCGAGCAGCTGCTTCAGCGTGTCGAGCTTGCTGGCCGCATAATAGGCCGCCTGGGCCTTCTCGCCGGCCGACAGTGCCGCAACGTAGAGTTTTTCGAACGCGTCGATGTTGCGCACCGGCTCGACGTTCTTCCAGCGGATATTCCACAGGTCGATGAGATGGCCGCCGTCGGGGCGCGGGATCGTCGCCGGGGCCCGCATCGGCACTTCAGCTCCGTCCGGATGGAGAAGCACCGGCCCCGAAAGCACGATCTTGCTCACCCGCTCCGGCGCCTGGACCGCGAGTTGGGTGGCGAAATAGGCTCCGGTGTGGACGCCGATGATCGGGATCGGATCGGTCAGGCCGAGATCGTCGAGAAACTCGAGGATGGTCCGGCCATATTCCTCCGGCTCCACCATCCTGCCCGGACGATCGGACATGCCGTAGCCGATCGTGTCCATCGCGATGGCGCGGAAGTGCTTGCCGAGCAGCGGAAGCACCGTATCGAACATGGCGCTCGACTGGGGCGACTGGTGCAGGCAGAGAACGGGCGGGCCTTCGCCATGCTCCCGATAATGGAGCTGCCCGAGGAAGCACTTGGAATAGCCCCTCTTGAAATTGAGTACCTCGCTCGTCATGCGTCCTCCTTGTTGGTCCCGGGGTTGTCCGGTTCGGTCGACACTTCGGTGAAGCTCCTGAAGATCGCGGCGACGAAGGCGGCGCGCTGCTCTTGCAAGGCGGCCTTCAGATCCGCATCGGGCCGGTAATCCTCGACAGCGCCGGGCGGCAGCACGCCGGCGTCGGCGAGCGCCGCCTCGAGCAGGCCGTTGCGCCGCTTCAGGACCCAGAGCTGAGCGGAAATTTCGAGCAGCACGTCGATCAGCGCATCGAGCCGCACGTCACCGAGGAACGGCCGTCCGTCGGCCAGCCCCTTGCTCGCGTCCAGCCAACGCTGGATGTCTTTTACCTCGTCGGGAGTCATTGTGCCTTCCTGCAGACGCGTATCTGGAGAGCGCCGGTCGACGTTCTGGCGGGGCGGTAATCCGGCTCCACCTGCTCGAAATGGGCGCGCAGCAGCGAAGTGAAGTCCGAGTGGACGAAGCCCGGGGCAAATGGCTCCCCGTTGTACCAGGCGTCGAACAGGCGCATGCAATGACGCCCGCTTAGCTCGCTCTCGGGGATGCCCGGAAAATCGATGATGGTGACCGAGCCGCCCGGCTTGAGGATGCGGGCGATCTCCCTCACCACGGCCTCGGCATGATCCGCCGGAACTTCGTGGAAGAGGATCATGGCCAGGACCGCATCGACCGAGCCCGAGGCAAACTGGGTCCGTGCGGCATCCTCCTGGGAGAAATGCACGGGGATATCCAGGTCCCGGGCCCGCGCATGCGCATAGCGCAGCATCGGGGCCGCAACGTCGATGCCATACACCTCCGCGTTCGGGAAACGCTGCTTCAGCGCTGTCGTCGTCTGGCCGATCCCGCAGCCCAGATCGACGATGCGCTCGGGGGCCCCTTCGATCGGGCACCATTCCGCCATGACGTTATGGAGACGATCGTCATCATTGCCACCGGTGAAGAAGATCTTCGAACCGTAGTGGAAGACATAGCCGGCGAGGGCGTCGTCCTGGTAATTGCCCGGCTGCAGGTGGATATCCTGCGCGGCAATATAGTCGGGATAGACGAAATCGGGGTCGATATGGAGCCCGGGCTCCGTCTCCGCCGTCGCCAGGCGCGCTTCAAGGTCGTCGGAGATCCGGCGGTAGGTCAGCTGGACGCCGCGCCACATCATCAGCTGGGTGCTCCGCATCATCCGCTTTGCGAATTGCGCTGCGGGTACGTCGTCCAGCTTGCGGTACAGGTCCTCGATCGTCGCGTCGGGATCGCGCTCCCTGGTCGGACCGGCCAGTTCGTCGCCCGCCTTGATCAGGCGCGGGACCAGCCGCGACAGGTTGAAGCCGCGCATGCCCTCGATGAAGTCCAGGTAGCTTTCGTCATCCAGGGTGGCGGCACCACGCACCGTGCCGATATCGGGCCTGCTCATGCATCCTCCGTGCTCGGGTCGACCAGTACGCCGTACAGTTCCGGCCGGGCGTCCATGATCAGGTCGGTGGCGCCCATCAGGCGCTTGTCGCGGTTGGGCGCGAGATCCACCGTCACGCACAGGGATTCGCCCAGCGCCGAAGCCATGAAGCGATCCGGATTGTTGACCTCCAGCGTGGCCGGAAAGCGGTATTCGGGCGGGGTCGTGACGATGATGGAAGGCTGCGGGACGGGAGAATCCGCCCGCGCCGAGGCAGCGATCGTGATGTGGTTCTCGGCCGACCTCTCGCGCAGCATCAGGGCCGCCTGCCAGGACGTCCGCCACCTTGCGGGGCATGCGATCAGGTCGACGCCCTTGCGGGCGAGCACGCGCGCCGCTTCGGGGAACATCAGATCCTCGCCCAGCAGCATCGCCAGCCGGCCGAACGGCAGATCGAAGACGGTGAAGTCGTCGCCGAGGCGGTCCCAGCCGAGACCGGGGTCGCGGTGGACCTGACGATAGGTTCCTATCACGCCTTCCGGCCCGATCAGGACCGCACGATTGGCGAGCCCTTCCTCGGCCATCTCGACGATGCCGGCCACGACATGGGTACCCGCTTCGGCCGCAGCCACGCTCAAGGCGCGGATGCACTGGTCGACCTGCGCCTGGAGCGTGCTCCTGTCAGGCAGGTCCTCGGGCCGCCAGGCGAAGAGTTCGGGCAGAACCGCAAGTCCCGGTTCGCAGGCACGTATGCGCTGGCAGGCCGATGCGAGCACAGCCTCGAACGTGCTCCCTTCCGGCACCAGGCAGCTGATCGCCACCGAACCGGCTTCCGGCCGCCCGGCGACCAGGGCCGCGAGCGTTTCGCCAGGTTCCGCGACCAGGCCGTAGCATTCCGGCCGCCGCCGGGAGAGGCGCTCGTCCCGTTCAACCGCCGCAAGGTCGATGTCGGCGAACACGAGCCCGAAGCCGTCACGGGACGCGCGCGCCAGCGGCTCTCCGTCCGGACCGACGATCTGGCTCTCGCCCGCCCCCATCACCGCCTCCCGGCTCATGCCTGCGGCTTCGATGAGGTCCTGCAGGTCCTGGCCCTTGACCATGTCGCCGATCCGGTTGGCGGAGATCATGAAGATGCCGTTCTCGGCAGCGCGGGCGGGAATATGCAGATGCGCTTCGTCGATGCCGTTCGAGCAAAGGGAGTTGAGCACGATGTCGGCCCCGCGGCAGGCCAGGGTTCGCGTCGTCTCCGGCACCAGCCCGTCCATGCAGGACAGGAGGCCGATGCGGCCGATCTCAGTGTCGAAGACGCGATTTTCCTCGTCCGACGGCTCGAAATAGTCCCGCTCGATCCACATCAGCACCTGCTTCTTGTTGCTGCCGATGTGGCGGCCGTCGGGACCGATGAGGTGATTGACCATATAGGCGGTCGGGAATTCGCCTCTGACCGCGGCATTGAAGCCGACGAAGATCCCATGGCGGCGGGCCCGTTCCGCGATCGCATCGAACATCGGCCCAGGCACCGTGATCGCCTCTTCCCAGGCTTGCTCCCGGTCGGCGTAGGACGTCGGATAGTTGCAGCATTCCTGAAAATGGACGAGCCGGGCGCCGCCGGCGGCAGCCTCGTCGATCAGACTCAGGATGTCGTTGAGGACCCTATCCTTGTCCTTGCCGGTTTCGAACTGTGCCGTCGCCACTCTTATCATTGTCGGCCTCCCCTCCTGCATGTTTGGCATCCGATCGAGGGAAGCGGTCAGAAGTCGAACTCGGGCGCGTCTGAGAATGTGCGCTGATCATGGGTGGCGAGTTCGTAGGTGACGCCCTTGGCATGTCCGACCACCTTGGCGCAGATGCGGTCCTGGCCGGTGGTCCATACTTCGATGTCCGCATCGATGGCGCCGGTGTGCCACAGATAATGGTCGCACAGGAACGTGCCGGCAGGCACCTCGATCTCCTTCTCGCCCAGATATTCGATGTCGAGCGTCACTTCGCGCCCGTGGGTCATCTGGCCGCCGTTCCAGGTGGCGGACGTGGTGAGGATACGGACCTGCTGGGTTCCCGAAACCGAGCGGTCGCACTTGGTGAACTTCCATCCCTCGACGGCGGTCGGATGGTATCCGAGGACCAGGTCCGGCCCACCGGGCAGCGCGGCCTCGTCGATCGGCCGTCCGTCCGGCGCCAGCAACAGCGAGGTCACCGAATCCCCGACCACACGCCGGACGAGCGCGCCCTGATATTCGTTGCCGACGAAGAGGCGCAGGTAGCCGTCCATCGGCATGAAATCCGCGTCGACGGTCTGGGTAACGTGACGAACGAGCGACGTCCCCGGAAAACGGGTCATAGTCTGGGCAGTGTGGCTTCCGTCGGGGTTGGTGGTGGCGATGAACTGTTCCCACTCCACCCACTTCGAGCGATCGTTGCTCGGGCCCATGATATAGCTGCCGATCGTGCGGGTGAGTGGCATCAGGAACTCCCTCATATGACGTTGGCCCGGATCCGGACCGCCGGCGGGAGAACCCTTCAAGATGCCCCCGGGCCGGTCGCCCCTTCCGACCAGGGGATGAGACGAGAGCGGGCCGAAACGAACAAGCAGCCAGGTTCGGAATGTTCGCTGAGCGGATAGGCGTCGGGCTGCGGGCGCAACTATTCGCCAGTTGAACAAAATCCACGACGCCACTGCCGAAAGGCGGGTCGAAGATGCTTGCTGCCCATCTGCAAACATGAGGTGGAGTTAATGGCTTATCGTCTCGGCGTGGATGTCGGCGGCACGTTCACGGACCTCCTGCTTCTCGATCAGGAGAGCGGAAACTTCTGGCGCCACAAGACTCCCTCGACGCCCCATGACAGTTCGGAGGGAATCCTGACCGGCCTTCGCGCGATCTGCGAAACGGCGAGGGTCGACCCTTCCGAAATCCGCTACTTCCTTCACGGCACGACCGTCGCGACGAATGCCGTTCTAGAAGGCAAGGGCGCGCGCGTCGGCCTGATCGTTACCGAGGGCTATCGCCAGGTCATGCAGATCGCGCGAAGCTTCGTCCCGGGCGGACTGGCGGGCTGGATCGTATGGCCCAAGCCCGAACCGCTGGCCGCGCTGGAGGACACCGTCGAGATCGCGGGGCGCATGGACGCGCAGGGCAAGGAGATCCGTCCGGTCGACGACGAGAACATCCGCAGCGCGCTTCGCCGGCTGAAGGACAACGGGGTCGAGGCGCTGACCGTCTCGCTGATCAACGCCTATCTGAACGGCGATCACGAGAATCGGGTGGTGGAAATCGCGGCCGAGATCATGCCCGGCGTTCCGGTGTCCCTGAGCCACAGGGTGTTGCCGGAAATGCAGGAATATGAGCGGACCCTGACCACCGTCGCCAATGCCGCGGTGCGGCCGATCGTCGGCAACTACGTCCGCAACCTGCGCGAGAAGCTTCGCGCCACCGGCCTCAAGGGCTCGCTGTCTCTGCTGCGCTCCGACGGCGGACTCATGACGTCCGAAAAGTCGGAGGAGCATCCCGTCTCGCTGCTCATGTCGGGGCCGGCAGGCGGCGTCACCGGCGCGCTGTGGGTCGCCCGCAATGCCGGGCTCAAGAACATCCTTACGCTCGACGTCGGCGGCACCTCGACCGACGTGGCGCTGATCGAAAACCTCGACGCCCGAAGGGTGAGGACGACCGAGGTCGGCCACCTTTCGGTCCGCGCCTCCGCACTCGACGTGAAGACGGTCGGCGCCGGCGGCGGTTCGATCGCCTACATCCCCGAACTGACGGGAGCGCTTCGCGTTGGTCCCCAGTCGGCCGGTGCGGCGCCCGGCCCGGTCGCCTACGGCAAGGGCGGGACCGAACCGACGGTGACCGACGCCAATGTCGTGCTCGGCTATCTGCCGGAGAGCCTGCTTGGGGGCACCTTCACCCTCGACCGCGAGGGTGCAAGGCGGGCGGTGCAGTCCATCGCCGACAAGCTCGGGGTCGGCCTCATGGAAGCCGCCCGCGGGATCATCGACATCGTCAACGAGAACATGTTCGGCGCTCTGCGGATGATCTCCGTGCAGCAGGGCTACGATCCACGCCACTTCGCCCTGATGGGCTTCGGCGGGGCCGGCCCGCTCCACGTCAATGCGGTGGCACGTCTGATGGGCAGCTGGCCGGCCGTATCGCCGGTGTCGCCCGGCGTGCTCTGCGCCCTCGGCGATGCGACGACGCGGATGCGGTCCGAAACGGCCCGCAGTTTCTCGCAGCGCCTGGACGACACGCGTGAGGAGGACGTGATCGCGCTGCTGGAGGAAATGGCGGCGCAGGCGGCGGACGAACTGAAGGCCGAAGGCATCGCCGGGAACGAAATATCGACGCAGTTCGAGCTCGATGTTCGCTACGAGGGCCAGGCTTTCGAGGTCCCCCTGTCCATCGATCCCGCCACGCTCAAGCGCGACGGTCTCGCGGGAGTGGCCCGCCGGTTCGACGACGAGCACAAGAGGCTGTTCACCTTCAACATGGATTCGGCGCACGAGCTGGTGAACCTGCGGGCGGTCGCGCTCGGTCCGGCACCCGATCTGCCCGCGATTCCGATCCCCGAGGGCGACGGCAATCCGGCCGGAGCGAAGATCCGGGACCACGAGCTCTGGGTCGACGGGCAGATGCGCCCCGCGATCATCTACGATCGCTCCAAGCTGCGCGCCGGCGACGTGATCCCCGGTCCCGCGATCATCGTCGAGATGGACTCGACCACGCTGATCGAAGCGGATTCGGTCGGAACCGTGGACCCGTTCGGCAACATCCTCATCCATCTGGCCTGACCAAGGAGCATCGACGATGCCTGCACGTATCATCCAGGCGAACGAAACGCCGTTCGAGAAGGTCGATATCGACCCGGTCACGCTCGAAGTCATCGAGAATGCGCTGCGCAATGCGCGCATCGAGATGGATGCGACTTTGGTGCGAACCGCCATGTCGCCGGGCATCCGGGAACAGGGTGACGCCTTTCCGCTGATCGCGGACCACAAGGGTCGCATGATCGTCGGCCAGTTCGGAAGCTATATCGGCCCGTTCCTCGAAGGCTATGAAGGGACGGTCGAGGACGGCGACGTGATCCTCCTTTCGGATCCCTATTCGGTGGGCGGCGCGATCAGCCACTGCAACGACTGGCTGGTTCTCATGCCGGTGTTCAAGGACGGACGGCTGATCGCCTACACGTCGATGTTCGGCCACCAGTCCGACATCGGGGGCAAGGTTCCGGGATCGATGCCGATCGACGCCACCTCCATCTTCCAGGAGGGCGTGCGGATCCCGCCGGTCAAACTCTGGAAACGCGGCGAGTATAACGAGGACGTGGTGCGACTGATCATGCATCAGGTACGCACGCCCGACTGGTGCAAGGCGGACCTCAATGCCCTGATCGCTTCCTGCCGCGTCGCCGCGCAGCGCGTCATGGAGATGGCGGAGCGCTTCGGCGACGACGTCTATGCGTCGGCGACCGAGCTGCTGCTCGAGCGGAACTATCGCGCGATGCAGAAGCTGATCGAATCCTCCGTATCCGAGGAAAAGGTCAGCTTCGAAGACTATATCTGCGATGACGGAATGGGCTACGGCCCGTACAAGATCCGCTGCACCATGTGGCGCGAAAACGGAAAAGTCATCCTGGATTTCGACGGCACGGATCCGCAGTCCCAAGCCTCGATCAATTTCCTCCTCAACGAAAACATGATGAAGATGTTCTTCGGCATCTACATGATCATGGTTTTCGACCCGCAGATCCTGTTCAACGACGGCTATTACCCCCTGATCGAGGTACGGATCCCGGAGGGTTCGCTGCTCAAGCCGAAGTTTCCCGCAGCACTGTCCGGCCGTACGCACGCGCTCGGTCGGCTCTTCGACATTTTGGGCGGCCTGCTCGGCCAGAAGACGCCCGAATTCCTCAATGCGGCGGGCTTCTCTTCGTCGCCGCACCTGTTCTACGCCGGCACCGACTCCAGCGGTGAGTGGTTCCAGCTCTTCCAGATCGGGTTCGGCGGCATTCCGGGACGTCCCTTGGGCGACGGTCCGGACGGCCACTCCCTGTTCCCCGGCTTCACCAACGTGCCCAACGAGTTCCTCGAGCGCTACTTCCCGCTCAGGATTGAGCGCTACGAAACCGTGCCGGATTCCGGCGGCGCCGGCCTTCACCGGGGCGGCAACGGAATCGACATGGTGTACAGGTTCCTGGAACCCGGCGTCATCGCGATTCACGACGACCGCTGGTTCGTGCCTCCCTGGGGCGTGAACGGCGGCGAACCCGGCAAGCGCGCACGCAAGCTGCTGGTGAAGACCGACGGCACCCGGATCGTGCTGGGCAACAAGGTCGAGGACTATCCCGTGGAAGCTGGCGACCAGCTCCATTTCATCACCTGGGGCGGCGGCGGATGGGGCGATCCGCTCGAGCGTGATCCGGCCCTCGTGGTCAAGGAGATCACCCAGGGGCTGGTCACCATCGAGGGCGCCCGGGCCTATGGTGTCGTCGTCCGCGATGACGGCAAGCTCGACGAGGAAGCGACCAGTGCGCTGCGGGCCGAGATGCGCGCCTCGCGCAGACCGGGCGACAGCCCGTTCAACTTCGGCCCGTCAATCGAGGAGCTGCGTGAGCGGTGCGAAGCGGAAACCGGCCTGCCGGCGCCGCGCCAGCCTCGCTGGCAGAACGGTGCGGGTGCCGCGGCATGAGCAGCGATCTGGATGCAGACTACGGGAGGGGCGGGTTCGACGGCAACCTCAAGCCGGGCGAGCGCCCGGCCCTGCTTCTGGTCGACGTCGTCATGGCCTATCTGACGCCGGACTGCCCGCTCTATTCACCGCGCTTCGAGACGGCGCTCGCGTCCTGCGAACGCCTGACCGAAGCCGCGCGGGGCTCCGGGGTTCCGGTCGTCTTCACCCGCGTGGTCTATAATGCCGACGGCGCCAACGGAGGGCTGTTCTACAGGAAGGTCCCCGCCCTCCGGTCCTTCCTGGAGGGATCGCCGTTGGGCGCCTTCCCGCCGAGTCTGCAGCCGCGACCCGACGAGGTCGTCGTCGACAAGCAA